>Ga0182030_10017262_pt1 | contig 13947 bp, 16 predicted proteins | sample 812S3MmetaG_FD_121299 | JGI IMG/M metagenome (GOLD analysis project Ga0182030, IMG submission 121299) | Permafrost microbial communities from Stordalen Mire, Sweden - 812S3M metaG (Illumina Assembly) | ecosystem: Environmental > Terrestrial > Soil > Wetlands > Permafrost | place: Sweden...
CGAAGGCGAAGGTCGCCGTCTGGTACTGCGTGTCGTAGGTCGGTTCGCTCGAGCGAAAGGTGGTCGAGGGCGCTGAGACGCTGGCCGCTCCCAGGACCAGGTCCAGGGCGTGCAGGGTGATGAGGGAGGTCGATTCGGTGATGGCGACATCGATCTCGACGCGTCCGGCGAAGGTCGCGACCTCGAGATCGGGGGTCAAAAAGATGCGATAGGCCGACGGGACGACGGTTCGGGCGAGGCGGTAGGGGTTGGTGCGCAAAGTCATAAGTCACCAGCCTACGGCGAAAAGTTCTACGCTCGCTAAGTGACAAATTCACCCACGCCCGTATCTCTCCGCGTCAAGCCCGGCCCGAACCGACTCGCCGTGACCGGCATCGGCAACGCCATGCTCGACATCATCACCCAGGATTCGCGCGAGGTGTTCCGCGATCTGGGTCTCACCAAGGCGGCGATGTCACTGATCGAGGAGCACCAGCTCGACACCTTTTACAACGCGATGGGACCGACGATCCAAATGTCAGGCGGCTCGGTGGCCAACTCGATCGCCGGCGTGGCGGCGCTTGGGGGAACCTGTGGCTACATCGGCAAGGTGGCGCCCGACGAGTTCGGCGAGCGTTTCACCCACGACCTGCGATCGATGGGGGTGGAACTCGACCTCGCGCTAGCGACCCCGGGCGAAGGCGCCACCGGGCGTTGTCACGTGTTCATCACCGACGACGCACAGCGCACCATGGCCACGTACCTGGGCGCCTCCAACCAATTACGGGTGTCCGATGTCAAAGAAGACCTGATCGCGCGTTCCGAGATCACTTACGTCGAGGGGTACCTCTTCGACCTGGCTCCCGCCAAGCAAGCGATCGCCAAAGTGGTCGAGTTCGCGCACCTGCACGACTCGATGGTCGCCTTGTCGCTGTCGGACATGTTCTGCGTCAACCGACACCGTCGTGACTTCTTGGAACTGGTGACCAACGAAGTCGATGTGTTACTCGCTAACGAGACCGAGATCTTGGCGCTCTTCGAGGTCAACAACCTCGGGGCCGCCTACGCGGCGATCGACGACCTCGGACTACTGGCCGTGGTCACTCGTGGTCCGCGAGGGGCCGACGTCGCTTTCGGCTCCGGGGTGGTCAGCGTGCCCGCGAAGGAAGTCGAGTCCGTGATCGACCAGAACGGTGCGGGCGACATGTTCGCCGCCGGCTTCCTCTACGGCCTGGCCCTGGGTGCCGACCCGGTCGAATCGGCGGAACTCGGATCGCTCTGCGCGGGCGAGGTCATCTCACACCTGGGCGCGCGCCCCGAGAACGACCTCGAGGAGCTCGCCATCGAGGCCGGACTTCTCTAGCGACGCCGCGTCACTCCGGTGTGGCGAGTGCGACCAGTGCCGAGTTGCGGTCGTCGAATCCGCGGATCTCGATGATGACGCCGTCACGCACGACGTAGAGCTGGTGCACCAGCAATAGGCCCGCGCGCGCGTGCGCGGCGGGCCACCGTACCTTCATGATTGCGAGGACGCCCTGGGGCCCCTCGATCATCTCGACGGGTTCGCCGCTGACGCCTTGATCGCGGAGTCGTGCGAAGGTGGCCATGACGTCGTCACGGGTGCGGCAACCGCGAGGGTCGGTGACGTCACCCCAGGTCACGTCCTGCGCCATTAATTCGCCCAATGACGTGAGGTCGGCGTCGCTCAGCGCGTGACGCAACATTTGAGAGATCCGACCGTGCTCCTCAGGCACGGCGTCCCAGTGCGACGTGGGGCGCGTGCGCGGATACCACTAGAGCCCCAATTTGTCGAGTTCGGCGTCGAGCACCTTGGTGCGCGCGGTCTCCCACTTCACCCAGGCGGCCGTGATCGGGATGCAAGCGAGCAGCATCAATGCGTCGCCGCCGATCCACATGATCGCACCGCCCAGATGAACGTTCGAGATCAACCAGGTCATGCTCGATCCGGCTGGCGCCATCTTGGCGTACGCGGGGAACGGTAAGGACGTTGACATCACCAGCGCCAGTCCGGTGAACGTGTCGACGGGGACCGCCGCCATGACGTAGACGAGGCGCATACCCGGGTGGATCTTGCGTCCTCGCTCGAGTCCGAAGGCCACGCGAAAAAAGAGGTAGCCGGTGACCAGGAAGGCGATCTGCTCGGCGTGGTGCACCCACTCGTGCTCCATCATCAGGTTCGCGATGCCCGAGAGGTGGGTCACCGGGATCACCACGAAGTACGTCGCGAAACCAATGAGCGGATGAGTCAGCACCATCATGATGCGGCCGTCGAAGAAGTCCTTGGTGCGCCTGCCCCCCGCTCGGTACCAGAGGTCGAGCGGCGCCGCGAGGGCGAAAAGGGGCGCGGCCACCATGATGAGTAGGAGGTGCTGGACCATGTGGGCGCTGAAGTAGACCATGTCGTAGACGCCGAGCACGCTCTCGGTCGCGAGGAACGTGACAATGATGCCGGCGGCGAAACTAATCGTGCGTGCGCGCGACCAGTCGGGCACCCGACGTGCACCCAAGAGGTAGACCGCCATGGCGAGGGCCATCAACACCAGCGGTACGACTCCGAAATGCCACTGGTTGAGGTGATGCCACGAGAAGCCAGACGTGTTCATGTGCATGGGCATACGTGCTCATTCTACGGGGGTCGCGGCGGACGCCCCCAGGGACGCCGAGTAAGGTGGCCTCCGTGCGTTCGAAGTATTTCACCGCTCGCGCCCTCGTGGTGCACGTCGCCCTGGCCGCGTGGTTGGTCATGTGCGTGCTCGCCGCCTGGTGGCAGGTGGGCCGCGCCTTCGGAGGGAATTCGTTGAGTTTCCTCTACGCCATCGAATGGCCGTGTTTCGGCGTCCTGGGATTCTTCGGCTGGTGGGCCCTGCTGCACGTCGAGAAGCCCACCGAGGACGACGAGGTCGCTCGACGCGAGTACGAGGACCGCATGCGTACCGAGGCTCTGGCGGCGCGAAAGACCGAAGCGACGACGAGCGAGGAAGACCCGACGCTGGCCGCCTATAACGACCACCTGGCTGAACTCTCTCTCGCCCCCAAGAAGAAGCTCTGGGGCCACTAGTTGGACGCTGCCTTTCGCCGCTACCGTCTGATGTCCTTCGTGACCGGCACGACGTTGCTCACCTTGTTCGTGACCTTGGCCCTGCATCAGTGGGACTTGAGCCTCTGGAAGAGCATCAAGCCCCTGGTCGTCGTCGACGGCGTAGCGCACGGAACGATTCTGTACCCGATCTACCTGATCATGTCGTTCCAGTTCGTTATCAAGGCCCGCCTCAACCTCACCTACCTCATCGCCATGCTGCTGGCCGGCTTCGTACCCGGTGTCGCCTTCGTGGTGGAGTGGTACCTAGCGCGCAAGTTCTATCCCGACGGGATTCCGGCGCGCGTCAAGTCCTAGCGGCCTCGGCGAGTGGTATTCGAGTAGGCGAAGATGGCCCGCGCAGTTCTCGGGTGGTGTGGATCACGCAACGAATCGGCGACAGGTCCGAATTCTCGGTATGGTCGACGATGCGGAGGAAAACGGTGGTGACGGGCTAGCCGCGACCGCAGTTCGGCTTCTTGCCGTGATTGGCCTTCTTCTTGGCGCGTAGCTTGCGCTTATTGGTCCGCTTCGACATAGGTGACAATGTTAGTAGGTCCGATCCACTTCGGGCCAAACGAGGAGACGCGAGTGAGCAACGACAACGCCGCGCCCCGCGGCCAACTGATGGTCGTGGCCACCCCGATCGGGAATCTGGGTGACCTGTCGCCCCGGGCGCTGTCGCTCCTGGGGGACGCCGACGTGGTCTATTGCGAGGATACCCGGCACTCGCGCACACTCTTCAGTGCTCACGGCATCAGTCCTCGCCACCGGCTCCAGGCCTTGCACGAGCACAACGAGGTGGCCGTGAGCGTCGAGGTCGTCGATCGGGTGGCTCGCGGAGAACTCGTGGTGCTGATATCTGACGCGGGAACCCCGGGCATCTCGGATCCGGGCGCCAAAGTCGTCGCCGCGGTACTCGACGCGGGTCTACGTGTGTCGACCGCGCCGGGACCCACGGCCGTGATCGGGGCGCTCTCAATCAGTGGCTTGCCCACCGATCGGTTCGTGATGGAGGGCTTCGTGGGTCGCAAGGCTGGTGAACGGGCCCAGACCTACGAGACGTGGCGACGCGAGGAGCGAACCATCGTCTTTTATGAGTCACCCCAGCGGGTGGCGACGACCCTGGGCGAGTTGGCCCACCGGTTCCCCGCGCGCCGAGTAGCGGTGGTTCGCGAGTTGACCAAGCTGCACGAAGAGGTGCTGCGGGGCTCGGTCCTCGAGGTCGCCGCCATCGTGGGCCAACGTGAAGTCCTCGGTGAGATCGTGGTGGTCCTCGAAGGGGCGCCTGAGCAAGCGCCGGTGGGCGACGACGTTGTGTCCGCGGCCCTCGAGGAGAACTTCGAGCGTGGGATGACGCTGCGTGACGCGGTGGCGCACGTCGTGGACGATCTCGGTGTGGCGCACCGCGAGACCTACGCCATGGCGCTGCGTCTGCGGGATAACGGGCGCGCCTGAGTTAGTAGCCTTAAATGATGGCGCATTACTACATCACCACCCCGATTTACTACGTCAACGACGCCCCGCACGTGGGTCACGCGTACAGCACGGTGAACGCCGACGCCATGGCGCGCTGGCACCGGCTCATCGGTGATGACACGAAGTTCCTGACCGGAACCGATGAGCATGGCCAAAAGATCGCCGACGCCGCCGCACAGAACGGCGTGAGCCCCCAGGAGTGGACGGACAGGACCTCAGCGCGCTTCCGCGAGGCGTGGGACGCGCTCAATATCAGCTACGACGATTTCATCCGCACCACCGAGCCGCGTCACTACGAGACGGTGCAGAAGTTCCTCACTGCGGTCTACGAGAACGGCTATATCTACAAGGACGTCTACCAGGGCCTGTACTGCGTGAGTTGCGAGGACTACTACACCCTGGAGTCGAGCGACGAGGGCCGCTGCCCGATCCACGGGCGCGAGTTGACGCAGATGCAAGAGGAGAACTGGTTCTTTCGCCTGAGCGCCTTCGAGGAACCGTTGTTGCGCTACTACGAAGAGCATCCCGGGTTCGTCACCCCCGAGACGAAGCGCAACGAAGCCTTGGCCTTCATCAAGAGTGGTCTGCGCGACATCTCCATCACCCGCACGTCCATCGCCTGGGGTATCCCCGTCCCCTGGGATGAGCAGCACGTCTTCTACGTCTGGTACGACGCGTTGATCAACTATCTCACCGCGGTCGGTTACGGGCGCGAGGACGATGAGACGTCGACGTGGTGGCCCACGTCGCACCACCTCATCGGCAAGGAGATATTACGTTTTCACTGCGTGTGGTGGCCGGCAATGTGCATGGCGGCGGGACTCGAACCAGTGAGTCACGTCCAGGTACACGGCTGGTTGCTGGTGGGTGGCCAAAAGCTCTCCAAGACCATGGCCGCCGCGGGCGGCGTCAAACTCACCGACATCGCCCCGGTCATGTTGACTGACGAGTTCGGCGTCGACCCGATTCGCTATTACCTCTTGCGCGAGACGTCGTTGGGCAATGACGGGGACTTCTCCCACGAAGGCATCACTGCGCGCTACAACACCGACCTCGCCAACAACCTGGGCAATCTGGTGGCGCGGGTGTCGACCATTGTCGCCACCAAGTGTGGCGGCGTCGGACCCTCGCCCGAAGCCCACAGCGACCTCACCGCGGCGGCCGAGACGGCGGTCGCCGACGCTGCGGCCGCCTGGAACCGCTTCGCGCCGAACTTCGCGCTCGAAGCGACTTGGGGCTTGATCGGCGCGACGAATGCCTATCTCGAACAGCGCGCGCCCTGGAAGATGGAACCGGGCGAGGAGCTCAATGCCGTCATGGGCAACGCGCTCGAGGCCATCCGACTCGTGAGCATCCTGGCCACCCCAGCCATCCCTCAGGTCTGCGCGACCATTTGGGAGCGCATCGGCCTCCCGGGGTCGCCGACCGACGAGGACTTCGCGCACAGCGCGCAGTGGGGCCGCTACCTCGCCGTGAACCCGATCGTGAAGGGTGAACCGCTCTTTCCGCGTATCAAGGTCAGCGTTGAGTAACTGGACCGACGCCCACTGCCACCTCCAAGACCGATTCCTCGGGGACCGCGAGATCGAGGCGACTGCGTCAGAAGTCCTGGCGCGGGCCCTCGCCGCGCGGGTCGACCGCGTGGTGGTGATCGGTACCGACGCCACCTCGTCGGCAGAGGCCCTCGCCATCACGGAATTGTCCGGTGACGTGGACATTTACGCGACCGTCGGCCTGCATCCCCACGACGCGCTCCAGAATGTCGAGGAGATCGTGGCCCTCGCGCGCCGGGGTCATCCGCGCCTAGTGGGTATTGGTGAATGTGGGCTGGACTACTTCTACGAGCACTCGCCACGTCGTGCCCAGCGTGCCGTGTTCGCCCGCCAAATTCAATTGGCGCAAGAACTCGACCTGGCGTTGGTGATCCACTGCCGTGACGCGTTCGACGATCTCTTCGAGGTCTTCGACGTCGAAGGAGTTCCCTCGCGTACGGTCATCCACTGCTTCACCGGTACTGCGACGGAGGCGAGCCAGTGCTTGGAGCGCGGTTGCGACATCTCTCTCTCGGGTGTGGTGACGTTCAAGAATGCCGAGTCGCTGCGTGAGGCGGCGCGTCTCGTGCCGCTCGAACGACTGCACGTCGAGACGGACAGTCCCTTCCTCGCACCGGTACCGTTTCGCGGGAGACCCAACGAGCCGGCGATGGTGAGTGTGGTGGGAGAGTTCCTCGCCGAACTGCGTGGTGAGGACGTTGACGAGGTACGGCGCCAGACGTCGCAAAACAGCGCGCGCCTCTTCAAGTTGTCCCCGCGATAAATAGATTCTGACCAAGGTTGATCTAGAACTTTTTGCGTCTGAGTTGCCTCGCGGGCCACTCTCCCCTAGCGTTGAAGGACTGGTCGAGGAGAACGACCGGTTGTCCTGGTGGAGGGTGGAGATCTGAGGACACAACCCCGCTGGGCGCGTATGCGTCTGGTGTCGCTGGTTACCGCCGCTGTCGCAATAGTGATGGCTGCGACGGTCACGTTGCCTACCCCCGCGGAGGCCGCGACGAGCAACGCCTACGAGGCGATGCCCAACTTCGTCGGCTTGGGCCAGTACTCGGTGCACGCCGAGATGTATAGCGCTCAGCTCTATTACAAGACGACCGGCCCCGGTGCCAATTCCCCCAACTGGACGCGAGTGGTGGGTGAGATCCCCGCTGCCGGCACGATGATCCATCCGTTCTCGACCGTCATCCTCGAGGTCACCACTGTTCGCGTGGTGACCGTCGTGCACCGCGCCCTCAAGAAAACCGTGGTCGTCGCTGTGCACCACGCGGTGAAGAAGACGACGAAGAAGACCGTGGTCGTCGCCGCGCGCCGCACGGGCAAGAAGCCGGTCGTCAAGCTCGAATCCGTGACACGCCAGAGCGTGAAGGTGCCCACGAAGCCGGGCAAGAAGAAGGCCACGTCGCGTCCAGCGCTGGCGGACTTCCGTGTCGGCGTGGCGACCTGGTACTCCTACGTCCCGGGACGTTGCGCCACGTGGTATTTGCCGATGGGTACGCGGGTCAACGTGGAAGACCTGGACAACGGACGCGTCATCAGTTGTGTGGTCACCGACCGCGAAGCCGCTCATGGCGATCGCGTGGTGGATCTGTCGGAGACCCAGTTTGCGGAATTAGCTCCCTTGGGAGTGGGCGTGGTGCCCGTTCGAGTCACCTGGTGACCCATACTCGCGCCGAACTCGCCGCCCTGCTCGATCAACACGGTCTCAAACCCTCACGCGCCCTCGGCCAAAATTTCGTCGTGGACGCCAACACGGTACGGCGCATCGCTCGCTTGGCGGAGGTCGGCGACGGCGACGAGGTGCTCGAGATCGGGGCGGGACTGGGTTCGCTCACCCTGGCCCTCGTCGAGACCGGCGCCCACGTCACGGCCATGGAGATCGACCGATATCTGCTCGCTCCCCTCAAGTCGGTCGTCGAGCCTCATGGGGTGACCGTGCACCACGCTGATGCGTTGCGAGCGGACTACACCCAGATCCTCACCGGCCCCACTACCGTCGTGGCGAACTTGCCCTACAACGTGGCGACGCCGCTGGTGCTGCACTTGCTCGAAACCCAGCCCCTCATCACTCGGATGCTCGTCATGGTCCAAAAAGAAGTGGGGGAGCGATTCGCGGCCTACGCCGGTGACGAGGCCTACGGTGCGGTGTCGTTGCGCGTGCAGTACTACGCCGACGCGTCGGTGGTCGGCAAGGTGGGACCCAACGTCTTCGTGCCCAAGCCCAACGTGGACTCCGCCCTCGTCAAGATCGTGCGGCGTCCGAGCGTGGCGGTGGACCCGGCGCTCGTGAGCGAGGCGGAACTCTTCTCGGTGATTCGTACGTCCTTTGGTCAGCGGCGCAAGATGCTGCGCCGTTCACTGCACGAGTGGGCGAGCGAGGGTGTCTTTGAGCGCGCGGGTGTCGCCGAAACGCGCCGACCGGAGGAGTTGACGTTGGAGGAGTTCGCGCGACTCGCGGCCGCCAAATGATCCAGCTCTTCGCCCCGGCCAAATTGACGTGGTATCTCGAGGTCACCGGGGTCCGCGACGACGGTTACCACCTGCTCGCTAGCGAGATGCTCTCGGTCGGGTTGGTGGATCAACTGGTCCTGGACGAGACGGCGGACTACCTGCGCGTGGTGGGCGCCGACGCCGTGCCGCTCGACGACACCAATCTGATTCGCCGGGCCCTCGCCCTGGTCGGGCGCACGGCCGGGGTGACCCTCGATAAGCAGATCCCCCTCGGCGGTGGACTGGGCGGCGGCAGTTCCGACGCCGGGGCGATTCTGCGTTGGGCGGGCGCGGTGCCCCCCGAGACCGCGGTGCGACTCGGGGGCGATGTGCCATTCTGTCAGGTGGGTGGGCGTGCCCTGGTCGAGGGCGTCGGCGAACGGGTGACGCCGCTGCCCTTCGTGGAACGCGAGGTGACGCTGTTGCTGCCTGATTTCGAGGTCTCGACGCAGGAGGTCTACGCGGCCTATGACGAGTTGGTGGCCCGCGGCGAGCGGCCCCAGGGGCGCAATCATCTCGAGGCACCCGCGCGCCGAGTGCAAGCGCGTCTGGCGACCCTGCTCGATTGGGCGCGCGCCGAGTTCGGCGAAGTGCACTTGGCGGGTTCTGGCTCGACAGTCTTCATGGAGGGTCACGTCTTCTCGACGCCCTTTGGCGACGTGAACAGTCCCGCCGGAACGGTGAAGTGGTGTCAGACGATCGCTACGCCAGCGGCGTAGGGCGACTATTTACCGGCAGCGCGACGCTGGAAGCGGGTCCGCTTCAGCATCTTCTTGTGCTTCTTCTTACGCATGCGCTTACGGCGCTTCTTGATTAACGATCCCATGGCTTAGAGAACACTACTAGAGAGGACGTCGCGAGCGCGAAACGGGCTTCCTGGTCGGCAGTGCGACATTGGTGATGGGTGCGGGCGAATTGACTTTGGTGATGTGCAGGGCCTGACGTGGACAGCCGCGTTCGGCGTAACGAGCGGATTCGTAGGCGCCGATGTCGGCCATGGGCACGGGCTCGTGCGAGATGATCGGATAGCCCCATTCATCCAGGTGCACGAGTTCCGGCGCCAGTTCCGCACAGTGTCCAAAACCGTCACAGAGGATGGGATTGACCTGCAGGATGAACATGCCGGATCGACGGATCACTCCCATATGAGGTCCTCCTCGTGCTCCAGTGCTGGCACCGTGAGGAAACGTTGGTTCGAACGGGCTCCGGCACAGGGCGTCCCGCGAAGGTGCTGGTCGATGTCGGCGGAGAACACCTCGATGCTCGATCGCACGAAACGCACCACCCCGTCGGGGTGGCGGCACGCACCGCGGCCCTCGATCACGCGGCAGCGGTCCTGCAGTCGGGCGATCGCCTCGACACCGTCGCGGCCGCCGCGCACGACCAAGAGCAGATCCTCGGCCAGGGCCGGCAGGCCGAAGGCGCAGGGTCCGCACTGTCGCGCGCTCTCGTGGGCCATCCAACGCACCACCCGATGCGCTTCGGCGACGCCACAGGCCTGCTGGGGAAGCACGGCGATGACGCCGGCGCCCACCGACAGGTTGAAGGCGGAGAGCGACTCGTTGCAATAGGGCGTGTTGATCTGGTCGCCTCGCAACCACGCGCCGCCGTAACCACCCAGCAGGACGGCCTGGGGTGAGGGGTCGGCCCCGGCGGTCGCCAAGATGGCACTGAGCGGGGTTCCGAGATTGACTTCGAGGACAGTGGGGCGTGCCACCGCGCCGGTGATCGAGACGACCGCGCTGCCCGGGTGTTCGTCGGTACCCAGCGTGCGGAACCACTCGGCACCGTAACGGCCGATGAGTCCGACGTTGGCGCAGGTCTCGGCGTTGTCGACGAGCGTGGGCCCGCGGCCGATGCGCAGGATGTGGGGCCGCCCCGGTCGATACTGGGGGAGCGACTCGTTGTCGTCGAGCCAATGGACCAGTGCCGATTCCTCACCGGCCACGTAGCGCCACGGCGGGGTGTGCAAGTCGATGCCTGGTCCGCGCAGGTTGCGGCGGGCGCGTTCGTGAATGGCGCGTTCGACGTGGTTGACGACCGTGGGATTATCGCGCGCCACGCAGACCGCGATACGGCTGGCGCCAATCATCATGGCGAGCATCTCGGCCCCATCGAGCACTAAGTGCGGGTTGGTCGAGAGCAGACGGTTGTCCTTGTGTGCCGCGGGCTCGCCCTCCATGCCATTGACCACGACGTACTTGTGGCCGCGCTGGTTGCGCAGGAGTTCGACTTTGCGAGTGGTGGGGAAGCCGGCACCCCCGCGGCCCACCAGACCCGAGGCGTCGAGTTCGTCCATCACGCTCGTCACCTGGTTGCTGGGGGCGAACGTCACCTCGTGGTCGGCCAGCGACAACGGGCGGTTGGTGGCCCCCGCGAAGAGACGAGGGAGCGTGCGCGGGGCGATCACCGGCGACCTCGCGAGGATGGTGGGCGCGGAGGAGTCTTGGGGAACGAGTCGTTGGCGCGTGGACGAGGCGGCACTGGCGGCGTGGCCAGCGGCGACAGCGCGGTGCGTCCGGCGGCGCGCGTGGGTCGCCCGAGGAAGCGCCACAGTGCCGCCAGGGCCACGACGCCCGCGCATGCCGCGACCAGGAGCATGCCGACGCCGCTGTGGGTGTCGGTGCCGGTCAGGTAACCGTGGACGAGGGAGATGGCGTAGCCCAGCCAGCTGAACCAGTGGATGAAGCGCCAGGTCTGATTCTTCATGCGCAACTTGAGCAGGCTCGAGATCCACACGGCCAAGATGAGGTCGAAGGAGACCGCCCCGAGGGCGACGGGAATGCGCTTGTACGACGAGGTCATCGGGATGAACGCCGAGACGAGTCCGGTCGACACGAAACTGTCGAGCACGGTGGTGGCGATGTGGATCACGAGGAACACCACCGCCACCATCGACAGGGAACGGTGCACCTCGTTGATCTCGAAGCGGCCTATGAATGTGCCGCCCACACGGTTGGCGACCAGGGTGCCCAGGGCGACGACGGCGGTGAAGAGCAGCATGGCGACGACGCCCGTCGCGCGGGTCGTGTACCAGAGGTAGGGAGTGGTCAGGCCGATCACGCCGCCTCCTCTCGGGGCCAGGCTCCGACGAACTCGACGGAACCATCGCGGCGTACCAAGCGTGCGGAGCGGCCCGCTTGGGCGATGTGCCACCCCGCATCCTCACCCCAGAGCAACGCCGCGGTGGCGAAGGCGTTCGCGCCGACGCAGTCCGCATCGATCACCGTGACCGCCCGATACGGGCTCTGCGCGGTGTCCCCCGTACGTGGATCGATGATGTGGCCAATGACGTGTTGACCACGACGCCACGTGCGCACGTCGTTCGATGACGTCGCGATGGCGCCATTCTCGAGGGCGATGCGCGACTCGAGGCCGGTGATGGCGAGAGTCTCAGCGATACCGATGACCCACGGGCCCTCGCTACCGCGTCCCTTGGCGCTGACGTCGCCGCCGATCTCGACGACCACGCCGCCGGTCGGAGCGACGTCCTCGGCGACGAGGTCGGCGAGCAATGCCTTGGCACTGGCGCCCAGGTCGATGCGCCAGGTGGCGCTCTTGACCACGCTGCGTGCCGTCTCGTTGAAGTCCAAGGCGGCGAAGCCCGGCGCGGGGAGCAGTTGCACCGGCGCGTCGTCGATTATCCCGATGGAGTCGTAGTCGCGGTCGTAGCCGAGCGCCTCGAGGGACGCGAGCACGGTGGGGTCGCAGAGTCCTCCGGTCAACTCGCTGGCGCGCTGAGCGGCGGCGAGCGCGCACACCATCATGTCGCTCAGGGCGACGACGCCCTCGCCACGATTAATCCGTGAGATCTCGGAGTCGTCGCGAAAGCGATTGCAGGCGCGATCAATCGCGTCGATCCAGTGGTTCAGACGGTCTTCAGCGAAAGGCATTTGGCCCTCGCGTTCGGTGTGCAAGGAGCCCGAGAGACCCCAGATGGAGAAGTTCATGGGCGGCCTAGTTGCACACGGTGTTGCCCGAAGGCGACGTGTAGCAGGTGGTGGTCGTGGTGACCGGCACCGTGGTCGTCGTGGTGGTGGCGCCGCTCGAACCAGACGTCGTGGTCGTGGATTTCGAGCCCGTGGTGGTCGTGGTCGTGGCCTTGGCGACCGACGTGGTAGTGGTCGGGTGCGTTGTGGTGTGCAACTTGGTGACGCTGGAGAGGTAGCCCACCATGCCCACTGAGAGGACGCTTGAACCGACGAAGATCGTCCGCGTCAACATGCGAACGCGCGCGAAGCGGCGATCGCGCTGATGCGTAGTGCGCGGAGTGGAGGTCACGTCAACCATTCCACCAGCCGTGCATAAGCACCCGAACAGTGAAAACTAAGAAAATAAGAAAGATGTGACTTACGACATCACGCCACGTACTGACCCGCCACCTTCGATGTCGCACCGGATGATGACCAGAAACGCCCCACCACCACCCTTGATGGAGCGCGAACAGTGCATGTCGTGAGCCATGTCACAGTCGCGTCGAACCCGAGTCGTTGAATGCCCGCGCGGGCCCTCAGCTCAGACCGTCGTCAGTGTGATCGAGAACCGCGCGCCACCCAATTCGGGGTCACGGTCGACATTCACGCTGCCGTCGAGTTCGGCGACGACCTGGTCGACGATCGAGAGACCGAGTCCCGAACCCGGCAGGCCTCGCGAGGTTGGCGAGCGCCAGAACCGGTTGAAGATCAATGCGACGTCCTCGGGCGCGACGCCGGGTCCCGAGTCCGAAACGGTGATGACACCACCCGCGGTGCTGACCCGGATCTCGCTGCCCGCGGGTGTGAACTTGATGGCGTTGGTGAGCAGGTTGGAAATGGCGCGAACCAGGCGGTCGCGCCGGCCCACCACCATCGACGTCTCCAGATCGGATTCGATGACGACGTTCTTGATCCGCGCGTAGGTGCGGGCTGTCTCGACGCACTCCTCGACGACGTCGTCGAGGCGAAGCCGTTCTACCGGTCCCTCGGAGCGCTCACCGCGAGCCAACTCCGCCAGGTCGCCCACTAGGGCCGCGAGTTCGTCCACTTGGGCCACCATGTCGTCGGTCAACTGTTGGAGATCCTCGGGTGCGAGTTGCTGGGCACGCGAGAGCACCTGGGCATTGGTGCGCAGACTGGTCAGGGGCGTGCGCAGTTCGTGCGAGGCGTCGAGCACGAGTTGTCGCTGGAGCATTTGGCTGTCCTCGACGGTACCCAGGAGGCGGTTGAATGTCCGGCGCAGGCGTCCGAGCTCGTCGACGTCGCCCTCATCGAGTCGGCGCGACATGTCGCTGGTCTCGGCGATGTCCTCGATGTCGTCGGTGACGTCCTCGAGAGGGTGCAGTGCCGCGCGCGCCAATAGGACTCCGAGCGAGAG
>Ga0182030_10017263_pt1 | contig 13947 bp, 11 predicted proteins | sample 812S3MmetaG_FD_121299 | JGI IMG/M metagenome (GOLD analysis project Ga0182030, IMG submission 121299) | Permafrost microbial communities from Stordalen Mire, Sweden - 812S3M metaG (Illumina Assembly) | ecosystem: Environmental > Terrestrial > Soil > Wetlands > Permafrost | place: Sweden...
CACGTGCGTGCCCCGCTTCAAGGCATTGAGCTGCGGGGTGTAGCTCTGGCCGCCGTAGATGGGCAGCACGTGAAAGCCGCGCAGGTGCGCGGCGTATTTCTGAAACGCTTCGGCCACCTGGATCGCAAGCTCACGCGTGGGCACGAGCACCAGTGCCTGGGGCTCGCGTTGGGAGAGGTCGAGGCGTGAGAGCATCGGCAGGGCGAAGGCCGCGGTTTTGCCGGTGCCGGTCTGCGCCTGGCCCAGCAGGTCGGAGCCACTGAGCAGCACGGGGATAGTCGCGGCCTGGATGGGGGTCGGGAACTCGTACCCGACCTCCTTGAGCGCCTGCACGACGGGGTCACTGAGCCCCAGATCGGCAAAGGAAAGGGGAGCGGGAGACTGGGATTCCATAGGGAGGGGCCGGGCAACTGGCAGCGCAGTGTACCGGCTTAAGTTCTGCCGCGTACGGCGATGAGCCGCCCGAACATGCTCGGGCGGCTGCCCATGCCAACGCTATTTGTGGATCTTGATGGGCTCGGCCTCGTTTTCGCGGGCCTCGCTCTCTTCAGACTCGTCCTCGACTTGCTCGAGCGTGCGCTCATCGACGTTACCCGCGGGCTCGGTGGTGCGAACCGAAGGGTTGAGTTCCGGCTCCTTATCGATGCGCGGCTCCCAGGGGCGATTCTTGGGTTCCATAGTGACCTCCCGCGATGCCCGTCAGAGTGATAAACGGTCGGGGGCGTCGCAGTACCCGATTCTAGCACTTAGGCTGCGGGCGCCGTGGGAGAGGGCGACGGACTGGGCGCGAAACGGCTGACGGGCACGCAGAACCGGGTGATCAGGCGTCGCGCCGGATTCTCGTAGTAGCGCCAGATCAGGACGGAGACGATGATCGTGGCGGGCAACGCGATCAGGCGTCCTAACATCTCCGGAAGCCAGAGCAGCAGGTAGTCGTGGACGGGGTTGGCCATCAGATACAGGGCATAACTGGCGCTGCCGAGCACGTACAGCCAGCGCGATCCCATCAGCCGCCCGACGGGGGTGTCAGACACGTGCAGCAATGCGATCAGCAACCCGATCAGGACAGTGGCGCTGGCGACGATATGGGAGTAACTCGTCGAAGACAGGAGCGCAACCACGCACAGCAGCACCGCCATGATCGCGGCCGACGCCCACCTGGCATGCACGGTCTTCTCCAGATTGACCGTACGCTGCACGATCGTGCACAGCAGGACGCCCAGCGCAAACTCGATACTTCTGGCCAGCGGCATCGGCCATTGCAATATCCAGGCAGGAAATTCGGACGTATCGTCCGGGGTGATGTCGGGATGAATTTTTGGACTGCCGCCGATCACGAGCAGCGCGATGTCCACAGCCAGCACCCCCGGCAACGCTGGCGTGGGCAAGCGCCTCGCCGCCGTTACCAGGAATGGAAACAAGAGATAAAAGCAGAGTTCCACCGACAACGTCCATGCCTGGAATAGCCACCATAAGGCGAAGTCTGAATAAGGCCTGCCCCAGGCTTGAACCATCAGCAGGACTGCGAGCGAGTTCTTGATCGTGAGTTCGTGCACTGCGAGGGGCGCCATGACGAGCAGCGCCAGTACATACACGGGGTAGATCCTGCCCAGGCGGAGATGAAATAGTTCAGCAGCGTCCGGGCTCGCAACAGTTCGCCAGGATGCGCGTGCGTCAGGATGTACCCTGAGAGCACGAAAAAAGCGCTGACTCCGAAATAGCCGTTCTGGAAAAAAATTCGGATCGGCGTCGCAACTCCCGCCCGTTGCAGCGCAGTTGCGCCGTAGTGATAGATGAAGACGTAAACCGCGGCGAAAAAGCGAATTCCGGTCAGTGCTGGGATTGCTGGACTTCTCACCAGGAGGCATCCTGCCAGCGGCTCAATTTCTGAAGTGAATCGATATGATGCGCGGCGCGCTGCAAACAGTCGAGAATACTTCGGTGCGCGGCCGGCCCGGCACGCCTCATCGGCGCCAGATTATGGTATGTCGTCCAGGGGATCGGAATGTTGGATCTAGTATCCGAGACGCGCCGCCAGCACCGGGATTGATCTTCTCGTACCAGGTGCTCGCGGCTCGGCTGCGGAATCGGTGCCGCGACTGTCACGACGCAACGCAAGCCACATTGAGTATCGCTGCTTACTTCGCTCGATGACAAGGATGAATCGCACGTCCTGCCAGCGACCAATTGCGCAGGTAGCCGAAGTCGAAGTAATCGCAGTAGCGCATCGGCTTGTATCACACCTCCGAGAGTTCTAACACGCGCGCACTATAGCGTGCGCGGATTGAGGTCCGTGATTAAGATGACCATTGCTTTCACCACGAACCGTACAGCGATGGAACATAACGCTGCTACTCAGTTAGCAACGATTTCCGATTCAACCGAGACGCAACTTTCCGGGCATCAGTTCTACGTTGAACGGCTTTCCCGCGAGCAGATCGAACGCTGGGACGAGCAGACAGACGCAATGCATCGCGCACTATTCGCAGCGGACGCCGGGTCGACGGTCCAGCGCGGCTATCAGTATCGCGCCCGGGATCATTTTCACGCGGTCGGCGTGCGGCTACGTAGCCCATACAAATGCCGCTTGGCGCACGGCTGCGCCGCGGGCGACGACCTCGCATCTGTTGAACGCTTCGTCGATCGCTTCGCCGCCATTGAGGCGAACTCGGCGCTCTGGCTCTTTGTGAGATCAGCCCGCTAGCGGGCGGGGGTGCCGGGTATGTCGTTTACCTCACCGCCGTTTTTCGTCTTCTTTGGACTGTACTTCCTGGCCGGTCTCTTGCTGCCGCGCCGTGGTTGGCTGTGGCTCGCGGCCGTGGCGAGCTCATTCTTCTACGGCTGGTGGGACTGGCGGTTTTTGTTTCTGCTGTACTACGTGGTCACTGTCTCATGGTTCGTGGGCAGGGGACTGGCACGCAGTGAAGATCAGGCGGTGCGCAGACGCTACGTACTGCTGTCGGTCATCAGCTGTCTGGCGGTACTGGCGACCTTCAAGTACTTCGGCTTCTTCGTCGATTCCTTTATCAACGTGTCGGCCGCGCTCGGGCTGAAGCTGGCGCCTAGAGTCACGCAGATCCTGCTGCCGGTCGGCATCTCGTTTTACACCTTTCATGCATTGAGCTACACGATCGATCTGTATCGCCGCAAGCTCAAGGCTCCGGCCGATTACCTGAGTCTGGTCGTGTACCTGGCGTTCTTCCCGCAACTCGTGGCTGGACCGATTGTGCGGGCGTCACGCTTTCTGCCGCAGATCCAGCGCGGACCTGTGTTCTCCCCGCGCAAGATCAAGACTGGACTGCTCATCATCGCTTGGGGCTACTTCCTTAAGGTCTGCGTCGCCGATTCGATCGCGCTTGTCGTGGACCCGATTTTCGCAGCCCCGGCGGACTTCGAGTCGGGCAATCTGCTATTTGCGATCATCTGCTATTCGTTCCAGATCTATACAGACTTTGCCGGCTATTCGATGATTGCCATCGGTCTCGCCAAGCTGCAAGGCTTCGATTTCCCCGCGAATTTCCTGGCGCCCTATTTCTCCCGGAGCTTCCGCGAATTCTGGCGGCGGTGGCACATCTCCCTATCCTCGTTCCTGCGCGACTATCTCTACATTCCGCTCGGCGGCAACCGTCACGGACCCTGGCGCGAGGACCGCAACATCCTCACCACCATGCTCCTCGGCGGCCTCTGGCATGGTGCATCGTACAATTTCGTCGTCTGGGGGGCACTTCACGGCCTGTATCTGATCATCGAGCGACACGCCCGAGCGTTGCTACCGCGACTATCAAGCAGGAGCCTGCGCACGCTAAAGTGGCCTCTGGCGGCCGGCCGGATCGGATTGGTGTACGTGATGGTGCTGTTGACTTGGGTGTTCTTCCGATTGCATAACTTTTCCGATGCCCTGTCGCTTCTGGCTGGCATAGCAAGACATCAGCATCCGGGCGTGATTTCCAACAAGTTCGAGGCGTGCAAAGTTGCGGCGCTGATCGTCGCCACGCTGGCGGTTGACGGGATATTCATCAACAGGCGCAGTTGCGTGCGCCTTCTGCGCACGCGCTACGCCTACGCGTGCAGCCTCGCACTGCTCGGCGTGCTCATCGAACTGTTCGGCAGTTTCGGCGGCGGCGCCTTCATCTACTTTCAGTTCTAGACGCCAATCCGGTGCGTGCAGCGGTGGCGGTTGGAGGGTCGGCATGAAATACCGTGGTGGCCGCGTGTCGGGCCGGGCGCTGAGCCTTACATTGCTGATTGCGCTGGCGGCGTTCGCGCTACTGTCGTTGGCGCTCTACGATCTCAGCCTGGCGGCGCTCAGACACAGCCCGTTTCGACTGTCACGCATCGCCGCCGGCAACATTCATGTCGATATTCTGATCGTAGGCAATTCGCGGGCTCGGGATCTCATAGTTGGCAGACCGCCGCAGCTTAGACCGACTGTATTCAACCTGGCCTACAACGGGCTGAGTCGCGAGGACACTCTCGAGTGGCTCAGGATCTTCTTCGAGCAAGGCAACACCGCTGGCACCGTGGTGATCGAGACCTCAGCGTTGTATACGGACCAGGCGTTTTGCGACGGCAAGCCTTATTGGGCGGTTTATCCCCATCTGCGTGCAGCAGAGCAGCAGGCATGCGCGAGCGATTTCCGAACGGCCCGATACTTTCCGCTGAGCCTCTTCAACAGCGAGCAATATTTGCGGGCAATTTATTATCTGCTGGTCAATCGGCACGGCGACCAGAGCTGGGGCGATGAATACAGCATCCCAGAGCGCCTGTGCGCACACGTGCCGCTGGACGGCATTTTTGAATTTCACGCTGCGGCCCTGCAGATCCACCACGAACATGTGCGCCAGGAAATCTCCGATCTGCAGCGCTGGCTGCTCGCGCGAGGCCAGAACGTGCGATTGGTATTCGTACTGGCACCGTTCCTTGCTGATCCGCGTGCGCGGACATCGATTGCCGATATGGAGCGTATTAACAGCGAGTTGTTGGCCGCGAGCGAAAATGTGAGCCTCGCGAACGTGCTGGACAGCGATTGCGCCAGCTTTGCCGACGCAGCGCACGTCGGTCCGCAGGGCCGCACGACACTATCGCATGCGCTGTTTGCATCACTCGGCTATCAATGAAGCCGATAGGCGACCGTTGACTGCTACCAATGCGCGAGCGACTGAGCCGCGAGTGATATCTTCCACAGGTGCGCACGTTACCAGGGCAGCGTGCACCGTGATGGCGCACATCTTTGGCGCGTTGCCTTCCTACTGAACATAATGTAACCCGGTGCGCCCGCGCCTCGCGCCAGCCAACCCCACACTCAGAATGTTGCGAGCGGCGGCTCCGAGGCTGCACGTGCGGCGACGACATGATTCAAAGCGTAGGAAGGGCCCACGTTTTGGCAACCCTCTTGGAACTTTGCTTGATGAGATGCGGCTTCTGCGTCGGTGCAATGACGGCAGCTATCGTGCGCCGCTCGCAGTTCCATGGCACCGTCGCGTCGAGTCGTGTACGCTCACCGATCAAGTTTGGCATCATTTCCCCCAGTGAAAGCCATGCACAATGTAATCCTGCTCGAAGTAAATGAAGTCCCCAATTCGGTTATGGACGCCTACGCGTCCCAGTCGCCATTCATGGCGCAATTCCTCCGCGAGAGCGATCGCTATACTTCGATTTGCGCCGACCAAATTCAGCTCGACCCATGGATCGCGTGGCCATCGTTCCACCGCGGCGTGCCGGACAAGGTCCACGGAATAATGCGGCTAGGACAGGACACTCGCCCGGCAGATGGTGTTTATCCGTCGATCTGGCGGACGCTGAAGGACAACGGCATCTCGGTCGGAGTCTGCGGCTCGTTGTTCTCGAGCAGTGAAGAAGACCAGTCGGCGTATCGCTTCATGGTGCCCGACGTGTTCGCGGCTCATGATGATGTGAACCCGAAGTCTCTCAAAAGATTTCAGGCGTTCAGCCTGGCCATGACCCGGGCCTCCGCGCGCAATGCCGACGACGGGGTCGCCTCTGGTGGGGGCAGCGCAGTGGCCGATCTTGCAGTTAAGGGCTGGTTACGTCCAGGGACCATGATGCGAGTCGCCAATCAGCTGGTGAATGAAAAGTTGAATCACAAGCGCGTGTCGCGTCGCCGCAATACACAGACCGAGCTCTATGGGGACGTCTTCTGCTCGTTGCTCCAAAAACATCGCCCGCAATTTGCCACCTTTTACACCAACAATGTGGCGGCCGCGATGCACCGATTCTGGTCGGCATCGTTCGAAGAGACTTCGCAGAACCGGGCGCGGCTAAAGACCGATTGGCTGAACGCGTATTCCGATGAGGTATTCGCTGCCCTTCGTTCCGTCGAGTGGGTGCTGCGCTGCGTGCTCGCCAAGAGCGGTTACAACACGACGGTAGTGATCGCCAGCGCCATCGGTCAGGAGGAGATTCCGGCGGAGAACCACGCCCAGTTCGTGACAATCGTCGACCCCGATGCGTTTATCTCGATCGTGCTCGGGCGTCGGGAAGCGAGCGGCTACCGGCTTCTACCGGCGATGGTGCCTGACTTCACGTTCCGGTTCGATCGAGCCGAAGATGCGGACTTGGTGTGTAGGCGCATGCTCGAGTTTGCAATCGGGGAGAACTCTGCGAAGGAGACTCTCGAGCGCATGCGCGAGAAACAAGTGGTCGGGGCCGGTACGCCATTGGCGCACATCCGACACCAATACGATTCCGATGGAAGCTTCAAGTGCCCGATCACTTTTGCTCGAAGCGATCGTAATACGGTTCATATCAGCCTTCAGCTTGACGACTATATCGGTCCGTCAGAAGCGAGACTGGGCAATCGTGTGCTGCCATTCGCGGAGGCCGGTCTGGGCGCCATGCAACACGATGAAGGGGTGAATTGCACTGCCCAGCACTGCGCCGAAGGTTCGATCGTCGTGCATCGCCCCGGTGTAACCCAAGGATCCGACCTGCAGACGGTCTCAAGTCTGGACTTCGTTCCGAGCCTGCTCAAGTACTTCAATCTCGCCCGTCCCGCACATTTGTTGGGTCAGGCAAGCATCCAGTTCTGAGACACCAGTCAGCGTCGCTGGGCAATCGCCCGTTCGAATACGGCACTGAACCGCTGCGTGACCTTCGGGATGGTAAAGTGCGCCAGGGCGTAAGCCCTGCCGCCGGCCGCACATGTCTGGCGCAGGATCGACTCCGTCCGCAGTCGCCGAGCCCCCTGGATGAATCCGGCTAAGTCCGTGGCGCTGACCACTAGGCCCGCCTGGGCTTCCCGTACCGTATGGGCGGCCAGATTCTGCTCGGGGGCTGACAGCAGCACGGCGCGTCCGGCACAAAGGTAGCTCAACACCTTCGACGGGATTGAGAAGCGGCCAGCGTCGGACTCCAGCAAGCCGATCAATACGTCCGCTGATCCGAGCACATCTGGAAATTGTCCGATCGGCTGAAGCGGCAGCAGTCGCACGTTGGTACGCGGCGCGTCGGCGAGTAAGCGAGACAAGAGTTCCGCTCCGGACCCGGCGCAGGTCACGACGATCAACACTTCGGGATCATCCGCGAAGGCGTCTGCCAGCCGCAACAGAAGCATCGGATCGTGCTTCATGCCCAAGGTTCCGGAATACAGAAAGACAAATTTGTCGCTCAGGCCGTTTGTCAGGCTCCATTCGTTGTTCCGGGGCCGTTGCGGCAATTCACTTAGCGCACCCCAATTCGGGATGATGTTGATGCGTGTCTCATCGAGCCCAAAGGACAAGAGCTCTGTGCGGAAACCCTCCGAAATTAGAACGATCTCTTCGCTCGCTCGCAGCTGCTGACCTTCCATCCGGTGGTAAACGTTACCTATGAGCGTTCCAATTAGTGGGATACGGTGAGACACGAGCGTTTTCACAGCCAAGCTGTAAAAGTCCTGCATCCAGAAGACAAATGCTGCGCCTGCCCCATGCGCAGTCCGCTGCAGCTGGCCCTGCGCCTCGAGGGGTGTATTGCCCGAGATCACGACGTCCGGCCTGAACTGCGCGATACGGCGGCTCGCCACCGCGCCATAATGTAGGTTGTTCAGGCCACGCTGTATGAATCTGGCGGTTGAGTAGGGGCGGTTGAGACTGATGGGTACGACTGAAAACCCTGGAGGGTCAGTGCTTCGAACCTGCGAGTCGCCCTTCGGGCCAGGATAATCGTCGAAGAAGAAATGACAGGCCGTGTGTCCGCAGGCAGCCAGCTCGCGCGTGAGCTCGAATTGAAAGGGATGGCCGACGAAGTCGTGAACAGCGATACGCAAGAAGCGGATCTCCTGGTCGGTCTTGCCCGACTTCCGAGGTCAACATGAAGGGCCCTATTGGGTGTGACACGTGCTGCGGCTGCGGTGCGGGTGCGCCCGACGACCGGTTTATATGGGGCAAAATTTGGCAACGAAGACCATCTATATGATAGCAATCGCAATTGGCAAACGCGCGTCTCCCGAATACTGCGCGAATGCAGCCGCTGCACGCCGGAGTCGCGCAGTCAGAGCATTACCGCACGGCGATGGTGCAGGACGGAAAACTAGTCCTCATCCGTAATAGCGTGCGATCGGAAACTCGACTAACCTGGGCAGCATGGATCGACATTTAGTAGTGGTATTAGGTCAAAATGCACCAATGCAGCATCAAAAAAGCTACACACTGTGAGCAGACGATGGTGCGCGATAGAACTACCGAAAATGACCTCTAAATCGCGAGGTCGGCGGCTATTCATCGATCTCGTACATCAATGAATTTTGCTCAGTCACTCGAGGAGTTTGGCGTTTGATATCGGCAGGTCAACCCAGACCTCGCCGAGCCGCTTCCTTACCTCCCTTTACGTACAGCTACCGGAATTTCCCCCGGTAATGCCCAAAGGGGCATGGAACGTGCTTGAATACGCAGCATCTTCGAAATCCAGGGAGTTCGGTCGCCACTCATCTCATTGTCTGTTCAATCCACCAGTATCGTCTACATCTCTATGAGTCTTCAGCAGTTTCTTTTGATCATACGCGGCCGCTGGCCGATGGTGCTGACAATACTCGCGGCAGTTTCTGCTACCGCGATCGCCGCCAGTTTGGTTATGCCAAACAGCTATACAGCTGCGGCGTCTGTTCTGGTAGACCTGACGCCCGATCTGGTTGCAGGTGCGGGCACCCCGACGCCTTTGGCGGAGGTCATGCAAACTCAGGAGGACATTGCTTCGAGCGAACGCGTGGCTCAGCGCGTCGTGCAGTTGCTACGCCTGGATGAAGACCCCAAATATCGCGAGAAATGGGAAAAAAGCACTGGTGGTCGCGGCGATATTGCCGCGTGGCTCGCCAAATCTTTATCAAAAAGTATATCCGTCCCTGCCACGATCGAAAGCAACGTCCTTACGATAGTAGCCAAGTCGTCGGATCCGAAATTCGCATCAACGCTTGCCAATAGCGTTGCGCAGGCCTACATCGATACCACGGTGGAACTCAAGATGCAGCCGGCAAAGCAATACTCCGCCTTGTTCGATGAGACGGCTCGAGCGTTGCGCGCGGAACTGGAAGAGAAACAAAGATTGTTATCGGACTATGAGAACAGCCGTGGCTTCATTGCCGACGATCGCCTCGATATTGAAAACGCGCGTCTGACGGAGCTTTCTACACAGCTCGTCGCCATACAAGGGCAGTTGCAGGACAGCCAGTCGAAACAGCATGCGGTGATTGGAGGCGATGATTCGAGGCCGGAAATCCTGCAAAACGCGTTGATCGCGAGTCTAAAATCCGATCTTTCCCACGCCGAGGCGCTACAGGACGTGCTGGCGACGCAACTTGGTGTCAGTCATCCAGACTATCTGCGCAATCAAGCGCAAATACACGGCCTGCGAGATCGTCTCGGTCGGGAGAATGCCAGGATCGTGGCTTCATTGGAGGCCACCACGCAGGCGAATCAGCGACGGCTGAATGATGTCTCGGCGGCGGTCGCCGCTCAGAAGCAGCGTATTCTGGAACTCAAGCATCAGCGTGATGAGGCGTCGGTGCTGCAAAATGACATAGTTACGGCTCAACGTAATCTCGATGCGGTCACCCAGCGTCTGGGACAGACCAATCTGCAGGCACGTACGCCACAGGCTACCGTTGCTCTATTGACGTCTGCGTCGGCGCCCTTAGAGCGTTCCAGCCCTAACCTACTATTGAATCTGGCCGTGGGCATCATTCTTGGGGTGATTGCCGGCGTTGGCACCGCGCTGCTGCTCGAGAGTGGTGATCGACGCGTTCGTAGCGATACCGACCTTGTTCAAGTTCTCGGTCTGCCACTTTTGGGCAAGATGACTCGGATCCGGGATTTGCCACGCAGCAATCGCCCATTGCTGCCTGAACTGGGCACTCGCAGGGCATTCAACGGCTGAATTCAAAGTCACTCTACTACTAATGACAGGCGAGCAGAGAAAACCGCCATGAATACGGAAGCCACGCAGATCCTCGACATTTCTTCGCAAGATCCCGAGGCTCGGCGCGCCATCGGCACTATCCTTGTCGAGGAGGGACGTCTGGAGGCTCAAGACGTCGGCAGAGTCCAGCGGTTTGCCCAAGAGAAGGGCCTCCGTTTCGGAGATGCCGCCGTGCAGCTCCGGCTGGCGAGTCAGGACGACGTCGAGTTTGCGCTGGCACGACAGTTTGATTATCCGGCTCTCGCGCGCGGGGGCGCCGATGGTGTAGATGATGCTGTGGTAGCGGCCCACAGTCCGCAGTCTGCCGCGCTGGAGCCGCTGCGCGCCCTGCGCAGCGAGTTGACGCTACGGTGGCTGAACGCGACCACGCGCAGGATGCTGGCGATCGCCAGCCCTGAGCGGGGGGAAGGGCGAAGCTGGCTGGCCGCCAATCTCGCGACATCGTTTGCGCAGGCTGGACAACGCACTCTACTCATTGATACCGACATGCGGCATCCCAGCCAGCATCGGCTGTTCAACCTGGACAATTCGTATGGTCTATCATCGCTGCTGACTGGGCGAACATCGGGCAAGGACGTCGTTCGACGAATTCATCCACAGCTCAAACTTTTCGTTCTGACGGCGGGATTTCAGCCGCCCAATCCGCAGGAGCTTCTGCTGCGGCCGATCTTCGAAACGGTCCTCGACAGATTTGCCCAGGTGTTCAGTATTGTCGTGCTGGATACACCCTCTGCATCAGATTCGGCGGACTCCCAAATAGTTGCGGCTCGAGCGGGCGCCGCCCTGCTGCTCTCGCGCCGGAACCGTACACGCGTAGCGAATCTCGCTGCCACGATGCGGAGCCTGGTGGAGACAGGTGTACAGGTGCTGGGTAGCGTCGTAAACGAATATTGAGGGGCTATCTTGCAGGCGCGCCCCGTTGCAGGATGACAGTGATGAATGCAACCCTAGCGCCCAGAATTTGGACCAGGGTATTAGAGCTCGCCGGTGTCTTGATGGCGCTGGGCGCATGCGGTTCGAGTGGCAGCGATACGTCCGGCGCAGCTGGCGCAGTGACGGCGGCAGGATTCAGCTGCGGCGCCGGCAGTAGCACGGCGGGAGTCGCATCCGGCACCCCTCCTTCCCTTGATTTCGACGTGCTCGGGGATGACAAAACCCGAATGCTTCAATCTGGCACGCCTTTCCACTTGTCTTTCAGCGTGCAGACCAACAGTCCTGACAAGGTCAAGTGGCAGATTCTAAGCTATACCGGCGCGACCGTTTCCTCTGGAAGTATCAATGTCGACGCCGGCGCAACCACCGCCACCGTGGCCTGCAGCTCGAAGATGAGCGGCTACTTCTCTTTAACGGCGCAACTACAGGCAGCGGGAGTCAGCACCCCGGAGCGGGGCAGCAGGCCAGCGGGCTTTGCGAGTTTCGGCGTTCTGCCGGATTTTTCCCAAGTATTGCCGGCGTTTCCCGCAGGGCTCCTTGACAGTCACCGATTCGGTCTGCAAGGGACCAACTACGTCCAATCCGGGGTATGTTGCACAGGCAATGGGTTGCAGCCCATCAATCAGGATCTCGGAAGCAGGTGGGTTCTGGATTCGCTCTCTATGGCGACGACCGAGCCGAATCCCACGAGCGTGTTCGATCCGACTACGTGGTCGTTGTATGAAGGGCTGCAACAGGGATCGTTGGCGCGCGTCGTTACGCTGGATGGCATTCCGGCGTGGGCGAGCACCGCGCCAACCCCTCCAGCGGTCGGCAGCTACCCGCCGGCATCCTATCCCCAGTACCAGGCGTACACGGCTCTGGTTGGGGAGAACAGTGTGCTGGTACAAGCGCAATATATTCCCAGGCAGCAAAAGAATTACTACCAGGTCACCTGGGAACCCGATCCTGGCCCATCGACACAGTGGCTGGGCAGCGACTCTCAATTCGTCGAGCTTTATCAGGCAGCATGGAACGGGCTGCACTCAACCGATCCAGCTGCCGTCGTCATGGGACCGGCAAGCTCCCAAGTCTCCATTTGCAGTAACTGGCTGAATCGTCTCGCGCCCGAAGGGCTGTCGCAATATCTCGACGCCGTCGCGTGTCATGGCTATTACGCCAGCGGCAACGCCTTGGATACCGCGCCAGAAGACGTCGATCTGCCCGGCCAAATGCAATCGCTCCGTCACACTATGACGCAGTTACTGCCATCCGGCGAGAAGCTCTTCATGACAGAGGCGGGTGTGAAATACCCGGTCGGAGCTGCGTACACGGCAACCTATCCCACAGCCCAGGCACTGCGGCAGCACGCCGAGGTCGAACTCCGAACCCATCTGATCCTGCTGGGCGAGGGCACCGACGTTTCATTTCTCTTCTATTCCGCGGACTACGCCACCGACGTTGGCTATGGATTGTATTTCAACCTGGCGCTGCAGACCGCCCCCTATGGCTCGCCGGATATCAGCCCGAAGCCCGCCGCCATGGCCGTCGCAACCATGACGAGGTTGCTGGATACTTCGACCACTCTGGGCGCGCTGACGCAGACGCCGATTGGAACTTACGGGTACGCATTTGAGTTGGCCGACCAGGTACATACGGTGACGGCGCTGTGGACACACAATGCCGCCTTTTCCGCGAGCGCTACTTATCAATTGCAAGTAGACTCACCCGGTACTTCGGGCTCTGTAGTCGTCATAGATGCCATGGGCAACGCTTCGACGGCGTCTTATTTGAATGGCGCGCTGACCGTGAATCTCACCGAGATGCCGATCTACGTGCTATCGGCGAACGTTGCGGCGCTAACGCCATTGCTGCGCACACCTGAAGGCTACGCGCGCACTGGGTAATATATCTGAGCCAGCGTAGTACGCGCGTCACGGATTCGTGACAGCGCAACGACTCAAACTCACATGTCAGTGAAGAAAGTCGGGCATGCTCAGATAGTGGGCTCGCCGCGTCGCCGCCCCAACGACTTGTCGCTCATAGCAGACACGTCTCACTAATCGGACAGATTGTAAGCGATTGATCTGACGCCAAAGATGGTGCCCTCACATAGGTTCGCTGGACCGGGGCATCAGAATGCGAAAGATAACTTGCGGCCGCTTGGCGATCAGCGCTGCTGTCCTCACGCTGGCGGCCTGCAATGATTCGGGAAGCAACGTGTCACCTGCAGGTACGGCCGCCAGTGCTTCCGTCACAACGGGCACCGCGAGCGCCTCGAGCTCCGGTGGCGCGGTCGTCGCTGCGACGCCAGGCAATTCCATCTCGGTTTCCAGCGCTACCGGTTCGAGCGGCAGCAATTCGAGCAGCTCCGGCTCGGGCAGCTCCAGCTCGAGCGGTGTCAAATCCGGCAGCTCCAGTTCGGGTAGCTCCAGCTCGAGCGGTGTCCAGTCCAGCAGCTCCAGTTCCGGTAGTTCCAGCTCGAGTAGCTCGGGCGCTCCCGCTCCGGCCGCAGCGGTGGGCTTTAACTCGCGGACGTTCAACTCGACGTCACTCGCCGATTGGCACCCCTTCCGCTTCTTTGGCTCGACGCAATCGGGTGACTACGCCGTGCAGGAAGGCGATGGC
>Ga0182030_10017264_pt1 | contig 13945 bp, 7 predicted proteins | sample 812S3MmetaG_FD_121299 | JGI IMG/M metagenome (GOLD analysis project Ga0182030, IMG submission 121299) | Permafrost microbial communities from Stordalen Mire, Sweden - 812S3M metaG (Illumina Assembly) | ecosystem: Environmental > Terrestrial > Soil > Wetlands > Permafrost | place: Sweden...
CCGGCACGCCCGCCGCCATCGCCTCCACATACGCCACGCCAAAGGCCTCATCTGTGGACGGCATAACGAACAACGTGCAATGTGCCACGTGTTCCAGCGCCTGCCGCGGCGCCAGTTGGCCGAGGAAGTCCACCCGCGCCGCCACCCCCAGGCGTGTCGCCAGCCCTTCTAGCGCCACCCGCTCTGGGCCGTCGCCCACGATCGAATAGCGCAGCGTGGGATGACGCTTGCTCAGCACCGCCAGCGCGCGCAGCACGTCCGCGTGGCGCTTGCGCGCGACCAGGTGCGCGACCGTCACCAGCGACTGCGCCGGCGGGCGCGTCTGCCAGCCGAGCTGCTGGGTGGGACGCTGCGCGCTGGGCATATCGGCGCCGAGGTGCACCACGCGCGTGTCGTGCGCTCCGTGATCGCGCGCCAGCTGCGCGATGCCGCGGCTGTTGGCCAGCACCAGCCGCGCTGCGCCCAGGCCGTGGGCGACTGCGTGCGCGCCCTTCTCGCCGAGGCGGGCCGTGTAGAGCACGTCGCCGCCGTGTACCGAGACGACCAGCGGGGAGGCGATTCGCGCACGGCGCACAGCGTCGGCGGCAGGCACCGCATTGTGGGCGTGCACCAGTTCATAGGGGAAAAAGTGAGCGAGACGCCGCAGTGCCAGCGCAAGCGGCGGTGCTGCCCATGTGCCCCAACTGGCATAGCTCCCATCGCGGGGGGGCGAGACGAAAGGGACATAGGCGATCTGCAGGCCGTCACGCGTCTGTACGCGCGGCTCTCGCATGCGAGCTCCCACAGCCGCAGCTACGCCCGCCGGTCCCGCGCTCAACGAAGTCCGTGGCGGCACCAGCCGATGCAGCACCAGCACGCGCACGTCTGCGCCCGCGTCGCGCGCCGCCATCGCCTGACGGTGCGCCCATACGCCCAGCACGGGATCGCGCACGCTGGGGTAGAACTCCGCCACCACCGCCACCTTCCTGCCCCTTGGCTGCATGCCGCTCACCAGCCGCGGTGGGTTGCGATCGTACGGTTCGCTTCGCTGGCGTTCACATATGGGTGCTCTGCCAGGAACGCGCGCGCCTCCGCCACCGCGGCCTCACGCGGATAGCCCGCCGCGGCTGGTGCCGCGCGGTGGTTGATGGGCAGCGCGTCCACCACACCGCAGCGCCAGCCGTGCTCGCGTGCGATCGCCGCCCAGTGGACGTCCAGCCCCCAGCCCATGCGCAGATCGGGGAACGGCAGCAGTGCCGCGAACGTGCTGGCGGCGAACGCCGTCACCGGCCCGATCTCAACAAAGCCCGTCTCGCGCACAACGCTTGCGCGCCGACGGCGCGTGACAGCCCAGGCGGCGTGAGAGTGCATGCGGTGGGCTGGTTGCGCGAGGTCGAGTGAGAAGCGCTCGCACAGAAATATAAATCGATCTAGAAACCCTCGTGGCAGCTCGACGTCGTCGTCCACGACCAGCAGCCAGTCATACCCCGTCGCGGGATGTTCCGCGAGCAGGCGGTTGAGGTTCTCGAACTTCCCCGCCTTCCCTGGAGGGCATGCGTGGATCTCCACGCGGTGGCGCGAGCGGGTCAGCTCGAGGTCAGCCGCTTCCGCCAGCCGCCTGTTGGCGGGGCGCTGCACGCTCAGCACCAGCACGTGGCGCTGTGGTGGCGAGAACTTTGCTGCGCGCGCCAGCTTCAGTTGGCGCCCGCTCAAAAGAGCCCATGCTGCGTCCAGCTCGTCCGTCAGGCGGCGTCCCACGCCGTTCAGACCGCCGACCGTGCCGCTTGCGCCGGAGAGGAAGTCGTCGCTCGGCGCGCTGCCGTTGAGCGGTTGCGGAGCCACGTTTGCTCGGCTGGTTGCACGCTCTTTCACCGCTTCTCTTAGCCGCCCCGCGCTGTGCGCCACGCTCGTCATGCCCGCGGGGCAGCGGTAGCGCAGGACGTGGCCGGCGCACGCTCCCAGCGTGAGCGCCTCCCGCGCCGTCGAATGCGCCGCGCTCCGGTGTGCGTCGAAGCGCCGCGCCGCGCGGCCCCTGGCGTACGCGCCGCGTGCGAGCGCGCGCAGCCGCGCATCCTCGCCCACACGGCGATGCTCCACGGCGGCGCCTGCCACATACAGGACGCGGGCCTCGGGGTCGAGCGTGCGCAGGCGTTCCTGCCACTCCTGCTCGTCGCCGCCGTGCTCCAGCGTCACGTCGAACGGTCCCACGCGCTCCAGCGCGCTGCGGCGGATCGCCATGTTGGCGCCCCACGCAAAGCGCGTGTCCCGGTCGTGCTCGCCGAGGTCCAGGCTCGTGATCGGCGGCCCCTCGCGCCCGCACGCATGGGGGGCGGTGCGCTGGTCCAGCACCACCTGGATGCGCCCCGCGAACACGTCCACGTCCGGGTTGGCGCCCGCCGAATCCAGCAGCGCCTGCAGCCAGCCCTCGCGCGCAGATATGTCGTCGTCCACGAACATCACCAGCTCGCCCTGGGAGCGCTCCACGCCAGTGTTGCGCGCCACGTTCAGGCCCAGCGGGCCGCTGTGGGGCTCGTAGCGCGCGCCGAAGCGCTTGGCCAGCGCGCGCGCCTCAGGCGTGGGGCCCGCGTCATCGATCACCAGCACCTCCGCGCCCGCCTGGGCTGCCTGTGGAGCGATCGAGGCGAGCGCGTACTCCAGGTAGACGAGACGCTCGCGCGTGGGGATCACAATGGAGGCGGGCGTCATCTGTGTCAGACAGTCTAGGTTTGCAGCCGTCCGCGCCCCGCAGCATGCCTCGCCAATAGGCTGGCGTCGGTGATTCTCTTCCTTCACAACCGCTACCGCACCACCGGCGGGGAGGAGCGCGTGGTCGAGGACCTGCTGGCGCTCGTGCGCGAGCAGCTGGGCGAGCCGGCGGAGTTGATGCAGCGCGACTCCACCTCGCTCGGACGTGCGCGCGCGGCTGTCGGGCTGATCGGCGGCGGGCTCGATCCGGGGGCGGTGGGCCACGCGGTGCAGACCTCCGGCGCGCGCGTGCTGCACGCGCACAATCTGCACCCCGCTTTCGGTTGGAGGGCGCTTGCGGCAGCGCGGGCGGCCGGTGCGCGCGTGGTGCTGCATCTGCACCAGTACCGGCTCGTGTGCGCCGTTGGTGTGTGTTACACGGACGGCGCCGAGTGCACGCGCTGCCACGGCCGCAACACGCTGCCGGGGTTGCGGCGCAACTGCCGTGGCAGCAGCGCGGAGAGCGCCGCCTACGCTGTGTCGCTGGCCCTGTGGCAGCGCCGCATGGTGCAGCAGGCCGATGCTGTGATCGTGCCCAGCCTGTTCGCGCGCGAACGGCTGAGGGAGCTGGGCGCGCCGCTGGACTGGGAGCGCGTGCACGTGCTGGCGCCGCCCGTGGCCGCCGCGGGCGGGGTGGCTGTGGGTGTTGGCGGGCAGGGTGGACCCGATCGCGAGCCTGGCGGTCCCTGCCCGGTCGGCAACGGCGGACGCTACGCGCTAGTCGCTGCGCGGCTGTCGCGGGAGAAGGGCGTCGACGTGGCGATCGAGGCGTGTCGCATCGTCGGGATGCCGCTGGTGGTGGCCGGCGACGGGCCAGAGTGGGGGACGCTGCAGGAGCGGGTCGGCGGCGCCGATGTCCGTTTTCTGGGGCGCGTGGATGCGGCGTCGCTTGCACGCTGGCGCTCGCAGGCGACGATCGCGCTCGTACCGTCGCGCTCGGCGGAGACGTTCGGGCTGGCAGCGGCAGAGGCGATGGCCGCAGGCGTCCCCGTTGCTGCCAGTAGCGTCGGGGCGCTCCCCGAGCTGGTCGATCGATCGGGGCTCGTCCCGCCAGGAGATGCACAGGCGCTGGCGGCCGCGATCGCGCGCCTGGGAAGCGATGAGGGGGCCGGCGCGCGCGGCGCTGACCGCGTGCGGTCGCTGTGCGCGCCGGAGGTCGTGGCTCGCGCGCTCGCGGCCATCTACGCGTAAGCTGCGGGCGTCGTGTCCACCCCTCCGAGCGCATTGATCACAGGCATCACAGGGCAGGATGGCTCCCTGCTTGCGGACATGCTGCTGGAGAAGGGCTATGCCGTCAGCGGGCTCCTGCGCGGCTCTGCCGAGCGCTCGCTGGACTGCGCCGAGCACCTGCGCGGACGCATCTCACTGATCGAGGGCGATCTGATGCAGGCGGGCAGCCTGCGCGCTGCCATCGCGCGTTCGCGCCCGCGCGAGATCTACCACCTGGCAGGCCCGTCGTTTGTGCCCGCCTCCTGGGAACGGCCACAGGAGACCGTCACCGCGATCGTGGGCTCCTGCTCGGAGGTGCTGGAAGCGGTGCGCGACATCGACTCGGGGATGCGCGTGTTCGTGCCCGCCTCCGGCGGGATCTTCGGCGACGCACAGGAGAGCCCCCAGCGCGAGACGACGCCCTGCAGGCCCGCCTCGCCCTACGCGATCGCCAAGCTCGCCGCGCACCAGTTGGTGGGGGCGATGCGCGCTCACTACGGTCTGTACGCCTGCTCTGGCATCGTCTTCAACCACGAGTCCGAGCGCCGCCCGGAGCGCTTCGTCACGCGTCGCATCACACGCGCCGCCGCCGCCATCTCGCTCGGGCTGCAGCAGGAGCTGGAGATCGGCTCGCTGGACGCCGTCCGCGACTGGTCCTATGCGGGCGATGTGATGGAAGGCGCCTGGCTGATGCTGCAGCAGGAGCGGGCGGAGGACTACGTGCTGGCCAGTGGCGTGGGGCATACCGTGGCGGAACTCGCACAGACCGCGTTCGCCTGCGTGGATCTCGACTACCGACGCTACCTGCGCGTCGATCAGGCGCTCGTGCGGGCTCCCGAGAGGACTCCCAACGTCGGGGATGCGTCGAGGGCCCGCCGGCAGCTCGGCTGGAGTCCGCTCGTGGACTTCCAGGAACTGGTTGAGCGTATGGTGGCCGCTGACTTGAGCGAGTTGCAGAGCGCCGCACAGGCGTCGTAGGGCGCCGTCGCAGCGGTGACGATGGCCGGCCGCGTCCAAGCCAGGCCATAGACTGCCCCTCTTGATGAGCACGGTGGGCGTGATCGGCCTTGGCTACGTCGGCTTGCCGCTGGCGGTGGCGTTCGCCCAGGAGGGTTGCGAGGTGATCGCCGTGGACGTGGACGCCGAGCGTGTGCAGGCGATCGCAGCGGGACGCTCGCATGTGGAGGACGTCTCAGACGAGCTGCTGGGCTCCGTCGCGGGGCATCTGACGGCAACGACCGACTACGACGCGCTGTCTGGTGCCGATGCGGTGCTCGTATGCGTGCCCACGCCGCTAACCCGCAACCGCGAGCCCGACCTGGGCGCGCTGGAGGGCGCTTCCAGCGCGCTCGCGGCGGTGCTGCGTGCCGGACAGCTCGTGGTGCTCGAGTCCACCTCATACCCTGGCACGACGCGCGAGCGGGTGGCGCCGCTACTGGAAGCCTCCGGCCTGAAGGCGGGCGTGGACTTCCACCTGGCTTACTCGCCCGAGCGTGTGGACCCCGGCCGTACCGACTTCACCTTGCGCACCACGCCCAAGGTGGTGGGTGGGCTGACCGAGGTCTGCGCGGAGCGCGCCGCGGAGTTGTACGCGCGCGTGTGCGATCGCGTGGTTCGCGTGTCGAGCCCAGAGGTGGCGGAGCTGACGAAGCTGCTGGAGAACATCTTCCGTTCGGTCAATATTGCGCTGGTGAACGAGTTGGCGGTGCTCACGGATCGCATGGGCATCGACATCTGGGAGGTGGTGGACGCTGCTGCCACGAAGCCCTACGGCTTCATGCGCTTCGAGCCGGGGCCGGGGATGGGCGGACACTGCCTGCCCGTGGATCCCTTCTACCTGAGCTGGCGCGCGCGGGAGTTCGACATGACTACCGAGTTCATCGAGCTGGCCGGCAAGGTCAACCAGCAGATGCCCTACCACTGCGTGGCCAAGGCGCAGAGCGTGCTCAACGACGTGGGGCTGGCCGTGAAGGGCGCCCGCGTGACGGTGATGGGCGTCAGCTACAAGCCCGGCGTCGGCGACATCCGCGAGTCGCCCGCGCTGAAGATCGTGGCGCTGCTGCGTGAGTTGGGCGGGGAGGTGCTCTACCACGACCCGCACGTGCCTGAGCTGGCGGAGTTCTCGCTGCGGAGCACGCCGCTGGAGGTCGCGATCGCGGACGCCGATCTGACCGTGATCGTCACGGCTCACCCGAGCGTCGATCACGAACTCGTCGTGCGACAGTCCCGGCTTGTGCTGGACCTGCGCGGCGTCACGCGTCACATGGCGGCCACCAACGTGGTGCGGTTGTGAGCGAGGGGGGTGGGCTGCCGGTGGAGCACGCCGCCGGGTTGGACGCGCCGCGCTCGGGCGCTGCCCGCCTTAATGCGCCGGGGCTTGTTTTGGGCGAGGGTGTGAGCATCGGCAGTGGAGTGCGCTTCGGCGCCCATGTGGTTATTCACGACGGCACGGTGATCGGCGATGGCTGCTCGATCGAGGACCACGCGGTGCTCGGCAAGCGCCCGCGACTGGCCAGTCACTCGCAGGCGGTCGGGCGTGAGCTCGAGGCGCTCGTTTTGGAGGCGGGCGTCAGCGTGGGGGTGGGCGCGGTCGTGTTCGCGGGCGCGCGGGTGGGGCGCGATTCGATTCTTGGCGATCAGACCTTTGTGCGCGAGCGCAGCAGGATCGGCGAGGGCACGGTGATCGGACGGGGCAGCGTGGTCGACAACGACGTGCGGGTGGGCGCCCGTGTGCGTGTGCAGACGAACGTGTACCTGACGGCGTTCACCACGGTGGAGGACGACGTGTTCGTGGGTCCCGGCGCAATCGTGACGAACGACAACACGATGTCCAGGCACGGCCCGGAGGCGCCGCTCGCCGGCGCCACGCTCAGGCGTGCCTGCCGTGTCGGCGGTGGCGTGGTGTTGACACCCGGTGTGGAAGTGGGGGAGGAGGCCTACGTCGCGGCAGGCGCGGTTGTCACGCGCAATGTGACCGCGCACGCGGTGGTGATGGGGGTGCCGGCGCGGGTTGTGCGAGAGGTGCCGGTGGAGGATCGGTTGGAGCGGTGGCGGTAGAGCAGAACCGACTGTTCGCCTCACGGGGTGCGGGGGCCGCGTGTTGCGCGGCCCCCGTTCCCGTTGTTTCCGTTGTTACTGGATTACGAGATTGTGGAAACGTAGACGTTGTCTTCGAGACCGGTGAATGTCAGTGTGATTTCTCCGGTCAGTTCTGCGGCGTTGGATTCGCCGTAGAGAAGACCGCTTTTTTCGACAGCTTTGCCTGACTTGGTTTTTTCGGGTGCCGTCGGTTTGATGATGGTGACTACCTGGCTACCTTTGACCTTTAAGTTTCCAATGAAGGCGGCAGGGCAGGTTAACGTCGATTTGCTCGTGAACGGTATTTCGATAAAGGTCGTGCCTGATGCGGGAACTAGCTTGACTTCTGTGCCGCTTTCAAGCGTACCTTCAAGTTTCAGCGTTTCTTTTTCTGTAGGGATTACGCATTTTTCTACGACCGACGCGGGGGCGGTAGGCGCGCATCCTTTGAAGACAAGGTCGCCGCCGGTTATTGTGGTTTTGCCGTTCCCTAACGGTGAGTTCTGTGTGATGACCGGCGTTTCACCCGATGCGGTTGAGGTGCATGCGATTGTCAGCGTTTCGAGTGTTGGGACGACGAGTTTGCCAGCACCGCCTGCGGCGGTGACGGACTGTTTGCCCGAGAGCTCCCATGAGCCTTCCGCGCCGGCTGGGTCTTTACCCTGGTAGCAGATTGCGACGGTGGTGCCGCCTGAACAGGCGACGCTGGTTAACGAGAATACAGCCGCTGATGCTGTCGTTGCCGCGAGTCCGCTGAGGGCGACCACTGCGGCCGCGATCAGGAGACCAGCGAGTTTTCTTCCTAGCATTAGTTGTCCTCCGTTGTCCCGGCGTCAGGCCGGGACGTTGCTTGGATGAGTGATTGAAACGGGACCAGCCGCCGCCTAGAACGTGCTGTCGGGGCGGGCCTCGCAAGCAGCAGCATGCAGACCCATGGAGCAATTGTCCAGCCTTTGGGTCAGAAACACGCCCTGCTAAGAGTCGGTGGCGGGGGTATATGGGCCGAAATCCCCCGGTACTGTCGATCTTCCGGTGGCGGACAAACACGGCAGAAGGTTGGAGACAACCCCAAGTAACGCCCTGTCCCTGGATGACGCGCCGGGCGCGCGGAGTTGTTAGGCTATATGGACTAGGTTCTGTGGGGACCACGGTGACAGCGACAGGGGTGGAGGCAACAATGGGGATCGTCGGAATTTTTAGGATTGCTCGACGGGGCTCGCGGGTGCGGGTGTTGCGTGGGTTTGGGGTTGCTGTGGCTGTCGTTGTGGGGGTGTTGGGTGGGGGTGTGGCTTCTGCGTTGGCTGTGGGGCCCGAAGAACCTTCCGCGGTCAGCGTGGGGTTGATCTCTCCGGTGTCGGTGTCGTTCGCGGGGAACGTGAACCCGGTGATGGCTCCGGAACCTCCCGTTGGGGGCCAATACTGGTTTGCCTATCGAGCGCATTCGAATCAATGCAAAGGCGGGTTGAGCACCGCCCCCAAGCCATACGAAGGGTTCCTGCCGAACGAACCCGCTGAAGAACTGGATGTGACGGGTCTCTCGGAAGCTACGGAATACTCGGTGTGCCTGGTCGTTGAATCCGAAGGGCACAAAGCGGAAGGCCCGGTGTCGACGTTCACGACCCCTGAAGCTGTGGAAGGACCGCTGACCAAGCCCGCGGTCGTGCTCTCGCCGTCGAGTGCGATGGTGAGCGGTGTTCTGCGTCCGGCCGCGAAAAGCAAAGGCGAAGCGGATCGCTACACGTTTCGGTACGCAGCGTCCCCAACGAATTGCGAAGGCGGCGAAACCGAAGAACAGACCGCTACGGGGGAACCCGGACAAGAAGTCTCGATGGAACTGGCGGGGTTGAGCCCAGCCACCGTCTACACGGCGTGCCTGGTCGCTAGGAATGACGCAACCGCCGGCGTGGAAGGCACACTCGGGGTCGCCGGCAACAGCGTGACCTTCAAGACCCCGGTTGCTGTCCCGACCGTCACTGGCACGAGGGCGACGAGTGTCCTCGCCCGGGAAGCGACGGTCGCGGCTGAAATCGACCCGGGTGGGGAAGCGACGGGCTACTACCTGCAGTACACCACCGAAGCGTCCTACCAGGCCAATGGCTGGGAAGGCGCCACGCATATCCCCGTGAGTGGCGTGGAGACGCTGCCCGCTGAGGTGTCCCCGAGCCCGGTCCACACGGCAATCATCGGCTTGGCACCGAACACCGCCTATCGCGTGGAGTATGTCGCTAGCAACGAAGAAGGCGGCAAATCGAAAGGCAGCGAAGGCGAAACTACGTTCACGACCGAGTCGGCTGGGTCGACGAGCCCCGCGCTCCCAGACGGCAGAGCTTACGAGCTGGTCTCCACCCCCGGCAGCGGAGAACCCTACCTACCCCAGACCCCGGGGGGTTGGCAGTCAGAAACCCAGCAAGGACAGTACGCCACCATGGCGTTCGAGGCAGCCGCAAACGGCGAACGAGTTGCTTATGTCGCAGAAGCCGGGGAAGCGGGCGGAATCGGCGCACCGGGGATCGGCGATCAGTGGCTGGCGACACGCACGGCCACGGGCTGGCAGCCAAAGAACATCACGCCATTTCTACCGAACGAAGGTGTTGCAGGGGAACCGGTCTTTCAGGCGTTCTCACCAGAGCTCACAGGCGGGATCTTCGAGGAACCAAAAACCCAGGTGCCGTTGGTCCCAGGTGTGGCTGCCGGCTGTCGCTCGCTTGACACGAGCAACGGATTCGCGGGACAGAAGTCGCTCACGGCATTGTTCACGGCTGGCGTGACGGGTAACGTGTGTGGCCTCCCGTTGTTCGCTGGCGAAACCACAGACGGTACGGACATCATCTTCCAGAGCGAAGCGGCACTGACCCCCGGTGCACAGGAAGCAACCGCACCACCGAGCGGTCATGAAACGCATCACGCCGAGGAATCGATTGGGGCCGGCTGTGCGTTTGGGTGTAATTTGTATGAGGCAAGCGGGGGGCAGCTCCGGCTCGTGAACGAGATAGAAGAAAACGGTGGAATGGTGACCGTCCCGAACGCGACTTTTGGCGGCTACGGAGGTCACACCAACAGGGGTCTGCCTGATTTCAGTCACGCGATCTCGAGCGATGGTTCGCGGGTGTTTTGGACTGACACGGAATCGGAAGGCCCCGAAGGGCCGCCGGTGGAAGAAGTGTATGTGCTCGAGAACGGCACAACGGAGGTGAAAATCTCTGGGCCTCATTCGCAGTATTGGACCGCCACCTCCGATGGCCTTTACGCTTACTACACCGAAGCGGGTGGGCTGTGGAGGTTCGACACGGAAACCAACAAAGCGGAAGCGCTGACAGCGGCGGAAGCGGGTGTGATCGGTGTGATCGGCACAAACACAACGGGTACAGACGGGGAATACGTGTATTTCGTCGCAAAGGACGAAAACAACGCTTTTGGGGCCGGTGTGGAAAGCGAACCGAACCTGTATGTGATCCACGGTGGTACCACGGCACTGGTCGCGACCGGTAACGTCGATGACAACTTTATCGGGGTCGCTCGACGTGGGACGGTCACGAACGTCAGTCCTTGGATTCCGAATCTTGGGTTTCGCCAGACGGCAGTATCCCCGGATGGCACGCATCTGGTGTTCCAGACAACGAGTAAACTAACCGAATTCAATAATCAAGAAGCAGTTGAGGTGTACGTGTATTCGGCTGTCGGTGGGGGGCTGGTGTGTGTGTCGTGTGATGCGGCCGGCGTCCCGCCGGGCGGTGAAGAAGCGCGTACTGGGAAGTTGACGGTGAGTGCTGAAAGCTATGTGTATGAGCATCGTTGGATGTCTGCGAGCGGGAACCGTGTGTTTTTCAACACCAGCCAGTCCCTCGTGCCTGGTGATGTGAATGGTGTGATGGATGTGTATGAGTGGGAGCGTGAAGGGGAAGGTTCGTGTCCGGTGCGGGTGCCGGCGAGTGTGGTTGGTGGCTGTCAGTTCCTGTTGTCCGGTGGGCAAAGCGAAGCGGCGTCGTTCTTCGTGGACGCGGATGAATCCGGGAACAATGTATTCATCGCCCATGTGGGTGTCCTTGGTGATGTACAGATCCCATCGGGGCATGTCGAGATCTATGATGCGCGTGTGGGTGGCGGGTTTCCGCCATCGACTGCAGGCTGTTCGGGTGCGGGTTGCGCTGGTGTCCCGCCGGTGGTCTCCTCGGGGTCGTCGGGGTTTGCGCCGGAGTCGGCTGGCGATACGGGGGTCGGGAACTATCCCCCCGCGGTCGCAAAGCCGCCGGTTGTATTGACGCGGGCGCAGCGTTTGACGAAAGCGCTTGTTGTGTGTCGACGGGATCGTGTGAAGCGTAAGCGTGTGGCGTGCGAACGTGTGGCGAGGAAACGCTATGGGCCGTTGAAGAAAGCGAAAGCGAAGGGTGGGAAGGCAGCGAGAGCGAAGGGTGGGGCGGCGAGAGCGAGTGGTGTGTTGGTGTCGAGTGGTGGGGGGGTGCGGTGATGTCGCGGGTGTCTGCGGGTAGGCTTGTGTTGGCGGGTTGGTGTGTGGCTGGCTTGGTGTTCGTCGGGTCGCTGGTGCCTGCTGTGGCTGTGGCGGGTACTGGTTGGGGGCTCTCGACGGATACTTACCCCACGAATCTCGTGGCCGGTGTTGACGCGGTCCAGGAAGTGACCCCCGAAGCGGAAGAATTCTCGCTGTCCTTTGAAGGGCAGAGCACAGGGTCGATCAAAGCCGGGAAAACCGCTGTGGAAACGGCTGCGGCGGTGCAGTCTGCGCTGGAAGGGCTCTCCTCGATAGGCAAAGGTAACGTCAGGGTCGAAGAAAGCAAGACGGTGGGGGCGTATCTTGTGGTGTTCACGGGCGCGCTTGGGAATGAGGAGATCTCGAGTGTGCTGGGGGGAATTAATGCGAGCGTGGCGGTCATCAAGGAAGGCGATGCGTCGGGCACGATCGGCGTCACGGTCATGAATCTTGGGTCCAGCGCGAGTGGCGGGCAGATCACGTTCACGGATCGGCTGCCTGCGGGGCTGCGCGCGAAGCGGGCTGGCGAGCTTGCGATCCTTGCGCGGGAAGAGAGCCAGGGTTATGGGGTGCAGGCCCAAATTGGTGGGGAAGGGGTTTGGGACTGCTCGGGTAACGGGCATGACGGTGGGTCGGGTGTTGATGGCGCGACGGTCGTGACGTGTGTGAATGGTTCGGAACTTCCCTCCATTGAAGGGGGTGGTGGGTTTCCGTCCTATCCTGGTACGGGCACGATCGTGGGTTATCCGCAGCCGCCGGTCGGGATCCTTGTGGAATCTGTTGGTGGGGAAGGCACGGGCACGAATGTTGCGTCGATCGCTGGTGGTGGGGCGGCGCTCCCGGTGTCTGAGGAAGTCCCGGTGACGGTGAGTTCTCAGCCGGCTAAACAGGGTTTGTCTCATGCCGATGCGTGGGTCACGAACGAAAACGGGGAACCGGACACGCAGGCAGGCTCCCATCCGTATCTGCAGGAGCTGATCTTCGATCTCGCGACGGGGCTCAAAGAAGGTCAGGCTTACATTCCGGGTGGCGAAGTCCGGAACCTCGAAACGAGGTTGCCGGCAGGGTACATCGGCGATCTCTCGGACATCCCGCAATGCACACGTGTGCAGTTGCTAAGGGAAGCGTGTCCGCCGGAAAGTATGGTCGGTGTGTTGCGTGGCGTTGATGTGTTGGAGGCGAGTGTGGGTGTGCATCAGTTGTTCAACATCAAGCCCGAACATGGCACTCCGGCGGAAATCGGGTTCAATTATCAGGGCGATTTGTCCTACATTAGTTTCAGTTTGGCTTCAGGTGGGGATAACGCGATCATCGCGCACGCAAACGCTCTGCCTGAGGCAGAAGTTCAGCAGGTCGTGATCTCGCTTTGGGGGATCCCGCAGCAGGCCAGCCATCATCCGTGGCGTGCGTTTGAAGAGGCGGGCTGCCCTCCGGGCGATGAAGCTGGGTATTGCGCTGTCCCGCTCGCGACGGGATTCTTCCATCCTGTCTATACGGTCCCGACGGCGTGTGGGGTCGCTGGCCCGGTTGTGTTCCGTGAGACCTCGGGCTGGCAAGAGCCCGAAGCCAAATCCGAAGTGGCGTCCGATCCGCTGGAAGTCACAGGCTGTGAAAGCCTGTCGGTGGAAGCGCTGTTCGGGGTCAGCCTGCAGACGGACCGCTCGGACACCACCACGGGGCTGCAGGCTACTGTGCAGCCATCGTTGGGTGGCCTTGAAGAACCGTTGGGTTATGCGGCCTCGGAGATCAAGGACACCACCGTCACGCTTCCCGAAGGCCTCGTCGTGAACCCGGGCCAGGCGAGCGGTCTGACGGCGTGTGGGCCTTCCGAAGATGCGTTGACGACGGAAGTGGAACGCGGTAAAGGCGAAGAGAACGACAACGCGCCGTCGTGTCTTGAATCTTCGAAAGTGGGGACTGCGATCGTGCGTTCTCCGCTGTTGGACGGGGCGAACCTGACGCAGCTGGAAGGGAACGTCTACGTGCTCCCATCTAACCCGCCCGAAATCAAGCTGCTGCTCGCGGTCTCGGGAGATGGTTTGAACTTGAAGTCGATCGGGGTCGCGCATTTGAACGAAACGACGGGGCAGATCACGACCACGTTTGAAGAAATCCCTCAAGCACCGTTCAGCGAACTGAAGCTCAAATTCGAAGGCGGAGTGAAAGCCGCCCTCGCGACCCCGGTACATTGCGGCACGGCCTACACGGCTAACGCGGTGTTCACGCCGTGGAGTTCCCCGTTCGCACCTGAAGCGACCGCGTCGGCGGGCTTCCAGATCAATGAAGGGCCGGGTTGTGAGGGAGCGCTGCCGTTCGCCCCGACCCTTACAGCGGGTACGTCGAACGATCAGGCGGGGGCGTTCACGAGCTTTAGGACGCTCATCGCGAGGGGGGACGGCCAGCAGCGCGTCGAAAAGTTCCAGGTCAAGATCCCCGCTGGCCGTCCCC
>Ga0182030_10017265_pt1 | contig 13944 bp, 12 predicted proteins | sample 812S3MmetaG_FD_121299 | JGI IMG/M metagenome (GOLD analysis project Ga0182030, IMG submission 121299) | Permafrost microbial communities from Stordalen Mire, Sweden - 812S3M metaG (Illumina Assembly) | ecosystem: Environmental > Terrestrial > Soil > Wetlands > Permafrost | place: Sweden...
AGCCGGAAAGGTACCAGTTGACGAATTCGTAGACCCATTCGGCCTGCTTGGCGGTCACGCCTTTCGACATGCAGAAGCCCGACGCCCACGAACGGTAGCCTTCCTTCAACGGCTGAAACACGCAGGGGATTCCCTTCGAGCGGACGGCGGTGACCGCCGGCGACCACATCGACTGAATCACCGTCTCGCCGGACGCCATCAGGTTGACGCTCTCGTTGAAGTCCTTCCAGAAGGCGCGGAACTGGCCGGCCTTCTTGGCGTCGGTGAGAACGCCGACCGTCATGTCGATCTCGGCCTTCGTCATGTTGCCCTTGTCGGGATACTTGTACTTGCCGAGCGACTCGACGACCATCGCCGCGTCCATGATGCCGATCGAGGGGATGTTGAGGATCGCCGCCTTGCCCTTGAATTCCGGGTTCAGCAGTTCGGACCAGGAAGCGATCGGCCGCTTGATCAGGTCGGGGCGGATGCCGAGCGTGTCGGCGTTGTAGACGGTCGGGATCAGCGTGACCCATTCGGTCGGCGTCTTCGAGAACGTCTTCGAATGCGGCCCTTCGAGGAACATCACCTTCTTGGGCGCGGTGCCCTGGTCGCCGATGACCTTGCCGTCAGGGAGCTGGCCCTTGGTGAAGATCGGCGTGATGTTGTCGAATTCCTTGATCTTCTTGGCGTCCATCGGCAGGATGTTGCCCGACGGCACGAGCTTTTTCAGGCTGAAGTATTCGGTGTCGAGGATGTCGAATGAATTGGGCTGGGTCGCCACGCGCTTGGTGACGTCGTCGGTGGTGGCGACGATGTTCTGAATGGTGATGCCGGTGTCCGCCTTCACCTTCTTGGTGATGTCGTCGGATTGGTTCACCGCCGTGCCGAGATAGCGCAGCACCTTCTCCTCAGCCGACCACACCGCCGGCGCCGGAAAACTGGAGACTGCGCCCGCTCCGGCGAGCGCGCCGGCGGCCTTGAGGAGATTGCGCCGCGTGACGCCGGCGCCGGCGTTAGTGTGCCTCTTCGTCATGCTCACTTCCTCCTTCAACAACACCTGCGCCGCTCAGGGCGCAGGCGATAGCGGATGAATGTCTGCGTCGAGCCAGGCCAGGCCGACTCGATCGCCGATCGCCAGCGGCGTCTTGGTGAAAGCGGCGTCGCCGACGACCGCAGAGAGGTCGCGCGCGCCGGGGGCCTCAAGACCGACCTGATAGGAGGCGCCCTGGTATTCAACGCTGGCGACGACCGCGGCGAGACGCGCCGCATTCGACGCCTCGGCAACGACCGACACGCGGTCGGCGCGCACCGCAATCAAGCCCGCGGGCGTCTCGACGACGTTGTGGCCGCCGAGGAAGCGCGCGACGAATTCGGTCGCCGGCTTCTCGAACACCTCGAGCGGGCTGCCGGCCTGCTCGATCTTGCCCTTGTTCATCACCACCACCAGGTCGGCGAGCGCCAGCGCCTCGTCCTGGCCATGGGTGACGTGAACGAAGGGAATGCCGAGCCGCCGCTGCAACCGCCGCAACTCGCCGCGCATGCGCACGCGCAGAAAAGGGTCGAGCGCCGACAGCGGCTCGTCGAGCAGCAGGATCTGCGGATGGGTGATCAGCGCGCGGGCGAGCGCGACGCGCTGCTGCTGGCCGCCGGAAAGCTGGGCTGGAACGCGCTCGGCAAACGGCTCCATCGCGACGAGTTCGAGGAACTCCATCGCCTGCGCACGGCGCTTCGCCCTGTCGACGCCGCGCATCTTCAGCGAGAAGGCGACGTTGTCGACGCAGCTGAGATGCGGAAACAGGGCGTAGCTTTGGAACATCATCGCCGTGCCGCGCTTGGCCGGCGGCAGGTCGGTGACGTTGGCGTCGCCGATCAGGATGTCGCCTTCGCTGACCGCCTCGTGGCCGGCGATCATCCGCAAGGTCGAAGTCTTGCCGCAGCCGGAAGGGCCGAGCAGGCAGCAATAGCCGTCGGCGGGAACGCGCAGATCGATCGCGTCGACGGCGAGCGTCGCTCCGTATCGTTTGCTGACGCGCACGAGTTCGAGATTGGCGGGCTGGGCCATGGGGCTCGTGTAACGAGGAATAACGCCACAAGGGGAGCAAGGCCCGTGCCAGCTCGGGCGCGGACCTCATAGCCTTGATTATGCTATGAAATGATTCGCCGACGACACGCTGCGGCGCGTCCAAGCCGAAGCCTTGGGCGCCTTGTGTCTACAATTTCGGCGATCTTGTATACAAAACTCGATAGCGAAATGCGCCGCGGCGTGGCAGACTTGCTGAAAACCGCGCCACGCTCGCCGCTCCGCCGTTTCGCCCATGACCAAACACGAACTGCCGCATGAGTGGCCGCAAACGGCGCGCGGCGGCCGCGCCGAGGCGATCTACCGCAGCATTTTCGAGGCGGTGGTTGAGCATCGCCTGCCGCCCGGCGCCAAGCTCGCCGAGGAGCAACTCGGCGCGATCTTCCGCGCCAGCCGCACAATCGTGCGCAGTGCGTTGCAGGACCTCGCCCACGACCATATCGTCACCATCGAGCGCCACCGCGGCGCCTTCGTTTCCGCCCCGACGATCGCCGACGCCCACGACGTCTTCTTCAGCCGCAAGGTGCTCGAAGCGGCGATCGCGCGCGAAGCGGCGCAACGAATCCGGCCGGCCGACGTCGCGCATCTGCGTCGGATGCTGGAGGAAGAGAAGGAGGCGCTCTGGCGCGGCGACCGGCAGAAGGCGATCCGCCGCTCCGGCGACTTCCACATCGCGGTGGCGGCGATCTGCGGCGAGGGCGCACTGACGCAATTCCTGCGCAGCCTCATTTCGCGCTCCTCGCTGGTCATCGCCCTTTACGGCCGCGGCCCGGCCTCCGAATGCGGCCACGACGAGCATGTCGCCTTTCTCGACGCCCTCGCGGCCGGCGACGGCGAGCGAGCCGCGGCGGCGATGAGCGAGCATCTCGACCATATCGTCGCCGATCTCGCCCTCGTCGTTCGGGCCGACGATCCCATCGACCTCGCCGAAATCCTGACGGTCTGATCGTTTCCCAGGCCGCCCGAGGGCGAAGCGGGCCGATCTTGCGAATTTCACAATTCCGCCCATTATGGCCGCGCTGCAACCGGTGCGGACTGCGTGAGACGGAGCGCTGTGATGCGGATCGGCAAATTCCTCTATTTCGGCGATTTCCTCGTGATCCCGGTCGCCGTGCTGCTGTTCGCCTGGGCGGCCTACGCCGCCGGAGGCGCCGCTGCGATCCCCGAATGGGGGGCAAGCCTGGTTTTCGGCGCCGCCCTATGGACGCTGGTCGAATATCTCATCCATCGTTACGCCTACCACCACGCGCCGATCCTCGCGCCGCTACACGACGCTCACCACAAAGAGCCGCTCGCCTTTCTGGGTGTGCCGTCGTTCGTCTCCAGCGGTCTGATCCTCGCCGTTTGCTACCTGCCGCTGCGCCCCTACGCGCCGGTGCTCGCCGCCGGCTTCACCAGCGGCGTGATGCTCGGCTACGCCGCCTACATGTTCGTTCACCACGCGACCCATCACTTCAAGATCGAGCCGGGCGACTGGCTCTACGAAGCGCGTCTGCGCCACATGACCCATCACTATCGCGAAGGCGTCAATTTCGGCGTCAGCACCGGCTTCTGGGACCGCGTGTTCGGCACGCTGGCCGCCCGCCGCGAGCGCACAGCCGCCGACGTCTGAGCGGCGAGAAAACAGCCGGGCGAAACGCCCGGCCGCAACGTTTGCAGTGGCGCGCCTGGCGCGGTCAGTTCGGCCAGCAGCGATGGCCCTCTGGGCCGAGGTGGTAATGGGGCGGACAGGCCCGGCCCATGGCCATCGGGTGGCAATGGCCGCCCGGACCCCGCCACCAGCCGGGGCCGCAGCCTTCGGCGACCAGCGTGACCGCGGGCCCCCTTTCCACCGGCGGCGCGACCATCGCCGCCTGCGCCGACGCGGTCATTCCGAGCGCCAGCAACGCTCCGAGAATCGATTTGGCGATCATGCCTAACTCCCTGGATTCGCCGTCCGACCCATCGGCGGCGACGAGCGAGCTTACGCAGAGGCTTGCAAACGCGCAATCGACGGACCGGCAGACTGGGCCGGCGTGGTTGGCGCCGCCGTCGCTTCTGGTGTAGTCGTGGCCATCGCCCCAAATCCCCCAGACCGGACAAGGGACTTCCGTGTCGCACCCCCTGACGCCGCTGCTCGATCGCATTCGCACGCCCGCCGACCTACGCGCTTTGCCGGCCGGCGAGCTCAGGCGGCTCGCCGACGAGTTGCGCGCCGAAACGATCAGCGCGGTGTCGGTGACCGGCGGCCATCTCGGCGCCGGGCTCGGCGTCGTCGAGCTGACGGTGGCGCTGCACTACGTGTTCGATACGCCGCACGACCGGCTAGTGTGGGACGTCGGCCACCAGGCCTATCCGCACAAGATCCTCACCGGCCGCCGCGACCGCATCCGCACGCTGCGCCAGGGGGGCGGTCTTTCCGGTTTCACGCGACGGTCGGAGAGCGAGTACGATCCGTTCGGCGCGGCGCATTCTTCGACTTCGATTTCCGCCGCGCTCGGCATGGCGGTGGCGCGCGACCTCGCCCATCGTGACAACAATGTGATCGCCGTCATCGGCGACGGCGCGATGTCGGCCGGCATGGCCTACGAGGCGATGAACAACGCCGGCGGGCTACAGTCGCGCCTGATCGTCATTCTCAACGACAACGACATGTCGATCGCGCCGCCGACCGGCGCGATGTCGGCCTATCTCGCGCGGCTCGTCTCCAGCCGCACCTACATGTCGCTGCGCGACGTCGCCAAACAGTTGGCGAAGCGGCTGCCGCGCTTCTTCTACGACAAGGCCAAACAGACCGAGGAATACGGCCGCGGCTTTTTCACCGGCGGCACCTTGTTCGAGGAGCTCGGCTTCTACTATGTCGGGCCGATCGACGGCCACAATCTCGATCACCTGCTGCCGGTGCTCAAGAACGTGCGCGACATGCCGCGCGGCCCGGTGCTGGTGCATGTCGTCACCAAGAAGGGCAAGGGCTACCCGCCGGCCGAAGCCGCCGATGACAAATATCACGGCGTCAGCGCCTTCGACGTCGTCACCGGCGCCCAGGCGAAGCCGAAGAGCAACGCGCCGAGCTACACCAGCGTGTTCGCCGACGCGCTCCTCGCCGAAGGGACGCGCGACGAGAAGATCGTCGCCGTCACCGCCGCCATGCCGCAGGGGACCGGGGTCGACCGCTTCGCCGAGCTCTATCCCGACCGGGTCTACGACGTCGGCATCGCCGAGCAGCACGCCGTCACTTTCGCCGCCGGCCTCGCCGCCGAAGGGTTCAGGCCGTTCTGCGCGATCTACTCGACCTTCCTCCAGCGCGCCTACGACCAGGTCGTGCACGACGTCGCGGTGCAGAATCTGCCAGTGCGGTTCGCCCTCGATCGCGCCGGGCTGGTCGGCGCCGACGGGCCGACCCATGCGGGCGCGTTCGATGTCGCCTATCTCGCCTGCCTGCCCAACATGACGGTGATGGCGGCGGCCGACGAAGCCGAGCTCGTCCACATGGTCGCGACCTGCGCCGCCCATGATTCCGGCCCGATCGCGTTGCGCTATCCGCGCGGCGAAGGCGTCGGCGTCGACATCCCCGAGCGCGGCGTTCCCCTGCCGATCGGAAAGGGCCGCATCCTGCGCGAGGGCTCGCGCGTCGCGATCCTGTCGCTCGGAACGCGGCTCGGCGAAGCGCTGAAAGCGGCCGACGAGCTCGCATCGCGCGGCCTGTCGACGACGGTCGCCGACGCGCGCTTCGCCAAGCCGCTCGACCGCGAGTTGATCCTTCGGCTTGCCGCTGAGCACGAGTTGATCGTCACCATCGAGGAGGGCGCGGTCGGCGGTTTCGGCGCGCATGTGCTGAGCCTGCTCGCCGACGCCGGAGCGCTCGATAGCGGACTCAAGATTCGCACAATGACCCTGCCCGACCGCTATCTGGAGCAGGAAAAGCCCGAGCGGCAGTACGCCGCCGCCGGCCTCGACGCCAAGGCGATCGTCGCCAAGGTCCTCGCCGCCCTCGCAGCCCGGGGCGCGGCGAGTCTGATCGCGTGAGCGACCCCCGCGACGATCACGGTGACGACGACTCGCGTACGCGCGCCAATCTCATCGCCATCATCGCCGTGTTGCTGCTCGCCGGCGGCGCCTACTGGCTGATGACGGCGCTCGACGCGCATCGCAAACTGATGGACTGCGTCGCCTCCGGTCGCCGTGACTGCCTCGAGCGGATCGAGCCTGCCGCCGCTCCGCCGACCGGCGGCTGAACTGCGCCTTGCCAGCGCCACAACATCGGCCGGGTTCTCCTTTACCTCGCTGTTCGGCGGCGGGGCGACACGAAGGAGAGCGACATGACGCAGCATGCTCTGTACTGCCAGCTCGAAGCCAAGCCTGGAATGGAGCAGGAAGTAGCGACCTTCCTCGCCGGCGCGCGGCGACTGGTCGAGGACGAGCCGGAGACCACCGCCTGGTTCGCGATCCGCATGGGGCCGCGCAACTTCGCGAGCTTCGACGTCTTCAACAACGAACGCGGACGCGAGGCGCATATGAACGGCGGCGCGGCGAAACAGTTGATGGCCAAGGCGCCGCAACTGTTCGTCAAGCAGCCTGAGCTGCAGCGGCTCGACGTGATCGCCGACAAGCTTCCGCACTGACCGCGGCGCGCCCCGCCCTCTCCCCGTTCTTCGGGGAGAGGGACTCTCCGGGCTTTCTGCAAATCGGAAAGCCGCGTTGCGCGCGCTGCGCCGCCGCGATTCCGCCGTCCGGCGTTTCCCTCCGCAATTGACTTGTTTCGCGCGCCGCGCGATAAGCCCGGCGCGACGGCGACAGCGCCGTTTGGAATTCTCCCGGCTCGTTCCACGCTCTCCCGCCAGGGAGCGCCGCGCGCGAGGTCCGGGTCGGTCTGTTGGCGACCGCTTCGGCGCCGCGCGGACAGGCTGGCATTGCCTTTGGAGTCAAGGACGTGAAGCGGACCTACCAACCGAGCAAGCTCGTTCGCAAGCGCCGCCACGGCTTCCGCGCCCGCATGGCGACGGTCGGCGGCCGCAGGGTGCTCAACGCCCGTCGCGCGCGCGGCCGCAAGCGTCTGTCGGCCTGAACTCTTCCTTTTGGTCGCGACGGGCGGCCGCCCCGCGCCTCTTGTGCGCGACTTGGGAGCCTGACGCGTTGGCCAAGGACGCAGCGCGAACGGACGCGATGGCCCCGGCTTGGACGCGGCTCAGACGGCGGGCCGATTTCCAGCGCGCCCAGCGCGGCCGTCGCGCGCAGACTGAGTGTTTCGCCGTGCAGGCGCGCGCGCGTGGCGAGACCGAAGTCGGCGCCGCGGGCCCGCGCGTCGGATTCACCGTCACCCGCAAGATCGGCGGCGCCGTCGAGCGCAACCGTATCCGCCGGCGCCTGAAAGCGGCGCTCGCCGCGGCGAACGCAATTGCGCCCGCCCCCGACTGCGACTACGTGCTGGTGGCGCGTCGCCCAGCGTTGACACGCCGGTTCGTGGCGCTGGTCACGGAGCTCGAGCGCGCTTTTGCGCAATTGGGCCGCGCCAAGCCGGCCGCAACCGATAGAGACCCGCGAGCATGAATTCCGAGGACAACCGCAACCTCATCCTGGCGATCGCGCTGTCGGTGCTGGTGCTGATCGGTTGGCAATATTTCTTCGCGGCGCCGCAGTTGCAGAAAGATCGCCTCGCCCAGCAGCACCCGCAGACCCAGACGCAGGCGACGGCCACGCCCGGGGCCGCCCCGCAGTCTGCCGCCAGCGAGAACCCGCTCGCGCCGACCGGCGCGCCGGTGCAGGCCGCGCCGAAGACGCGCGAAGAAGCGATCGCCGCGAGCTCGCGGGTCGAGATCGACACGCCGAGCCTCGGCGGCTCGATCGACTTGACCGGCGGCATGATCGACGACGTGGTGCTGAAGGCCTACCGCGAGACGATCGACCCTCACAGCCCCAACATCACTTTGTTCTCGCCGGTCGGCGCGCCGGCGCCCTATTGGGCCGAGACCGGCTTCGTCACCGACGCGCCCGGCGTGAAGACGCCGAAGCGCGAGACAGTCTGGACTGCCGATGCGACAAAGCTGACCGCGGCGAAGCCGGTGACGCTGACCTGGGACAATGGCGCCGGACTCAAGTTCACGCGCGTCATCGCCGTCGACGACAAATACATGTTCACCGTTCACGACTCGGTCGAGAACGACGGCGCCGCGCCCGTCTCGCTGCGCTCCTACGCGCTGATCCTGCGTCACGGCAAGCCCGAAGTCGCCGGCTATGCGGTGCTGCACGAAGGATTTGTCGGCGTCATCGGCGATTCCTCGGTGCAAGAGATCACCTACCCCAACATCGACAAGGAGCCCAACCACATCCGCGAGCTCAAGGGCGACGGCGGCTGGCTCGGCTTCACCGACAAGTACTGGGGCACGGCGATCATTCCCGAGCAGACCGAGGCGATCGACGCGCGCTTCTCGGCGAGCGGAACGACGCAGCCGGTGGATTACCAGACCGACTACATCGGTCCGGCGATCGCGGTCGCGCCCGGCGCGACGGCGAGCGCGACGGCGCGGGTGTTCGCCGGCGCGAAGGAAGTCGCAACCATCGACGCCTACGCGAAAGATCTCGGAATCAAGAAATTCGATCTGATGATCGATTGGGGCTGGTTCTATTTCATCACCAAGCCGCTGTTCCGCCTGATCGACTTCGTCTACCACCTCCCCTTCGTCGGCAATTTCGGCATCGCCATCCTCATCGTCACGTTCCTGATCAAGCTCGCGTTCTTCCCGCTCGCCAACCAGAGCTACCGCTCGATGGCGAAGATGAAGAAGATCCAGCCGCAGATCGCCGCGCTGAAGGACCTCTATCCCGACGACCGCGCCAAGCAGCAGCAGGCGCAGATGGAGCTGTTCCGCAAGGAGGGCGTCAACCCGGTCGCCGGTTGCCTGCCGATGGTGTTCCAGATCCCGGTGTTCTTCGCGCTCTACAAGGTGATCTTCATCACCATCGAGATGCGGCAGGCGCCGTTCTTCGGCTGGATCAAGGACCTTTCCGCCCCCGACCCGACCAATCTCTTCACCTTGTTCGGGCTCGTCCCCTGGGACCCGACGGCGCTGCCGATGTTCGGTCACTTCCTCCATCTCGGCGTCTGGCCGCTGATCATGGGCTTCTCCATGTTCCTGCAGATGAAGATGAACCCCGAGCCGGCCGACCCGGTGCAGAAGACCATGTTCGCCTGGATGCCGGTCATCTTCACCTTCATGCTCGGCGCGTTCCCTGCCGGCCTGGTGATCTACTGGACCTGGAACAACACGCTGACTGTGTTTCAGCAGGGCTTCATCATGTCGCGCGCCGGGGTGAAGGTCGAGCTGTTCGACAATCTCAAGCGGCTGTTGCGCCGCGCGCAGCCGACGTGACCGCCGGCCTCGACGCCGACTTCGCGCCGGAAACGCTCGAGGCGGGACGCAAGCTGTTCGCCGGTCCCTGCGATTTCTTTTTCGCCGCCGCCAAGGCCGACGGCCTGCCGCCAATTGGCGCGCCGGAAATCGCCTTCGCCGGCCGCTCCAATGTCGGCAAGTCGTCGCTGATCAACGCGCTGACCGGCCGCTTGACGCTGGCGCGGACGTCGCACACGCCCGGCCGCACCCAGGAGCTGATCTTCTTCGCCCTCGGCGATCGGCTGAACCTGGTCGACATGCCCGGCTACGGCTACGCCGCGGTCGGCAAGGCCAAATCCGCTTCGTGGGTCGGCCTGGTGCGCGACTATCTGCGCGGCCGCCCGTCGCTGATGCGCGCCTTCGTGCTGGTCGACGGTCGCCGCGGACTCAAGGACAGCGACGAAACGACGATGACCGCGCTCGACAAGGCCGCGGTCTCCTACGCCATTGTCCTGACCAAGCGCGACGAGGTGAAGGCGGCCGACCAGCCGGCGCTGGTCGCCGCGACGCTCGAAGCCTTGCGCAAACGGCCCGCCGCCTACCCGAACGTGTTCTTCACCTCGGCCCACACCGGCGAAGGCGTCCCCGAGCTGCGCGCCCATGTCGCCGCGCTGCTGGCCGAGCGGGGCATGTAGACGCGACCGCCGGTGGCGTCCGGCGCGTGCAGCCGCCTCGCCCTGCGACAATAGCGCCGCCAAAGAGCGCTGCCGACGGGTGCGTAGACAAGGCCGCCGCTCGAAAACCCACCGTCGCCCTGTTTTTTGTGCTGTCCCGCCGTCCCGGCCTTCCGCTCCTTGGGCGCCCTTCCTACATTTGCAGCAAGGCTGTCACAGGCGGCCAACGCGTTTTGGACCGCCGGACGTCGCTACGGGGCGCCGGCGGGGCCGAAGGGAGAATGCGATGAATTTGGAGAAATACACCGAGCGGGCGCGCGGCTTCGTTCAGAGCGCGCAATCGCTGGCGCTGAGGGAGAACCACCAGCAGTTCACCCCCGAACATGTGCTGAAAGTCCTGCTGGACGACGAGGAAGGCCTGGCGGCCGGCCTGATCGACCGCGCCGGCGGCCGATCGCGCGAGGCGCTGGCGGCGGTCGAACTCACCCTTGCCAAATTGCCGAAAGTCGAGGGCGCGGGCGCAGGCCAGCTCTATCTCGCGCCGGCGACCGCGCGCCTGTTCGACACCGCCGAGCGCATCGCCGAAAAGGCGGGCGACTCGTTCGTCACTGTCGAGCGGCTGCTGCTCGCCGTCGCGATGGAAAAGACCAGCGAGGCCGGGCGCATCCTCGCCAACGCCGGCGTGACGCCGCAGACGCTCAACGCGGCGATCGAGAGCCTGCGCAAGGGCCGCACCGCCGATTCGACGAGCGCCGAGAACGCCTATGACGCGCTGAAGAAGTACACCCGCAACCTCACCGAGGCGGCCCGCGCCGGCAAGCTCGATCCGGTGATCGGCCGCGACGAGGAGATCCGCCGCACCATGCAGGTGCTGTCGCGGCGCACCAAGAATAATCCGGTGCTGATCGGCGAACCGGGCGTCGGCAAGACGGCGATCGTCGAAGGCCTGGCGCTGCGCATCGTCAACGGCGACGTGCCGGAATCGCTCAAGGACAAGCAGCTCCTGTCGCTCGATATGGGCGCGCTGATCGCCGGCGCGAAATACCGCGGCGAGTTCGAGGAGCGGCTGAAGGCTGTGCTCAACGAAGTGACCGCGGCCGAAGGCGGCATCATTCTGTTCATCGACGAGATGCATACGCTGGTCGGCGCCGGCAAGGCCGACGGCGCGATGGACGCGTCAAATCTGCTCAAGCCGGCGCTGGCGCGCGGCGAGCTGCACTGCATCGGCGCGACCACGCTCGACGAATTCCGCAAGCACGTCGAGAAGGACGCCGCCCTGGCGCGACGTTTCCAGCCGGTGTTCGTCTCGCAGCCGTCCGTCGAGGACACGATCTCGATCCTGCGCGGCCTCAAGGAGAAATACGAAGTCCACCACGGCGTCCACATCACCGACGCGGCGATCGTCGCCGCGGCGACGCTGTCGAACCGCTACATCGCCGACCGCTTCCTGCCCGACAAGGCGATCGACCTGATCGACGAGGCGGCGTCGCGCCAGCGCATGCAGGTCGATTCCAAGCCGGAAGAGCTCGACGAGTTCGACCGCCGCATCATCCAGCTCAAGATCGAGCAGGAGGCGCTGAAGAAGGAGACCGACGCCGCCTCGCGCGACCGGCTCGCCAAGCTCAACGCCGAGCTGTCGGAGCTCGAGGAGAAGTCGGCGGCGCTGACGACGCGCTGGCGGGCGGAGAAGGACAAGCTCGGCGCGGCGCAGAGGCTGAAGGAAGAACTGGAGAGCGCGCGCAACGCGCTCGCCCAGGCGCAGCGCAAGGGCGACTACGCCGAGGCGGGACGGCTCGCCTATAGCGCGATCCCGGAGCTGGAAAAGAAGCTCGCCGCCACCGAGGGCCAGGGCGCCGCAGCGCTGGTCGAGGAGGCCGTGACGCCCGACCATGTCGCGCAGGTCGTATCGCGCTGGACCGGCGTGCCGGTCGACAAGATGCTCGAAGGCGAGCGCGACAAGCTGCTCAAGATGGAGATCGAGATCGCCAGGCGCGTCGTCGGCCAGAACGAGGCGGTGACGGCGGTGTCGACGGCGGTCAGGCGCGCGCGCGCCGGCCTGCAGGATCCGAACCGGCCGATCGGCTCGTTCATGTTCCTCGGGCCGACCGGCGTCGGCAAGACCGAGCTGACCAAGGCGCTCGCCGCCTTCCTGTTCGACGACGAGACGGCGATGGTGCGCATCGACATGTCCGAATACATGGAGAAGCACTCGGTCTCGCGGCTGATCGGCGCCCCGCCCGGCTATGTCGGCTACGAGGAGGGCGGCGCGCTGACCGAGGCCGTCCGCCGGCGTCCCTATCAGGTCGTGCTGTTCGACGAGATCGAGAAAGCGCATCCGGACGTGTTCAACGTCCTGTTGCAGGTGCTCGACGACGGACGGCTGACCGACGGCCAGGGCCGCACGGTCGACTTCCGCAACGTGCTGATCGTCATGACCTCCAATCTCGGCTCCGACTATCTCGCCAATCTCGGCGAGAACGAAGACGCGAGGTCGGTCGAGCGCGAAGTGATGGCGGCGGTGCGCGGGCATTTCCGCCCCGAGTTCTTGAACCGCGTCGACGAGATCATCCTCTTCCATCGCCTCCGGCGCGAGGACATGGGGGCGATCGTCGACATCCAGTTCCGGCGGCTCGCCAAGCTGCTCGAGGATCGCAAGATCGGCGTCGAACTCGATGCGAAGGCGCGTCATTGGCTCGCCGAAAAGGGCTACGACCCCGCCTACGGCGCGCGCCCGCTCAAGCGCGCGATCCAGAAGACGGTGCAGGACCCGCTGGCGCAGATGCTGCTCGCCGGCGAGATCGAGGATGGCGAGACGGTGAAGATCGGCGTCGCCCACGGCGCGCTGACCTTCAACGGCAAGCCGGCGCCCGGTGCGACCAGGGAGCCAAACCCGGCCAAGCCGGCGACGGTGGTGAACTTCCCCAAGGGCGCGTAAGCCCAAGCCCGGCGCTGCGCTCCGTTCAGCGAAGCGCCGGGCCCGTCCCTTAAGCCAGTGGAATCTCCGCGCCGCGCGGATTAGAGCGTCTCCCGACAAATTCGGAGCGCCGACCCAATCCCTTCTCCCCGCTCGCGGGGAGAAGGCTAGGATGAGGGGCTGGGCCACGAGCCGCGAACGGAGCGGCTAGCCACCCAGCCTCACCCCAACCCTCTCCCCGCGCAAGGCGCGGGGCGAGGGGGTCGAAGCGCCGATATCGAAGCGGAACGGTCAGGAAGCGACGGCATGAACAACCTCTCGGCATTTCTCGGCGGCTCGCCGGCGATGGTGGCGCTGCGGCTGATCGTCGTCTCGTTCATCGTCGGCATCGTGCTCGTCACCTTCGGCTTCGATCCGGGCAACATCATCGACAGCTTCGTCAATCTTGTGCGTCGCCTGATTGACTACGGCCTGACCGACTTCCGCGGGATCGGCCGGGTGCTGGCGACCGGCGCGCTGGTGGTGATCCCGGTGTGGATCGTGCTGAGGCTGCTCGACAGCCGCCGGCCACGCGCCTAGATCGCTTTCGCCGCCCACTCGCGCGCGCGCATTCCGATCAGCGAGCCGAGCGGGCCGCGCTCGGCGACCGCGGCGGCGAGACCGTCGAGCATTTCGCCGATCAGCGCCGGGCCGCGGTAGACGAGGCCGGTGTAGACCTGGACCAACGTCGCGCCCGCCTCGATCTTGGCCAGCGCCGTCTCAGGGCTGTCGACGCCGCCGCAGCCGATCAGCGTCAGCGCGCCGCCGGCGCGCAGATAGGCGCGCGCGAGCATGCGGGTCGAGGCCTCGAACAGCGGCCGACCGGAGAGGCCGCCCGCCTCGCCGTGGTCACGACCCTCGAGCGAAGCGGGTCGCGCGATCGTCGTGTTGGCGACGATCAGCCCGTCGACGCCCCGGGTTGCGCAGACTTCGACGACGTCGTCGAGG
>Ga0182030_10017267_pt1 | contig 13944 bp, 13 predicted proteins | sample 812S3MmetaG_FD_121299 | JGI IMG/M metagenome (GOLD analysis project Ga0182030, IMG submission 121299) | Permafrost microbial communities from Stordalen Mire, Sweden - 812S3M metaG (Illumina Assembly) | ecosystem: Environmental > Terrestrial > Soil > Wetlands > Permafrost | place: Sweden...
CGACGTCAACGGCCATCAGGCCGGCGACCTGTTGCTCATTACGCTGGGCCGCGCCATCGCCGACAGCCTCAATCGCGGCGGCGACATCGGCGCGCGTTACGGCGGCGACGAATTCGCGGTGCTGCTACCGGCCACGACCTTGGCTGGCGCCAAACGGGTCGCCGACATTATCCGCCTCGGTTTTGCCGAACTGAGCGTGCGCGAACACATTACCAATCTGGGCATGAGCATCGGCGTCGCCTGCGTGATGCCAAGCAAACACCTGAAATCGAGCGAACTCGTGCGGCTGGCCGACGAGGCGCTCTACTGCGCCAAGCATCGCGGCCGCAACCGCACCGAATTGGCGGAAAGCCCGCCCGCCGATCCGGCGCCCGATCTGGCGCCCGCCGGCCACAAGGCCGCCTAGCAGGCCCGGCGCATTACTGCGCGGAGATGTGGCCTTCCTTGACGACGCGCGCCCATTTGGCCATTTCGACTTTCATGTATTCGCCGAATTCTGCCGAACTCATCTCTATGGTGGTCGCGCCTTCGCGCACGAACACCGCTTGCAGTTCGGGCGCCTTCAAGGCCGCCTCTACATTCTTGTAGAGTTTCGCGACGATCGGCGCCGGCGTTCCGGCGGGCACCAGAATGCCCCACCAGTTGTCCGCCACATAGCCGGGCACGCCGCCCTCCGCGATGGTCGGCACATCCGGCAGCACGGTGCTGCGTTTGGCGCCGCCGGTGCCGAGCGCGCGCAACTGTCCGGACTTGATAAAGGGCGTCGTCTGCACCAGCGACGAGAACATGATTTTGACGTGACCGCTGATGACGTCCTGCATGGCCGGCCCGCCGCCCTTATAGGGCACGTGCACGATATCGACGCCGGCCATCAGCTTGAACAATTCGCCGCCCATATGCTGGAAACTGCCGACGCCGGCGGAAGCATAATCGAGCCCGCCGGGCTTTTGCTTGGCGAGCGCAATTAACTCTTTCACCGAATGAACCGGCAATTCCGGATTGACCACCAGCACATTCGGCCCGGTGGCGAGAATGGCGACCGGCTCGAAGGATTTGATCGGATCGTAGTCGAGCTTATAGAGCGCCGGGTTGACGGCATGAGCCAGCGAAACCACCAGCAGCGTATAGCCATCCGGCGCCGCATTGGCCGCGGCCTGGGTGCCGATCACGCCGCCGGCGCCCGGATGATTGTCGACGAAGACCTGCTGGCCCAATTCGGTGCTGAGTTGCTTGGCGACCAGACGGCCGACAACGTCGTTGCTGCCGCCGGGCGGAAACGGCACGATCAAGCGCACCGGCCGGTTTGGATAGTCTTGCGCGAATGCGGGCGACGTCAGCGCCAGCGCTACCAGCGCGGCCTGGATCAGCCGCGGCATGAAGTTCGACATGTTTCTGCTCGCTATTTTTCTTGGGGGTTTCCTCAGCGGCCCGATTAGAGTTGATTTTCCGGGCCAAGCCAAGGCGCCGCCAGGACCCGCCCAAACGCGGCTTTGACAATCCGGGCGCGGGGTTTATCGTTTGCTTGCAATTATTTAGCGCGCTTGCGCCAAAACGCCTGGCCCTCCATGAAACCCGCCGCCTTCGTCCGCCATGTACCGCGCACGCTCGATGAGGCGGTGAAAATTCTGGCGCAGGTCGCGGCCCTCGATGGCCGCATCCTGGCCGGCGGGCAAAGCCTGGTGCCGATCATGGCGTTTCGCCTCGCCAAGCCCGCGCATCTGGTGGACATCAACGAAGTCGAAGGTCTCGACAAAATTACTAGCGACGGCAAGCAGCTGCGCATCGGCGCCTGCGTACGCCATGCGGCGTTTCATAAAGCCGTCGTCGACAATCCGCTGGGCAATTTGCTCAGCCTGGTCGCGCACCACATCGCCCATTATCCGATCCGCCTGCGCGGCACCTTCTGCGGCAGCCTCGCCCATGCCGATCCGGCGTCGGAATGGTGCCTGATGGCGGCGACGCTCGATGCGACGATCGTCGCGCAAAGCGCGCGCGGCGAACGCGAGATCAGGGCGGCGGATTTTTTCCAAGGCATCATGGCGACCGCGCTGGCTGAAGATGAATTGCTCACGCAAGTGCGCCTGCCTTTACTCGCGGGCGACGCGAAATTCGGCTTCAACGAATTCAACCGCCGTGCCGGCGATTTCGCGCTCGCCTCGTCGCTCGTTACCTACCGGCTGCAAGGCGGCAAAATCGCGCATGCCCGCGTCGGTGTCGGCGGCGCCGAAGCGCGTCCGCGCCGCATAGCCGAGGCGGAGGCTGAGCTTAATGGCCACACGCCGGGTGAAATGGCCTTTCGCACCGCCGCCGTTGCCGCCGCCAACGCCATCGATGCGCTGGAGGACCACCAGACCGATGCCGAATACCGGCGCGATCTCGTGCGCGCCGTCGTGCGCCGGGCGCTGGAGAATTCGATTTGACCGCGCACACCAAAGGCACGGGCCTGAAATGGGTCGGCCGCGCCATCCGCCGGCTGGAAGACCCAGCTCTAGTCACCGGCCGAGGCCACTTCACCGCCGATCTTGCAGCCGTGCATTGGGTGCGCTTTTTGCGCTCGCCAGTCGCCGCCGGAAAAATTAAATCGATCGTGGCGCCGCCGGACTCGCTGGTAATCACCGCCGCCGACCTGAGGGGCGTAAAGAAGATCACGCCGATGCTGCACAAGTTCAATTACCGGCCGGTCGGTCAGCCGATCCTGGCGGAGACGCAAGTGCGCTTTGTCGGCGAGCCGCTCGCCGCTGTGGTCGCTGCCAGCGAAGAACAAGCCGAAGACATCGCCGATCTGGTCGAAATCGCCATCGACGAGACTGCGCCGCTGACCGACGCGCGCGCGGCGCTGGCTGCCGGCGCGCCGCAAATCCACGATGTCGCACCCGGCAATCTCATTCTCGAAGCGCGGCATAAAACGTCCGGCTTCGACGCCGTTTGGCAGGCGGCCGCTAAGATCGTCAAACTCGATACGCGTTCGCACCGGCAGAACGCGACGCCGATGGAGGCGCGCGCCGGACATGCCGCCTACGATTTCGCAACCGGCCGCGTCACGCTGACCTGCACCACGCAGATGCCGCATCTGATGCGCACGGCCATCGCCGACCTCATCGGCATGCGCGAAAGCGACTTGCGCGTGATCGCGCCCGATGTCGGCGGCGGCTTCGGCCAGAAAATGTCGCTGTGCGCGGAATATGTCGTGCTGGTGTGGCTGGCGCGCCACCTCAAGAGTTCCGTGGCCTGGACCGAGGATCGGCGCGAAAATCTGATCGCCAGTTTTCACTCGCGCGATCAAACCATCGCGCTGGGAGGCGCCTTCGACAAAACCGCCAAGCTGATCGCGCTCAAGGCCGACATCGTCGCCAATATCGGCGCCTATTCTTGTTTTCCGACCACCGCCGGCATGGAGCCGCTGATGGCCATGGCCGAATTGCCCGGCCCTTATGACGTGCAGCATTACGAATGCCTGGCGCGCGGCGTGCTGACCAATACCTGCACCATGGCGGCCTATCGCGGCGTGTCGCGCCCGGTCATCACCTTCTCGCTGGAACGGTTGATGGACAAGGCCGCGATCGCCTTCGCCATCGATCCGGTCGACATTCGCCGCCGCAACCTGATCGACAAGTTTCCCTATAAATCCGCCATGGGTCTCGAATACGACGAAGCAAGTTACAAGCAGACCTTGGAAATGGCGGTAAAGGCTATCGACGTGCCCGCGTTCCGCAAGCGGCAGAAATCGGCGCATGTGCGAGGCCGCCATCTCGGCATTGGTTTTGCGACCTTCTCCGAACGTACCGGCTACGGCAGCCCGGCCTTCGCGGCACGCGGCATGGAGATCACGCCCGGCTGGGAGACGGTCATCGTCACCGTCGACCCGTCCGGCTTTGTCGAGGCGCGCATCGGCGCCTCGCCGCACGGCCAGGGCCTGCGCACCACCTTGGCGCAGATCATCGCCGACGAGATCGGCGTCACGCCTGACCTGATCAAGATCGTGCACGGCGACACCGACGCTTCTCCCTATGGCTGGGGCACTTTTGCCAGCCGATCTTTGGTTATTTCCGGCGGCGCCTCGCTGGTCGCGGCGCGCAAGGTTCGCGCCAAGCTAATCAAGATCGCCAGCCATTTGCTGGAAGCGGCGCCGGACGACATCGTGCTGGAAAATGGCGCGGCCCGCGTCGCCGGCACGGACCGCACCGTCTCGATCGGGAAAATGGCGCGCGCTGCCTATATGCAACCGCATCTCTTCAAGGGCGAAATCGAGCCCGGCCTGACGGAGAACGGCACCTACGATCCGCCCGGTACATTTTCCAATGCCTGCCACGTCGCGATTGTCGAAGTGGATGTCGAGACCGGGCACGTCACGCTTGAGAAATTCCTGGTGGCGGAGGACGCGGGGATCATCATCAATCCGTTGATCGCGGATGGCCAGGTGCATGGCGGCGTCGCGCAAGGCATCGGCAATGCGCTGCTGGAAGAAATTATCTACGACGAAAGCGGTGGCATTCTCACGGCCAATCTCGCCGACTATATGCCGCCGACGGCGCATGAAATTCCGCCGATCGAGCTGCACCACATGCAGACACCGAGCGTGAATTCGATCACCAAGGCCAAGGGCCTGGGCGAAGGCGGCGCCATCGGCGCGCCGGCGGCCATCGTCAATGCCATCAACGATGCGCTCACGCCGTTCGGCGTGGCAATCGACGAGATCCCGGCGACGCCGCAGCGAATCCGCGCGGCGTTGCGCGCGAAAGGCGCTGCATGAACGACAAAACCGCCATTACCCTCACCATCAACGGCCACGACCACGCGATTGAAGTCGAGCCGCGTCGCACTCTGGTCGATGCCATTCGCGAGGACTGCGGGCAGACCGGCACCCATATCGGCTGCGAACACGGCATTTGCGGCGCCTGCACCGTGATTGCGGACGGCGAACCCGTTCGCTCCTGCCTGATGTTTGCCGTCCAAGCGGCGGGAAAGAAAATCCGCACGGTCGAGGGACTGGCGGATGGCGACAAGCTGCATCCGATGCAGCAGGCCTTCATGGACCATCACGGGCTGCAATGCGGCTTCTGCACGCCTGGTTTCCTGATGCTGGCGGTCGGCGCGCTGGAGCGCGAGCCCGACATCAGCGACGATGACCTCATCGACGTGCTGTCGTCCAATCTGTGCCGCTGCACCGGCTATCAGAACATCATCAAGGCTGTACGCGCCGCGGCCGAAGTGATGCGCGGCAAATGACCGCCCCGGCCAAATTTGTCGGCCGCTCCGTCCCGCGTCTCGAAGACCGGCCACTGCTTACAGGCCAGGGCCGCTTTGCCGCCGACATTTCGTTTGCCGGCCAATGGTGCATGCGCGTCGTGCGCTCGAGCGCCGCGCACGGGAAAATAAAATCAATTGATGTGGCGGCGGCGCTCAAATTGCCCGGCGTGCATGCGGTGTGGACCGCCAAGGACGTCGCGGATATTCCGCCGATTCCTTTTCGCCTCACCGGGCTCAAATCGCTGGAGCCTTATCGCCAGCCGGTATTGGCGAAGGATGTCGTGCGCTATGTCGGCGAGCCAGTTGTTCTGGTGTTTGCAGAGGATGCGTACACTGCCGAAGACGCGGCTGATCTGGTCTCGATCAACATTGCCGGCGCCAGAGCAACGCTGACGTCTACAGAGCAACCCGGCATATTCGACGGCGAACTCAACACCGAACCGGATGTGGTCCGCAAAGCCTATGGCGACATCGATGCCGCCTTTCGCGGCGCGCATGCCATTGTTTCGCTTGAACTTTCGGTCGGCCGCCATTCCGGCGTGCCGATGGAATGCCGCGGCGCCATCGCGCGCTACGACGAAGCCCGCGACATTTTGGAAATGCACGGCGCTGCCAAAGTGCCGCATTGGAACCGCGACACACTGGCGCAAATGCTTGGGCGCAAACGGGAATCCGTTCAGCTGTTCGAAGGCCATGTAGGCGGCGGTTTCGGCATTCGCGGCGAGATTTATCCGGAAGACGTTTTGGTTTGCGCCGCCGCGCTGAAATTCCGCAGACCCATCAAATGGATCGAGGACCGCCGCGAACATCTGATCGCCGCCAATCATTCGCGCGATCAGCTCCATCGTGTCCGCGCCGCCATCGACGCGCAGGGTCATATCCTTGGAATCGATGACGAGTTTTTTCATGACAATGGCGCTTATATGCGCACGCATGCCGCCACCGTGCCGGATCTGGCCGCCGCCATGTTGCCCGGGCCATATGTAGTGCCGGACTATCGCGCGACCGGCCACATAAGGCTCACCAATAAGACGCCTTGCGGCACCTATCGCGCACCGGGCCGTTACGAATCCTCCTTTGTACGCGAGCGGTTACTGGACGCCATCGCGGCGCGCGTCGGCGTCGATAAAGTCGAGATCCGCCGGCGCAATCTGATCGGCAAAAGCGCGATGCCCTATCGATTGGGGCTCGAAACCCTTGGCACGGACATCGTTTACGATTCTGGCGACTACGCCGCGCTGCTGAATAAAACGCTCGCGCGAGCAGACTGGAAAAACCTGCAGGCGCAATTGCTTATGCGCCGCGCGGCCGGCGAGAAAGTCGGCTGTGGCGTTGCCATGTTTGTCGAAAAAAGCGGGCTTGGACCATTTGATACCGTCAAAATCGAAGCAAAATCAGACGGTTCGATTGAAGTGATCACCGGCGTCGCTTCGCTTGGCCAAGGAGTTGAAACCGCCATCGCGCAAATCTGTGCCGATGCGCTCGGCGAAAACTACAACAATATCAAAGTGATCCACGGCCAGACTGACCGCATCGACAAGGGCATGGGTGCGTTTTCCTCGCGCGTCACGGTGATGTGCGGCGAAGCCACGCGGCTCGCGGCGACAAAATTGCGCGCCGAACTGCTGGAGATTGCGGCTGTACTGATGCAGACGAAGGCAATTCTGCTCGACATCGTCGATGGACAAATTGTTCTTCTGGATCGTTCTTCTGGACCGTCGCTGCCGCTGGCAGAACTCGCCCGCCAGCACCCCGGCGGCCTCGCCGCCGAGGCCACGTTCGAGTCCACCCACATGGTCTATCCTTATGGCGTTCATGTGGCGGCCGTGCGCATCGATACCGACACCGGCGCCGTCGCGATCGAGCGCTATGTCATCGGCTACGACGTCGGCAAGGCGGTCAATCCGAAACTCGTCGAAGGCCAGATCGCCGGCGGCCTGGCGCAAGGCATCGGCGGCGCGCTGCTAGAGGAATTTTGCTACGACGAAAACGGCGAGCCGCTATCGGTTACCTTCGCCGATTATCTGATGCCGACGGCGCGCGAGATTCCCGAGCTGTCGATCCTCATTACCGAAGACGCGCCAAGCCCGCTCAATCCGCTGGGCTTGAAAGGCGCCGGCGAAGGCGGCGCCAATCCGGTCGGCGCGGCTATTGCGTCGGCCATCGACGATGCGCTTGGCCTTCCCGGCGCGATCACACAGCTTCCAGTTTCACCGCGGCGGTTGAAAGAGATTTGTAAAAGGACCTGACCATGGTGGCGGCATCGAGATGTATCAGCCTGCCGAGATGATTCTGTGAACAAGGCCCGACTTCATACAGCTTGGCGAGCGCGGCGAACTGGGTTGGCGTGAGCGCCTCGTCCATATGAGCGGCAAAATTGGCGGTCATCCGCTGCAGCGCGACGCGCAGTTGAAAACCGACCTGGTCGTCGAGCACAAAGGGCGCCGGCGCGGCCGGAGCCGCTCCTGACGCTACGATTTTCAATTTTTCTCGCCGCATCGCCGGCCCGCTTCTAGCCGCCACACGCTACGGCCGCCTTAACCGAAGCGAAATCATGACCGGGTTCGCAGCAGAGCGATAGCCCCCGTGCTCGGGTTTGTTACACCTTCAGGCTGCTCCTAGGCCGTGGCCCCGGCTAAGCTTTCGGCCTGTCCCGGAATTTGTCCATCAGCGCCTTGTCCTGGCCGCCATCGATTTCGATCATCGTGCCATTGACCATGGTCATCATCGGCGAGGCCAGCATCACCACCAGCGCGGCCACTTCCTCCACTTCGGCAATGCGGCCCATCGGGATCGAAGCCGGCGCCAGCTTGTCCGCCTGCTCGCGCGGAATTTTCATGTCGCGCGCCATGGCGTCGACCAGCCCCGCCCAGCGTTCCGTGCGCACCGGACCGGGATTGACCGCTACAAAGCTGACGCCGTCTTTGCCGTATTGGCCGGCGAGCGACAGCGTGAGGTTTTGCCCCGCCGCATTGGCGGCGCCCGGGCATATTTCCCAATAGGACGGCTTGACGCCGTCATTGCCGATCAAATTGACGACGCGCCCGCCGCGTTGCTTGACCATGATCGGCAGCGCGTATCGCAGGCAGCGCACATAACCCATGAATTTGAGCTGCAGGCCCTTTTCCCAGTCGTCCTCGGTAAGATGCTCGATCACGCCGCCGGCCGCCGAGCCCGCATTGTTGACCATGATGTCGATGCGGCCCAAGGCTTTGTGCGCCTGTTCAATGAAGTTCTTGGCGTCGGAATCTTTTCGCAGATCGGCCGCGATGGCGACGATCCTGCGGCCGGTCTCTTTGGCAATCTCTTTCGCGGTGGCCTCGAGCGGCTCCTTGCGGCGCGCGCATATCGCGACATCGACGCCTTCCTTGGCGAGCAATAACGCGATGCCTTTGCCGATGCCTTCCGAACCGCCGGTCACCAGCGCGGTTTTGCCCTTGAGCTTGAGGTCCATCGCTTTTCTCCGTTTTCAACGCGCGCGTTTCTTTTCGCTTTGTCCGACGCCCAGCATGATCATCCAGGCGTTCCAAATACAGGCAATCAGACTACTTGCGTAACCAGCCGTCACCAGATACATGCCCCACTCCGCTCCGGCAGCCATGACTCCGGCGCCGGCAATGGCAAGCAGATAGCCCGCAATGAAAAACGCCGCACGGCGGGTCGAGAAGCCGCCGCGCCGCGGAGATTCCTTGATCCTGGTGGCTCTGTGCAGAAGCTGGAACGGAAACGAAACGCCCACCAGGTTCATGACCAGAAGTTCGGCGCCCAGAATCTGCAGCGGCTGCGGCGTGAGAATGGCGGTTGCCTGCACCAGCGTGCCGAGCATGATAAGCGTCGTGTATTCCGCGCGCAGTTTGTAGACCGCATCGTTCACAATCTCGCGCAGGTGCAACGACGTCGCCACGAACAGAAGACCTATGAGCGCCGCCGACGAAGTGCCGAGCATCAGATAGAGATTGTGCCAGGTTTCCGGCAGGTTCGCGCTATGCATGGTCAACCCGGTCTATGCGCCAGCCATCGGCCGGCTTCCGCCGATGCGATGAATTCGGCGAGTGCTGAATTGAACTTGGCCGGCTCCTCGCTGGTAATGGTGTGGCCGGAGCGCGGGATCACCAGAAGCCCTGCGGTCGGCACCGTGCGCCGGAGAAATACGCTGGCGTCGAGGCACCAGGCGTCTTCGTCGCCGACGAGAACCAGCAGCGGCGGCGTAAATTTCTTCAAATCCGCTTCCATGTCCCATAGCGTCGGGCGCTTGGCCTGCAGATTGAGCATGGTCATGGCGTGGCCATGCGCGGAATGTTCGGTCAGCATTTTGACGAATTCGGCATAGCCGCGCGGGTCTTTATTTTTTTGCGCCTGGCGCGTGGGGCCGTCGGCGTAACGCCTGCCGGCAACTTCCATGCTTTCGGTCGCAAACATCTTGCCGGTCTCACGCGAGGCCGCGCGCGATTCCTCGACGACTTTCGGGTCGGGGCTCGAACCATAGCCGCAACCGGCCGCGGTCACCGAAAGGCAGCGCTTTGCATAATGAATGCCGACATGCAGCGCGGTGGCGGCGCCCATCGAATGCCCGACCACATGCGCCTTATCGATCTTGAGCGTGTCCATCAGCGCGATCACGTCGTCGCGCGCGATGTCCTGGCCATATTTCGCGCCGTCCTGCGGCACGTCGGAAGGCGGATAGCCGCGCTGGCTGTAGGTGACGCAGCGGTGCATGCGCGAGAAGTGCCGCATTTGCGGCTCCCACGTGCGAAAGTCGCCGGCATATTCATGCACAAAAACGATCGGCGTGCCGCTGCCGGCCTCTTCGTAATATAATTTTGTGCCGTCGCGTGCTTGGATATGCGGCATGCTTGACCCCACTAAGTCCGGCCAATTAGTTGCACGCCTATGAAAGCGGAGTAAAGTCTTTCAGGATCGCGGCGAAGACCGCGGCATAAAAATCCATCCAGGGGAGTTCATATGTTCATTATGTCTCGACGCAGCTTGGCCGTTCTGGCCGCGGCCGGCGTGATTGCTTTAAGCGGGTTGTTGGCAAATTCCGCGCGGGCCCAGCAAAGGCCGATCATCAAAGTCTCGAGCCTCACGCTGCCGGTGTTCAATCCGCTGGTTTGGAACATCATGAAAGCGCAGGGCTTCGACGCCAAACACGGCTTCGAACTCGATATTCATCCCTATCCCTCGATTTCGGCGTTCTACGCCGCCTTCGCCACCGGCGAAACCGACGTGCTGATCGGCGGGCCGACCATATTCCAGAAGCTCTATCAGGAAGGCGTCCCGCTGCGCATCATCGGCACCGGCTTCACCCTGGCCGACCTGGTGATTTTCGCCAAGGACCCGGCGATCAAAACGCTCGCCGATCTCAAGGGCAAGCAACTGGCGATCGACATGGGCGGCTCGCAATTCCAGGTGGTCAAGATCTACGCCATCGCCAAGGGTATTGACCTCGGCAAGGACATCACTGTGATCAACGCCAATTTCGGCGTCGCGCGTGCGCAGCTTGAGGCCGGCCGGGTCGATGCCGCTTTGGTGATCGAGCCGCTGGCCAGTCTCAGCGCCAAGGCGCATCCGGACTGGCACGTCATCTTCAACGGCGCGCAAGGCTGGAAGGAAATCACCGGCGAGGACGGCTGGGAAATCGTGCCGGCCATGCGCGCCGATGCGATCGCGCGCGTGCCCGACGGACCGAAAATGGTCCTCGCCGCCTTGGAAGACGTTGCCAAGTTCATGAAATCGGACACCGCGGCCGCCGACAAAATCGCCAATGACACGCTCAAGCTGCCGCCCGGCATCCTGACCGCCGCAATCGACAGCAAGCGGCTCAATATGATCGTCAAGCCGGCCTGGGAACCTGCGACGCGCAAATCCATCACCGACATGATGGAGCGCGCGGTAAAAGCCGGATTCTACGAGAAAATGCCGGACGCCAAGATCATCTATGCCCCATGAAGAACTCGGAGCGTCTGCCCCGGGCCTGAAATTTCCGCGGCAAACGTTCATTTCCCTTCTGGTCTTCGCCATTGCGTGGCAGGCGCTGTCTTATCTCGCGCCCAGCTTAGGGATTCCGCCTTTCGCGGTCCCCAGCCTGGTGCGGATCGCCAAAAGCATCGGCACCATCACACCGATCGACATCGCGGTAACGCTGGCCCGCGTCATTGGCGCGCTGATCGCTTCGTTTTTGCTCGGCCTCGCGCTCGCCATGGCGATGTATAATTCGGAGACGCTGGAAAAATATCTGCACCCAATCATCCGGCTGTTCATGGCAGTGCCGGTGGTGTCGTGGATCCTGTTCGCGGTGCTGTGGTTTCCCGGCGTCGAATTCCGCATTGGCTTCGTGCTGGTGGTGGTATGCGGGCCGGTTTTCCTGGTCGACACGCTCGACGCCATGCGCAGCGTGCCGCGTGAATTGCGTCACATGATGCAATCGTTCCGGCCGACCACGCTGCAGTATTTCATAAAACTGATGCTGCCGGCGATCGTTCCAACGATCTTCACGAGCTGGAAGGTCAATATCAGCCTGGCGATCCGCGTCGTCACCATCGCCGAATTGGTCGGCGCGGTGACCGGCATCGGGCATCAATTGTCGGTGGCGCAGGAATTGTTTTCGGTGTCTGACGTGTTCGCCTGGACCATAGTGCTGGTGGCGCTGTTGTTTCTGCTTGAAGCTATCGTGTCGCGGGTCGAGACGCGATTGCTGCGGTGGCGCATATGAGCGTGCCGCCGCCCATCGAAGTGCGCGGATTGCGTAAGCTGTTCCGCCAGACCACCTCCGGGCAGGAGGTCGTCGCCATCGAACGGCTCGACCTGACGATCGCGCCGCGCGAGGTTGTAGCCATTGTCGGCCAGACCGGCTGCGGCAAATCCACCTTTTTCGATTTGATGATCGGGCTGGAGGCGCCGACCGAAGGCAGCATCAGCATCGGCGACAAGACCCCGCATGGCGACTTCGATCATTTTCGCGGGCGCATCGCCACCGTGTTCCAGCAGGACCGGCTGCTGCCGTGGCGCTCGGCGCTCGACAACGCCAAGCTGCCGCTCGAACTGATTGGTATCCCCGAGGCCGAGCAGCGCGAGCGCGCGCTCAGCTGGCTAAAGCGTCTGGGCCTGGGCCATTTCATCAACGCTTTCCCCCATGAATTATCCGGCGGCATGCGCCAGCGCGTGGCGATTGCGCGCGCCTTCGCGGTGCAGCCCGACATTTTGCTGGCGGACGAGGCCTTCGGCCATCTCGACGAGGTAACGGCGGCGGAACTGCGCGAAACGTTTTTGGCGCTCGCGCGCGAATGCGGCTCGACCGCGATCTTGATCACCCATCAACTCGAAGAAGCCATCGGCGTCGGCGACCGCGTGGTGGTATTCGGCAAGTCTGCGAAACTCTTGGCCGACATTCACGTCGCGCAATGGCCGAAATCGAAATATGCGCTATTGCGCGAGGCCATCCAATCGACCTTGCAGAGCAACAAGCCGGATCCGCGGCTCAAGCGGCTTGGCGTCAAGCCGGCGCGCAAAAAGAAAAACTAGCCTTCAAAGCCATTGGCGCAACATCAGATGCGCGCCCAGCACCAAGAGGCCTAAAAAGAAAAACAGGCGGAAGGTCGCCGGCTTGACCTTGCCGCGCACGAATTGCCCGATCCACATGCCGATGGCGGCCGCCGCGAGCGCCCGCAGCGAGGGCCAAGCAAGCGACATATGCATTTCGCCGGCGTAAGCGAGCGCGATCGCCAGCGTGATGGTAGAAACGGTAAATGACAGGCCGAGCGCCTGCACCAACCGGTCGCGCTCGAAATGCAACGCCTGAATGTAAGGAACGCCCGGTAGCACGAAGACGCCGGTCGCCACCGTAACCGCGCCGGTCGCGATGCCGGTCACAAAGCCGAGCCAAATCTCGGCGCGCGGCGGCACGCTAAACTCCACTTTGATCAGGCCAAGGCTGGCATAAATCGCCAGCGCCGCGCCGAGCCAAAAGGTCGCCTGGCCGCCTTTGGCAGTCGGCAGCATCACGGCGCCGATCCAGGTGCCCAGGCAAATGCCGGTCAGCAGCGGCCACATCCGCCGCACCAGCGCGAGTAACCCGCCGCCGGCCGTAAATTGCCAAATATTGGTGACCAGCGACGGCACCACCAGGATCGCGGCCGCCTGCGCCGGCGTCATCATCAGCCCGAGCAGGCCGATGGCGACCGTCGGCAGGCCAAGGCCGATCACGCCTTTGGTGAAACCGGCAAGCAAATAGGCGCCGGCGGTGGCGCCGAGCATCCAGGGTGAGTCCACTGTGTGTCCTTATCCGGCAATCGGCGCAACCTTGCGTGAAGCCGGGCACCGGCACAATGCGGAACCGTGCAAGCCTGGCTTCGATTTTCGCGAAGGGCGTGCCATACTTTTCGGGCAATTTGCAGCCGGGTAGCATCCACCATGCCTGAAGTCTTCGTCGCCAAAGCCGCGCAATTCGCCGACGGCGAGCGCCGCATCGTCGCTTATGCGGACGGCGAAATCGGCGTGTTTCACTGGCAGGGGAAATTCTACGCGTATGAGAACCTATGCGTGCATCAAGGCGGTCCGGCCTGCGAAGGTGTGATGATGCACAAGGTCGAGGACGTGATCGGCGCCGACCGCACCTGGACCGGCCAGAAATTTTCTGCCGACGAGATCCATTTCGTCTGCCCCTGGCACGGCTACGAATACGATCTCAAAACCGGCGAA
>Ga0182030_10017268_pt1 | contig 13944 bp, 9 predicted proteins | sample 812S3MmetaG_FD_121299 | JGI IMG/M metagenome (GOLD analysis project Ga0182030, IMG submission 121299) | Permafrost microbial communities from Stordalen Mire, Sweden - 812S3M metaG (Illumina Assembly) | ecosystem: Environmental > Terrestrial > Soil > Wetlands > Permafrost | place: Sweden...
CAAAGGCCCGCTCACCACGCCCGTCGGCGGCGGCATCCGCTCGCTCAACGTCGCGTTGCGCCAGATGCTTGATCTCTATGTCTGCCTGCGCCCGGTGCAATGGTTCACCGGCGTACCTTCGCCCGTAAAGTACCCAGAGAAGGTGGACATGACCATCTTCCGCGAGAACACGGAGGACATTTACGCAGGCATTGATTTCGAGGCCGGCAAGGAAGCCGCGCTCAAAACGATTGAATTTTTGAAGGCGAACTTTCCGAAGGATTTCAAAAAAATCCGTTTCGGCGAAACCCCCGAAGTCGTTGGCATCGGCATCAAACCCGTTTCCAAAACTGGCACGCAACGGCTGTTCCGCGCGGCGATGCTTTATGCCATCACCGAAAAGAAAAAGTCTGTCACGATCGTGCACAAGGGCAACATCATGAAATATACCGAGGGCGGTTTTCGCGACTGGAGCTACGAACTGGCGAAGACCGAATTCGGCGCGGTGGAGATCGACGGCGGCCCGTGGTGCAAGATTCCCCAAGGCAAACCCGGCGCGGGACTCGTCATCAAAGACAGCATCGCGGACATCGCATTGCAACAAGTCCTGACGCGTCCAACGGATTTCGACGTCATCGCTACGCTAAACTTGAACGGCGATTATTTGAGCGACGCGCTCGCGGCGCAGGTCGGCGGCATTGGCATCGCGCCCGGCGGCAACATCAATTACATCACCGGCCACGCGATTTTCGAGGCCACGCACGGCACGGCACCGAAATACGCGAACAAAGATCAGGTCAATCCCGGCTCTGTCGTTCTCTCCGGCGAAATGATGCTTCGCTACATGGGCTGGACGGAAGCGGCGGATTTGATTCTCAAGGGACTCAACGGCGCCATTGGCTCGAAAAAGGTCACCTATGACTTCGCGCGCCAGATGGAGGGTGCGACCGAGATCAAATGCTCCGCGTTTGGCGACAACATCATCGCGAACATGTAAACCGGAAAAATTATCAGCGAAAGCGGGCGAACTATTTTTGGTTCGCCCGCTTTACTTTTGCAGAAGGTCTTGGCTTAAAACATTATTGCGTGGAGACACGGATGAAACCCTGTTTGGCCGGACTGAACAGTGAGAACGGCAGGGAAATAGTCTTCACCGAACCATCGCCGCTCACGCTCGAATTGGTCTGCCAGTTGCCGACAGCCAGGTTCGTCCGATACAGGATGTTGTGGCTGAAACCGGCTTCCGAGAGGAACTGGAAATTCGCGCCGACGGCTTGTGGGTTGAGCAGGGTGGCGGGTGCCGGGGCCAATGAAGATTCAGTGATTTTGGTCAGCAGGCCACCCTGGGTGAACAAGAATATGATGCCAGTGCCAAAATCGTCAATGTAACCATCGCTGGAAACCGTATTGGTACCGAATTGGGGGGGATGAAAAATATCATTGAGCAGGACAATGCCGCTCGCCCAGACACCATCGGAAGCGGTCGCGATGCCCCGGAAGTTGGCCAAGGCGGATCCCATTCCGTTCCGCGCCCACAGCGGATTGCCATTACGATCAAATTTAGCGACAAACGGCTGGGTGAAATAACCGGGGCCGATATAGCTTGGGGCATACACCGTAGCCGCAATGAGGGTGTTGCCAAATTGGTAGTAATCGTCGAAGTCGCCGCTGATATAAACACCGGAGCTGTTGGTGGTCGAAGCCCAGGGCATCGTGGTGTTACTGCCATAGGAAGTTGCAACCTGTGGGTTGCCGTTGGTGTCATAACGCGCAAAATATTGGCAGCGACCACCCGACAGGGAAACGGAAAGGCCGCCGAACATGGCCGTGGAACCGTAAGCGGTCCCGGTGAGGAACACATCCGACCCGGAAACCGAAATCAATGGTATATCGTCGGATACGCCACCGGTTTTGGTGCCGTATTGTTCACCCACGCCGCGCAGCCAGAGCGCCAGCCCATTGGTGGCGGCAAGGCACGCAACAGCCCATGCGCGGTCGGTCACATTGGAGAGGTTGCCGATGCTGACGTTGGTGACGCCGGAAGAAATCGTTGCCGACAGACTCACATAAAGACGTCCGCCGCCATAGGCCAGGTTTTGCGGAAATGTGGGAAGGATCTGCGTCCAGAGCAGCGTGCCATTTGCATTGTATTGGGCCAGGAAACCCATATAGCCCATCGCCGTGAGACTGGTTCCACCGAAATCAGCCGTGCCATTGATTACTCCGGCGATGGTGACGTTTCCGGAAGCATAAGAAACGAGGGTATTGTATAAAGTGATTACCTGATTGGTCTTGCCAATGAGCCTTGACCAGATGTTGCTGCCATTCGCATCAAAGCGTGACAACAAGATGGAGTTGCCGCCATTGTTCGCAAACTGGTTGGTGCCCAGCCAGTTCGTGCCGATGAGAGCAGACGCCAGATAGACACCATTGCCGGGAGCCAGGGCGACGCAGTCGGCATAGCTATAGCTCAAAGGCTGATTGTTGGTCAGGCCGCCGGCCCAGAGCGGGGTGCCATCAACGGCATATTTGGCGAGCGTGGCCCCGCCGTTGGTTCCCACCGCCCTCAATGTATTCAAGGTAATGAAATTGGACTGAACAATCACATTTCCAACACCACCAACTTGAATTGGACGACCACCGGCGACACCAGTTGGTTCATAGAAACCGCAAACACCACCGACGGCATGGCGGCGCACAGCGGGATTGTGACTAATAATCAATCCTCAACTCTCTCAATCACCGTCACCGGCCCAGGGACACTGACGTTTTGGTGGGCTTGCATTGCTGACAATACTGCCTTCGACTATGAGGTAATTACGAACGGCGATCCCGTCAATGGCTACATCCGGTTGGAATTAAACGCAATTTTGCTTTGCCTAATTTCAGATGCCCACCAGCGCTGCGCCGAGTACGCCAGCGGCGTCGCCAAGCTGATGTTTGACGATGGGCGTTTCCATATCATCGGTGAGCACATATTTGCGGACGGCAGCGACGCCCTCAGTGTAAATGGCCGAAAAATTTGAGACGCCACCGCCGATGACCACGATGTCAGGATCCAAGATGTCAATCAGGTTGGCCAGCGCACGGCCGAAACGGTCGAAGAACTCCTGCATGAATGCCACGGCCGTGGGTTCGCAGGCAAAATAATCGCGCTCAATTTCCTTGAGTGGCCGGCGCATACCGAATTGTTCCGCATAGCGATTTTCCAGTCCACCGCCGCTGATGAACGTCTCCACACAGCCTTTTTTTCCGCAGAAGCAGGCCGGCCCGTGTGGATCAATACCCATGTGGCCCCATTCGCCCGCAATAGCCTGCGCGCCGGTGATCACTTCGCCCTTGTGAACGATGCCGCCGCCACAGCCTGTGCCCAGGATGACGCCGAAAACCAGTTTTTTTCCTTTGCCCGCGCCGAGCAATGCCTCAGCCATGGCGAAGCAGTTCGCATCGTTCTGGATTTCGATTTTGCGGCCGAGCAATTTTTCCAGGTCGGCCTTCACCGGTTGCCCGTTCATGCAGACGGTATTGGAATTTTTCAGGAGACCGGTGCGCGGTGAAATCGCACCGGGCGTGCCGATGCCGAATGTCGTTGGTTGGCCATGAACCGTGGCGGCCAGTTCATCGTGCAGGGATTTCAACCGGTTCAAGATGTGCCGGTAGCCCTGCTCGCGGTCCGTGGGAATACGTTTGCGGGTGATTTCGCGGCCGGTTGCGTCGAGCACAACACCCTCGATTTTTGTGCCGCCCAGGTCAACGCCTATTTTATATTTTGACATGAAACATTTTTTGCCCGTCGAACAGGCGGTGAGAAAACTTTGGCTTGCTGTGATTCAAGCCGCGAATAAAAACGCAGTTGCGAATCTTTAGCGAGCAAATGAAGCGCTGATTGACATGGCCAAAGACGTTTCAGATTATCAGCGCATGGAAGAATCAAAAGTTGCATGCTTGCCGGAAAGCGCGCTAAAAAATCCCGGCCGGGCCCAGGTTGGAAAATTAAACCAGGCGATGAGTGTGAATGAATTTCTTACGTCTGCGCGCTGTTCCCCGGTCAATGGTATGGCGGGTTCACCTGATAAAAGGCTGAACCAAACACGCAAGCTGCTCGAAGAAACGGTGAAACTTTCTGACCTTGCTCATGGATTATTCTGGTTGACCGTTGTGCTTGGCGTCTTTGCCTTGATCCGGTATGTGAACATGGTGTTGGACTTTTACGATCATTCTTGAATCGTTTCACACGGTTGGCCAATACCGCTGCAAAACAAAAGTTTTTTTGCCCGGCGAAATCTTCAGCCATTTATTTGCCGCAGCAGTTTTTGTATTTCTTGCCGCTGCCGCAGGGGCAGGGGTCGTTGCGGCCGACTTTCGGGCCGGTGCGGACGGGCTTGGCTTTGGCCTGGGCTTCCGCCGCGGCCGCGGCTTCACTGACTACGTCGCTGGCTTTCCCCACCGAAGCGCCGCCGCCAAATGCGCTGGTGTTCTGGTGCAAGGTCTGTTGCGGGACGTTCTTCAGGAAATTTTCAAACGCCAGCATGGACGACGCGCTGCGGAAGATGTTGTGGCAGATCTCCGTCTTCACATTGACCATCAGCTCGTCAAAAATCTTGAACGCTTCGGATTTATATTCCAAAAGCGGGTCGCGCTGGCCGTGGGCGCGCAGGCCGATGCTGTGGCGCAGGCTGTCCATTTCGTAAAGATGCTCCTGCCATAATTTATCAATCGCGCTCAAGATGGTGAAACGCTCAACTTCTTTCAGCGCCACGGGATTTTCGAAGCTGATCTTGAGGTCGTAAGCCTTGCGGATGCTGTCGGACAGAAAGGTGCACACGGCAAATTGCGCCGCGCTCAAGCCGTCGTACAAAGAACCGGCCACCGGCGTTTCCTTGCCGGAATCGGCGGCCTTGAGGATTTCCGCCTCGGGCAGGCCCAGCGGGAAATTCAAATTCACCCAGTCGGCTAGCGAACGGACTTTCCATTCGCTGAACTCAGATTCTGCATTCGTGAACTGCGTAACCTTGTCCACGACGACTTCCTCCATGATGTCCATGAGGCGGTCACGCACATCATCCGAGTTGATGATCTCATTGCGGAAACCGTAGATGACGCCGCGCTGCTTGTTCATCACATCGTCGTATTCGAGCGTGCGTTTGCGCTGCTGGAAATTGTGGCCTTCGACGCGTTTTTGCGCCTGCTGGATCGAGCGGTTCAGCAATGGATGCGTCAGTTCCTGGCCTTCTTCCAGGCCCATTTTCTCCATCAATTTCACGATGCGGTCCGAACCGAACAGGCGCATCAGATCGTCTTCGAGCGAAATGAAAAAGTGCGACGAACCCGGATCGCCCTGGCGCGAACAGCGGCCGCGCAACTGCCGGTCAATGCGCCGCGACTCGTGGCGTTCCGTGCCGAGGACGTGCAACCCGCCGACATCCGGGACGCCCTGGCTCAATTTGATGTCCGTGCCGCGACCGGCCATGTTCGTGGCGATCGTGATCGAGCCGCGCTGCCCGGCGCGCGAGACGATTTCGGCCTCCTGCTGGTGGTATTTCGCATTGAGAACGGAATGAATCAGCCCTTCTTTTTTCAACATCCGCGAAAGCATTTCGCTGGTCTCGACGGAAACCGTGCCGACCAGGATCGGCCGGCCGTGGGCGTGCAGCGTTTTGATTTCAGCGGCGACGGCGGAAAATTTTTCGCGCCGGGTTTTGTAGACTGAATCGTGCGAATCTTTGCGGATGTTTGGCTTGTTGGTCGGGATTGTCAGCACGCCGAGCTTGTAGATGTCAAAAAATTCCGCCGCCTCCGTTTCCGCCGTGCCGGTCATGCCCGCCAGCTTTTGGTAAAGCCGGAAATAATTTTGGATAGTGATGGTCGCCAGTGTCTGTGTTTCGCGTTCGATGGTGACGCCTTCCTTGGCTTCGACGGCCTGATGCAAACCGTCGCTCCAGCGGCGACCGGACATGAGGCGCCCCGTGTTTTTGTCCACGATGATGACCTGGTTCTCCTGGACGACGTATTCCACTTCGTTCTGATAGAGCGAATAGGCTTTAAGCAATTGGGAAATGGCGTGGATTTTTTGCGCCTTGGCTTCAAATTCCGCCTGCAATTTTGTTTTCGCCTCCAGCCGTTTGCGCGCGTCGGTTTCTGCGCCCGCATCCACGTCGTGCAGCAGAGTGTTGAGGTCGGGCAGCACAAACGCGTCCGGGTCTTTCGGGCTGATGAAGTTGCGGCCCTTTTCGGTCAAGTCGGCTTCATGACCTTTCTCGTCAATGGCAAAAAGCAATTCCTCTTTCTCACGATAAAGATCCACCTTCTTTTGATCTTTGTGCAGATCCAGTTCTGCCTGGTTCATTATTCGGAGATATTCCGGGTTCTCCAGGACTTTCATCAAGCCCTCGGATTTCGGCTGGCCGGTTTTGACGCGGAACAACAGCAGGCCAATCTCGCGTTCGAGTTCGGCGACATTTTTGATGTTCGAACCGTCGGTCGGATTTAATTTTTTAATAAGCGCCTCGGCCTCGGACAAAAAGCGGTTGCACAATTGCTGCTGCGCACGGACGAGCGATTCGACAAGCGGCTTCCATTGCGCGAACTGCTCGTCATGGGTATGCATGGACGGGCCGCTGATGATGAGCGGCGTGCGTGCTTCATCAATGAGGATCGAATCCACTTCGTCCACGATGGCAAAATAGTGGCCGCGCTGAACCTGCTGCTCCTTGTTCCGCGCCATGCCGTTGTCGCGCAGATAGTCAAAACCAAATTCGGCGTTCGTGCCATAGGTGATGTCGCAGGCGTATTGCGCACGACGAGATCCTGGATCCTGGCTGTTCAAGATGCAGCCGACGGTCAGACCGAGAAATTTGTAGATCGCGCCCATCCATTCCGAGTCGCGCGACGCCAGATAATCATTCACGGTCACGACGTGGACGCCGCGTCCAGTAAGCGCATTGAGATAGACGGGCAGGGTGCCGACAAGCGTTTTGCCTTCGCCGGTGGCCATTTCCGCGATCTTGCCGTTGTGCAGGCCAATGCCGCCAATGAGCTGCACGTCGAACGGGATCATTTCCCAGCGGAGCGGATGTTCGCGCACGATGACGTCCGTTTTGCGTTCAGTCAGACGGCGGCAGGCGTTTTTGACGACGGCAAAGGCTTCCGGCAAAATCTCATTCAGCTTTTGCGCAAGTTCGGTGTTGTCGGAGATTTTTGAAAGCTCGTCCTTCCACGCGGCGGTTTTGGCGCGCAAATCATCATCGGAAAGTTTCTGTAATCCGGCTTCCAGGTCGTTGATCACCTTGACGCGCGGCCAGAGTTTCCTGACTTCGCGTTCATTGCGCGACCCAAACAGTTTTTTAATGAGACCGATCATGACAATTTTTGAAAATAGAATGGAAACGCTACGCGAGGAAACGCCAACCGTCAAAGCGAATCGCCGTCACGACGGCGATCAAAATGGAAAAATATCCTGTTCCAGCCCGCCAAAAACTCAACCGACGGCGGGCGGCGGCGAGGAATTTTGCCGGAAGGATTCATTTGCGCTTGGCGGCCTGGCATTGCGGATCACGGTGGCGGCGCGTTTTGCGGCTTCCGAGATCAACTTCAGATCCGGCATCAGCGCCGGGTTCGTAGCGTGGCGCAGCAGCAGCCGGTCAGCGTAGCCTTGGACGATGGTGAGAATATTATTCAAGTCATGGGCCACAACGGGGCCAATATGCTTGGACTGATCGAAAGAATGATTCGATTCGCGCCGGCTGGCAGGAGCGCCGGCTTCAAGCGGTGAGGCCGGCTTTATCTGGGTGGATTCTTCAAAGGACATCGCCGTAAAAAAGCAATTATTGCGCCAGCTTCCGTACTGGAACTAAATTAAATTTTTCCATGGCGTACGTTCAACGCCATGCTGTGATTATTGAACTTCAGAAGATAAGACAGCATGTTGCCCGGCGGGACAAGACAAATCCTGCGCTGGATTATTTTGCCCGTTTAATTATCATGTCCGCGCAAACGAAATGAACCTCGCGCCTGAATCCATCGGCCTGATCGCCGGCAACCGGTCGTTGCCGCTGGAATTTGCCCGGCTCGCCCGTGCCGCCGGCGTGAAACGCATTGTCGCCGCCGCCGCCGAAGGCGAGACCGACCCCGCGCTCGCCCAGCTCGTGGATGACATCGTCTGGGTCAAGGTCGGCCAGCTTGGAAAAATGATCTCGACGTTCACCAGCCGCAGCGTGAAACAAGTTGTCATGCTCGGCCAGATAGCGCCGAAAAACCTGTTTGATTTCCGTCCTGACTTGCGCGCGATGGGCATGTTCATGCGGTTGAAGGAAAAAAACGCGCACACGATTTTTGGTGCGGTGGCCGATGAATTAAAAAAGGACGGCGTGGAACTCATCGAGGCGACGCCGTGGCTCGCGCCGCTCATGCCGCAGACGCGATTTGAGCTGGGCCCGAAACTTTCCGCCGAACAGCGGGCGGACGTGGAATTTGGTTTTCGCATCGCCAAGGAAACGTCGCGGCTGGAGATCGGGCAGTTGGTCATCGTCAAGAACGGCGCGGTGCTGGCCGTGGAAGGCTTTGAAGGCACGGACAAATGCCTCACGCGTGGCGGCGAACTGGCGGGCAAGGATGGCGGCGCGGTGGCCGTCAAAGTCGCCAAGCCCGGTCACGACATGCGTTTTGACATCCCGTGCATCGGTTTGCAGACGCTGGAGACATGTGCTGCTTCCGGCGTGGCCGTGCTGGCGCTCGAATCCGGCAAAACGCTTTTACTCGAACGCGAGGCTTGCGCCGAACTCGCAAAAAAAAGTAAAATTTCCCTCACAACCATTGCCTAACCCTAGAACCTAGAAGCCATCCCCCATTTCTTATGCTCACCTCCCACGAACTATTCGGTTTCATGTCGCCGGCCCTGGCGAATGACATTCTTGCCTTCACCTTTGAATCGGACAAGCCGACCTACCGGGCGATCCTGAACGGCGTCGCCGAGGCGCGCAAAGTCCGCCCGGTGTTTCTCGAACGCCAGCCGCGCACGCAGCGGCACGCCTTGGTGATCGCCACGCTGGCGCGACCGAACCTGGAGCCAGTGGCCAGCAACCTCATCCGCACCTGGCTTGTCAAGAAAGAGCGCACGATGCTCGTGGATTTCCTGAACGCGCTCGCCATTCCCAATAATGAAGGCGTGGTGGACGATCTGCCCAAGACGGTGGAAGACCAGAAATTAAAAGCCGCCATTGAAACATTGCTCGTCAAATACCGGCCTGAGGCCGTGGCGGTATATCTGAATGCCTTCAACGACATGAACGAGGCGCATTGGGCGAACCTCAAAACCATGTTGGAAGGCGATCCACGTTTGCAGCTCGGCGCGCACGCTTGAAATAAAATAAAAAAGCCGCCACGGTTTTTCCGGGCGGTCTTGTGTTCCATGATTTCACGCCACTATTTTAGTACACGAGCCGGAAGAAGCTGTTTCCGTCCGACGCCGGCAGAGTGACCTGATTCTGGAGAGTTGTCAGGTTGAGCACCGGCAGGTTCGTCACGTCCGTCCAGTTCAACAGGTCGGGACTTTGCTGCAAGGTGAAATCTAGCGACGGAATGATCCACGAAATGACGTTGTCTGGAGCCGACAGATTCAAGACCGGCACAGGCGTCGTCTGCGATATGTAAATGGGACCAGTGGACGGATAACCGACTGAGGCCACAAGTTTGTCCCCATCGGCCGACAACGCCACCGCATTCCAATCCAGAAATGGCACCGCATTCGTAGTCCATGTGTCACCGGAATTGGTTGAGCTAATGACAACGCCAGGTGGACCGGCTACATCTGATACGGCTGCCAACCTGCTGCCATCGGCGGATGAAGCAACACCGATCCACGGATGAGCAGAGAGACCTGAAACAATATTGGTGGCTGTCAACTTCCAGGCCGCCCCGGAATTTGTGGAGATGAAAATAAAACCGATAGTGTTGTTGCCGCCCGCTGACGCCACAAGCCTGCTGCCATCCGCCGAAGAGGCAATCGAAGACCAATTACGTTGGATTCCTTGCGGCGAACCGACAGGCACATTGTTTGTTATCCAAGTCGTGCCAAAATCCGGTGACGTGAAAATATTCGCGCTCCCTTTAGCCACGGCTGCCAATTTCGTGCCCTCGGTCGACAGGGCGACGGAGAACCAACTCACCTTTGGCGCATTGGTAACCTGCGTCCAGACGGCTCCCGAATTCGTCGAGGTGTAAATGACTTGATTCAGTTCAGCTGCCGCCACCAGTCTGGTGCCATCGGCGGAGGAAGCGACGGATTGCCAGTTGATGACCGGCGCATTGTTCGACACCCAGGTCAAGCCCATGTCCGCCGAGGTATAAATCGGGCCGAGGAAAGTGTCGCCACCGCCACCCGCCGCAATGATTTCGCTACCGTCGGCGGAACAGGCGACGGTTTCCCAAAATCCATTGGTCGGCGCACCCGTCGCGATTGCCCAAGTCGTTCCGGAGTTGGTTGAAATGATAATCGGACCGGCGGGACTGGCGCCATTGGCCATGTTCGCCACCGCCACCAAAACCGAGCCATCGGCCGATGAAGCGACAGAATCCCAATTCTCATTGGGAACGCTGACAAATGGATGGCTATAGAAGGTGACAACTGCCCCAAAAACAGTACCAAGATAATTTGAAGCCACCACCTGATAAATATATCGTGTGGCCGGAGCCACGCCGGTGATGAAACTGCTGGCATTTAGAGGAGTAGCTCCAGCGCCTAAATCCGTGACCGGCGTCAAATTAGCAAGAGCCGTGGTGCCCCACCTAAAATAGACAGTCGTATCCAAGCCATTGGGATTGATCGTGCCATTCAAGGTCGAGCCGTTCGTGCTGACAACTGCGGCCAGCGTCGTTGCGGTGGGAGCGAAACCCACCGCGAACGACTGGTCATTGCCATAAACAATCCCAAAATCATTCGCGGCATCAATCCGATAGTGGTAAATACCTCCATTGAGTCCGCCCAAGGCGGTGCTGAGGTTGTTGGTTGAGTTGTCGCCCGGCACAGTGGTGATTCCAGCGATGTTTCCATAATTGGTATCGGTGCCCCATTCAAACCAGACCACCGTCTCCGTGCCGGCTGCGGCCAAACCGTTCAGTACCGCGCCGGTGGCGGTAAGGCTGCCGGCCGGTTGTGTCATCACGATCGCCGTCAAAACGGTGAGTTCGGCATTGCTGCTCACGACGCTGCCCAGGCTGTTGGTGATCAGCTCCGAGTAGTTGCCGGAATCGGCGGGACTGGCATTATCCAGCGCCAGCGTGGCGTTCGTGGCACCGGGCAAAACAACATCATTGAAGCTCCATTGGAAAGCAAGCGGCGCAGCACCAACCGCACCGACACTGAACGTCACAGTGTTACCGGCCAGAACAATTTGTTCTACGGGCTGGTTGGTCACCAGAACTGGGACAACGGTGAGCACAGCGCTGCTGCTCACGACGCTGCCATTCGTGAAGATTTGCAGTTGGACGTTAAAATAGGTGTTGGTGACCAGCACGGAATAGGCGCTCCCGGAGTCGGCGAGGCTGACATTGGTGACCGTCAGCGTGGCATTTGTGGCTCCGGGCAGGACAACATTATTCGAAGCCCACTGGTAGGCTAATGGCGCGCTACCAACGACGCCGACATCAAAAGTCACGATGCTGCCGGCCGGAACAATCTGGCTCATGGGTTGATTGGTAATGATGGGTGGCCCGAACAAAGTCAGGCCAAACAGTGTTCCACCGCCCGAATTGCCGCCACTTGCTGCCGTTCCATAAAGTGTGTTGGCCGACAATATCAAACCAGCTTGCGGATAAGCGCCGTCGTTCCCGCCGGTGAAGTTATAAAGATTTTTGAAACCGCCAGCGGTGGTCATCTCGAACACCGTGCCGCTGTAATTGCTCCCGCCGTAAGTCGTCGTCCCATACAGGAAATTTATATTGCCGGACTGCAACAGCCCTCCATACGGATTGCCACCGTCGTTGCCGCCGGTAAAGTTGTGAAGCGTGGTGAACCCGCCGCCACTGGTGCTGATTTCGAACACGGTGCCTTCAGAATAGCTGCCGCCGGAATAAGTCGTGCCATACAATATGCTGCCCGAAAGCAACAATCTCCCATACGGACTACCACCGTCGCTGCCGCCGGTGAAGCTGTAAAGCGTGGCAAAGCCGGTGCCGATGATACTGACCTTGAAAACTGTCCCATAACCTGGCGTGCCGCTCGCCGTGGTGCCGTAGAGCCCGTTCCCTGACAAAACTAAACCACCATACGGATTGGCTCCATCACCACCCTTAAAAGTCTTGAGCACGGTGAAGCCGGAACCGTTCGTGCTGATCTTAAAAACCGACCCATAATATGCGATGGAGGAACTCTCCCCGGTAGTTGTCCCATACAATGTACTGCCCGCTAATATCAGTCCCGCATACGGATTACCGCAGTCCAGTCCGCCGGTGAAGCTATAAAGGTTGGTGAAGCCACTGCCATCGGTATTGATCGCAAAGACCGTGCCAAGACCTGAACTGCCGCCATAATACGCCGTTCCATACAGGGTGTTGCCTGATAAAACCAATCCCGCATACGGATTGCCGCCATCACTGCCGCCGGAAAAATTCCAAAGCACGGTATAGTCCGATCCGTCGGGCTGGATTTTGAACACCACACCGGCTCCGTTAGTGCCGCCTGATGTGGTCGTGCCATACAACGTGTTATTTGGTCCCTGGAACAGCGGTGCTTGCGGGATATCACCGGTCGCGTCAAAACCTTTTAGCAAACTGAAGGTTTGCGCGTTGGCGGTAGTGACCAGTAAACCGGCCAGCAGGAACAGGGCAGAGTAACAATCGGCGCGCTTAAGGAACGCCAGCTTTTGGCGGTGATTCAGTATGTTCATAATTTTATTGTTGGAATTGAGGTTTATTTTCATTGCGTGAGCCGGAAGAACATTTGCGAGCCGGTGATGGGATTGATGATGACATCCTGCCCGCCGATAACGATCGGGCGGTTTAATGAATGAACCGTGAGTGGGAACGGTTGCACTGTGCGGAGCAAGAACCGGGGCGTGCGGCAGAAGGCCGGCCATGCACGGCAAAACTCGCAAACCGCGTAACGCGAACTTTTTGTCATGCGGCGGCGAGGCACGGCTGCGCGCTGGGAACTGCCCCCCATCTGGTTTTGATTGGTCCGTCGGTGTTGCATTTTTCTGCCTGATTTTTACCCGTTCAATTACCAATGCGGAATTTCCGTGGAAAAAGGATCAGAAAACTTGAAAAATCTTTTTTGAGCTGTTTTTCCTCGCCATTACGCATTGGTAGTTGAATAAATAAACAAAAGGCACAACATGGACAAACCAATCCCTTCAGAAGAGAGTATTTTTACGGCGGCGAGCGAACTGCCCGTCAACGAACGCGCCGCCTATCTTGACCAGGCTTGCGCTGGCGATGCCGGTCTGCGCCAACGCTTGGAGTCGTTGCTCAAGTCGCACGACGAAGCTACGAGCTTTCTGGAAGAATCACCGCCCCAATCGGGCGAAACCATCCGGCTCGAACTGCCCCCTTCGGAAAAAGCGGGTGATAAAATCGGCCGCTACAAACTGCTTCAACAGATTGGCGAAGGCGGCTGCGGCGTGGTTTACATGGCGGAACAGGAAGAGCCGGTTCGCCGCCGGGTGGCGCTCAAGGTCATCAAGCTGGGCATGGACACCAAGAGCGTCATCGCCCGGTTCGCGGCGGAGCGCCAGGCGCTGGCGCTGATGGATCATCCGAACATCGCCAAGGTGCTGGATGCCGGCATGACCGACAATGGCCGTCCGTTCTTCGTCATGGAACTGGTCAAGGGGATTCCCATCACCAATTACTGTGACGACAATAAACTCGGCACCGAGGAACGTCTCAAGCTGTTTACCGATGTCTGCCACGCCATCCAGCACGCGCATCAAAAGGGCATCATTCACCGGGATATCAAGCCATCGAACATCC
>Ga0182030_10017269_pt1 | contig 13943 bp, 10 predicted proteins | sample 812S3MmetaG_FD_121299 | JGI IMG/M metagenome (GOLD analysis project Ga0182030, IMG submission 121299) | Permafrost microbial communities from Stordalen Mire, Sweden - 812S3M metaG (Illumina Assembly) | ecosystem: Environmental > Terrestrial > Soil > Wetlands > Permafrost | place: Sweden...
CGACCCCCCGGCCCGTCCCAAACCGCCTCCGGCCCGCAGCCGGCGGACCAAACGACCGGGCACCGGGGGCAGCGGACGGCGTCGGGCGCCACCGGGGAGCTGACCTGTTCAGGACCTCCGCGCTGACAAGTCCTTTAGGCGCGCCTGTGGCGAAGTGTTGTCCGCCGTCGACCCGGAACAGGTCAGGACTCGCTTGAGAGTGGTGAAAAATACTCAGGCGACTGACCGGACGGAATCCGATCTTCGAATACAACTCCTTGGGTCAGTCGTTGTCATCAGCAGTGATAACCGCTAAATCGAGAAGCCCAGCGAGCTACGGTCTGGCTTGCGCTGTGTCGTGTCGATCGCTCGAATCTGAGTCCGATGAAGGCGATCACCCGGGATCGACAGCCAGCCCATTGAACGAATGGGCCTGCGAGTGATGTCGGATCGGGCTGGGCTGTTCGTAGCAGGTGTGAACGGCCACCCAGCAGAGGCGCCGACCAACACAGGAGATGATCCGAGATGCAGTATTTGATTTCCGTGATCCACGACTCGCCCGATCTCGCCACCCCGAGCGAAATGGCGGCCATCGATGTCTTCAACGACCGGCTCACCGCCGATGGCCATTGGGTGTTCGCCGCCGGCCTTGGGGGCCACGACACTGCCACCCTCATCGACAACAGAGGTGAAGAGCCCGTGCTCACCGATGGGCCGTTCCTGGAGTCAAAGGAGTACCTGGCGGGCTTCTGGATCATCGAGGCTCCCGACCTCGACGTGGCACTCGAGCTCGCCACCGAGGGATCGAAGAGCTGCAATCGCAAGGTCGAGGTCCGGCCGTTGCTGGCTGAGTGAGCGCGGCCGACGCCCCAGCGGCGATCTCCGAGGCCTTACACCAGGAGTGGGCCAGGGTGGTCGCCTCCCTGGCCAGACGGTTCGGAGACCTCGACACCGCCGAAGAGGCGGCAGCCGAGGCATTCGCCACGGCAGTGACCCGCTGGCCATCCGATGGCGTCCCGCCCAACCCCGGCGCCTGGCTGACAACCACGGCCAACCGGAAAGCCATCGATCGGATCCGGCGTGAGAACAAACGATGCGGAAAGCACCTGGAAGCTCACATGTTGGCTGACGACAACCCACCCGATTCGCCGGATGAAGGAGTCATCGACGACGAGAGGCTCCGACTGATCTTCACCTGCTGTCACCCCGCGCTTTCCATGGAGAATCGGGTGGCGCTGACGCTGCGAATGGTCGGTGGTCTGACCGTGCCGGAGATTTCCCGGGCCTTCTTGGTGCAGGAAACCACCATGGGTCAACGGATCACCCGCGCCAAGGCCAAGATCAAAGCGGCCCGCATCCCCTATCGGATGCCGGGGGCTGAGGATCTCCCAGGACGGGTCTCAGGCGTACTCGCCGTTCTCTACCTCGTCTTCAATGAGGGCTACCTGGCTACAGGCCCTGACACCGATCCGGTGCGTCAGGAACTCACCACCGAAGCCATCCGGCTCACTCGATTGATCCATGCCCTCATGCCAGAGGACGGTGAGGTAGTCGGGCTGCTGGCGTTGATGCTGCTCACAGAGTCTCGCCGCGCCGCCCGGGTTTCGGCTGGTGGCGAACTGGTCACGCTGGATCAGCAGGACCGGGGAGCGTGGGACGCCGCACTAATCGCCGAAGGCCATCAGCTGGTGCGCCGGCGCTTGGCTTCGGGCGTGGCTCCAGGTCGCTATCAGATCCTGGCGGCGATCAATGCCGTGCATACCTCGGCTCCACAAGCACACGACTCCGACTGGTCCCAGGTCGTGGCGCTCTACGACCAGCTCGCGCGCATCGACCCCTCGCCGATCGTGGCCCTCAACCGGGCCATCGCGCTGGCCGAGCTCGACGGGCCGGAGGTGGCGCTGGCGATTATCGACCCTCTGGAGAACGAGTTGGCCGACTATCACCCATTCCATGCGACCCGGGCCGACTTGCTGCGGCGGTTGAGTCGCAGTCAGGAGTCGCGGGAGGCGTACGACAAAGCCATCGGACTGGCCGGCAACACGGCCGAAACGGCCTACCTAGCCCGTCGGCGCCAGGAGCTGGCATAGGTCGTCACACATTTGACTTCTGCTAGTCGAACCGTGCTTGAGCTTCTCGATGGGCCGGGTCTTCGGCTCGCCGACAAGTCCTGAGTGGCGTCGTCTGGTGGCGTGATACGCATCATGACGCCGCCTTCCGGCCGCCTTCCGGCCGCCTTCCGGCCGCGGCCGGTGCGGCGTGCCGGTACGGCGAACGCACAACTATGCAGTGTTCACCCGGTCGGGGAAGACCTCGACCGAGAGATCGTCGAGCGAGAGGTTGAGGACCCGGGCCAAGGCGACGACAGTGAAGAACGCAGGGGTCGGGATTCTTCCCGTCTCGATCTTGCGGAGGGTCTCGACAGAGATACCGGCGGCGACTGCCACCTGGCCCAGACTTGCCGGTCCGCGCGCTTGGCGCAGCACGGAGCCCAGTTGCCGGCCGCGTTCGATCTCCCACGGCTTCAACGGGTCTCGGACCACGTTCGAATAGTAATACCGGTATGATCATCCGAGCAAACGGGATAGCGAGGAGCGGCGAAAAACGTGATCGAGCTCAAGACGTCAAGAGAGATCGGTGTGCTCCGCGAAGCCGGTCGGGTGGTGGCCGAGGCCCTGGCGGCCGTTCGCCAGCGGGCCGCGGTCGGTGTCACGCTGACCGAACTGGATCAGGTCGCCGCAAAGGTCATCAAGGGGGCTGGGGCGACGCCGGCTTTCCTGGGTTACCACCCGTCGTGGGCGCCGACCCCCTACCCCGGCGTCATCTGCGCCAGCGTCAACGACGCGGTGGTCCATGGCGTGCCGGATCGGACCCGCCTCGCCGACGGCGACCTGGTAAGCATCGACTGCGGGGCGTTCGTCCAAGGCTGGTGCGGCGACGCCGCCATCAGTTTCATTGTGGGCACTCCCCGCTCGGACGACGCCGAATTGATCGCGGCCACCGACGCGGCCCTGGAGCGAGGTATCGCCGCTGCCCTGCCAGGGAACCAACTCGGCGACCTGGGCAACGCCATCGGAACCCCGGCCCGCAAGTCCGGCTACGGCCTTCTCGAAAACCACGAGGGTCATGGGGTCGGAAGGGCGATGCACGAGGATCCCTTCGTACCGAATGAAGGCAGAACGGGCCACGGCTACCGGCTCCGGCCGGGCTTGGTCATTGCTATCGAACCCATGCTTATCTCCGGTGGCACCGATGAATACGTAACCGACCCCGACGGATGGACGCTCCGTACCGCCAGCGGGGCCAGGGCAGCCCACAGCGAGCACACCATCGCCGTTACCGAGGACGGCCCCATCGTCCTGACCGCCCTCTGACGTGCCAACCCCTTCATTGGAACCAGGGGAATGCATCCGTTCGAGCGATAGCTGTCACCGAAACATCACAAACTCGTCGGCGGAATGGTTTGTGGGGACGGAGGGACTCGAACCCTCACTGGAGGCGGTTTAAGCGCCCTGCCTCTGCCGATTGGGCTACGTCCCCGTTTGTCCAGATGCCAGGTACCAGGGCAAACCATAGGTGGTGACCGGCTTCACCGCCGCTCGATCGAACCGCTCACGACGATCGTCGAGGGCCGAAGCGACCGCAACGGTGCCCCTGGTGCCGCCTGTCGAAAGGATCATGCCCTCCGACGAAGGGTTCAGAGGGCCACCCGAGCGGCGACCAGGGCGGCCATGGCTTCGAGCTCCTCATCCCTCGGCCGATCGGCGAAATGTTCGAGTCCCTCGTCACCGGGCCATGGGCCGAAGACCTTGGTGGGGCGGAGATCCCGGTCCCACCCGGGCCAGGCTCCGGGCGAGCCGGTTCGGGCGAACTCTGTCCAGGACCGGCGCATAAGGGCCGACAAGGCCATGGCGTCCTCTCCCCCGCCGGCGAATGTCTGGATCGCCGGGTTGTGAACCGTTCCGAAGACGAACGGGATCTCCAGGGCATGGCACGACCCGAGCACCCCGCCGAAGGCCGGCGACTCCCAGGTGAACAGGTAGTTGTACGTCCCGACGCCTGTCCCCGCCGCAGCTGCGTGGGCATCGGCCAGGGCAATGCTCGGCAAGTGGAACACGTACTCGGTGGCGATGGCCACCCACAGGTCACGGGGCTCGACCGGTTCGCCCCGACCGGCCCGCGCTTCCTTCACCCGGGCGATCAACTCGTTGGAGAGTTCGTCGGCCAACCCGCGAGGGGCGCCGGCCAGCGGGCCGACGGACCCGTTGGAGCCGACGGACCCGTTGGAGCCGACGGACCCGTTGGCCGAGTTGGACCCTCCCGAGGGTCCCTCGGGCACCAGCCGCTGCACCCACCTCCGCAGCCCCTCGTCGTCCAGCGAGCTCAGAGCAGGATTCCCCACGGCGAAGAAGGCCGACTCGTCCCGGTTGGTACCGAGCAACAACGGCACATCGGCCGCCGATCCGTTGGCCACGGCGTCCTTGGGGGCGACCGGGAGCAGACCCCCATCTATCACCGGGAGCATCAACAGAGCGGGGTCGTCGTTTCGGGCCACCTCGATCCCGAGCTCCGCCGCCGCTGACACCAGAGCATCGGCCGGCACCTGCTCGAGGGCGCGGCGGCTCAGCGGCACACCCAGATGGGCGGCGATCTGTTCGGCGCGGGCCGACCCCCGGTCCGCGGTGTACGCATACGGCGGTCCGCTCTCCACGATGGCCCGATGGAACAGGCCCCGCGCCGCCGGCACTCCCAACAGCGCCGAGACGCACATCCCGCCGGCCGACTCGCCGAACAGCGTCACGTTGCCCGGGTCCCCGCCGAAGTCGGCGATGTGGTCACTCACCCACCGCAGAGCCGTCACCTGATCGGCCAGGCCCCAGTTGGCGAAGCCGGACCACTCCTCACCGTCGAGCCACGTTTGGCCTGGATCGTCGAGCACCGGATGCCCCAGGAACCCCAGGATGCCCAGCCGGTAGTTGAGCGTGACCACGACGACATCGCCTTCACGGGCCAGGAGGCCTCCCCGGTAGAGACTCCCGGCACCGGAACCGGAAACGAACGAACCGCCGTGCACCCACACCATGACCGGCCGCCGACTGTTGTCGGGCGCGGGCGTCCACACGTTGAGGCTCAGGCAGTCCTCGGCGTGCTCATCGGGCTCACCCCCGAGGGACATCTCGATCACTCCCGGCGACTGGGGGGCGATGGGGCCGAACCGGTCGCACTCCCGCACCCCGGTCCACGGTTCCGGCGGGCTCGGCGGCCGCCAGCGGCCGGACCCCGCTGGGGACCCGGCATAGGACATCCCCGAAAACGACCAGTACCCCTGCCGCGGGACACCACGAACCCGGCCGCTGCGGACCTCGACCACCCCGTCCATGAGCATGCCCTCCCGTCATACGTCGTCCGGCTTCAGTTAGCCGGCCCGGGTGTCGATGACAGTGGCAACTTAGCGAGTCAGACGTACGGCATGCTTCGGCCCGTCACACCAAGCCCTACCGGGAACGTAGGCTCAGGCCTTGTCCGTGCACTACTCGCAGCAACAACCGAGGTGAGCAGCACTTTCACCCGTTTCGACCTGTGGGCAGGGAGTTAACAGCGTGTCACGAGTGGCTGTTGTCGGGGCCGGGCGATCGTCAGGTCGTCGGAGGTCCGGCCAGATCATCTACAGGGTGGACTCCGAACGGAAGGCCGCGGCCGGTCGTCCGGGCCTTCGGCGCGTCCGCAGCCGGTGGGGCCAAGCGGGCAGTACCCGGGTCCGAGCCGGAGTGGGCGTGTGTGCCGCTATCAGTGTGGTCTGCTCGCTGACCGGCGTGGGGCTGACCTTTGGGCCTTTGGGCTCGGGAGCGGCCGGGGCGGCTGGTGCGGCCGGGGCGGCCGGGGCGGCTGGTGCGGCCGGGGCGGCCGGTGCGGCCGGGGCGGCCGGTGCGGCCGGGGCGGCCGGTGCGGCCGGGGCTGGACCAGCGGGTTCGAGGGCCGCCAGCTCAACCGCCCAGTCACGGATCGGTGCGGCCGAAGCCCGGGTGGCCAAGCTCGAGACCCAGATCTCCAAGGAACAGAACACGTTGGATGAGGCCGACGAGCTCTACAACCAGTCGGTGGTCAACCTGGACAGCACCCGATCGGCGCTGGAGGCCACCCAGTCCTCCCTCACCGCCCTCCAGAACAAGCTCATGAGCGAGCGCGCCCGCCTCCGCCACGACGCCGTCGAGAACTACGTCGACAACTCGACCGGCTCGGCCATGGCTCAGCTCTTCTCCGCTCCCACCACCGGATCCCAGATCCGCGACCTGTACGAGGGAGTGGGGGCCGGTGACGTCACGGCCACCTTGAACCAGATCCAGGCGGCCCAGAAGAAGCTCTCCGTCACCCGCACCAAGCTCCTCGCCGAGCAGCGGACGGAGACCAACCAGCTGGGCCAGGAGAACCAGACCCGTCAGCGGGCCGGCGCCGCCAACGCCCTCTCGGAGGCCACGCTGGCCGAGGTCAAGGGATCGCTGGCCCAAGAGATCGCCCGGCAGGCCGCCCTGCAGGCCGCGGCGGCCGCCAGAGCTGCAGCCGATGCCTCCTCAAGGGCCGCAGCCCAGGCTGCGGCCAACCAGGCCTCGGAGGCCGCCCAGGTGGCCACCACCGTCAGCGGGGGCAGCGGGGCCGCCGACTCCGCCACCACCTCCGCCGACCAGGCCGGCTCGAGCGCCGGGGACCCCAACTTCGCCTACGGCGGAAGCCCGACGGCCGCCGGTCTGGCCGCGGTGCACGCCGCTATGCAGTACCTGGGCGTCCCCTATGTGTGGGGCGGCCTCAGCTTCGCCGGTGTGGACTGCTCCGGCCTCACCAAGCTGGCCTGGGCCAACGCCGGCGTCTACATGCCGCACTCGGCCGCCGACCAGTACGCCATGTTCCCCCATGTGAGCCCGGAGTCGCTGGAGCCCGGCGACCTCTTGTTCTACGACTTCGGTGGCGACGGCATCGACCACGTGATCATGTACGTGGGCCCGGTACTGGACGGGCAGGCCACACCGTTCGGGCGCGGCACCATCATCCAGGCGGCGCACACCGGCACCGTGGTCACCTTCGATCCGGTCTGGTCCGAGGGGTTCGTCGGAGCGGCCCAGCCGTAGGGGCTGGTCGTCCCAGCCGGTGGTTGGCGACCGGTGGTCCCGGCCGGGTGGCGGCCAGTGGCGGTCGTAGCCGGATCGGCGTGGTCATGGCCGTGGTCGGGTCCCCGGTCGGGGCCCGGCGGAGACGACACCCCACCAGCGCCTGTGCGACCTAGGGTCGGTGCTCCAGAACTATGGCTCTCGAACTCACCATCATCGTCCCCGCATTCAACGAGGCCCACCGCCTGGCTGACGGCATCAAGCGCTTCAACGCCGCCGCCGACGCCGGCGCCGTGGACGTCCGGAGCACCGAGGTCCTGGTCATCGACGACGGCAGTACCGACGGGACGGCGCAGACCGCCCGCGACCTGCTGACCCCCCTCCCCCACCACCGGGTGATCCGTCACACGGCGAACCGGGGCAAAGGCGCGGCGGTGCGAACCGGGGTGTCGCAGGCCCGTGGGGCCTATACGGCCTACATGGACGCCGACATGGCCATCGACCCCCGGGCCATCCCGCTGCTGCTCGAAGGCCTCGGAGCCAACGACCTGGCCATCGGCTCACGCACCCTGCCCGACTCCATGGTGGACGGCACCTACATCCTGCGCTCGGTCATGGGCCGGCTCTTCAACCGCCTGGTCACTACCGGCACCGGACTGGACCTGCACGACACCCAGTGCGGATTCAAGGCCTTCCAGACCCCGGCGGCCCGGCTCCTGTTCCACCTGGTCCGGATGGACCGGTTTGCCTTCGACGTGGAGGTGCTGGTCCGGGCCCGGCGTCTCGGCCTCCGAATCACCGAGGTACCGGTCCAGTGGACCCACGTACCCGGAAGCACGGTCCACCCCCTCCACGACTCCGTGGCCATGCTGGCCGACGTGTACTCCTCGAGACTGGGGCTCCTTCCGGTGCCGGCGGTGCCCACGGCGACGGTACGGAACCCTTCGGGAGGTCACGGCCTCACGGCACTGGTCGAACGGGTCCGTTCGGTGGTCACCGACTCCACCGAAGGCATCCCACTGCCGGTAACGGTCGACGGCCACTCGGTCATCACCTTGCTCCCGCTGGTCGAACCGGCCGATGCCGCCATGATCGTCTCGGCTCTCCGCGCCGAGTTCGGTTCACCCAACGTCACCCGTATGGCCATGACGGCAGCCGCTCTCGGTCGTCTGGGCCCGCTGTCGGGTCGACTCGGGGCTCATCACTTCTCCATCTGACCTGTCCCGTGGCGTTTTGTCCCCGGCTCGGGGGCCGGTGGCCGACTGGAAGGCGGGGGCCGTTCAGACGGCGGGGACAGTTGAGGCAGCGGGAGCAGTCGGAGCAGCCGGCGCAGCCGGCGCTGAAGCGCTGACCGTGACCGCCGGGCTGACCACGGGAATGGGCTCATCTACGGCCAGTTCGTCACGTTGGCGGCGACCGGCCCAACGACGGGGCGGCCGGCTCGAACCGATGGCCGCGGCAACCAGGTACACGGCGCCGGCCACCAAGAGCACCACCCCGACGGCACCGTGCCCGGTGGTCCACCACTCCCCGTTCACCAGGGCCATGTGGTGCCGCAGGAGGAGGATCTCCCCCCAGATGGGTGACCACACCAGATGGAAGTCAATCTGCTCCGACCGCTCGGCGGGGGTCAACCCTCCGTGGATGTGGAACAGCAGACGCCAGTGGGGATTGGCCACCGCTCCCCACCATTCGCCGTAGGGGACCCGGACCGAGAGGGCGTTGACCAGCACACCGGCCAGGGCCAGCACCACGGTTACCGCCCGCACCACCACCCCGATGATCCTCCGTGGATCGGTGGCCTGCAGGACCGGGATGAGCGCCAGGGTCAGCACCGGAACCACCGGAAGGAGAAAACGGGGACCCCACACCACCCCGGCGTCCCAGACGCCCCACTTCGAGAAGAACAGGATCCGGGGCACCACCAGGAGAAGGCACAACACCCCGAAGGGTCGGTTGCGCACTCCAGCGCGACCGACAAACAGCACCACCAGCCCGATCACCCCCATCACCGTCAGCGGATCGAACACGAACAGGCTCTTGCCCGGGCTGAGCAGGAGCCCGTCCAGGCCGTGCCACAACGGGGTGACGAAGCCTCCGCTCGGCCCGTAGGTGCCGATCAAGATCTTGTTGAACCGCAGATCGTTGTACCAACCGAGGAAACCCAGGCTCACCGCCATCGGTGCCAGGACCAGTAGCAGCGAGCGCCGCGACCAGATGGCGGACCACGACACGAACAAAGGGACGGCGAGGAACGCCACCCAAACAGTGAAGACCGAGTCGCTACGGAACTGGATGGCCGCGGCGGCTGCGAGCCCGATCCACAACGGAGCCCAGGGACGGCCCTGGCCCCATCGGATGATGCCGAGCATGATGGCCAGGACGCACAGGGTCACTCCCGGCTCGCTCAACAGCTCCGTCGAGTACCACACGGCCATGGAGGCCAGACCGAAGCCCACCGCGGCAACGAACCCGTGGAAGGCCCGCCAACCGAGGGCCCGGGCGATCCGGAAGACCAGGACCACGCTGAAGGCGGTGAGGATCGGGTTCACCATGTTGGCCATGCCGGCGAATCCCCCGATGACTTTGGAGAAGGCATAGGCCGGCACGGCCAGGAGGCTGTCGGCGATCCCGTAGGGCGCGTACTTGGTGTCGAGGATCCAGCTACCGCCGTTCGACACCAGCGAACCCTGATTGACCAGGTGCTCGGTGACCCCCATCATCGATTGGGTGTCGTAGATCTCGATGCGGCCATGGAGCACAGCGATGTAGACGCAGAACACCCCGACGAACAGTGCCGTCGCCGTCAACCGATCTGACCACACGGTCTGGTCGGACTGTGCCCCGGCGGTCTGGTCCTGGTCTGAATCGACGGTCCCGTTCTGGTTGGACCCTTCAGTCTGGACCAGGTCGGAGGGCGCACTTTGGCCCCCAGTCCGGCCCCAACTGGACCCAGTCGTCTGGTCCTGGTCGAACCCTGGGACCCGGTCCTGGTCCAACTCTTTGTTCTGGTCCTGCTCGAACTCTTTGTTCTGGTCCTGGTCCCACCCTGCGATCTGGTCGTGGTCCAACCCTGCGATCTGGTCCTGGTCGGACCCTACGGTCTGGATATCCACCCTCTCCATGCTGCGGAAACTTAGGCCTTCCGACCGGCCCTGGGCATTCATTCCCCGTCGCATGGTCCCTCCACACCCGAAATCGGGGCCTGTGCCGGCGGTACACTCGACCAGATGAGCGCGGACCCCTCGGACGGCACCCGGACTGCACCCCGGGCGGAGCCCCGGGCTGAGCGGGCCGAGCCCCCGGCTGAGCGGGCCGAGCCCCCGGCTGAGCGGGCAGAGCCCAGGGCTGATCGGGAGCCCCAGAGTGAGCAGCCGGAGTATTGGGTCGAGACGGTGGAACCCCGAGCCGAGCGCACCGAGCGCACTGAGCGGGCTGAACCCCGGGTTGAGAGGACAGAACCCCGGGCCGAAAGGACCACCGTTCTCCCCGAGCACCCCATCGATGGCAACCTGATCGGAGCGGACACCGACCGCGACGACGAGGCCCAGGGCCAGGGCGAGGGCCGGGAACCACGATCGGAGACCGGCCCGGCGGCGGAGGACGATCCCCCCGGAGCCGGCGCCAGAACCGCATCCATGGCCATCCTCCCGGTAGCCCGCACCCGGCCCGATGACCGCGGACCCGATACGGCCCGACGCTCGGACGTGGACGAGTGGGGTCGATCCGAGCACATGCGCTCCATCGTCCGCCGCCTCTACGACCCGGTCTACAAATACTGGTTCCGGGTGGAGTGGGACGGCTTGGAAAAGATCCCGCTCCACGGCGGGGCCCTGCTCATCTGCAACCATGCCGGCGCCATCCCCTCGGACGCTCCGGCCATCATGCACGGCATCGAGGAGGAGCTGGGTCGCCCGGTCTACGGGATGGCCGACTACTTCTTCCGGACCATCCCGGTGGTGGGGACCATGTGGTCCCGGACCGGCGGGGTGCCGGCCCACCCCGACAACGCCTACCGACTCCTGCACGACCAGCAGCAACTGGCCCTGGTCTTCCCCGAGGGCACCAAAGCGACGTCCAAGACCTACTCCGACCGCTACCGGCTCCGTCGCTTCGGGCGGGGCGGCTTCGTGGAGATCGCCATGCGGGCCGGGGTCCCCATCGTCCCCATCGCCTGCGTCGGCGCCGAGGAGTCCATGCCCATCCTCTTCCGGGTCAACAGCCTGGCCCGGGCGCTCAAGCTCCCGTACTTCCCGATCACGGTCAACTCGTTGCTCATGGGCCCCATCGGCTACGTGACCTACTTCCCGGTCAAGATGAAGTTCCGGGTGCTCGACCCCATCTACTTCGACGTGGAGCCGGGGCAGGAGCGGTACTCCCGGAGTCGGGTCATGGACGAAGCCGAAAACATCCGGGCCACGCTCCAGGACTCCATCCACGACATGCTGCGGGAGCGTCGCAGCGTCTGGTTCGGCTGACCCATGGGGCGCAGGGTACTGATCACCGGCCTGGACACCTTCTGGGGTGGTCGGATGGCCCAGGCGCTGGAGTCCGAGCCCGAAGTCGAGATGATCCTGGGCCTCGGCGCCGACGAGCCCAAGGTCCCACTGGAGCGCACCGAGTTCGTCCGCTCCGACCAGAAGTACTCGATCCTCAGCCGGATCGTGCGGGCCACCCAAGTGGACACCATCGTGCATACCTTCTTGGAGACCAACTCGGTCAATGTACCGACCCGGGCTCTCCACGAGATCAACGTCATCGGCACCCTCAACCTGCTGGCCGCGGCCGGCTCGGCCGGATCCTCGGTGCGCCAGGTGGTGGTCAAGTCCTCGACCCATATCTACGGCTCAGCCGAGACCGACCCGGCCTGGTTCCGCGAGGAGGATCAGCGCACCAGCCCGGTGCGCACCCGGGTCGAGCGCTCGCTCATCGAGGTCGAATCACTGGTTCGGGACTTCACCGAGGACAACCCCCACCTGGTGGTGTCGGTGCTCCGCTTCGCCAACGTCCTGGGCACCGACATCGTCACCCCGGTGAGCTACAACCTGCGCCACAAACTGCTGCCCTGCATCGCCGGGTACGACCCGCTGGTCCAGTTCATCGAGGAGGACGATGTGGTCCGGGCCCTCGAGTACGTCACCAGCCACCAGATCCCCGGGGTGTACAACGTGGCCGGCGCCGGCAAGCTGCCCTGGAGCGAGGTGTGCTCCATCTCCAGCGGGCACCTGTTCCCCCTGCCCCCCATCAAGCCCCGGGCCTTCGTGGCCCCCCTGCGTCGGATCGGAGCGGTCCAGTTCCCCCCCGAGATGGAAGGCCTGGTCCGCTACGGACGGGGCGTCGACACCTCCCGGCTGATCCAGGCCGGCTTCGAGTACCGCTACACCAGTGCCGGTGCCGTGGAGAGCTTCGCCCGGGCCAACAACCTGCGCCGGGCCACCGGCTCCGGCGAGCCGGCCTACCGGTACGAACAGGACGTAGAGCAGTTCTTCCGGCATTCGCCGGCAGTGGTGCGGGGTATCGACGCCTAGCTGTTCTAGCCACGCCTAGCCGGGTTGGGCTCCTCGACGACAGCGAGGCGTCCGTCCGCTCCGGCGGAGTGGGCTACTCCGGGTTGGGCGTGGCCTCGACGATGAACTGGTAGCCGAACATCGTCGGCCACAGCGTCGAGAACATGTTGTCCACCAGCCGCAGCAACTGCGCCCGCCCACCTTCCACGCCCAGGGCGTCGAGGGGCAGGCCCACCGGCTCCAAGCGACGGACGGTGAATCCGTGGCGCTCGATGAGCTTGCGGATGCTGCGCCGGGTGAAGAATCTCACGTGGGTGGAGTCGAGGATCCCGCGCTGGTCGTAGTCGAACATGCCCAGAGTCGAGCGGAACCTTGGATACCAGTGGGCGATATTGGGGACACAGAAAATGGCCATCCCGTCGGGAGCCAGCACCGACCGGGCCTGCCTGATCAAAGCGCCCGGATTCATGAGGTGCTCGATGACGTCGGCGGCCAGCACCACGTCGTAGCCCGTGCCCACCTCGACCGGGATACCGTCGTTGAGGTCCGCTTTGAAGAACTCGTCGGTGCGGTCGCGCACACCGGCGATCTCATTGAGATCGACCCCGGTCACGTGGTGACCCATGGCGCGCAGTCGCTCCGACAGCAACCCGCTCGAGCAGCCCAGGTCGAGTACCCGGCCGGGCACACGGGACTTGAGCAGGGTCGAGATGCGACCGTGCGAGCTGTCCTCGCTGGGCTTCAGCTGGTACTCCTCGTTGAGGGCGATGCGGCTGCCGTCCCCGAACCCGGCCTTCTGGAGCCGGTAGGCCAGCACGTCCTTGGTGACGTCGGCGGCGTAACCCAAGCCGTCGACGTAGCAGATCTCGTCGCCGTAGTAGGTGGGGATCGGCACTTCGGCGATCCGCATGCCGGCGTCGTGCATCTGGATGATGATCTGGGTGTCGAAGTTGAACCCGTCGGAGTTCTGGTCGAACGGGAGTTGCTTGAGAGCACTCACCGAATAGGCCCGGTACCCCGAGTGGAACTCGGTCAGGTCGGTACCCAGGGCGGCGTTCTCGAAGCGAGAAAGGATGCGGTTCCCCACGTACTTGTACATGGGCATGCCGCCTTTGCGGGCCGCACCCTTGATCATGATGCGTGATCCGAAGACCGCATCGGCCTCGCCGGCCAGGAGAGGCGCCACGATGTCGGGGAGCGACTCCGGGGCGTACTGCCCGTCCCCGTGCAGCATGACCACGATATCCAGTCCGTGCTCGATGGCCAGGTGATAGCCGGCCTTCTGGTTGCCGCCGTACCCCAGGTTGGTGGGCTGCCGGATGAGGGTGATGGGCAGGTCGGAGACCTGCTGGTAGCC
>Ga0182030_10017271_pt1 | contig 13942 bp, 14 predicted proteins | sample 812S3MmetaG_FD_121299 | JGI IMG/M metagenome (GOLD analysis project Ga0182030, IMG submission 121299) | Permafrost microbial communities from Stordalen Mire, Sweden - 812S3M metaG (Illumina Assembly) | ecosystem: Environmental > Terrestrial > Soil > Wetlands > Permafrost | place: Sweden...
CCACCGATCTGCACCACCCGCACCGTGTCGCCGTATTTATCGCCAAAAAACTGCATCACGTCCTTGCGGTTCTTGACGTCCGCGTGCGGCACTTCCAGCCACGTCACCGGCGCGTTCTCCACAATCCGCTCGTTCACCAGTTGCTCCACGTCGGCCACCTGCTGCGGCGTCAGCGGCGCACTGTTGAAGTCAAAAGTCAGCTTGTCAGGGCCCACAAACGACCCTTTCTGCGACGCCTCCTTGCTGGCCACTTCATGCAGCGCCCAGTGCAACAGGTGCGTCACCGTGTGATGCCGTTCGATGGCGTGGCGGCGGGATTTTTCCACCGCGAGCGTCACCCCCGCCCCCACCTCGGGAGCGTCGCCGCCTTCCACAAAATGCAAAAACGTGTTGCCTGACTTCTGCGTGTTCGCGATGCGCCAGAGCCGCCCGCTGCCGCTCAATTCACCAGTGTCGCCCACTTGGCCGCCCATCTCCGCGTAGCACGCGCTGGTGTCCAGCACCACCGCGGTTTTGTCCTTCAACGACACCACCTCCAGCACCTTCGCCGGCGCCGTGAGTTCCTCGTAGCCGACAAACGTCGTCGGCGTCGTCGTCTCGATTTGCGAAAGCGAAATCACTTCCTTCTTTTGCGCGGCGCGGGCGCGGGCGCGCTGTTCGCCCATCCATTTCTCAAAGCCCGCCGTGTCCACGGTCAAGCCGCGCTCGCGCGCCATCAGCTCCGTCAGGTCCAGCGGAAACCCGTACGTATCGTACAACTCAAACGCCTTGTCCCCGGGAAAAACCTTCGCCGACCGCTGCGGATTCGCCAACTCCGTCATGTTTTGCTCAAACACCGCGATGCCGTTGTCCAGCGTCTTGTTGAACGCCTCTTCCTCCCGCCGGATCACCGCCTGCACTTCCTTCTTCTTCGCCCGGATTTCCGGGAACACGTCTCCCATCGTCTCCGCCAGCACGTCCACCAGCTTGTAGAAAAACGGATCCTTGAATCCCAGCACGCGGCCGTAGCGCACCGCGCGCCGCAGAATCCGGCGCAGCACGTAATTCCGGTCGTTGTTCCCCGGCTGAATCCCGTCCGCAATCGCAAAGCTCAGCGTCCGGATGTGGTCGGCGATCACCCGGAAAGCAATGTCAATCTGCACCTGCTCCCCGCTGCCGTCTTTTGGCAGCGTGCTCCCGTACTTCTGCCCGCTGAGCTTCTCCAGTGCGTCAAAGATCGGCCGGAAAATGTCCGTCTCGTAATTCGAAATCTTCGCGGTGGCAAAATCCGTCAGCCCCTTTGTGCCTTGGATGATGCTGGTCACCCGCTCGAAGCCCATGCCTGTGTCCACGTTCTGCGCCGGCAGCGGCGTGAAGGTTCCGTCCGGGTTCGCATTGAACTGCATGAACACCAGGTTCCAAATCTCGATGCACCGCGCGTCCCCCTGATTCACCAGCGACCCGTTGGTCGTCCCCTCCGGCGTCAAATCCACATGCAACTCCGAGCACGGTCCGCACGGGCCCGTCTCGCCCATCATCCAGAAATTATCCTTCTTGCCCCCGCTCACGATGTGCACCGCCGGGTCCAGCCCCACGCTCCGGAACTTCTCGGCCCAAAAATTCCACGCCTCCTGGTCGAATTCGCTCGGGTCCTGCTTCGCTTTGTCTGGCTGATACACCGTGGCGTACAGCCGCTCCGGCGGGAATTTCCAGGTCTCCACCACCAGCTCCCACGCCCACCCGATCGCCTCCTGCTTGAAATAGTTCCCAAACGACCAGTTACCCAGCATCTCGAAAAACGTGTGGTGATACGTGTCCAGCCCCACGTCGTCCAGGTCATTGTGCTTGCCGCCCGCCCGGATGCACTTCTGCGTGTCCGCCGCCCGACCCGGCGAATATGGACACCGCGTTTGCCCCAGGAAGATGGGCACAAACTGGTTCATCCCCGCGTTCGTAAACAACAGGTTCGGGCTGTCCGGCAGCAGCGAAGACGACGGAACAATGGTGTGTTCTTTCGACTTGAAAAAGTCGAGAAACGACTGGCGGATCTGTATGCTGGTCATCACGGTAAATGCAAAAAGTCCAATGGTTAAAAGCGGTCCAGCAATGATGATAGAAAAAACGGCCTGCAACGCTAGCGGATTTGGAAGAAAAACGGTGGCCGCAGCGGAGCAGAGAATGCTAAAGAATAAATGCCAAAGGCTGAAATGCGGAGATGGCGACACGAATTACCCGAATTCTCGCGAATCATCGGGGAGGAGCCGGAGGGAAGGAAAAAACGTTTGACCTCGGCGCCTCGGCGCCTCGGCGTTGAAAATATTTTAAGCTCACACGAAGGCACGAGGGACACGAAGCAACAGAAACCGCAGGCACGGAAACGCAGAGCAGGGACGCCGCAACCGCGTTGCGGTTGGGGAATGAATGGTGTGCGTCGTTTACCCAGGGTAGCTCGTTCCTCGCAACCCCGGGCTTTGAGACACAATCCCTTTGGGATTGGGCGGCGTTCCGGAAAAATCTGTGTCAAAACGACCCGTCGACCCGACATCTCACCCATCCCGGCCCATCCGGAAATAAAATGCAAAAGTCCCTCAAATTCAACAAATTTTATCGTTCATTGGTTGACAAATCGTTGCTCGGTTGTAACCTTGGGGTATTCGGGTAGCAGTACGTTTCTTCAGCGGGGTTCCCCACCCCCACCTCCTTGGCGTCTGCTGCCCGGATTTTAATATCCGGCTTCGACGCCGGCGGCCCGTTCCTCAATTGCCCTGAAAAATCCCAAAGCAAATCTTGACGCCAGCGCCCGCATTTCTTACTTTCTCGCTCCCCCTTAGCGGGGGTGTAGCTCAATTTGGTTAGAGCGCTGCCCTGTCACGGCAGAGGTTACGGGTTCGAGCCCCGCCACTCCCGCCATTATTCCCGTTTTGACCGTTGGTGACATACGGTGCCAGACCGGGAATTTCCCCTGTGTTTACAGGGTTTTCCGTCGTTTTAACCCCGCCGCTCAAGGTGACAGCCGGTGACTCGGTTTGACCATACGCGACCATTCTTTGTGAGGCTCCTTGTGAGGCTGGATTCGCATAGCTGGGAATGGCCTCAATCGCGGAGGACTTGCCTAAAAGATTTTCGTCAGTATAAACTTTGTCCGTCAATCGCCGGTCACTATGCCGCATCAATGTCATCGCCACCCGGCTAGCCACCCCGGCATTTGCAAGGTTGGTACAGAATGTTTTCCGCAGCGAATGAAAGTCGGCCACCCGCCCGGCGTCATCCCGATATTGCACCCCGGCCAGCTTCAAGTCTCTCCTAAACCGTTCAATCCTGGGGAAGTGAGAAAACATCGGCTCGTCGGACGAACCAGTCGAGCCCAAGTCGCGAAGGGCCACAACCACGTCTTGATGCAATCGCATGGTTACTGCTTTACCGTTTTTGGTGGTGGAGGCCCGCACTTGGACAAACGGCACGACCGCATTCAAATGAATGTCGCTCGGCTTTAAACCCGCCAACTCCGAACGCCGCAAGCCGGTGTGAATGGCCATGAGATAGATTGCCTTGCGATTTTTGGGCACGGCATCCAAGAGCCGACAAAACTCTGCGGTGGTAAACGCCCGACGCTGCCGTGTTTTATCCTCCACCACTTTAACCTTTTCAACCGTCTGAAGCGGATTGCATTGAGCGCGCCCATTCTTGATCAGCCATCCCAAGAGACACCGAACCGCCTCCAAGTAATCGTTCATGGTCTTCGCTGCAAGGCCGTCGTTCTGCCTTCTCCACGTCTGGAACGAATCCGCCGTAATGTCTTTCACCGTGCTCCAGTGGCAACTTTTGGTCAATTCGCCAACACGGTATTCCAAATTGGCCAGATACTTGTCGGATTTTCCACGGCGACGTAGATCACCAAGAAAATCCTTCAAATGGTTGGAAAGTTCGCGTTGTGCGGCCTCCCGAAGCGGTTTGGGCATCAGCAAGCCGTCCCGTTCAAATAGTTTTTCTTTTCGCAATTCTTCCTGGCGCTTTTCCGCGCATCGCTTATCTGGTGTTTCGAGCGAAATATCTGTAATTTTCCCGTCCTCAGACTGTTGGCGAAATTTCCAGCGCCAAATTCGTGAACCCTTGGGTTTGAAAATGAAATCAATCATACTGTCCCCCTTTCAATGGCTCGGTTGACTCAACTTTTGAAAATGTGCCTTGACCTGGCTTTCCATCATTCCCACCGCGCGGCCAATGTGCAGCAGTGGCGGCAACTCGCCGCTTTCGGACTGGCGTCTCACCGTGCGTTTGCACACGCCGAAAATCTTTTCCAATTCCGGGAAACGTATTAAGCGGTCATTGAATTGAGACTCGGTTGCCATAGAACATCATTTTTCCTCCTTCAATTTCCATGTCTTTTGCTCTTTGTTCCACTCCATGCCCTTGCGCAGCCGTCGCCGCAACGCTACAGCCTTTTCTGGCGAGGACATGGCCGCTTTCAATTCGGTCATCAGATAAAGCATATCCTGTTGCTTGTAGTCGTCGAAAACGGTGCTTTTGTCCTTTTGATACCGGACTTTCCGGTTGCCTTTGTCTTTCGGATCGTGTTCCGCAAATTCAATGGCTGCCCTTGCTTCTTGCTCTGTTGGCTCATCCCCGCCTGCGACTTGGAGCAAGCGTTCACTTTCTTTGAAAAGGCTCTCGTCCGGGTCATCCACAAAGCCAACTCTGCGCTTCATTTGCTCTCCCCAGGCTTTGCACTCGCTGATGGATACAACAATAAAGGGGCGTTCCTTGGCTTTGCGCTTTGCGCCAAACAATCGCGTTTCTTCGTGGGTGACGTAGAAGAAAAACGCCGTCAGTTTGCCATCGCGGATGCGTTTATAGACGCTGGCGCGAGAGACGGGAACAAACAAGACAACGCTGTTGGTCGAAAGCCCAACATCCCCTTTGTAATGTTCACCGAGCTTTTCCAGCCACTCGCCGCATTCCTTGAAGGTGCCTTCGCGCCGATAGGCACGGGTACCCGGCGTCGGCTCGCCCACGATGGGCCGTAGTTCTTTCGGCACTTCAATGAATGGAAACTGAATGAACGGCATGACGCTATCGTAACGCATTGGATACACATGTCAACTTAAATCTTGAAGCTTTTCCCGCCTTCGGCTTGGACGCCGTCTTGCGTCTAGCCTGTCAAATCCGATTGGAAAATGCTCCGGCTAAACATTCCCGGCGCGCCTTCCTAACCAGCCACGTTCCCGGATCGACTGCGCCCGTCAAGGTGGAGCCACAAAAAGAAAACCCTGCGCGAAGCGCCTCGTTTTGTTTTGGACAACCTTGACGGGCGCAGTCGAGCCATACAATGAGCGAAACAAGGCGCGCCGGAGGGATGACCCATGTATTTCTTTACACCTTTTTGAGCGATGCTTTAAAAATCGAACAGGTCTTTCAATGCAATGTTGAAAACCGCAGCAATGCGCTCGCAACCTGCAACAGAAGGCGCATTCACACCGCGTTCAACCAAGCTGATAAATTCAACGGAATAATCGCATTTCTCGGCGAGTTGCGCCTGCGTCAGTTTAGCGGCTCTCCGCAAATTAGCGATTTTCCGTCCGAGTTTTTTTGTAACCACGTAGTTAAACTATGTGCTTGCAAGAAATCTATGAACGGAGTTAAACTACGTTTTTTATTGGAATGAATGGGAAAGTTAAAGTCCTGGTTGTGGAAAATGAAATGCCAGTGGTGATGATGGTGGTGTCCTTGCTAACGCGAATTGGATTTGACGTACAGGTTGCCACCAAAGCCCGCAAGGGGTTGAAAATCGCCCAGGAGCAAAAATTCGATCTCATCCTATTAGACGCAACTCTACCAGGGATTAGCAGTAATGAAATCTTCGGGGATTTACGACAAAGGCATATTTCCTACCGGACGCCGATTATTTTCCTGTCCGACCAACACGGTGAGGAATACCGCGCGCACGCCCTTGAACTTGGGGCAGCGGATTTTATTGAGAAACCATTTGGGGCGGAAGATTTTATTTCGCGCATTCTTTCCGCCGTTGAGGAAACCACACTGGCATGAAATCAAAATTAAAACCATCCGCTCTTGCTAATGTTTTCTCTCGACCCGCAACAGCTTTTGCACGGAAACCTTGTAGATTTTTGAGAGTTTCAAAATTTGCGCCCGACCGGCCAAGTTTCCCGTGCGTTCCCAATACATCAGGGTGGTGCGGGGAATCCCGCTCCGTCTGGCAACTTCCTCCTGCGACAATTCCTTTTCCTGGCGCAGAAAATGCAACCACGCGCCATAGGAGTTGCGACGAGCTTTTGGTTTTCGACCCATTCGCCAATGAGCATAAGCACGGCGAAGGGATAACCGTCATTTTTGACAATACACCGTCAAAACAGCCGCCCTTTTTCGCTTGCCACCGGGCGGGAGACGTTTGAGACTAATAACAATCGAAGTGAAAATAAAATATAACTTATGAAGCAAATCATGAATGGAAATGGTAGTTCCCGAAATCCCGCTTTCCTCTTGTCGCGCACGTTCATGTTGGCGGGCTTTTTACTTGGCTGTTTCGGCGGCTTTACTCCTCTATTGCAAGCGCAGTCGCAACCCTCCTCGGATTCAATTCTACAAGTAACAGCCGAGGCAAACGGATTGCAACTGATTGCCCCGGAGCAGGTTCCGCCTGTGGGGACATTTTGGTTGGTGATGCCGGGAGGAAAGAACGGGTGCGTGTCGGTTCCCCTGCCGATGCCGCCCGTTGGTTTTCTGCCGACGTATCAGGCGGCCGACGGCCAGTTTATCGTCGATGGCTTGGCGGGCGAAGTGGCTTCCGCGCAGACACTTGAAGCCCAAGCCGCTTCCGTGGTCAGCCTGATAAATCAAATCCAAGGAACGCAGGCCACACGGTCAATGGGTATGACGGCGATGGATTCGCCGGGCATCCCTGGGTCCGGTGCTGGGGGCGGGGGCGGTTATGGCGACGACGGTTTAACCAATTACCCGGCTTACAACTTCAGCCTCAATACGAACTTGCTTTGGCTTCAAATCACTAATGTTTCCAATGGGACAGCCTCCGGTGACCTGTTTCATGCCACCAACCAGGTCTATGCGATTTGGGCAACGCCAGATTTGACGATTCCATTCAGTTTATGGTCCGTCGGGACTGAGGTTTTTCCCTCGGCCAGCACCACCAATGTTTTGCCCTTTGCTGTGCCGACTTCCGGCCTGCCGGACCTTTTCTTGCAGGCGCAAGACTGGACGGGCGTTTATGCCAACGGCCTGCCCTGCTGGTGGACGTGGTTCAATTTTCACACGCTGGATTTGTCATGGACAAATCAGGATGCCAATGGCAACACATTGGGGTATGATTATACCAACCTTTACGACCCGAACACGATCACCTTTGCCATCGCCGTGACGAATCCGGTTGTCAACACCGCCAATCCGAGCCTGCCCTTGTACATTGTGGCGGGCATTCCGGCCTATGCCGCTGTTTTGGTCAATGACACCAATCAGGCCCATGCGGTGTGGACCAACTTGATCGGCTCCAGTGTCACCGCGCCGCTCGGCGCTGACGGCGCTTACACCGTGGCCGTTGGTTTGCGCGGCTTTCCGCTGACTGCCACGCAAACGTGGGAGTCGGTGTCGCTCGTCAAGAACACGGTTTTTCCTCAGTTGACGATCACCAATCCGGTCAGCGGTACGATCTCCCAATCACCGATCCAGTTTCAAGGCTTCGCCAGTGAACCGCTCGACACTTTGACGTATGATGTCACCAACGCCGCCGGGGTATTTACTAATCAGCAGACGTATGTGACGGGAGCCTTTTATGACCCGATTTTGTTGACTGACACCACCAATTATTTTCAATCGGGCAATGTTTATCTGGCCAGTGGGGCGAATGTCATCACCCTACACGCCACCGACTGGGCGGGGAATCGAACCAATCTGAGTTTTACGGCCAATTTTACGCCGAATAGCGCCCCGCCTGTCGTGTCGCTGGTCTGGCCGCAATCGGGGACTCCGATACTTGGCAACAACGTCACATTGCAGGCCCACGTGAGCGATACCACCGCCAGCGTGACGGCTACCGTCAATGGCACGTCCAGACCGGCGTCGGTTGGGGCAGATGGCTCGGTTTGGGCGCAAAATCTTCCGCTGATCCTGGGGAATAACACCGTGACCCTGACGGCCTCCACGGCTTTGGGTGGGATGGTTTCAACGAACTTCTCCGTCAACGTCGTCAGCAACAGCTTGGCGCTGACGGTGGCCATGGATTGGTTGGTACCTAACGAAGGTTTAATCGAGGTCCACGGTTCGCTTAATTGTGACCCCACGACGAATTGCGTGTATGTTAATGGGGTGCTGGCGACATCGTGGTGGTATAGCGTGGACGGGACCTATTGGACTTGGTATGCAGAGGATGTGCCGGTTAATCCGATGGGGATGGCCGATGTGCATGTGGAAGTTTATCAGGGCGACCCGGTTCTGGTGGGCTCAACCAACATCGTTTTCGCACAGCCGATAAACGTGGCTTTGGAGAGCTATTCCGGCCGTCAGACTCTCGTCCCGGACCCGCAGTCCAGTCCGAACGCACCGACCGAAAAGGACAATATCAACTGGTTCTATACGACCGGCGGAACATTGAATGATTTTTACTTGGGCCTATTGGACATTACCCCAGGCACAAACGGCACCCCTTCGATGGATGTGGCTGGGCCGTTTGACCCACCTTGGGAGTATGCCAGATTGAATACAAGCATTCCCGGCAACCTGGCGGCTTTTGACAATCGCATCGACACACGCGTCATGCTCCAACCTGGTGGTATCCAAGTGGCGGGGACGACCAATCTTTACCTGGTGTTTGCTTGCGCTTATGAGGCGTCTGACACCAACCTGTCCGGGATGATTTTTATTCCCTCAACGGGTCGGGCTACGCTGGCGACATTGGATTGCCGCCCGAATGGCTCCAGATTAACGGTAAGCCGTTGGCCAATACTGGCGTGATTTATACGAACAGCCCCTCCGGCCCATATGGCCCCACGTATAATGCGATTTTGGGCGCAACGGTCGTTTCCGCTCGCGCCGGTGACACCCCGGATGTTACGCCGGTGGCGACGCAGGTTTACAAGAATTGGGACTATACCTATAACGTGCAGGCGTATCAGGTCCACATGCAGATTCTGGATAAGAACACGAACGATTTGACCTTGCAGACGAACACGGCGATTGTGGGTCAGTCGATTAACTTGACCTGCCAAGTCGTGTTTACCAACTCATTTTACGGCAAAGCGTTTACTGTCACGAATTTTCAGTGGACGGTGCCGGGAATCACGTTTTCGGATTACGTGGCAACTGCGAGTTCGGCGGTGCTTTACACGAATTTCCCAACAACCAATCAAAACGTGGCCTTCTACTGGGTGGATGGCGCGAGCAACCGTGTGGTGCAATGCACTGCAAACGTTGACGGCGCAACCATTACGGGGCAGGCCGCTTTTAACGTGATTAGGCCGGAAGCGACTTGGACGTTGACGCCAAAAAGCACGGTCGCGGTGGATACAAATTACAGAACCAACCCCGAATATCCTGGATATTATTGGCTTCATTTAGGTGACACCACTGACGTTTCGACGAATAAGGCCGGAATGTATTTTGCCTTTCAAGTCAACGATTTGCATGGGTATACCAATGGTTACACAATTAGCTTTTATCAAGTTGGCACAATTAATTGGAAGGAGAACATAGAGAGCGGAGGGCTGACTGGCTCAGCATTTGTTGCAGGCAGAGGTTACGATTCTGTCTTTCCGGTTCCATGGATTTCAGTCGGCAGCCCTAATGTTTCAGGATACAGCGCGGATTGGCCGGCATCTGTTTTGACCGGCGAGATAGCTTTCTATTGGCGTCAAGACAACTTTGAAGACTACCTAATGTTCACCCCTGCGGGTGGCAGGGCTGTTCCATTGCAACTGGCAACTTGGAACTGGTATGGGAGGGCACAGCGTGTCGGCACGAATTCGCCACCCCCATTTGTCGGTGTGACGCCGTTTACTAATCCGCAAGCGGCTGTAGGATCGAATTATTTCAACCATCCAACGTGGACAAACAACCTGGACGTGATTAAGACTAATTGGCAATACAATGCTACGGAATATCCAACGCCATAATCTATTATGAAACGAACTTTAATTAAATGCTTGATTTTTGCAATTGCCGCAATTGCAAGTCGCGCCGCGTTTGCGGCTGACGCACAAACAAACTGGAATTGGCTGACGTTCAGCATGAACATTGAAAAGACGAACCTCTGCGTTGGAGACAGCATACCCGTTTCTGTAACGGTCTCAAATGTTAGCACTCAAACGCACATGGTCCCGTGGTATCATGGCGATCCGTGTAACTATGGCATGGGACATTTCGAGATTATGTATGATAATTCAAGCGTTCCGTGTAGGCTTTCGCCCGATTCGCGGGTGAAATTGGCCCATTACTACCTAACAAGTTTAACAGGTGGCGAATCCAAAACTTTTGAGGGGGACTTGGTATCAGGCTACGATATGACGAATTCGGGTGATTATACTGTTCGCGCTATTGGCTGGTTTGACGAGCACGACACTGCCACCAATCATCATGACGTTGCTGTGACCACCCCAAAAATCGTAATATCACTAAAATCAAAATCGGGCACCAATTCACCCACAAGATAGGGCTTTGGGGCGGCTTTTGGGCCTATAGAGAAAAGCTTACGCGGCGTAAGCCGCGCCGGTCTAAAAAAAATTGGGCCAGACAAAAAATATTGTCTGGCCCCCGGCCTTTTACTGGTTCTGTTACGGGTTGGTCTCCACCGGAGCCCGCTACTTGCGCCGGGGAGAAATTCATCCTCCCAGCTAATCGAACGCCGCCAGAAGCTAGGCGCGTGCTTGGGCGGGGCTTTTTATGCGCTTATGGCGATTCTGGCTAGATTCCAGCCAACGTGGGTTGCTGTTGGTGCCCGCGCTCATGCCAGTCAATCCACTTTGCACCCGTGCCATGACTTCAACCACGGCACTGAGTTCACCTTGGGAAAACGTCCTACCTTACATTCACGCCAGCCGAGGATAATGTTGAAGTAAGCCATCTGGAAAAACGGTTTTGCACATAGACACCATCCCCTTACACGGTAGAGGTCAAAGCAGGCCCGCAAAATCGGAGCGGCAAAAAGCGCCAAAAGACGGCAACGAATTTGCCGCAATGTGCCGCAATGGCCCGCAGAGATTAGCCGCAACTTGCCGCCTCATGACACCGGCAATTGCCGCAATTTGCCGCTGACATCACTGCACACAGCAGCCGGGCCAGAAGGAACCGGCCAATTTCCCGTCAGACATCTTCCCTAAGCACAGCTTGAGGCCACGACCGCAGCCGCAAATGTTGCGCGAAATTAGCGCGAAAGGTTCACGCAGCTAAACGCCATTTAACATGGTTCAACATCAGCCGTTCATGCCGCTGGAATCGTCCGGTCAAGCACACCCAGGACAAACGCAAGGGAGCGGCAGAAATCGGAAATTAGTTAAGGCACGCGTTACCCCGTGTTTCCATACGGTTTTTACGGCTCGCCAAAATCTCGCCGATGGTTGCGCGGAGTCCCGCGAGACGGCCACGCGATGAACGCGAAACATCCGGTAAGACATCCTGCGAAATGCTTCGCTTGTGCTAACCGCGTTGCAAACTTTGTTGCTTCGGATGTTGATTTGCGCGTTGCGAACCACATGCTAACCGCATTGCGAACGTTATTGCGTCGTGCATTGTCAACAATGTTGACTCACCGTTGCAACCCTGTTGCGAACCGACCAGGGCCACGACAGACGCACCGGAACGCAACGGCAAGCGCCGCGTGTTGAGTTTAACATAATCATCATCTCGACTCCGCGTGAATCGCCCTTCCATTGTATGCCTTGCGGCGGGTTGTCAATGTAGTGCGCCCTGTCTCCCTTCGCCTCCACATTGACAACCCGCCGCAAGGCAAAGTCCGGTGTCGATTAGGAATTCACGCGGAAAGTGTCACGGTCATCGAATGAGGACGGAATGCCAGTGAACCATAACCCGGCAATGGCCGGACTGGATAAACGCGCCCCGTCCTGCGCCGCGTCGTCATGGCTTGGGGGCGTTTCCCGGCTTCAGGCTGGCCTCAAATTCTCTGGCTGCCTCTGGACTCAATTGTTCCACTCTGGCGATGCGTGGTCCGCGCGATGTGAATGCAGAATTTTCTTTTGGTGGCGGCGGGACATTGCCCGCCGGCGCAGCGGTCGGCGCTGGCGTGGCCGGCGTGGGTTTTGCGGCCACGGCTGGCGCTGTTTGAGACGCGACCAGGGCATTTGCCATTGGTGCGGTGTTGGCCCGTTTCCGCCGTTTGCGGGATCTCCCGCCTTCCAGGACAATGCGGCCGTATTCGGCCACCCGCGCCCGGCTGGTCTTGACGCCATGCTGTTGCAGTAAATCAGCGATGGCGGAGTAGGACGCATTTTGCCTACGCAATTCCACGATGGAATCGTGGACTGGTTTCAAACCGTTGAACGGGACGCGATGCGGATTAGGCCGGAATTCCTGAACGGCTTTACGCAACGATTCCAGATCGGGCGTTGGTGTGCTTGGCGTGTTCATAATTTTTTGATGTCACGGTGAAAGCTGACGGCGAGAATCCGACGAGCTGCTTGCGAGATGTTGCGCTGGCCATCGTGCGGACTGCGGCACGGCTGTTGCGCGACCAAGTTGCGAGCCGTCTCGCAAGTTTCCGGCGCGGACATCGCGTGTCCAAGTCCGGCCAAGGCAAGTTGTATTGCGAGCCGTCTTGACGGACGTTCGACGGCGTTGCCGCTGCCACTTTCCGGCCATTGCCGGGAAGTTGCGCGGATATGCCGCAAGAAATTTTACCGGCAATCTTGCCGGATATTGCGCGGCTATCGCGCTGCCGTCTCGCAGGACTCCGCGCGGCCAGCGGCGAGATTTGAGCGAGCCGTAAAAACCTTACGAAGTTAAGGGGTAAGGCTTGCACCTCATAAATGCGGTAGCCAACAACCGCGCTCTTACACCATGTGTTGAACATTGTTGCACCGGGTTTACCGCACTTCCTGAGTCTGACCATGCAAATTGATGGCTCAATTTGTACCGTAAAATCGAACATGTCTGTCGGGCTCAGGTCTTGCCGGAGACAGGGGCGATGTGCTAAAATTAGAAGCATGAGCAGCATTGCTGAGATTGAGAACGCCATTGAAAAACTGCCTGCCCCGCAGGTGGATGAACTGGCTGGATGGCTGGAAACATTGCGTGCCAGGCGCGCGACACCCACCCCGATTGAAAGCTGGCTGCAATGCGCTCGCGGAGCCGCCCGTTCCGGCGAGACCACGGGAAAAGTGATGGCGCTTACCCGGGGCGAGGAATGAGTCTTTTTGATACGAATGTGCTGCTGGACATCGCGACTGCCGATCCTGTCTGGCTGGCATGGTCGGAAAAGCAATTTCGCATGGCTGCGGCCCAGGGGCCGATTTTCATAAACCCGATCATCTATGCGGAATTGGCTCCGGCTTTTGCCAGCGCCGCTGATCTGGACCGATGGCTTGATCCGGCGATCTTTCTGCGGTTGCCTTTGCCTTACGCTGCCGGGTGGTCGGCGGCGCAGGCTTTTCTGAAATACCGTCGGGGCGGAGGCACTCGAACCTCGCCGCTGCCGGATTTCTATATCGGCGCTCATGCTGAAATTGAGCAGCGGACACTCGTTACGCGGGACGCTACCCGCTATCGCACCTATTTTCCGAACGTCCAAATCATCGCCCCGTCTTAACGGTGGCGGATTTTTGAATGCGGTTGCTGACTGGACTGGTGAGGGTGCGTCTGGTCGCATAAGGATTCAGGAATCTCACCGGATTCAATTTCACGCCTGGCCTTTTGCCGAGTTGACGATGGCGAGGATTGCGGCCTTGAGGGGTTCGGGAAGTCTTGCCCAAGCGGTGACTACTTGAGACAG
>Ga0182030_10017273_pt1 | contig 13941 bp, 11 predicted proteins | sample 812S3MmetaG_FD_121299 | JGI IMG/M metagenome (GOLD analysis project Ga0182030, IMG submission 121299) | Permafrost microbial communities from Stordalen Mire, Sweden - 812S3M metaG (Illumina Assembly) | ecosystem: Environmental > Terrestrial > Soil > Wetlands > Permafrost | place: Sweden...
AGGCCTGCACCGAGACCACCGTGCGCACCGAGGAGCAGCCGCGGCCGATCTCCTCCACCACCAGGCCGTAGGAGAGGTAGTCCAGGCCCGCCCCTCCGTACTCCGAGGGGATGATCGCGCCCAGGTAGCCCTGCGCCGCCAGCTTTTTGACGATCTCCAGGTCGAAGTGGTGGTTGCGCGCGTTGATGCGCGACTGCTCCACGATCTCGTTGTCTGTGAACTCGCGCGCCGTCTGCTTGATCAGGCGCTGCTCATCGGTGAGGTCGAAGTCCATAGCCGTCCTTATCGGTGTCGGTTCGCGGGGTGGTGTGGGTGTGGCGGGGGTGTGGGTGTGGTGTATGTGTCTCGCTACAGCATGCGTATAACCATGGTTATACGGCGCTCAACTTGGGCGAACGCCACGGCGCGTTCACGCGCCGTTCGATCTCATCCGCGATGCCCTCGATTGGGATGCGCTCCTGTGTCAGCGAGTCGCGATCGCGCAATGTGACAGTTCTGTCCTCAAGACTCATATGGTCGATCGTAATGCAAAGTGGCGTTCCGATCTCGTCCTGGCGGCGATAGCGCTTGCCGATCGAGCCCGCCTCGTCGTACTCCGACTGCATCCGCCCCCTCAGTGCTGCGTGCACCTCGTGCGCCAGCTCCGGCTGGCCGTCCTTCTTCACCAGCGGCAGAACCGCTGCCTTGATCGGCGCCAGGCGGGGATGCAGGCGCAGCAGCGTGCGCTGCTCGCCCTCGCCCGCGCCCTCCTGTGAGACGAGTTCCTCGTCGTAGGCATCCACCAGGAAGGCGAGCGTCGCGCGATCCGCGCCCGCGGCCGGCTCGATCACGTGCGGCACGTAGCGCTCGCCGCTGGCCTGGTCGAAGTACTCCAGCTTTTCGCCCGAGAACTTCGCGTGCTGGGTGAGGTCGAAGTTGCCGCGGTTGGCGATGCCCTCCAGCTCCGACCAGCCGATGGGGAAGAGGTATTCCACGTCGCTCGTGCCCGAGGAGTAGTGCGAGAGCTCGTCCTGGTCGTGGGCGCGCAGGCGAAGATGGTCGGGGCGGATGCCCAGGTCTGTGTACCAGCGCTCACGCTCTGCCAGCCAGTGCTCGAACCACTGCTGCGCCTCGGCGGGCGGCACGAAGAACTCCATCTCCATCTGCTCGAACTCGCGCGTGCGGAAGATGAAGTTGCCGGGCGTGATCTCATTGCGGAAGGACTTGCCCACCTGCGCGATGCCGAAGGGCGGCTTCTTGCGGGAGAACTGCAGCACGTTCTTGAAGTTCACGAAGATGCCCTGCGCCGTCTCCGGGCGCAGATAGGCGGTGGAGCCGGACTCCTTCACGGGGCCGATCGTTGTCTCGAACATGAGGTTGAAGTCGCGCGCCTCCGTCAGCTCGCACTCCTCCGTCTCGCCCGGGTGCTTCGACGGTTTGCGCCCGCAGGGCAGCTCCCCGATGTGATCGGCGCGGAAGCGCTGCTTGCAGGTCTTGCAGTCGATCAGCGGGTCAGTGAACCCAGCCAGGTGCCCCGATGCTTCCCACACGCGCGGGTGCTGCAGGATGGCGGAGTCGAGCGCCACGATGTCGTCGCGCTCCTGCAGCATCGCGCGCCACCACTCGTTCTTCACGTTCGTCTTCAGCAGCACCCCGTAGTGGCCGTAGTCGTAGGTGGAGCCCACGCCGCCGTAGATCTCAGAGGAGGGGAACACGAAGCCGCGGCGCTTGCACAGCGAGACGATCTTCTCCATCGTCACCGCGTCCGCCGCTGAGCCCGCCGTCGCGTCGGCCGTTGGCTGGTCTGACTCGTTGGAGGGTTGCGCTGACATGGCCGGGTGCGGATGGTAGTCGAGCGCGCGTAACATGGCGCCCCGTGGCGCGCATGCTGATCGTGGGAGGGGGCTGCAGGGGCCGCCAGTTCGCGCGCGAACTGACGGCGGCGGGCCACGCGGTGCGCATCACCACGCGCAGCGAGGCGGGCAGGGCAGCGATCGAGGCCGTGGGCGCGGAGTGCTGGGTGGGAACGCCCGACAGGCTCGCCACCCTGCGCGGCGCTCTGGATAGCGTGACGCTGCTGTTCTGGGCGCTGGGCTGCGCTTCCGGTTCTGAGGATGAGCTGGGGGCGCTGTATGGGCCACGGCTGGAGCTGTTCCTCACGCAGGCAATCGACACGACGGTGCGGGGGTTCGTGTATGAGACGCGCGGCAGCGTCTCCCGCGAGCTGCTCGCGCAGGGCGAGAGCACCGTTCGCGCCATGACCGAGCGCAACGTCATTCCCGCCGCGTTCCTCACCGCCGACCCCGGCGAGGCGGAGGGATGGGTCGCCGATGCGCAGGAGGCGGTGGGCGCCCTGCTCGGTGTTGGTTGAGGGCCCTCTGCAGTCAAGCTCCAAGGTCCTCGCGTCGATGAGATCGCACGATGGAGGAACGGTCCCGATATGGGTTGATGGTCTCGGCGCTCGGCGCTTTCGTGCTGGCGATATCCGTGTACCTGCCCTGGTACCACGTGAAGTTCTCGGGGCTGACCGGCCACTCCTTCGCAACGCTCGATGCCCACCAGATCTTCAAGTACATGAGCGTGGTGCTGCTGGTGCTCGCGGGGCTGGCGCTGCTCGACGTGCTGATGCCGCTCACCAACCGCTCCGCCTCCATCCCAGACGGAGCCGGCGGCTCCACGGTGCTGCTGGGAATCCTCGCGGGTCTGTACATCGCCTTTCGCATGATCGACCCGCAGGTGGCTCTCACCGGCCAGGTGGCGCTGTCGGTGCGCGAGGGCGCATGGCTGGCGCTGATCGGCGCAGCGGCGATGGCCCTCGGCGGGATGTGGCCGCACGTGACCAGCGCATCTCCCGGCAGCGACGCTCCGGGGCAGGGAATGTGGTCGGCGCTGACCAGCTGGACGCCTGAGCGATAGACCAGGCGAGAGCCTCCGTGCCGGTGGGGTGCGTCAGGGGCTGCGCAGGACCAGCGGCTCGCTTGAAGCGCCGTCGCCGCCGTGCAGCCGTTCCAGCAGGTGCTCGAGGATGCGAGCGGTGGCGCCCCAGATCAGGTGCTCGTCGACGACGTAGGCGTCCGTTTGGAACTTGATCCCGCGACGTTCCAGCTCCGTCATCGTCCTGCCGGCGCGCAGCGCGTGCAGCGGCAGCTCCAGCACAGCGTCCACCTCGCGCGCGGACGGCATCCATTGCACGCCCGGCGGGATGGTGGCCACGAAGGGGTGGATGACGTAGTTGGTGACGAACGTGGAGGTGGGCGGCAGCTCGCCGAGGATGCTCACCTGCGAACGTGGCAGGCCGATCTCCTCTTCGGCCTCGCGCAGCGCGGTGGTCTGCAGATCGGCGTCCTCGGGGTCGCGGCGACCGCCGGGGAAGGAGATCTCGCCCGCGTGCCTGCGCAGGTCCGACCGGCGTCTGGTGAGCACAACGTGCGGCTCACCCGCGCCGTCGGGAACATACAGCGGCACGAGCACCGCAGCCTCAACCTCCTCGCCGGATCTCTCCGGCTGCGCGGCGCCAAGGCCGGCGGCGCCGGCGCTGGAAGCGTCAGGCGGCCAGGTGAACGCGCTCAACGCGCTCCAGGAACATGACCTCGCCGTCGAGCGCGCGGTGCACGGGGCACTTGGCGGCGATCACGCGCAGGCGTTCCACTTGCTCCTCCGGCAGATGGTCGGGTAGGCGCATGACGAGCTGGAACTTGGTGGGACAGCCGCGCTCGGCGGCGCTGTATTCCACGTCCACCTCGATGTGGCCGATGTCCCAGCCCTTGCGCGCTGCGTACATCTCCATGGTGATCGCCGTACAGGAGGCGAGGCTGGCGGCCAGCAGCTCCTGCGGGTCGGGACCCGTATCGTCACCGCCGAAGTCAAGCGGCTCGTCCACCGTCACCTGGTGGTCGCGCACCTGCACCGTGTGCTTGAACGTGGCGCCCTCGCGCCGCGCACTGGCTTTCATCCTTGTGAGCCCCTGCGTATCGGACATGTGGTTCCCTTCGATTCGTTCCTGCTTCCCTCTGAAAACGATGATACCCGTCGCGTCGGCCTGTCACTCAGAAGGACTGGACAGCAGCCCTTAGGAGAGCGGGTTGAAGAGCAGGCCGGTGAGCAGCTTGGGGAAGAAGTAGGTGGACTTGGGCGGCATGTTCTCGCCCGCCGCCGCCACCTCGCGCACCTGCGCAACGGGCGTGGGGCGCATGAGGAAGGCGGCGTCGAACTCGCCGGAGCGCACCATCGTGAGCGCCTCCTCGGTGTTGCGTGCGTAGAAGAGGCCGTTGAAGTGGGAGATGTCGTCGTCGCTCAGCCCCAGCGCGTTCTTGAGCAGCAGTGTCTCCAATACTCCAGTGTCCAGTTCGCGATAGGCGGTCGAGTGGCCTGGCAGCGCTGCGTCGGCGATCGCCTGGTCCTTCAGCGCGAGGCGCAGCGGACGTTGGTGGTGGCCATCGAAGTAGCCCAGCTGCAGCGGCCCCCGCCCCGGCTCGGGCGCAATCTGCTCGATGGGGACCTCTGTGACGTCGAAGTCGCGTGCCAGCGCCTCTCTGAGCGCGAGCCGCTTGGCTTCGTCGAGGCCGCGCACGAGGCGGTGCGTTGGGAACACGGTCAGCCCTGGGTCCTCCAGCGCGACGAGGCACATGAGGATGTGGTTGTGCTCGCCGTCCCCGCCGATCTCCTGCGCGTAGGTGCGCATCGTCTCGTAGCGGTGGTGGCCGTCGGCGATCAGCAGCTCCGCCTCTGAGGTGGCCGCCTGCACGGCAGCGATCGCCTGGGGGTAGCTGACGCGCCAGAGCTTGTGCACGGTGCCGTCGCCGTCTGTGACCTCGCCCCAGGGGGCCTCGGCGGTGGCCGGGGCGAGCGCGCTCCAGGCGGCGCCGGTGGGGTCTGAGAAGAGGGAGAAGATGGGGGAGACGTTTGCGCGCGTGGCGCGGGTGAGACGCAGGCGGTCCTCCTTGGGGCCTGGGTGCGTGCGCTCGTGCGGGCGCACGCGGCCCGCGCCGTACTCCTCGATGCGCACGCGGCAGAAGAAGCCCCTGCGCGTGCGCGCGATGCCGTCCGGGCCCTTGTAGTCCTGGGTGTGGGCCCAGAGGGCAGGCTGCTCGTCGCGGGCCAGCACGCCCTGCAGCTGCCAGCTCTCGAACAGCTCGCCTGCCGCCGCGTAGGGGTCGGGGCCTCCTTGGGGGAGGTCAACGGCCACAACGTTGAAGGGGGAGCGGGCTATCAGTTCTGTGCGCTGCTCGGCGTCGATCACGTCGTAGGGCGGGGCCACCACGTTCTGCAGGGGGCCTGCCACGGAGGGGTTGTAGTGGAGGGCGCGCAGCGGTTGGATGTCGGCCATGGGCGTGACGCTACCAGCGAGAGGACGGGAGGTGTTGGGTTGCAGGCGTTGCTGGGTTTGACGGCGGTGGCGGTGCAGCGACGACGCGGAGGGCAGTGCAGCGTTTGGAACGCGGGCAGGGAGCGGCTAGACTCAGGGCACGGCGGGGCGTGGCGCAGCTTGGTAGCGCGCATGATTTGGGGTCATGAGGTCCCCGGTTCGAATCCGGGCGCCCCGATTGTCTTGAGAAGCGCGAACAGCCGCGAACACGCGCGAATATCCCCGAAAACGCTGGGCCTCGCGGGAGCGTGTTCGCGGCTGTTCGTTGGTCTGGAGACCGCTAACGGACCGCAGCGGGCGCCAAAAGAGACCGCAAAAGGACCGCAGCCGTCCGCGAGCGGATGAGCGACAATCACGGCTATGGGCGAGAGTCCCGAGATTGAGATGGTGCGCAGGGCGTGGGATGCCTGATCGCGGGTGGCCGGGAGGTCTTGGGCGAAGTGCTGGCGCCCGATGCACGGTGTACGGCGTGGAGGACGGACAGCTCTGCGAGGGCCGCAAGGCAATCATCGACGTGAACCGCTCCCGGAGCGGTTCAATTTCACCTGTTGCTCACCCGTTTGGGGAGAATGTTAGAGTCGGCTCGTTCCGGTTCAGGGTGCCTACGGACCAGCTTGCCACTCGAAGGGGATCGCCCCCCAGCCGTCTCGCCGCGCTCCCCTGCGGCCGTGGTCGTCGGTGCTCAAGGCCGGGCGAGGCTAGGCCAACGTCCCGCCCGGCCGCTACTTCTAGGGAGCTCGGCGTCACCTGTTATTTAGCAAGCTGCTTTAGTTCAGCACTGCCTGTCGCCCCACCCGTTGCTTTAACAATCACGTCAGAACTAGCTTCCGTTTCTTTTGCCGGTTCCGTTATGTATTCCAGCTTGCGGTAGCATTTCCCATTTCTCGCCAGTTTCGTCATATTTTCCTTGCATTCAGCGCCTGCGCCCGGCGCCACGGGGTTAAGGCATTTTTCCCAGCATTCCCCCGTTTTTGGAAGACTAATGTTCTCGGAGCGGACTTCGACTTCTTCTGCTCTGATGTTTTCGTTCTTTACTTCATATTCGCACCATTCTGTGAGGTTTTTATATGTCACTTCTTTTTTGGCGTTTTCAGGACATTTTCCTGTGCCCGAGGCCATCCCCCCTTTGCCCGATTCGATCGCTTTGATGGATATTTTCGCTTCTGATTCTTCTCCTACGCCTTCGCAGGCAAACGCCATCGTCGGCGCAAGGATAGCTCCGATGATATATACGACAGAGCATACTGCTGCAATGCCATTCAGTCGTAATCGAATCCATGTCATGATTGCATTTCCCCTATTCTCCTAGAGATTCGCTGCCGGCCCTGGTCCGGCCGGCATCGGTTATCCGCCAGATCGACATTACTCCTCTATCTGCCAGGCGCGAACGGGACGAGCAGTCTAGCTTTAGCCTTGCGCGAAACCCCATTGCAGAGCATTGAGATACATAGCTGACTGCCGTCAGTTTACTGTTGCTGTTTCCAACTCACCCTGTGTCCGAGGCATACTCATCGCATGTGCTCGGTGCGCTGCTCGTGATGCCTGACTTCCAGCCAAATCCTGAGCAGCGCTCCGCAGACAATACAGTTCACGATCAGCACCGCCAGTGGGTCGATCCGTGGTCACGGCCTGGGCAGGCTGAGCAACCCTCGCAGCTCCAGTCCGAGCTTCGTCGGCCCCTTGGCGATCGCAGGCGGCAGCGGCCGCTACGCGAACGCCAGTGGCCGCGGCACCGTCGCCAGCTCGATTTATCGCTGCGCACAGCACGTTGCCCAGCTGCACGATGTCTCTGGGGATCAGCCTCGTGTGCCGCAGCAGATAATCCTTCAGGTCCTCGCTCTCAGATCTGCGGTCGCGATCCACGCCCGTGCGCGGCGCGGCATCGCGGCTGGCATCGGGCGTCGAGACGCTCGGCTATTCCGGGCGAGTGCTGAATCTGATATGTCGCGTAGTTTGTCAAGTGGGCAGGGTTTATCGCGTCCGCGTGGCGGGCGGTGTGGGGTGGTCGGGAGAGCGGGGCGCCGGGCTCGGTGTCGGCGTTGCCAGTCTGATGATGCGGGGATTGGGTACCCCAGGGCCCGGTTTCGTGCTGCCAGCGTGCGCTGTCTAGGAACGGGCGTGGCACCTTTTTCGGGTGCTGCCCATAGATTCATCGCGCGTGCTGGCCGCTGATGGCGCGGCGCCCCGCTCTCCCGACCGGTGGGGCTGTCAGCCGGGGGTCAGTCGGCGGTCGCTGCTGCCCAGAGGAAGCACGCCAGCTCACGAGCACACGCGACGACGGTCACGTTGTGTGGCTTGCCGCGGCCTCGCATCTGGTGATAGACCCGGTGCAGCCGGCGCTGTGCACGGTTAGCGATCTGCAAGACATGCTCGGGCTGGCCTTGCTGGCGATTCTTGAGCGTCACCCCGATCCGGGGGTCTCGTCCGTAGTGCCAGGCCGCCTCGACGAGCAGCCGGCGAGCGAAACCCGATCCTGTCTTGGTGATCGACCCCTGATGTGATGACTCCCCGGACTGGTGCAGGGACGGGGTCAGCCCGAGCCACGCACTCAGTGTGTTCGCCCGTGCGAAGCGCTGCCAGTCACCGCCGAGCTCGAGATGCAGCGCGAACGCGGTCAGGGTGTCAACGCCCCGGAAGCAGCGAAGCCTCGCGACTGTCGGCCACCACGCCTCGTCCTGGGCCAAGCGCGAGAGCCGCTCCGCGATCGCTGTCTTGCGCGAGCTCAAGCCGTCGACGCAGGCGATCAGATCGGCGAACACCAGATTGCTCACGGTCTCATCGAACTGTTGACGGGCAAGCCAGCGCCGGTGAGCGACAGTCCACGTCGAGGGCTCGGGGTACACCCGTCCGTGGCGCAACAGCATCTTCGAGACGCGGTGGCGAGCCGTCATCAGATCCCGCCGGCACGCATCGTGGGCACGCATCAACTCGCGGGCGGCCTCGATCTCGACCGGCGGGACCACGACCGTGGTCAGCGAGCCGGCGAGCAGCAGCCGCGCCAAGAACTCCGCGTCCTTGCGGTCGGTCTTCACCCCGTCCGATGGGCCACGGGGTGTCTTGCCCGGCGCGATCACCTCGACACTCACGCCGGCCGCGGTCGCTGCGCGGTAGAGCCCGAACCCGGTCGGCCCCGCCTCATAGCAAGCACGCACCGGACCCGGCAGACCCGCAAGCCACGCGACGGGCTCCTCCACGCCCGGCCCGAACCGGGCACGCAAAAGCTCACCCGTCGCAACGTCAATCGCCGCGGCATGCATCGAGCGGGCATGGACATCAAGCCCCGCATAAGTCACTATTCCGGTCATGGCCGGACCTCCTCACTATTTTGGGGTCAGCCGGAGCCGTTCTCCGGCCAGACAAACCCCCGCGAGGAGTGTCCGGCCTACCTCCGACAGTCACCCCAACGGGCGACCCACGACATAGGGTCTAGCGGCGCGTCTGACTGATCTGGCCCGTCCGCGCGGTGTCGTCTTCGACGCAGACTTCGGTCTCAGCCTGCTCCCGGCTGAGCTTCGCGAGAGCTTTCGCGAGGAGCGGGTTTATCTGAAAGCATTTCGCCCAAGACGCCTACAACTGTCTTCTGCTGGCTGGGCGACATCGCCATCTCTTCTTTCTATCTCAGCCCTCACGGCGACAAGGAGTGGGAGCAGGTCAGCGACACGGTCACCGTCGCCGACCTCGAGCGACTCGGCGGTAACGAGTTCTCCTACGAGATCTCGCCGCCTCCCTGCACCACGCCTGAGCTGTTCTGCATCGTCAACCACGACGCCGTCACGGCCGGTGGCCGTAAGAGCAAGACGTTCGCCGCGAGCAACGGGCTTCCAGTCGAGCTCGTCAGCCAGGGCGCACATCGTGTGGCTGAGATCCAGCGAGCAAGCATCCTGGACTACCTGACGCAGGAGCGCGTCGGGCGCACGTGGGATGTGCGGATCGAGCTGAACTACAGATCGCTTTGACGGTTCGACCGCCTTTCCGCCCATGTGCAGCCGCTCACAGTGGGCTCATGTCGCGACTGGCGGACCAGATCTTGATTCTGCTTATACACAGTCGTGCCCGCACCTTCTCAACCGCCAGTCGCTCGACGTTGCCGCCCATTCGGGTAGCGGATTGAGCCTCGGGGAACTCTAAGAGCGCGAGTCGATCCCCAGCCGCAGAGCCCGGAGATCATGGTCATGATCGACCTGGAGAGCTTCGTCGCCGGGATCGAACTCTGATGCAAGCATGCGTCTGACATGGCTGAGATGCGGCGCGCCGCCGGAAAGTTCGCGTCGTGCGCTGAAGATCGCCGCGGTCGACGCCGAGAGCGGGGAGCCGCGCGTGTTCGAGAAGTCCTCCGATGTCAGCCTCGTCGACGCCATCGCTGTGAGCTGCTCCGTGCCTGGCGTGTGGCCACCTGGCACGATCGACGGGTGCCGCTACATCGACGGCGGGGTGAGGTACGGCGCGTACGCCGAGTACGCCGACGGCGCATCGCGGGTGCAGTGGGAGACATCTTACTTATAGACCAGAACTGGCTCCCAATCCAAAACGCGCCTATTTGCAGGGACTTCCTGCGTAAACCAAGACGCCACAGCTCAAGGTTGCCGTTTGGCTGATGAGAGGTAGTACGGTCGCTGCTAGTGGCTCGCTACTACTACTACTACTACTACTACTACTACTACCACCACTAGTAGCCCCGACTCGGGACTGTCCTGGAGGACTCAATACGAGATTGAATTAGGCAGGTCGCTGAATTAGGCAGGTCGCGACTACACGCCGGTTCGAGGGCCACGCAGGCTGACACAGTGCCGAGAAGGAACCGTGGCAGAACTGAGTGACGTGAACGTCACCTCTCAAGGTATCCGACAATGAAAGGGTAGCACAGTGACACTGAGAAGAAACATTAAGCGTACTCTAGCGGTGATCGTAAGCATGTGCCTTGCATACACTTCTATCGTCCCAGGTGTCGCAATCGCTTGTGAAGGAGCAAGCGCCGAATGGGAAGGAAGTAAAGGAAAAGAAGAATTAGTATTGTTCAAAGTGTCGAAAGCAACCGGATTCAAAGAAAAGGTCGACAGTGTTGGAGCGGTAGCAATGAAAAAAATCAAAGTAAGATACGAAGGCGAATTCGAAGACAACGCAAGCGAATGCAATGGATTGGCGGAACTCGCCATGGGTAAATCGTGTGAAGTAAAAATAAAATGCAAAGCTACGGCCGTGGTGGGCTCGCTGGGTAAAGTCTTTGTAGAAGGCGAAAATTTCGCAACGATTAATGCCGATTTGGAATGCGTCGCGTAGCGCGACACTCTTGCTTACGCCCTGAGCCCTTCGCTATTCGCCGCTATAGCGAAGGTACGGGGGAGCTGAAACAAAAGAACCCGTCGTGGACGAATACGAGCCGTGAGCGCTCGCTGATGACCCTACGAGCGCCTCCAGGAACCGCCAATCAAGGTGCGCCGTCGCCCCAGAAAGCTATCGCTTGCTGCTCGTCGGAGGCGCGCAGGGCTTGGTCTTCGTGTGTGGCTTCGCTGACAGCAGGCCGGACCTCGCTCGCATCTCCACCTCGGACAGACTCGTCAATGGCTTTGGCGACGGCGGGGTGTGGTCTCGCGCGCTAGTCGGACGCCCTGTAAGGCCGCCGCGCCAACCGCCGCGCCAACCTCTCAATTGCTCGCGGCGCCGTCCACCCGCGGCAACGCGCTCGGCGCCTTCAGCTGCTCCAGATGCAGCAGCGTCACCACTCGCTGCGCCCCACCCTTCAGCGAGAGCGCGAGGATCACCGACTGCAGCTCTGCAATGTCGCGCGCCACCACGTGCAGGATCGCGTCCGTCTCGCCGGCCACTAGATCCCCGGAGATGATCTGCGGCGTCTCGCTTACGAGCTGGCGAAACCGCCTGTCGGCGGCCATCGTGTGGGCTCCGAGAGTGACCTCCACGTGCACCTGCAGCGGGAAGCCCGCTCGCGCCGGATCGACGCGCGCGTGCACGCCGCTGATCACGCCGCTGTCCTTCAGCCGGCGGACGCGATGCAGCGTCGCCGCCGGCGACAGCCCCACCACGCGCGACAGCTCCACGTTCGTGCGGTCGGCGTCCTGCTGCAGCTCGCGGAGCAGAGCACGATCAATATCGTCAACTGAAAGGGTCATATCGCGCAATTATATTGTGGAGATTGGCCGAGCCATGAGATTTCATCTGGATTCAGGCCGTCTTTGCGACACGATCGTCGTATGGATCGCATCACTGCCATCTCCGAGCGCCCACGCGCGCTGATCGCCCTCGGTCTCGCGGGCGGTACCTGGGGGCTGACGCTGCCGCTGATGGCGCTCGCGCTGCGCGGCGTCTCGCCGGCGTGGCTCGTGACCCTGCGCTTCGGCAGCGCCGCGCTGCTGCTCTGCCCCCTCGCCGGTCGTGAGAACGTGCGCCGTGCGCTGCGGCCGCACATTCTCGCCTGGGGCGCCTTCGGTTATGGGGCGGTCGTGCTGCTGCAGAGCGAGGCGATCGAGCGCACGAGCGTCAGCCACGCCGCCGTGCTGGGCGGCCTCGTTCCCGCCGTCGCCGTCCTCATCGCCGCCACCCGCAGCCGCCGTCTTCCCTCCACCGCCGTCACGGTGGGACTGGCCGGAGCCATCGTCGGTGTCGCGCTCGTGGCAGGTGGCGGCGGTCATGCCGGCTTCGGCGGCGACGGGCTCGTGTTGATCGCAAGCCTCTGCTCAGGCGCCTACATCGCCGCCCAGCCGCGCCTGCTCGCCGGCCGCAGCCCCATTGCCGTCACCGGCGTGCAGATGGGCGCCGCATCGCTGTTCTCGCTGCCGTTTGCGCTGCTCGGCGGCTCCACGCCCGACCCCCACGGGCAGGCGCTGCTCGCGCTCGTGGCGTTGGTGATCGTCGGTTCGCTGCTGCCGTTCACTCTCTACGCATGGAGTCAAACGCGCGTGCCGCACGAGGTGGCGAGCGCCTTCTTGAACCTGGAGGCGCTCGTGGGAGGGTTGATCGGCATCGTGGCCTTCCACGACCCGCTCGGAGGAACGCAGGCGCTCGGAATAGCGCTGCTGGCCGGAGGCATCGTGCTCGTAGCCGCAAAGGCGCCGCCAATGCCCGCCGCGCCCAGGCTCGCCACCGCCGGCGATCGCATCCTCGCCGCCGGCTGAGCCCCCGCTCAGAACAGGCCGACCGTGCGCCCCTGCGCGTCGATGTCGATGTCCAGCGCCGCCGGCTGCCTGCCAAGTCCAGGCATCTGCTGGATGTCGCCGCACAGCGGCACCAGCCAACCCGCGCCCGTGTAGGCGCGCAGGTCGCGAACGGGCAGCGTGAAGCCCTCCGGGGCGCCCACCAGCGCAGGATCGCTCGACAGCGACAGCGGCGTCTTCGCCATACAGATCGGCAGCCCGCCGAGGCCCTCAGCTTCGAACTCGACGATGCGCTGTCTCGCTGCTGGGTGCAGGAACACGTCCTTGGCCTGGTAGACGCGTTTCGCCACAGCCTCGATCTTCGTCGCGATCGAGTCGCTGCTGTCGTAGATGAAGCCGAAGTCGTTCGGCTGCTCGCACGCCGCCACCGTCGCCTCCGCCAGCGCGCTGGCGCCCGCTCCACCGCGTTCAAAGCCCTCATTGACCTCAGCAGCGAACGCGCCGAGTTCCAGCGCGTGCTCTTTGACCGTCGCCAGCTCCTCATCGAGGTCGCCCGGACGGCGGTTGACGGCCACCACGCACGGTACGCCGAACTCCCGCACGATTTCCAGATGGCGGCGGAGGTTCGCTTTGCCGGCCTGCAGCGCTGCGAGGCCCTCCGCGACCGTGCCGCCGAGACCATCCTGCAGCCCGCCGTGGTGCTTGAGCGCACGCACCGTCACCACCAGCACCACCGTGCTCGGTCGCAGGCCGCCCACGCGACAGACGATGTCGAAGAACTTCTCCATCCCCATGTCCGAGCCGAAGCCCGACTCCGTGACCACATAGTCGCCCAGCTTCAGGCCGATCAGATCCGCCACCAGCGACGAGTTCCCGTGCGCGATGTTGGCGAACGGCCCAGCGTGCATCAGGCACGGCTGGCCCTCCAACGTCTGAATCAGATTCGGCTTCAGCGCCTGCTTGAGCAGCACCGTCATCGGCCCCGCCGCGCCGAGGTCCTCGGCGGTGACGGGCGCGCCGTCGTGGGCGTAGGCCGCCGTAATGGCGCCGAGCCGGCGGCGCAGGTCGTGCAGGTCGCGCGCCACCGCCAGGATCGCCATCACCTCCGAGGCCGCTGTGATGTCGAATCCCGTTTCGCGCGGATACCCGTTCGCGCGGCCACCCAGTCCCACCGCGATCTGTCGCAGCGCCCGGTCGTTGATGTCAACCGCGCGCCGCCAGCCGATGCGCAGCGAGTCGATGTTGTGCGGGTTGCCGTGCAGGATCGACGCGTCCAGCATCGCAGCGAGCAGGTTGTTGGCCGCGCCCACAGCATGGATGTCGCCCGTGAAGTGGAGGTTCACGTCCTCCATCGGCACCACCTGGCTGAGCCCTCCGCCCGCGCCGCCGCCCTTGATCCCGAACACCGGGCCGAGCGATGGCTCGCGCAGGCACAGCACGGGAGCCTTGCCGATCGCGCCCAGCCCCTGCGTGAGCCCGATCGCGGTCGTC
>Ga0182030_10017274_pt1 | contig 13941 bp, 12 predicted proteins | sample 812S3MmetaG_FD_121299 | JGI IMG/M metagenome (GOLD analysis project Ga0182030, IMG submission 121299) | Permafrost microbial communities from Stordalen Mire, Sweden - 812S3M metaG (Illumina Assembly) | ecosystem: Environmental > Terrestrial > Soil > Wetlands > Permafrost | place: Sweden...
CATGTCGCCAGCGGTGCGGAAAAAGCGGATCGTGTCGGTGATCACGGCATCGGCGCGATGCTCGCCCTCGCCGCCGGAATACGTCACGCGGACATTGTGCGTCGGCACGATTTCGGAGCGCGACGGTCCGTCGAAAACAATCCACGCGCGGCACGTCGGGCGGCCGCTGGCGAGATGCACCACGTCGGAAACCAGCCGTTCGCGTGCGGCGGCGGTCGGCACGGCCGCGCCCGATTGCGCCAGATACCGGCTTTGCAAGCCGAACAAAACATTGTGCCCGTCCACCAGCAAAACCGCAGTGCCGCATCCGGAAAGCGCGCGCTTTAAAATTCCCATCGGTCCGTTTTCCACCGGCTCCATTTCCGCCGGTGCGCCGGACGTGGTTGCGTGAACGACTTGCTGACGACGCTGCAACTGCCCGGTCAGGCGCGACACCGCACCGGCATCCAGCGCGCCGAGCGCCGCCAGTTTTTCCACCAGCATTCGCAACGAAGCCAACTCGTCCGGCATGGCCGTGGCAAAGCGCGCCGCCAGCGAAACTTCCACTGGCAAGCGCGCCTCATCGCCGCCGAGAATTCTTTGTAACCGTTTGGTTTCCTGAGAAATTTCGCGTTCCGCGGCAATCAAATCCGGCAGCGGCTGCAACGCGTTCGCCTGCGCGTCGCGCACCTGCGCCAGCGCGTGCTCGAGCGCATCCAGGCGCGCACGTATGGATGCGCGATCGCCGCTGTGCCGATCCGCCGCAGCCTGATGCTGCAACGCTGCGGCGGCGCGCGCCAGAAGATCGTTGCTTGTTTCGCCAGATGCCGTGACTTCACCAGAAAGTTTACGTGCGGATGCCAGCCACGTGAGCGCTTCGTTGGCAAGCGCGACTTCGAGCGCCGCGCGCAAACGCTCTTCGCGGTGACGAAGCTCGCGCTCCAATTCCACTTTCGCGGCGTCGCGTTCGCGCGACACAACGCGCGCCTGCGTTTCGGCGTCGGCCAAGCGCGTGCGGGCGTCATCGCGCTCGCGTTCGCAGGCGGTGAGCTGGTCGCGGTTGCGCATCAGCCGGTCGTCGAGCCCCTTGAAGCGCCGCAATTCGGCGCGCGCATCGCGAAGCTGTTGCTCGATCTGCTCGCGCGCCTCCTGCCACGATTCGCGCGTGACAACCGCGCCAGTGCTGGCCGTCGCGCCGCACACTTCCAGCAAGCGGGCAAAGGTTTCGCGCAAGCGCGCCGCCGCGATATCCGGCGCCAGCGCCAGAAACGGCGACTCTTGTTTCAGCCAGCGCGCGGCGGCATCACGCACCTCGACGCGGTCATCCAAAAGCATGGCAAGCAGCAAACGCGGCGCGCCAAAAAGCGTGGCGAGTTCGTGGCGCAACTCCACCAGCATGCTGGCGGCCAGCAAACCGCAAACCGAATGCTGGAGCGAGTGGCGCGCAATCTGGCGGCGCAGCGCATCGGAAATTGGCTGCGTGCCGGTGGCGATTTGAAAACAGCGCACGCGCAGCGCCGCCACGTTTCCGGCGCGAAAACCGCCGGACAGAAAAGCCGGTTCCGTGCGCGCCAATGCGGCCAGATCGTCATCCGGCAACGCATCCATCACGCGCCGCAGTTCGGCTTCCAGTTCGGGCGTGAGGCGAATCTCTGGGTAAAGTGCCATGTTTTTTCGCGCGCGCCAAAAAGTTCGCGCATGGCCGGAAGCATAGCGCACAACGCCGTGGCAAAAAAGCACGAACCGCAGACTACCGCTTTTTGACGCCTCGAATCCGGACTTTCGCAACGGCTTTTTCCGCAATTCCAACTACCCGTTTCTGACGCCTGCGTTCCGGCCAACTTTTGAATTCCGAATTGTGATTTCTGGCTTCTTCTTTTGAGGCGTCAGAAACCGGTAGTTAAAAATGCCGCTGCGGCCGCGAAAAGGAAGGCGTCAAAAACGCCTAGTTGCGCCGGCCGGTGTCGCACCAGCGCAGCAGCGGGCAGGTTTCGCAAAGCGGGCGGCGCGGAAAGCAGCGCGTCTGGCCAAACGCCACGAGATACGAATTCCACGTCTTCCAAAACCGTCGCGGCAAAATGCGGCGCAACTCCATTTCAGTTTCGAGCGGCGTGCGGGTTTTGAGCAAGCCCAGACGATTGGAAATGCGATGCACATGCACGTCCACGCAAATGCCGTCCTTGTCGAAACCGAGCGCGACGACGAGGTTGGCGGTCTTGCGGCCCACGCCGGGCAGTTCGCAAAGCGCCTCGACCGTGTCGGGAATGACGCCACCGAATTTTTCGTCGAGCACATCCGGCAGCGCTTTCAGATGCTTCGCCTTGGTGTGATAAAAGCCGACTGGAAAAATCAGCTTTTCCAAATTCGCCAAGGAAATCCGCCGCAAATCACCCGGCGTGCGGACCTTCGCGAACAACCGCTCGCACGCACCAGCCGTGGTCTGGTCCTTGGTGCGCGCGCTCAGGATCGTGCCGACCAGCACGCGAAACGGATCGTGCGTCTGCGCCGCCACGAGGTCAATCACCGGCGCGCGCACCGCCTTATAGGCGCGTTTCAACGCGCGATGCACGGCGGGAATGTCGGCGATGTTCATGGATCAAAACAGCGATTTTTGCCTATTTTTGCTGCATTTCTTCCAGAATCGCAACAGCGGCGGCGCGGGGATCGGCGGCTTCGAGAATCGGCCGACCAACGACCAGATAATTGGCGCCATCGCGCACGGCCTGGGCGGGCGTGGCCACGCGCTTCTGGTCGCCGACACCAGCGCCAGCCGGTCGCACGCCGGGCGTGACCAGCACGGCCGATGGTCCGAGGCAGCGGCGCATGGCCGCGACTTCGTGTGGCGAACAGACAATGCCATCCGCGCCGGAAGAAAGAGCCAACATGCCGAGGGTTTCGACTTGCGCTGCGATCGGACGGCTGATGCCAAGCTCGGTGACGTCCTTCTGGTCGAGGCTGGTCAGCATCGTGACGGCCACGATCTTCGGCGCTTTTTCGCCGAATGCCGCAGCCGCGTTGTGCGCCGCCTGGATCATGGCGCGACCGCCGGAACTGTGGATCGTCAGCAAATCCACGCCGAGATGGCCGCAGGCCGTGACGGCGCGCTCGACCGTTCGCGGAATATCGTGCAGCTTGAGATCGAGAAAAATGTGTTTGCCACGCGACTTGATGCGCGTCACGACATCCGGCCCGGCGGCGCTGAAAAGCTCCAGTCCGATTTTATAAAACCCGACCGCCGGCCCGATGCGCTCGACCATTTCCTCGGCCTCGGCCACGTTTGCCACGTCCATTGCCACAATCAGCATTGCCATGATTTTCTCCGAAAATCCAACAAATTACGCCAGTTTCAGCAGCGCGGCGACGCGCTGGATGGCGGGCGCAAGGTCAATTTTTTTGCGCGCATCGCCAAGCTTGCCGTCAAAGATGTGCGCCGCGCCGTCGGTTTCCAGATCGCGCACCAACCGGCCGAATTTGCATTCCGGACGCCGCAGGTTCATGATCACCTCGACGCGCGCCGTGCCGCGTGTGACGGCCTCGCTCAGCATGCCGGTGGAATCGCTGGTCACGAAAAGCGTCTCGCACAGCATCACGAACGCCGGGATGGGATTGAACTGGTCGCGGCTGAAAATCAACTTGTAATCGAACGGCAGGCTATCCACCAAATCCTCGACCGCGTGCGGCGTGCGGCGCGACGTGGTGATCCAGCGCTCGCAGCCCTCGGTGGCCGCGAAGATGCGGTCGAACTGGCGCGCCATGTCGTCCACGCGCATCTCGGCAACCGGATTCGGCCCGCCGACGATCACGCCCACGGACGGCTTTTGCGGCGCGTAACGCTGGCGGAACGCCGCCACGCCCTGCGTGTAAAACGCATCGCTGGTGTTGGTGAGATTGACCGGCAACGGAATGATGTTTGGCAAATCCGGCGGACGATCAAAGCGCGGCGCGAGGATGCAGTCGAAATCGTCGAGCCGGTAACCGCGCGGAAAAAGCACGGCCGCCACCGGGATTTTCATTTTGCGCGCCAGCATCTTGGCCGGATAAAAACTGGTGGAACCGGTGCCGACCACGGCGTCGAACGCGCCCTCGAACGGCGTCACGTCGAAAATCGCGCTCGTCCGGATGTGACTTTTGTCCAGCAGGTACGACAGCGCCTTGTGTGCGCGCGAAGCATACGCCACCCGCGCCACGACGCTCTCCGCGCCGAGACTGTCGCAAAGCGCGCGCGATTGGTTTTCGTGCCCCGCCTTGCCATCACTGATGATTAAAATGCGTTTGCCCATGTTTAAAACTGCTCCCGGAAGAATACCATTCGCCACCCTCCGATGAAAGTCCGAACGTCATCCCCCGCCCGAAAACGTTCGCCGTAATTCCACCTTGCCCGCCGCCCAGCCCAGTGCGACAATTCGGATCACATGTTGTAATGAATTCAATTGCAACCCACGCACAGTTGGTTACACTGAGGACGAAATGGCAACCGCAATCAAATACCCAATCATTCAAGAAGACGGGGATGCCGTGCTACTCCGGCTCCGCGAAAATTACGAGCAAGCCGTACTCTCTTTGTTTGATGCCGATCAGGAAACAAAAGACGTGCGTCCCGCACTGCCTGTTGGACTCACCTCCAATTTTATCAATAACATGCGGTTGCCCATTCATCGCTGGTTTCGTTACAGCGCAGGTTTCTCAGCAGAATGGGTGAAATTGTTGCTAGCTGAACGAGATGGCTGCGATCTCCGAGTGCTTGATCCTTTTGTCGGCTCGGGGACGACATGCCTGGCGTGCGATGAAATGGGCGTCCCGTCCTACGGCATCGAAGCGCATCCTTTTGTTTATCGAGTTGCCCAAGCCAAGTTGAGTTATGCGACCGATCCGGAACGACTCATCTCAAAAGCGGAAAACGCGTTTGCCTTTGCCAGGAAGGCAAAGGCAAACACGAAGCATTACCCGGAAATCATCGGAAAGTGCTACGGAGGCGAAACGCTGGATTATCTGGACCGTTTCCGACAGGCCGTCGAGATCGAACAGGATGACTCGCCCGAGGCAGGATTGCTTTGGATGGCTCTTGTATCATCGCTGCGAATTGTATCCGAGGCTGGCACAGCGCCGTGGCAATATGTGTTGCCGGGGCGTCGCAAAACCGTGCCACCGTCGCCTGAAGTTACTTTGCACAAGGCAGTGCAAATGATTGCGGCGGACATTCGTTTCATGGCGCATCGGGCCAAACCACTCGCGACGCTATGCGTGGATGATGCGCGCAAATGCGTGACTGTGCCGAACGGCTGGGCCACGCTTGTGGTCACGTCACCGCCCTATGCGAATAATTACGACTACGCGGATGCCACACGACTGGAAATGGCCTTCATGGGCGAAATTCGCGGCTGGGGCGATCTTCAGGAGACTGTCAGGCGCCACTTGGTTCGGGCTTGCTCGCAGCATGTCCCACCCAAATCCGTAAACCTTGATGAAATACTTGCCTCGCCAGAACTCGCCCCAATCCGCGACGAGATCGTGCCGGTTTGCCGCGAACTTTCATCGGTGCGATTGGAACGCGGCGGAAAGAAAACCTACAACAACATGATCGCCTGCTACTTCCTGGACATGGCGCAAACATGGACAGCCCTTCGGCGCGTTTGCGCATCACCATCGGAGGTTTGTTTCGTTATCGGTGATTCCGCGCCGTATGGCGTTTATGTGCCGGTCATCGAATGGTTCGGCAAACTGGCTTTGGCCGCTGGCTTTGAATCATGGACATTTGAAAAACTCCGTGACCGAAACATCAAATGGAAAAACCGCAAGCATCGCGTGCCGTTGTGCGAAGGGCATCTGTGGGTTCGTGGATAACAAGGATCTTTTATGGCTGAATCACTAGCACACCGTTGGGGACAAATTATCGGAGATTGCTTTGAGGTGTTCGTTCGCAACATCCTGAGCGAAGTCGCCCAACGGCACAAACTCTACCTTGATTGCAAGCGCCCACGCGCCGCACGAAAAGGCCAAAGCCAAGTCACATGGCAGGATGGTTACGGCAACAAGCACAACCTCGACTACGTCTTGGAATGTGGCGGCACAGAAAACACGCTTGGCGTGCCAATCGCTTTTGTCGAGTCGGCATGGCGAAGATATACCAAGCATTCCAAGAACAAAGTTCAGGAAATTGAGGCGGCTGTGATGCCGATTGCCCTCACTTTCTCACACCGCCAACCGTTTTGTGGCGCAGTACTTTCGGGTGAATTTACGAAAAGCGCGCTGCATCAGTTGGAATCAAAAGGCTTCGGCGTTCTGTACATTCCTTACAACTCGATTCTGGCTGCGTTCCAAAATATCGGAATTGATGCTTCGTCCGAAGATGGCGAGAACGGAACAACAGAAAAACAGTTTCGCAAGAAAATTACGAAGTGGGAATCCCTGCCACAGCCGCAGACAACCAACCGATTGCTGGCAAAACTCAACGGTTTACACAAACGAGAGATTGAAGATTTCAAGCAACGTCTTGAAGCCGCCCTAACACGCCGGGTGACCTCGATACGCCTGACCGTATTGCACGGTTTTTCCGTTGAGTGCCCTGACGCTGAAAGTGCGATTGCCTGCCTGATCGAAGAAGAAAAATCTGTCCGGTTTCGTAAAGATGGCGAACAACGAGATGCGTTTGAAATTCATGTTCGATTCAATACAGGGGCGAAGATCGAAGCAACTTTTCCCAAACGCGCCGAGGCCATTACCTTTCTTCGCTCCTTTACGGCAACCATTCAGCAATAGCAAACATACGACTCGCCTCGTTTCTATTCAACATTGATTCAGACGTGGATGGAGTCTCTAATTCCAACTACCGGATTCTGACGCCATCGCGGGGCGACCGATTGCGGTTGGCGACACTACCTGTTTTTGACGCCTCGCTTTTTTCGTGGTTTTGCTGGAAAATTCAGAAAAAATGGACGCGTGGCGGAGGCGTCAGAATCCGGTAGTTGGTTTCGGCGTCGCGGCGATTCAAACATGGCATTGATCAACAACGCTGGCACATATTCGTGACAAAGGAAAAGGTGTGCGGCGGTGGCCTGCGAGCCGGACCGGCGGCGGGTCGCGCCGCTGCACAGGCGCCTCGGGTCGGGGATGCGCCGGACTTTGCAAGCGAGAACCGCCCGATTCTGGTGGCGAGACCACTGCTTTCGAGGCTTGCGCTAGCGCGGCTGGTTGTGTAAAAAAGACCGTGCAAAGGTTCTCGTAAAATGAAGCCGGCGATCAGTCAAACCGAATTGGCCGAATTGAATGCAGCCAGCAATGATCATGCGTTGCTGGCGCAGTTGATTGCCGGTTGCCGCCTCGGCGACATCGAGTCCCGGCGGGCGCTGGAGAAGAATTTTTATCCCTTGCTGGTGATGCTGGCCACCAAGCGCGTCGGCGCGTATCCCGCCGCCCGCAATCCACTTATTGAAAACGGCAAGCAGGGGCTTCGCCGCGCGGTGGATCATTTCCCCAAGCGCGCACTGCCGCGCCGCTTCCGCATTTTCGCGCTGGACTACATCGAGGCCGCCATGGATCGCAAGCCGGGATTCTGGAGCCGGTTGGCCGGAAAATGAATACGCCGGACATGGAAGTGCAACCACCAGTCGCCGCTGCGCCCGCCGCATCGCCCACCGTCGTCATCCAGCCGCCGGACATTGCCAGCGCGCTGCCGTTTCACGAAATCTTCGATCCGACGCGCCCGCTCGAGGTGGACGTCGGCTGCGGCAAGGGACGGTTTTTGCTGGCGCGCGCCACCGCGCATCGCGACGTGCAATTCCTCGGCATTGACCGCCAGCTCGACCGCATCCGCAAGATTGACCGCAAGGTGATTCGCGCCGGGCTGGACAACGTGCGGCTGCTGCGGCTGGAGGCGCTTTACAGTTTGAACTTCCTGCTGCCGGCGCACAGCATCCGCACGGTCTATGTTTTCTTTCCCGATCCGTGGCCGAAGCGCCGCCATCACCGGCACCGGATTTTCAGCCCGGCGTTCCTCGACGTGCTCTGGTCGCGGCTTGTCAGCGGCGGCCGGATCGAGGCGGCGACCGACAACCTCGAATATTTTCAGGAAATTCGCAAAATTTTGTCGGCGGATGCGCGCTTCCACGAAGTGCCGGCCATGGAACGGAACGAGGCGGAGCAAACCGATTTTGAACGGATTTTCCGTGGTCAGGGACTGCCGATCGGCGCATGCGCCTTTGAAACGCGGCCTGCGCAAAATCCAGCGTCTGGCATTCGGCTTCAAACGGCGAACGAAGGCGCATGACATTTTGCTTGTTGTCTGGGGATGGGACGGGATATTGTCTGCCTGTTGACGCGAATTGGGCATTCGGGATTTTGTAAAGACTTGCAACGACCAAGGGGTTTCCCATGAGAAACAACGTGAAGTTGGCATGGATCATCAGCGGTCTTGTGCTTGGCACCGGCATGTTATTTGCCTGCCCGGTGCCCGTGCCGAAACTTTCTCCGTTACTGGTGCCCGTAAATAGTTCTTCTGTCGCGGCATTGGATTCCTATATTCCTCAAACGGACGATGACACGTACGATATCGTAACCGGTGATCCTACAATTACCTCCATAACAATTTATCCGGCAAACGGTGGAAGTTGGGATGGCGTTGCGACGATTACCTGGAGCAAACCGGGGAATTACAGCGTCGACGTCACGATTTCCGCCACATGGTGGGATGAAGAAAAGGAAGCTTTTTACGACACATCGTACACGAAAACATTTCAGGTCACGGTGGTGGATGTGAACAGGGTTGAATTTCAGTGGGGAAGTCAGCCTTGGACGGACATCACGGCAAAGCCTGTGAATTATGTGCCCGTTGGCTCAAATATCAATTTTCGGACTTTTCCTGATCCTGCCGACGCATCTTGGCCAGACAGCAAACCGGTATGGGGAGGATCGGTGTCGGATTCCGGAGTTTCAACGGTTTCCCATTCATACACAACGCCGGGAACGTATAACGTTTCGGCCGAATGCGGCAACACGGTGCAAGGACAGATATGCGCGGTTAAAGTAGATGTGACTATCGATTTTCGCGACGACGAACCCGATCCTGATCCTCGCGCGAATGCTCAAGATGCAAGTGGCCTCGACATGTCCACTTTTTCGGTTACCATTAATGATAATGTAATTGATGCAAGTATTATGACAATTACCGACATTACTTCAGGCGGTCTTATTGTTGGGAAAAAACTACAACTTACCGTTCCTAGTTCGATATTGAATTATTCTGGAAGTAATGAAGTGAAGGCGAATATTAATGACAACGCCGGGAATAAAATGGACGAGGCGACAACCTCTTTCTCTTTACCGCCCGAATAGGAGTCCGTAATGAAAAATGTGATAATAACGATGGTCTCGTGGGTAATTTTTGCTGGCGTGCCTGTGTGCTTTGGGGCAGAACCGGATGTGCATAACCCGACCTCGTTGATTCAAAATATTGAAAAAGCATGGACCGGTATCTCGACAGCATATAGCCAGTTGCAGGCGCAAGCCTATCTTGATGCGCTGATAGCCAATCATCCAGAACGAGCACTTGGGAGTTGTAAAACGTGGCTTGACAAGTTTCCCGATGCGCGCGGTATGATCATTGACAGATTGCTGGCATCGAAAACGACAAATGCAAGCGAATTTGTCGTTGCGCAATTCAAAAGGCACTATCAGACAGGGAAATTGGCGTCGGTTCCGTCCGAGATGTTTCAAAAAGGAATGATCCCCTACTTCAGCACACTGTCTGACGAGCAGAACAGTTATGTTTTTGCCTATAGAATTGCCGAAACCGTCGTGTTATTGGGCAATCCTTGCATTTCTGAAATGCAAACACAACTTGGCGCAGAACCCCAGACACGGTTTTGGGCCTTGGCAGAACTCGACGCATTCCTGCGGGCGGAATCCGCTGATAGCGCCCTGATTCATCTGCAAAATGTTCTTTATTCACGTTCCAGTGACGCACGAAATGTTCTTTTGTCCAACCCGATGATGCAAAAACTTGATGCTATCTTTAAAACTAACCCACGAACAAAGGCGCTTATGGTGCTGTATCTACGGCAAGTGCTGCTGGATCCATACAGTAGTGTTTTGGAGTTTTCTTTGGCTGCCGACAGAATAAATCGCCTTGATGGCGAGTGGGTGCGTAATTGGATTGACACGATTGATGCGACGCAGAAGGCCTCACCAAAGGCGGCGGGGGCAAAGAGTTTTAGCGTCGAAATGTTGCGCAAGAGTATGGGCGAAGGAGACAAATGATGTCCAAAAAACATTCCTTTGCATGTGTGGCGCTATTGTGTGTGCTTGCTTTGCAAAATGCACAAGCGGGCAGTGGCGGAACGGGCGGAAGTGGCGATGACTTTCCGCCCTATGAGGTGGGCGACATCGTGATTTTCGGTCCTGTTGGTGAAAGCGTGGAGAAAATAGGACACTCCGCTATTCTTGGCCCTCGCTCTGAGGATGGAACAGGGGCCGTAACGCTTAGGGATTGTATGCCCATACCTGGCATAACGGAGAACAATAAACTGAATCATGGTAATGTTGAGGGAATAATCACCGTTTCGACATTAGCAGACGGCACATGGTCACAAGAAAAAGAAGAAAAAAGATGGAACATATGGGCGGCCGCAGGAACATACATTGGGAAACAATACATCACTTATGATCCGCCCAACACTTCTGACTTTTCGTGGAGTTGGTGGTCTGAAATGGCCACTGAACAAAACAGCAACTTGGCCGTGCAAGCGGATTCGATCTATGCAACGCCTGCCGGAACTCATGACTATAAACCACGGCAGAAGGGGTCTGAAGTCTCCAGATACACCTGCTGTGGTTTTACCGAAACAGTATATGAAGGAACGGGAAACAATTTATGCCCCAATGCGAGTGAATTTGTCGAATCGCCTTACAAGGCTCCGTTCTTGTGGATATTCAGCATTACGGTGGCTAAAGGATATGTTTTTTGGCCGGTTCGGCAACTTGAGGCCGGTGCTAAGTCTGTACCAAAAGGTCCCGACGTGACGATCGAAACGCCTGCCAACGACGAGTGGGTTAACTCAAATCCTTTAACAATAAAAGGGAAGGCGGTGGACGTATCAAAACTTCGGCAGAACAAGGTTGTATTCATTCATGTGAAACCGGATGGCACCAACGAAGAAATAAGTTTTGATGTAGATCAAGGAACGCATCTGTTTAATCAGCAAGTGACATGGACCGACGGTATTCACATTTTGAAAGTTCATACATACGATCAGGCAGGAAATCTCAGCGAGAAATTTAAAGATGGCACGATAGAATACAAAATCAAGATTGATACGAAGAAACCTACAGGTAGTATTTCGGTTTCGATAAGCCCTTCCTAAAATAATGCACGCATGTGAAAGAATTGCCCGAAGCCGGAAAGCGGATTATAATCAGCGGCTGGAAAATGGAAGGAGACTGGATATGTTTGCAAGAGCGAATCGAGTCGGATGGATCGCGGTGATGGTGGTTGGAATCGCGTGGGCGCAGGAACCTGCGTCATCGGCGTCGGTCGTGGCCGCATCGGCCGTTGTGGTCACGAACAACGACATTGCCGTTGTCACGCCGACTCCAGCGACGAACGCGGCGGCGAGCGCGGTTGCCCCGGCTCCGGCGGAAACGCCCGTGGCGGCGATGCCCGATCCGGCGTTGAAACCAGCGGTGCGCACGAACGCCATGGTGCAGATCGCGCTGGATCGGCAGGGCTTTGGCAGCGGCTTGATTGACGGCGTGGTTGGCGCCAAGTCTCATCAGGCTCTGGCGGATTTTTGCGTGGCGAACGGCGGACTCAAGGAAAAGGTCGCCAAACAGCGGCTGGTTGGCGACGCGGCACCGGCCTTTGTTTCGTACGAAATCACGGCGGACGACCTGGCGCAAATCGGCGACGCGCCGACGGATTGGGAAGTGGCGGCGAAGCTGCCAACCATGGCTTGCCACACGCTGCCAGATTTGCTTTCCGAAAAATTCCACTCCGGCCAGGGATTTTTGCGCACGCTTAATCCGGCGGTGCTGGACTGGCAGAACGTGGCGGTCGGCCAGCGCATCTGGGTGCCGAACGTCCGGCCGGTGGAATGGAAAACCAACCTGGCGCAGGTCGTGATTGACACGCATGAGTTCCGGCTGCGCGGTTACGACACCACCGGGCATCTACTGTGCTCGTTCCCGTGCTCGATCGCGCGCAACCGCGAGAAGGTGCCGACCAACGATCTGACCGTGGTCAATATCGCGCCGAATCCCAACTATACGTTTGATCCCGCCAACTTCCCGGAGTCGGCGCGCGCCAAGCAGATCGGCCACAAACTGATCCTGCCGCCGGGACCGCGCAACCCGGTGGGCGTGTACTGGATTTCGCTGAGCCAGCCGGGCTACGGCATGCACGGCACGCCCCATCCGGAAACCATCGGCAACATGGAGTCGCACGGCTGCTTCCGCCTGTGCAACTGGGACGCGCACTCGCTGGGCAACATGACCACCATCGGCATGCCGGTGCTGCTCGACGAGCCGCCGCGCGTGCTGACGCCCGCCGCCGCAGTACCTGCCGCCGCGAAGCCATGAAAAGAGAATGTCGTATTCTTGGGCACGGCATCAAAATGGCGAACCTGTGGCGCGGATCGGGATTTTCGCTGAACAGGAACGCGTCAGACCGGTTTGGCTGCAAGGCTTCGATGGGTGAGGCTAGATAAGTATCTGCCGAACCCGGAGAAACGCCGCAGACAAGTCGGTATCACGCGCGATCCGGGCGGCCCGATCCGAGTCACATCCGGTATCGTGGCCGCGTCAACATGGGCCTAAAGGAAATTGCGGATGAAGGAAGTCGTCGCCCAGTTTCTGGATCACGTCGCCTTTGAGCGCGGCCTCGCGGTCAACACCCGCAAAGCCTACGCCGCCGATCTTGCCCTTTTCGCGACGTTTCTGGCAGCCACGGGCGTACACACGTTCAATGCCGTCACGCGCCAGCACATCGTGGATTTCCTGACCGACCAGCGCCGCCGGAAAATGTCGGCAACCACGATTGCGCGGCGGTTGGTGGCGGTGAAGGTTTTGTTCGCCTGGTTGCAGCAGGAAGGGTTGCTCGACCGCAACGTCACCGAGGCCATGAACTCGCCGAAATTGTGGCACACGCTGCCGAACATTCTCGCGCCAACGGAGGTGGATCATTTGATCGAGGCGGCAGCGGGCGACAAGGCCAAGGCCGTGCGCGACCGGGCGATTCTGGAACTTTTCTACGCATGCGGTTTGCGCATTTCGGAAGTAACGGCGTTGCGCGTGGACGAGGTGCAGTTCGAGGGCGGCTTCGTGCGCTGCACCGGCAAGGGCGACAAGCAGCGCGTGGTGCCGATGGGCCGGCGCGCGGCCACTTGCATTGCCCGATATTTGAAGGAAATCCGGCCAAAAATGGCCCAAAAACATCCGAGCGACAACCGGCTGTTCCTGTCGCAGCAAGGGCGCGGTTTCACGCGGCAGGGACTTTATCTGCTGGTCATGCGCTATGTGCGCGAGGCGGGTTTCAGGGGCCGCATGACGCCGCACACGCTGCGCCACTGCTTTGCCAGCCACCTGCTGGCCAACGGCGCACAGTTGCGCGCGATCCAGGAAATGCTCGGCCACGCCAGCATCGCCACCACGCAGATTTACACGCACGTGGATCAGGACCGCCTGATCGAGGTCCACCGCAAATTTCACCCGCGGGCGTGACGGAAATGGCAACTACCGGATTCTGACGCCTGCGATTTTCGCCAGCGCGGCGCCACTCCAACTACCGGTTTTTGACGCCGGATGTTTTTCAAAATTCTGACAACGGAATCGTGAATTCTGAACTCTTCTTTTGAGGCGTCAAAAACAGGTAGTTGGAAAACCGGAAAATACCGCCGCGATGGCGTGACATCGCGGCGTCGAAAACGGGTAGTTGTTATTGGATAAAAAAGATCGTGCCCGAGGGCTGGAATTGCA
>Ga0182030_10017276_pt1 | contig 13940 bp, 12 predicted proteins | sample 812S3MmetaG_FD_121299 | JGI IMG/M metagenome (GOLD analysis project Ga0182030, IMG submission 121299) | Permafrost microbial communities from Stordalen Mire, Sweden - 812S3M metaG (Illumina Assembly) | ecosystem: Environmental > Terrestrial > Soil > Wetlands > Permafrost | place: Sweden...
GCCTCGTCGATGGTCGACTCGGGCACCGCGACCAGGAACGGGATGCCGGCCCGGTGCGCCGCCAGCGCCAGCCCGTAGGTGCCGACCTTGTTCGCGACGTCGCCGTTGGCAGCCACCCGGTCGGCGCCCACCACTACCGCGTCGGCGAGCCCCTGGCTGATCAGGAACGGTCCGGCGCCATCGCAGACCAGCCGGTGATCGATGCCGAGCTGGCCGAGCTCCCAGCAGGTCAGCCGGGCGCCCTGCAGCAGCGGCCTGGTCTCGTCCACGATCACCTGGTTAAGCGCGCCCTGCTCATGCAGGGCCCGGATAACCCCGAGCGCGGTGCCCCAGCCCAGGCAGGCCAGGGTGCCGGTGTTGCAGTGGGTGTGCACCCGGAGCGGCCGCTGACCGCAGGCCTCGCGGAGATACGCGGCGCCGCGGCGGCTGATCTGGTGGCTCGCCGTGGTGGCGAACTCGACGACGGCCAGGGCCGCGGCCTCGACGGCCTGGCGGCCCTGCGGGATCCGGGCCGCGACGGCGGCGACCTCGCGGCCGAGGTTGACCGCGGTCGGCCGCGCGTCGGCGATCCGCTTGATGTGCGCGTCCAGCCGCGCGGCGTCCCAGCTCTCGCGGTCGGCCTGGTGCACGGCCAGCGCCACACCGAGCGCGCCCGCCGCGCCGAGTACCGGCGCGCCCCTGATGGCCAGCCTGGTGATCGCCTCGACCAGCTGGTCTACGGTGCTGATGCGCAGCACCTGTACCTGGTGCGGCAGCGCCGTCTGATCCAGCGCCTCAATATGCCCGTCCCGCCAGGCGAGCACGTCGGGTGTGTCCATACCGTTGAACCTATGCTGCTCGAACAGTTGCGGGATGACGTGGTCCGGGTGTGCCGGGAGCTGGCTTCCGCCGGGCTGGTGGTGGGAACCTCAGGCAACGTGAGCGCGCGGGACGGCGACCTCGTCGTGGTGTCCCCGAGCGGCGTGGACTACGCCGAGCTGACCGCCGGCCTGGTGGGGGTGCACCGGCTCGACGGCACCCCGGTCGAGGCCGTCCTCCGGCCCACCAGCGAGATGCCGCTGCACCTAGGCGTCTACGCCGCCACCAGCGCGGCCGCGATCGTGCACACGCACTCCGTCGCCGCCACGGCGCTGTCCACCGTGGCGGACGAGCTGCCTGCCATCCACTATCAGGTGGCGATGTTCGGCGGGCCGCTGGCGATGGCACCGTACGCCACCTACGGGAGCGATGAGCTGGCCCGCAACGTGGTGACGGCGCTGCGCGACCGGACCGCCTGCATCATGGCCAGCCACGGGGCGGTCACCACCGGCCCGGACCTGGGGTCGGCCCTGACCGGGAGCCGCTACCTGGAGTGGCTGTGCGAGGTGTACCTGCGGGCACTCGCGGCCAGCGGGCCCGGCGGTCCGCGTCTGCTGCCGGCCGACGAGATCACACTCGTGGCCGGCCAGCTCGCGGGTTACGGGCAGCGCGTCCCCAGGCCGTCTTAGCAGCGGCCTGCGAAGGCGCCGGTGACGTAGGTGGTCCAGGGGTCCCAGTCCCGTCCGTCGTCGGAGATGGCGATCGCGGCCCTGGCGTTGCCAAGCGCGTTGAACGTGGCCTGCGCGGGCCCGTGCACGGCGTTGATCTGCCAGTAGCCGTAGTCGTCGGTCGGGCTGAGGGCGTACTGGTCGCCACCGGACTCCGCCATGGCGATCTCGGCGGCGGTGAAGGCCTCGCCGTGCGAGCCGCCAGCATCTTCCCAGAGTGCTTCGAGGCCGGAGCAGCCGAGCGTGCCGCTCAGGCTGGTGGCAGAGGTCAGCACCGCGGCCTTGGCCTTGGCCTTGGCGTGCTTGGGGGTATAGGACGCCGTGGTACTCGGCGCGCTGTAGGGAATCGTCAGCGACTCACCCACGTAGATGTCGTTCGGGTCGGAGATCTTGGACCTGTTCGCGTCGTAGATCCACCGCCAGTCCGCCGTAGTGCCGTAGTAGCGCTCGGAGATCGTGGACAGCGTGTCTCCGGAATGGACGGTGTACCTGCGGGTCGCCGGCGCATCCCGCCGGACCAGGGCGACGGTGCTGGCCTCGGCGCGCACCTGCTCGGACACGGACGCGGTCTTGGCGGGAGACGCGACGGCGGCGTGCGCCTGCGGCGCGGCCGCGACCAGAACGCCCGCGATCGCCACCGCGGGGGCGGCCTTGCCTGCCTTCTCCGCTACCTTCTCCACCTGTGATGGCGTGGTGTGCCGACCGGTTCGCCGGATCTTCCGCGTACGGCGGTCCACGTGCCTCGACTCCACAGAACTCCCCAGATCGTTTCCGTGCCCGCTTACCCGGTTTCCCGCTGACGGGTCCTCTCGGCGAGCCTGCTTAGTCACTTTCCGCGACCGATGTTGCCTTCTACGTTTTTGGTGGTCTGTCCCATCTCGCGGAAGCATGGCAGGAACAGTCGGCGGCTCGCAGGTAAATCGAGGTATTTCTGTAACTCATCTGTGATCTTGCGGTTCGCGGAGCGCCGTCCCTGAGATGCTGCGGATGTGAACGATCATGGCCTGAGGTACTTCGAGGACTACCTGCCCGGCACCGCCTATGAGTGCGGAGCCGTTAGTGTCGACTAAGCTAGAATCATATACTTCGCCAATGAGTTCGATTCTCAGCTCTTTTACGTCGATCCGGTGGCCGGGGCCAGCGGGCCCGTTCGGCGGGCTGATCGCCAGCGGCTGGCACACCGCCGCCCTCACCATGCGTTACTGGTCGAGAACTACCTCGCGGCGGAGGCGAGCCTCGGCGGTCCCGGCGTGGACGAAATCCGCTGGCCCTATCCGGTGCGCCCGGGCGACACGCTCCGTGTCCGGGCCACCGTGGTCGAGTCGAGGCGATCGCTGAGCAAGCCCGACCGGGGCATCATCAAGACGCTGGCCGAGACGGCCAATCAGGACGGCCGGACCGTCATACGGTGCACCGCGATCAACTTCCCGCGCGTTCGCCCGGCGCCCGGCGCCTGAGCAGGGCTGGCCGCCTGGTCGTCACCGTCACCGTCACCGGACGAGGCTAGCCCCGGGACGGCCCTGGCCTTCCGGTGTCCACGCGGGAGATAGTAGGACCAGGCGAGAAATACCGACGTCAGCCAGGAGAGGTTTTTCATGCTCTACGCCTTCGGATTCGAGCGGGTCGGCGTGCTGGTGAGCGACCTGTACTTCGTCGATCCCGCGCCGCGTAAGGGACAAGAGGGCGCTGAGCACGGTGTCCGGCTCGAGCTTCGGGTCCTCGAGCGGGGCGAGCTGAAGGGATCGATCTACTCGGCTCAGCCCATCGCGGTCGGCCAGCCGATCTGGCGAGCCGATTTCCTGGAGTCGGTCGCGGGTCGGCCGGGCAGCGCCGACCGTACCCATCACCACCCCGTGTTCAGCGGCTGGGAGCCCAATAGCCGGGTCTTCGCCCGGGAACTGTCCGCGGATCCGCTGGGCTGGCTGGGCGGCAAGCTGGCGGACCTGGACGCCCTGGTGGCTTCGGCCGGCTTTCCCGCGGACGTGATCGGCCCGGACGACGCGGAGAGCCTGCGCCGCGTCGCGGCTGAGATCGTGGACGTGACCGCCCGGCTGCTCCAGAAGGTCCGTTCCGGGGAACTCGGCCGCCCGCCTCATGACGCGGCGCTGGCCGGCGCCGCCGCCAGCGCGGGCGCGGGTGCGGCACCGGCTGGGGGCGCGGCACCGGCTGGGGGCGCATCTGGCGGCGAGCCCATCAGCATCATCCGCGCCGGTTGGCTGTAGACCGGACGGCCCGGGCGGCCGCGAGTCCGCACGGGCGGCCGCGAGCCCGAGTAACGGCGGACCGGGGTGATGGCGGATCCGGGTGACGGCGGACCCGGCTGAACGCGGGCCCGGCTCGGCGGATCTGGTCCTGGGCACAGGCCGGGCATGGCAGGCTGGGCTGGTGGTCAGTGACACGACGCGGCGGCTGATGCTGCTGCGGCACGCCAAATCGGACTGGCCGGACGTCTCCGACCATAACCGGCCGCTGGCCAAGCGCGGCCGGCGCGACGCCCCGGTCGTCGGCCGCTGGCTGCGTGGCCGCGGCTACCGGCCGGAGACCGTGGTGTGCTCGACCGCGCTCCGGACGCGGCAGACCTGGGAGCTGATGGCGCCCGAGCTCGGCGGGTCACCTTCGGTCACGTTCGAGCCGCGGGCCTACGAGGCCAGCGCGCAGACCCTGCTTTACCTGGCCCGGGAGCTGCCCGGCGCCTGCCGGTCCGCGCTGCTGATCGGGCACAACCCGGCCATCTCCCAGCTGGCCGCGAGCCTAGCCGAACCGCCGGGGAGCGACGACCTGCTCCCGCCCGCCGTGCTCAGGTTCTCCACCGCCGCTATAGCTGTCCTTGAGTTCGCCGGCGACTGGCCCGGCCTGGGCCCTGGCCAAGCCCGCGTGCTCGACTTCACCGCCCCCGCCGACCAGTAGCACGCCGATTTTCGTGATCGTGGACAGCTACCGTCGTCATAACGTAGATAGGTGTCCACGATGATTCGAAATCCCGTTTCAGCACGCCGGTTTGCCGGTTATGGCGGCTGAGGATGGCAAGGCGGGTTGAACGGCGGGGGCGGGGCCGGAATAGCGGGGCGGGATGGAATGGCGAGGCTACCCGCGCCGGTTAGTACTGCCGTCGCCCGTCTGTGAGGAGAGCCACGATGTCCCTGACTTTTCCGTCTGGCCCGCTTTCCGGCCGTCCGCCGGAGACCGTCAACTACCGGATTGACGGTCCCGCCCACCGGCTGCTGATGCAGGAATTCCCGCGCCGGGTGCGGGCGACCTTCGGCGGCCAGACCGTATTCGACACCACCCGCGGGGTGCTCCTGCACGAGACCGGGATACTGCCCCAGGTGTACGTGCCGCAGGCCGACATCCGGGCTGACCTGCTGCGCCCGACCGACCACCACACCTACTGCCCGTTCAAGGGCACCGCGTCCTACTGGTCCGTGGCCGCGGGCGACCAGGTCGCGGAGAACGCGGTCTGGGCTTACCCCGAACCGAACCCGGAATCGAGCTGGCTGCAGGGGTACGCCGGCTTCTACTGGGATGCCATGGATGAGTGGTACGACGAGGACGAACGCGTCGAGGGGCACATCCGCGACCCGTACCACCGCGTCGACGTGCGCCGTTCGTCACGGCCCGTCCGCGTGCTACTCGACGGCACGGTGCTCGCCGAGAGCCGCCGGCCGCTGCTGCTTTCCGAGACCGGCCTGCCGAACCGCTTCTACCTGCCGGCCGGCGACGTCCGGCAGGAGCTGCTTGAGCCCAGTGACACGCACACCGTGTGCGCCTACAAGGGCACGGCCTCGTACTGGTCGGTCACCGCGGACGACCGCAAGCTCACCGATGCCGTCTGGTCGTACCCGCAGGCCGAAGGGGACTCCGTCGCCGTCAGTGGCTACCTGTGCTTCCTGCACGACGACCTGGTCACCGAGGTCGGCGAACCGGGCGAGCCAGGCTGAGCAGGCGAGCCAGGCTGAGCAGCCAGCCGGGCTAAGCGGCCAGCCGGTGGCCGGTCGGCTCCGTCGGCTCGTCCTGGCCAGCCCCGGTCGCCGCCGACGTCGGTCCGGCTAGGGTGGTGGCCGCGGCATGCTGACGTGGCTCCCTGGCGACTATGAAGATGGCGATCAGCCATCCGGCCATTGCTAGCACCGGGACGACCGCCATGATGGTCATCTGCCACGCGGACAGGACCGTGTTCGGGTCAGACATGGGATGGGCTTCCCTCCGGATAGGTGAGGCGGTCCCGCACCGATACGACCCCCTCGACGTGCCAGGCCTGGGCCAGAATGGCCCGGGCCTGCTGAGCTGTGTCCGGGTGACCTTGCAGTGTCACGATGCCGTCCTTGACCGTGACGGTGAAGCGGTCCGGATCGCTGTGGAACTCGGCCCTGATCACCTCTTGCCGGATCTCCCGCTCGATCTCGGCTGCTGGCCGGCTGTAGACGCTAAGCACGTCGGCCCGGCTGATGATCCCGGCCAGGTGACCGGTCCCGGTGACGACCGGGAGGCTCTTGACTTTGCAGGAGTACATGAGCCGGGCAGCGCTGGTGACCGGCTCGTCCGGCGTTATCGTGATCGGCGCCCCGGTCATGATGCTGGCGGCCGTGACGCCGTCCGCCTTGGCGAAGTCGTTTGGGCGCGATTCCCCGGAGGGAACCCGGGACCCAGGTACGGCGAGCAGGGCCTCCTTGGGCAGCATGTCCCCCTCGGTCACCACGCCGATGACCTTCCCGTCCGCATCGACGACGGGAAAAGAGCTGACCTGATGCTGCCGGAGCATAACGGCGACGTCCTTGAACGACGCGTCCTCCGTGACCGCCACCACGTGGGTGGTCATCACGTCCCTGACTGTGGTGCTCATGACACCATCGCCCCTTCCGGCGATAGGAACGAGAAGGATCCCGCCTCCAGTTCTCGCGGATTCCGATGGCGCGGTGAGCGGCAATCGCTCCCCGCCAGGAGCCGTCGCCGTTTCGCCGCGTCTGACCGGGATCCCTCTCGTCAGCCATCAGCACACCGCCGGGGCGACCGGGGGCCTAGAGACCAAAGTCCCGTCTTGGCATGACGTGAGGCATGGGCCCAGCCCAGCCAGCCGGCCGAGGCGGGTGCACCGCCGCCCCAGGAAGGAGGCGGGTGCACCGGCCAGGAAGGAGGCCGGTGCACCGGCCCAGGAAGGAGGCGGGTGCACCGGCCCAGGAAGACAGAACGCGTGCGGCGGGCCGCCTGGGGGTCAGGCGGCCCGCCGCACGCGGACGGAAACTTAGCTAGCTACTCGGCGCCGAAGGACTTGATTTCGGCCGCTTCGGCCTCGGTGAGCTCGCGCGGCACCTCGCCGTGCGCGGCCTTCTCCGACTGCACGTGGTGCCGGATCTGCTCCACGATCTCAGGGTTGGCGAGCGTGGTCACGTCGCCGACGTCGGCGAAGTTGGAGACGGACGCGATGACCCGGCGCATGATCTTGCCGGACCGGGTCTTCGGCATGTCGGCGACGATCCAGACGTTCTTCGGCCGGGCAATCTTGCCGATCACGGTCTCGATCGCCTTGCTGACCTTGTCCTCCATCTCCTTGTTCGGCTCGAAGCCAGGCTTGAGCGAGACATATACCTCCACGATGCGGCCCCGGATGTCGTCGATCACCGGCACCGCGGCCGCCTCGGCGACCTCCGGCACGGTCAGGGCCGCCGACTCGATCTCCTTGGTGCCGAGCCGGTGCCCGGCCACGTTGATCACGTCGTCGACGCGGCCCAGGATCCGGAAATACCCGTCGGCCGACTGGACCGCCCCGTCATTGGTGAAGTACGGCCAGTCGCGCCAGTCCTTGCTGTCCGAGTCCTTGTTGTACTTCCGGAAATAGGTGGAGAGGAACCGCTCGGGGTCACCCCAGATCGTCTGGAAGATCCCGGGCCAGGGGTTGCGGATGCAGATGTTGCCCGCCTTGCCGCTGCCCTGGGGCACCTCCTCGCCGTTCTCGTCGTAGATCACCGGGTAGATGCCGAGCACACCGGGACCGCAACTGCCGGGCTTCATCGGCTCCAGACCCGGCAGGGTGCTGCCGAGAAAGCCGCCGTTCTCCGTCTGCCACCAGGTGTCGGTGATCGCCGCCGCGCCCTTGCCGACCTCGGAGTAGTACCACCGCCAGACTTCGGGCTCGATCGGCTCGCCGACGGTCGTCATCGACTTGAAGTGGTAGTTGTACTTCGTCGGCTCGTCCGGGCCGACCTTGCGCAGCATCCGGATCGCGGTGGGTGAGGTGTGGAAGATGTTCACGCCGAGCTTCTCTGCGATCCGCCACGGCCGCCCGCCGTCGGGGTAGTTGGGGACGCCCTCGTAGATCACGGTGGTGGTGCCCAGCGCCAGCGGGCCGTAGACAATGTAAGAGTGGCCGGTGATCCAGCCGATGTCGGCCATGCACCAGTACACGTCGTCGGGGTGGATGTCCTGGTAGTACTTGGAGGTGCCGGCGACGTACGCGAGGTATCCGCCGGTGCTGTGCTGGCAGCCCTTCGGGCGGCCGGTGGTGCCGCTGGTGTACATCAGGAACAGCGGCGCCTCGGCCGGCATGGAGACCGGGTCGACGGTCTTCCCGGTGTGCTCCGCGAGGACCTCGTCGACGAAGAAGTCCCGGCCGTCCACCATCGGGGTTTGCGAGGCGTACTGACCGGGGCGGCGCCGCCAGACCAGCACCTTGTCGACTTCCTGCCCCTCCTTGGCCGCCACGTCCACGGCCTCGTCGGCCTTGACCTTGTGGTCGGATATCTTGCCGGCCCGGTAATAGCCGTCCATGGTGATCAGGACGCGGCTGCCCGAGTCGGCGATCCGCTGGCCGCAGGCCGTGCCGCTGAAGCCGCCGAATACCTCCGAGTGGATAACGCCCAGCCGTGCGCAGGCGAGCATGGTGACCGGCAGTTCGGCAACCATCGGCATGTGCAGCGTCACCCGGTCGCCGGCCTTGAGACCGGCGAAGTCGCGCAGCAGCGCGGCGAACTCGTTCACCTGCCGGTGCAGCTCCGCGTAGCTGATGTGCACGGGCTCGTCGGACTCGAGCTCGCCCACGAATACGATCGCGGTCTTGTCCGGATTGGCCGCCGCGTGCCGGTCGACGCAATTGTAGGAGGCGTTCAGCCTGCCGCCGACGAACCACTTATAGAACGGCGCGGTGCTTGTGTCCAGCGTCGTGTGCCAGGTCTGGTCCCAGGTCAGCAGGTCGGCGTACTCCTTGAAGCACTCAGGGAACTTGTCCTCGGTGAACCGATCCCTGATGGCCGGATCCGCGGCGTTGGCCTGCTGGACGAATTCCGGTGGCGGCGGGTAGATCTCCTCCTCGCGCCAGTGCACTGCGATCTGTGCCTCGGAAACCCCGGATTCCGGAGCTCCGGCAGCCTGCCCTTGGACGTCGTCGGCCATTGCGTGAATCCCTCCGCTGAGCGTGTTGTCAGATTTAACGCAGAAATCACCTCCCAACTTAACGCCAGCGGTCAGCATCCTCTATGGTCACGAGTCCCTTATCTGGGGGGACTTAAGCCATGTAGGTCACGCCGAGTAGGCGTGGGCGGTCGGCTGCAGCTCGGGGAAGGCCCGGTCCAGGCCGGTGATCCGCATGATCTTCAGCAGCGACGGCCGCGCCGACGTCAGCATGAGCTGGCGGCCGGCCTGCCGCGCGTGCCGGGCGATCTTCGCCAGCACGCCGAGACCAGAGGCATCGCAGAAGGTCAGCCCGGAGAGGTCGACGCTGACCGGTGCGGGCCAGGAGTCGATCACCTCGCTGATATAGGAGTAGGCCTTCTCGGCGGTGGCGATGTCGAGTTCGCCGGTCACGCTGATGACCTGGTTTCCGTCCACGCCGGTCCGGCAGGAAAGCTCAAGCTGAACTGACTCCAGCTGAACTGACTCCAGCTGAACTGACTCCAGCTGAACTGGCTCAAGCGTGACCGGCTCAGTCTTCACGGACTGAAGCGGGACACGCCCCGCGCGCGATGCGGTTATCACGGTTCCATCACTTCCCCCGTCTGGCACTGCCGCGCCGGCTTTCACGCGGTTCAGCGGACGTATGATCACGTGCTCTCCAACCCGTTGTCCCGTTCGCGTCAGCGACACATACGTTCCTCGTGCCACCGAACCGGGACAGTCCCCCAGGGCCCCGTACCCTGCGGTTATGGTCCTGATTGTGGCACCAACCGCACTACCACCGCAAATAATGAGAACCCCGAACTCTGGCCGCTACCGGATTCTGCTGGGTAAAACGTATGAGCGGCGCTGCCGGTTCAACGCCGGCCGGCGGAACCCGGGCCCGGACAAGGCCCTGGATGAGGCCCGGATCGCGCGCGCCCGGAGCCCGGAGGTAACGTGCGGGTATGCGTGCGTGGCATGTCGAAGCGCCCGGGCCGGTCACCGGTCACCCGCTGCGCCTGCACGCCGACGACGACATCCCGCGGCCAGGACCCGGCGAGCTGCTGCTGCGCGTGCTGGCCTGTGGCGTCTGCCGCAGTGACCTGCACGTGACCGAGGGGGATCTGCCGCCGCACCGGCCGGGCGTGACGCCCGGCCACGAAGTGGTCGGCGAGGTGGCCGCTGTGGGCGAGGGCACCGGCGGTGAGTTCGCCGAAGGGGACCGGGCCGGCGCAGCCTGGCTCCGCTGGACCGACGGCGTGTGCCTTTACTGCCAGCGCGGCGCGGAGAACCTCTGCCCCGCCTCGCGGTACACCGGCTGGGACGCCGACGGCGGGTACGCCGACTACATGACGGTGCCCGCCGCGTACGCGCACCACCTGCCCGCTGGCTACTCCGACGCCGAACTCGCCCCGTTGCTCTGCGCGGGCATCATCGGCTACCGCGCGCTGAAACGGGCCGAACTCCCTCCTGGCGGCCGCCTGGGCATCTACGGCTTCGGCGGCAGCGCGCACCTGGCCACCCAGGTCGCCTTGGCCCAGGGAGCCACCGTGCACGTGCTGACCCGCGGCGAGCAGGCCCGCCGGCTGGCGCTCGAGCTCGGCGCCGCCTCGGCCGGGGACGCGGCGGACATGCCACCGGAGCCGCTGGACGCCGCGATCTTGTTCGCCCCCGTCGGCGATCTCGTGCTACCCGCCCTGGCCGCGCTGGACCGGGGCGGCACCTTGTCGATCGCGGGCATCTACCTGTCCGACATCCCGCCGCTCAACTACGAAAAGCACCTGTTCCAGGAGCGCCAGCTGCGCAGCGTCACGTCCAACACCCGGGCGGACGCCCGCGAGTTCCTCCGGTTCGCGGCCGAGCACAAGCTGGCCGTCACCGTCCACCCTTACCCACTGGTCACAGCGGACCGCGCCCTGGGCGACCTGAAGGCGGGAAGGTTTGACGGCGCCGCGGTGCTGATTCCGTAGACGCTGCGAGTTTCCTGACCGTTCGCCGAAGATGGCCTTCCGGCGAGCATCACACCGGTAAGGGCCGGGCATACTGGGCAGCACAAGGAGCTGACATGAGTAAGCAAGCCTCACCGCCGCCGCCCGGCGACAAGCCCGTACCGCAGAAGGCGCCGCCCCCGCCGCCCGCGTGGCGGCACTGGCTCTGGCCGATCGCGATCGCGGTCATCTTCTTCCTCTACCTGTTCCTGCCCACCCGCACCACCTCGACCAGCCTCACCTACACCAAGTTCCTGGCCGACGCGTCGGCGCACCAGGTGAAGACGATCGACATCGCCTCGACGGCCGGCGGCACGAGCAGCGGCACGCTGACCAACGGGAAGTCCTATACCGTGGTCATCCCGCCGCAGGCGCAGCAGTCCTTCCTCAACCAGCTGGCGGCTGACAACGTGCAGATCACCGCCACCCCGGCGGGCAATGGCTTCGGCACCGAGGTGCTGATCTACCTGATCGTCTTCGGGCTGCCGATCGGGATCTCCATCTGGCTCTTCCGCCGGATCTCCAAGGGCGCGGCCGGCGGGCTGCAGGGCGTCATGGGCGTGGGCCGGTCCCGGGCCAAGGTGTTCGACGAGGAGCGGCCGGACACCAAGTTCACCGACGTGGCCGGCTACCAGGGGGCCAAGGAAGAGATCTCCGAGGTGGTGGACTTCCTGCGCAAGCCGGATCGCTACACCCGGGCGGGCGCGATGGTGCCCAGAGGCGTCCTGATGGTCGGGCCGCCCGGAACCGGCAAGACGCTGCTGGCCCGCGCGGTGGCCGGCGAGGCGGGGGTGCCGTTCTTCTCCGTGACGGGGTCCAGCTTCGTGGAGATGTTCGTCGGGGTCGGCGCGGCCCGGGTCCGCGACCTGTTCGCCGAGGCGCGCAAGCGCGCTCCCGCCATCATCTTCATCGACGAGGTCGACGCCATCGGCCAGCGCCGCTCGGGCGGCGGGGGCGGGTACGTGGCCAACGACGAACGGGAGCAGACGCTTAACCAGCTGCTCGCCGAGATGGACGGCTTCGAGCCGGCCACCGGCATCGTGGTGCTCGCGGCCACGAACCGGCCGGAGATCCTCGACCCGGCCCTGCTCCGGCCGGGCCGCTTCGACCGGCAGGTGACCATCCCGCTGCCGAACGTGCACGAGCGGTCCGCGATCCTGGCCGTGCACTCCCGCGGCAAGAAGCTGGCCGGCGACGTGGACCTGAACGCCGTCGCCCGCGGCACCCCGGGCTTTTCCGGCGCCGACCTGGCCAACCTGGTCAACGAGGCGGCCATCTTCGCGGTGCGCGAAGGCCGCGAGACGCTGAGGGCCGCCGACTTCGACGCGGCCAGGGACCGGATCATCCTGGGCCGCCGGGAAGGCTCCAACGTGCTGCTGCCCGAGGAGAAGCACGCGGTGGCGGTGCACGAATCCGGGCACGCCCTGGTAGCCGCGCTGGCCGAGCACGCCGATCCGGTGGCCAAGGTGACGATCCTGCCCGCCGGGCAGACGCTCGGCGTGACCGAGCAGCTGCCGCTGGTCGAACGGCACATGTACACCGAGGACTACCTGGAGGACTCGCTCGCGGTCCGCCTCGGCGGCCGGGCCGCCGAGCTGGTGGTGCTGGGTCAGGGGTCCACCGGGGCCGCCAACGACCTGGCCGGGGCGACGGACCTGGCCATCAAGATGGTCAGGGAGTTCGGCCTGTCCGCGACGCTCGGCCCGGTCGGGTACCCGGAGGGCGGTTCGGTGTTCCTGGGCAGCGGCGGTCCCGGCATGTCCAGCCGCCCGTTCGCCGAGGACACCCAGGCCGAGATCGACCGCGAGGTCTCCCGGCTGCTGCGCGAGGCCGAGCAGCGGGCGGTGGAAACCCTCAAGAGCCACCGGCGCGAACTGGACGCGCTGGTCGCCGAGCTGCTGGAGCGGGAGACGGTGGACGGCTCCGACGTGTACCGGCTGGCTGGCCGCCCGGACCGTTCGTCGACCGTCCCGCAGGTGCCCGGCTCGAGCACCACCGTGGCGCCCCGTGCGGTGGCGGCCTCCGGCGCCGGTACCGGGCCGCACGCCGCTAGCCGTCCGGAGCCAGCCGACCAGAAATAATTTTTGGCCGAACGGTCCCGGCTAACCGCGCTCACCACCAGGCCTGCCCTCCGGGCTGAGCCAGTTCGTGGCGCTGCCGCAGGGACGGGTACCCTCGGCGCTATGGCCTTGGCGATGCCGGCGTACATTCCCAGTCCGTCGATCAACAGCTTCCACATCGGCCCGCTGGACATTCACTTCTACGCCCTGATGTACCTGGTCGGCATCACCATTGCGATCATCATCACCAGGTGGCGCTGGAGCGCGGTCGGCGGCGATCCCGAACTGGTGGGCGACATCGCGCTGTGGAGCGTCCCGGCGGGGATCGTCGGCGGCCGGATCTACTTTGACATCACCACGCCGATGGACGTCCCGCACGTGTGGTACGGGGTATTCGCGGTGTGGGACGGCGGGCTCGGCATCTGGGGCGGGATCGCCCTGGCCTCCGTGGTCGGCATCTGGCGGCTGCGCCGGAACAAGGCCAACGTGGGCCTGTTCATGAACGCCGTGGCGCCCGCCTTGCTGGTGGCGCAGGGCATCGGCCGGATCGGGAACTACTTCAACAAGGAGCTCTTCGGCCGGCCGACGACGCTGCCCTGGGGGCTGGAGATCCCGTACCAGTACCGGGTGGCCGGCGGGATCCCGGCGAAGTACCTGACCGCCAGCACCTTCCAGCCGACCTTCCTGTACGAGCTGATCTTCGATTTCATCTGGGCCGGGGTGCTCGTCTGGCTGGGCCATCACCGCAAGATCAAGCCGCCGGGCCTGTTCGCGCTGTACGTCTTCGGCTATTCGGCGTACCGGATCTTCGAGGAGTCGCTCCGGGTGGACTCGTCGGTGTACATCCTCGGCCTCCGGCTGAACATGTACATCGCGTGCATCCTGACCGTGATCGGCGCGGTCTGGTTCTACCGCATCCAACGTCGCCCGGCCCCGTCGGCCGAGCCCTACCTGGGCGTGCCGGAGGCAGCCAAGCCCGCGCAGGATGCCGGGACGGCGCC
>Ga0182030_10017277_pt1 | contig 13939 bp, 13 predicted proteins | sample 812S3MmetaG_FD_121299 | JGI IMG/M metagenome (GOLD analysis project Ga0182030, IMG submission 121299) | Permafrost microbial communities from Stordalen Mire, Sweden - 812S3M metaG (Illumina Assembly) | ecosystem: Environmental > Terrestrial > Soil > Wetlands > Permafrost | place: Sweden...
GGTGTAGTGGGCGCGCTGGAGGATGTAGCCGTTCCAGGAAGGCACGAGGAAGGTCTCGAAGAACTTGCCGTGCGCGGTCACATCTTGGTACACCCCCCAACGGGTTCCTCCGAGGCGTCGCCTCACAATGCGAAGCTCGGCCATGGTGCACAAGAAGTCGTCGACCTCCTCGGTGTCGACGCGGTACTCGATGAGGATCAGAACCGGGCCGTCTTCAGGATGGACGTGCTCGCCGATCGTAAGTGACGGGCTAGTGACTAGCTGTAACGACGAGCGATCCACGACCGGCAAGCGGAAACGGGGGATGAGGAGAATGCCCGGCACGAGTGCGAAAGCCGCAATCAGCAATGTCTCGCGGATCGGCAGGAAAGTGTCTACGACGCCGAAGCCGAGGCCGCCGAGAACGAACGGTCCTTGCAGCACGACGTAGTAGAGCGACAGCGAACGGGTCTGCACCCACTCGGGAGTCACCTGACGTGCGGCGATGACGAAGGCGACGGTCGACCACACCCACGACGCGCCGGTGACGAGGAGCACTGGAACTGCTGCCCAGCGCGTCGGCCAGATCACCAGGGCGACCAGGGCAAGTGCGTTCGCCAGGGTGGCGGCCGCGACGATGGTGTCGAGGTGGAGGTGGCCCTGTAGGCGGGGGAGAACGAGGGCCGCGAACATGGCTCCCACTCCGCTCAGCGCCAGAAAGAGGCCATAACCGAAGGCCGAGACATGTAGGTAGTGAGCGGCGAATAGCGGGAGCAGGGCTCCGAGCGCCGCCGCCGGCGTGACGTAGAGAGCCGTTCGGGCGGCGACGGCTCGCAGTCCCGGGGTGTTGGAGAAGTACCGCCATCCTGACGAAATCGCACCCAGGAGGCTTTCGGCCGCCGAACCACCGGGAGTGGACAAGCGGAGGTCGTCTCGCCCGCGCCACAACAAGAGGAAACTGATTAGGGGAATCATGAGCGCTCCGCAGAGGGCGAAGAAAACCACGGTGCCGGCACCCCTCAGGACCGCGCCGCCGAGCACCGGTCCAACAACCTGGCCGATGTTCCACTGGAAGCTGTCCAGGCTGAACGCGACCGGGACCAGCTCGGGTGGTATGAGGCTCCCGATCGTCGTCCACCACGATGGCGAGGATGTTCCGCCTGATATCCCCATGCCGGCGAGCCCGATCAGGAGCGTCGCCGGCGACAGCAGCTTCGACGAAGACATCAGGCAGAGGAAAGCCACCGAGGAGATGAGCAGGACCTTCGCCACCAGCAGCACTGCGCGCCGGTCCCGGGAGTCCGCTGCCGCACCGGAGAACACGACGGCGAGGATGCCGCCGAGAGGGCCGATCGCGGCGGCGAGGGTGACCAGGACCGGCGATGTCGTCAGCCGCTCCATGATGTAACCGCCGACGAGGGTCACCATCCAGACGCCGGCGTTGGCGAACAGGCCTGTCGCCTCGAGCCACCGGAATGCCCGGCTCCGCAGAGGGGCGAACAGCTCTGTCACTCATCCACCCAAAGAGATGGAAACTGCACGGTCAACTCACAGATGAATCAGCCCGGGTCGCACGGAGACTCGGCTGTTCGGATCCGACGGGGTCGATGGTCCTGTCCAACCGCAGCCGACAGTCTCTAACCTCGTCGGCAGGACCTCGCCGGTCATCACAGGGGCCGCAGCGAACTCGGAAGAGGCGAGTCGCCGCCCGTCGCTTCCACATTGACAACGTGGCTGATGTCGGCGGACGACCGGCCGATGTGGAGCTCGTAGGTACCCGAATCGACGTACCAGCCCGGCTGGGACCTGTGCAGCGAAGCCGGCACAGGACCGTGGTGGAACACCGTTTTCGGCATCCGATCAACAAGAGTCAGCCAATCGGTGTCGACGACGTCGTAATAGGCGAACGATCGCTCGTTGAGCTCGAGCGACACGATCATCGTCTCGCCCGGGTCGAGCCATACCTTGGCAAAAGCTCGCAGCTCTTTCACGGGACGGAACCGGCCACCCGGCCGGGACCGTCCGCCTTCCGGCGGCGCGACGTAGAGCTGCACGACCTCGGCACCACGACGGCCGCCGATGTTGGTGACCGGGACCTCGATGCTCAAGTTGCAACCCGGCTCCAGCTTCGGGGCGGACAAGCTCGGTGCGCCGATCTCGAAGCTCGTGTACGAGAGCCCGTGGCCGAATGGGAATCGCACCGGCAGCCGGCGCGTCTCATACCACCGATACCCGACGAGCAGGCTCTCGCCGTAGCGGACCTTGCTCGACTCGCCGGGGAAGTTGCCGAATGCCGGCGTGTGCTCGAGGCACATCGGCAGCGTCGTCGGGAGACGCCCACCCGGCTCACTGTCGCCGAGAAGCACGTCGACGATCGCATTCGCCAATTCTTGACCGCCGAACCAGGTCTGGATCACCGCCGCAGCACTCTCCCCAGTCGAGACTGACCGGAGATCCCGAGTTGACGATCACTACGCTGCGGGGATGCGCCAAGAGCAAGCGTCTCACCAGCTCGTCCTGATTGCGGGGGAGCTCCAGGGTCTCTCGGTCGTAGCCTTCGCTCTCCCATAGGTCATCGGTCCCAACGATGATGATGACGGCGTCGGCTCCTTCGGCCGATTTGACGGCTGCCTCTATGCTCGCCTCGTTCGCGACGCCGTCGCTCGCGACACCGGGCGCGTAGGTGATCTCGACCGCGTCCCCCAGTCGTTCCCGGAGCACTGTCACAGGCGAGAGCACATAGTGCGGTAAGACTCGTGCGCTTCCACCGCCCATGATCGCGAGCCGCTCCGCGTTGGGTCCGATGATCGCTAGGCGACCAACCCCGGTGGTCTCGAGGGGGAGGAGGCCATCGTTGGCGAGGAGAACGATCCCGTCGGAGGCGGCTCGGCGAACGAAGGCCCGGTCCTGTTCGCGGTCCTCGGGATGCTCCTCGACAGGCACCTCGTCCAGCGCGCCAACCCTGTCGAAGACCGTGAGAATGCGGTGAACGATCTTGTCCAGCTGCGCCTCGTCCAGCTGGCCGGAACGCACGGCACCGACGAGTGCCGCGCCGTAAGCACGCGCCGGAGCCGGCATCTCCAGGTCGAGCCCTGCGTTCACGGCCTCGACCGTGTCTGCGATTCCGCTCCAGTCAGTCATGACGAATCCTGCGAATCCCCATTCCTCGCGAAGGATGCCGTCCAGAAGGCGGGCGTCGTTGGGGACGTAGTGCCCATTCACTCGGTTGTAGGAGGTCATGAGCGCAAGCACGTGGGCGTTTCGGACGCCGTACTCGAAGGGCAGCAGATAGAGCTCTCGCAGGGCGCGCTCGTCGATCTCAGACGAGCAGGTGTTGCGTTCATGCTCGACCTCGTTGCCGACGAAGTGCTTGATTGTCGCTACGACGTCGTTGTTCTGAACACCTTCGATGTATGCACTCGCCAGCTTTCCGGTCAGCACCGGGTCCTCCGAGAAGCATTCGAAGTTCCGACCCCAGAGGGGGTGACGATGAAGGTTCACGGTTGGCGCGAGGAGGACACGGCAGCCCTTTTCAATGGCTTGGCGAGCCACGACTGCACTCGCCTGTTCGACGACAGTCGTGTCCCAGGTGGCGCCGAGCGCGGTTCCCGAGGGTATGCAGACAGAAGGCGTGACGCTCGAATGGTCGAGGGTGTCGCCACGTGCACCGTTCGGACCGTCGGTCGTCTTGACCGACGGTATGCCAAGTCGAGGGAAGCTCGCCGTGCGCCAGGTGTCGATCCCTACAGTGAGCGCGGCCTTCTCCTCGAGGCTAAGTGCGCTCGTCAGCCTTGCGATCTCACGCGACGTTCTGACGTCGGCACTTGGATCATGTGTTTGCATGAGGATGCTCCTATGCGGTGAAGAAACCCGGCGCCTGCGGCCCTGCCAACCGATCGTAGGGGGACGAGTTCGCCGGTGTAGGGATTGGCGGTGTCTCCCGAGCGTCTGGACGCTTGGAGTTGTTGGCGGCCTGAGCACCGAGGCGCGGCTCCCAGGCGTCCGCCTGGACGAGTAGCTGTCCGCGCGGTGATCGCGTTGCTTCCGCGAACCCATCCGACGCGATGCCTCAGCTTGTGGGTTGGCTGGTCCGGCCGGTGTCCCGGTCTCTCGGTTCACGCCACGTTGCGTCTCAGCTCCTCTGAGGTTTCAGGCTGCCAGCGACTCTGTGACATTACGCGACAGCACCCCGGGGGGGGATCCGGGGTGCTGGTGATGGGGACACGATCATTGCGTCACCCCCGAGGCGATGACGTGATCATTGTCGACCCACGACCAGTATGCGCCGGGGACGCCGGGCTGACATAGGGCCGAAGGACTCATTTTCGCTAGGGCCGAGAAACCTACGCCGTTCTGCCGCGACGGGAAAGCCCGGCTTGCGACCCACCGGAGCGTCCACGCGAAGCGGCTCCGGTTGAGCCGGACAGAGCCGGGCTCCGCAGCCACGAATTGGTTGGGAGGAAGACGGCAAGAGTTCTTCGGGTGAGTTCCGAGCGGAGCTGGAGGGCCATCGTGGCGATCGCCTCCGACTTCGATCGATGCCACAGCCCTGTAACGGAATCGCCATTGCAGTACCACGCGGGTCGACCCACAATCAGTTATCGGTTCGAAAGTGAGCCGGAGGACTCTGCGTTCGTCGGGGTATCGCCTACCTGCCACGGCGCATAGCAAGGACACTTCTGAGGCTTGGGGGTGGACAATGCTCGAGAGCCAAGAGGGACTGGTTGTCCAGACCAGCACGTTGAGCCACGTTGTCGCACTCGGCCCACCTGGCGAGCGCGTCGTAACAGAGGCAGGCGCGCGCAGCAGTCTGACAAGAGGGAGGGCTTGCCCATGATCGATTCGGATTTTCGCGCCCTGAGGACCCTAAGCGTAAGCGACCTCCTCCCCGCTACGATCGCCTACGTACCAAACCAGCTCGGCGGAAGATACGTGGGCTACCTCTACCTGTTGGCGAGCGCCGATGGCTCCGTCCTCGGCGCTCCTGGCATCATCGGGGGAGTCGACGATTCGGAGCCCGACAGTGCCAGCGCTGAGGCCCTGATCGGTTGTCCGATCGGACCGTGGGAGTTGCGCCGAGACGGGTGGTATGCCGAGATCCAAGGTATCCCCGCCTTCCAGCAAACGGTCTAAGTGCTCACTAGCGGCAATCTAAGCCGGCGTTCCGGCCCGAGCCCGCCGAAGGCGCCTGGTGCGGTTTCGCCTCGCGTGCGGCCTCGGCCGGGCTGGTCGTGAACAGCCGCTAGATAATGGAACGGGTGCACGGCCCATTGCTTCCCTCGCAAGGCAACAGGGGTCGTGCACCCACTCATTTCATCGGTGAGTGGGCCCGGTTGCTTGAGCACAGGAATTCTCCACGCGGATGCGCCATGAACTCACCGGGTCACACCCGGAACTGGGCGACGCCACCGGTGCGGCCGGTGTCGCGGCCCGCGTGGTTCTCATGCACGTGTGGCCGCGACATCATGGTGAGATGCAGGAATATCTAGAGGTCAACCGGGCCAACTGGGACGAACGAGCCCCAGCTCACGCAGCCTCGCCCTCCTATGCCGTCCAGAGGTTCATCTCCGAGCCAACCTTCCTGTCCGAGGTGGTCTCGTTCGACAGGCCTCGGCTCGGCGAGCTTGACGATGTCAAGGGGGTCCATCTTCAGTGCCACATCGGCACGGACACGGTTTCGCTTGCACGTCTCGGCGCTCGGATGACCGGCCTCGACTTCTCCCCTGCGTCGCTTGCTGAGGCGCGCAGTCTTGCTCAGCGGACGGGCACGTCAATCGAGTTCGTCGAGGCCGACGTCTACCGCGCCGCCGAGGTGCTCGAGCGTGCTTCGTTCGACCTCGTGTACACCGGTGTCGGAGCGCTCGGGTGGTTGCCTGAAATTGCCCGGTGGGCTGCTGTTGTAGCCGCGTTGCTCCGACCGGGGGGAAGGCTGTTCCTCCGGGAGGGTCATCCGATGCTCTTTGCCATCGACGAGAGCCATCTGGACCGGCTCGTCGTTGACTACCCGTATTTCCAACGGGACGAGCCCCTCATCTTTGAAGACGCTGGCACCTACGTGGAGACGGACGTGCAGTTCTCCCACAATGTCACCCATGAGTGGAACCACGGTATCGGCGAAACCATCACGGCTCTTCTCGACGCAGGCATGGAGCTCACCGGGCTGGCCGAGCGCGACAGCGTCCCGTGGGAGGCGATACCTGGTCAGATGCGCGTGGACGCCGCCGGTGAGTGGCGGCTGCGAGACAGGCCTTGGCGACTCGCTGCAAGCTACACGCTGCAGGCCCGCAAACGCTGAGCCGTCCGGGAATCTGAATCTGAGCGGCACTCTGTCAGGCAGTTTGCTGAAGAGTCGGCGAATCGTGGTTCTCTATTCGCGAGGTCGTTCAAACGGCGGATCCCCGCAAGTGAGATCAACGAGCGCGGTGTTGCACGGTGCCTCGCAGAACGCGAGCTCGTGGCGTGCCTGGCAATTCGACCGGTCAGGGCCTTCCTCTACTTGGATTCGGTCAGGTCACAGAAGATGAAACCGTCCCGTTCGACGATCTGGCCAATCTCCACGTCTATGGGCGATCGAAAGCCCGGTCCATCCCAAACGAAGGTATGGAACTCGCCACGTTCCCCACAGGGATCAATTCCGGCTGGAAGCTCGCTGAGCAGCTCAGCGTCAAAGTGTCGCCCAGCGAATTCACTCGGCAGCTGGGTTGGGTCAACGCAGGTGATCACTGCCTTCAGGCCTGACTCGATCATCTCTCGCGCGAGGATGTCGGTCGGACGGTCCCAGAGCGGAAATGTCGGAGAGATACCCGTGCCCGTGAGACGTTCTTCTCGATAGGCTCGCACGTCTCCAAGGAACAGGTCGCCGAAGATGAAGTTCGTGACGCCTTCGACGAGTGCCTTGTCGATCGCGCCGGCAAAGCGGGCCTCGTAGACCTCGTTTGTGCACGACGCAGGAATGTCCACGGTGATAAGTGCCAGACCGAGGCGGTCTGCTTGGGCCTCGAGCAGGCTTCGCCGGACGGCATGCATCGCCACTCGATCTGCATCGGCGTTCACCGTGGACAAGAGCCCGGTTACCTCAACGGTGCCTTCAGCGCGTGCCAGGTCGAGTGCCATGGCGCTGTCTTTTCCACTGCTCCAGCTCATCCACGCTCTCGTGCGCGTCGTCATCTCCTTAGTCTTGTCCAGCCCGGTGCTGCCGTGGCACGGAGGCTGGTCGGCAGTCTTGGGAACCTTGAGGCGAGTCGAGGCAAGTCTCCCCATTTGCGTTGAGCACCATCACCCTCAAGACGTCGAATGCGCGCCGCTCAGGTGTCATCCCGGTTGCTTGCTGAATCCTGCCTCGGAAGGACTCGGAGACCGTTTCGGACTCCTCCAACTCGTCATCCCACAGCGACATGACGACGACTTCCGCTCGAGTTCCCAGCGGGGATTGGAGGGCGACGAGCCCGAGAAAGTGCGGCAGCACCAGGAAGCGGGGCAGTACCTCCGCGTCGATGTTGGTCATCACATCTTGAATCCGCGCCGACTCGACGAAGAAGCTCACCGTCCGGCACTTCACGGCGTGGAGATGGGCGACGCCTGCGCGACGCACAGCTGATGCGTGCTCGCCCTCTTCACCCCCAGTGCAGATTCAGGCGGGTCAAGTTGGCGAGGAATCCACTTCGCCCGAGCGAAGTCTTCCACGCCCCCATAGCGGTCCGCGAGGCGCGAGACGAGCGGGGCAGTCGCTCGGCGGCCGTTGTCCGAGCATTTCGAGTGAGGCGTCGGAAGGGGCAGTTGGCCGACCAGGGAAGCGACGAGTTCCGCACGAAACTGGGCAGCCACGAGAGTTAGCTGCCCGACGGCGGGCTGCCGCGTCGGCCGAGGCGTCGTTCGTTCGTCTTGCTGTTTCCCGAGGCCAGTTGGCTCCACTGCGAACCCCTTCCCACAAGCTCCGAAGGGGTAGCGCCACGATCCACACGGCCTGACTCAAGGCTCCCCCCCACATTTTCTATCGGCCATGGTCGCCAACAACTTGAGCGGCCGTTTCTCGCGCGAACGAACTGAAGCGACAGATCGTCCAGGACGAACGGAAGGTCGAACCTTGAAGCGGCGCTGTCCGCGAGGCCGAAAGAGCGGTCGCCGCGGCACTTTGGCGAGATGAGGCTCGATTGCCCTTGTTCCCGGGCCCTCGCGTTCCCGTGCTCGGTCGGGGGAACCGGAAATTGGGTGATCGCCGCGGATGGCGTCTTTGTCTTTCCCTTGCCCGCCTTCGCCAGTCCGGTCGCTCGGTACACGTAATCGAGCCATCCTGAGAACGTGGGGAATTTGACTGAGCAGTACTGCTCGACTTGAACACGAAGTCGACGTGGAGGTTCGTCGTCTGGGTAGCCCCGGGGTGCACCCCCGCCACCAAGGTTGCCTCACCGGTCGCCGGTGAGTGGTCCCCACGACCTGCGTTGCCGTCGCGTCGGCCGAGTCCCATTGTCCGAAAACCGCTGGAAACAAGTCAGTGGGCGGGGCTCCTTGGCGTCGCCTAGGGGAAAGCGGTCGCCCTTGTGGAAGGGCATGCCATCCACGCTTGGCCCGAACCAAGCGCCCGACTCAGCAGGTAGGGCCCCTCCCGGGAGCCGTACTCACAGTTGGGCTGGTGAGTCCCATTAGCATCACTCTGGCGCAAGACGCCGCCGCGGACCGCGGTCTGCTCGTTCCGGGAGTGAAGGGGAGGAGTTGTCATGGAGGTACGAAGTCGCCCGCTTCGTTTCGGGGTGCAGCTTCAGGCTCAACGCACTAGCTGGCAGGAGTACGTCGCGGCGTTGCGGTCGGCCGAGGAGCTCGGCTTCGACTCTGCTTGGACCTGTGACCACCTGCTGCCCTTCTCCGGGCCGGACGACGGTCCTTGTTTTGATGCCTTGACGACTCTGGCAGCGATGGCGACCCTCACTTCGCGCGTACGCATAGGGGTCCTGGTGAACGGCGTGCTATATCGCGACCCGGCCACGCTGGCCAAGAGCGCCGCGCTGGTCGACCACATCAGCGGCGGGCGGCTGGAGTTCTCCCTCGGCGCCGCATGGGCAGAAAGGGAGTTCCGCGCATACGGACTGCCTTTTCCCTCTCTCAAAGAACGTTACGAGCGTCTCGACGAAGCACTCCAGATTGTCACCTCACTGTGGCGCGAGCACCGGACGACTTTCGTGGGTCGCCACTACCGGCTCGAAAACGCGCCGTGTGAGCCCAAGCCCCTTCAACAGCCGTTCCCACCGATCACGATCGGCGGATCGGGGCTCGGCACGCTGCGACTTGCTGCTAAGTACGCGACGACTTGGAACATGCAGGGCCCGCCGGACAAGTTTGCCGAGAGAGCCGCCCTGCTCAGAAGGTGTTGCGAGGAGGTAGGGAGGGACTTCGACGAGATAGAACTGTCGCTGCACCCCCTGATCGCTTTGGCGCGAACACGAGAAGAGGCCGAGGTTCTCGCGTCGCGAACGGCTGCGAGTAACGGCCAGGACCTCGAAGGCCAACGAGGCAACTGGCTTCTCGGCTCGCCCGCTGAGGTCACCGACCAGCTTCGGTGTTATGCAGAGGTCGGGGTCTCGAGTTGGGTGATCGGCGTCGGTCACCCGTTCGACATGGCCCAGCTCCAGCTCCTGCTCGAAGACGTGGTGCCAGCGCTCGACTGAGTCTCTGCCGGCGCAGGGATCGGCCGGATTGCGGGAGCTCAAGTGCCGATCGCGTAGCCGTCGTCGAGGATTGCGAGAACTCGGACTCTGTGGTCGAAGGGGACGTTGTGCGAGCTTCATTTTTCTGTCTGCCACGCACCCATAGTGCCTATCGACAGCTTCAACCCTCACCAGGAGCTAATTGTGACTTTCGAGCTGAACTTGAGGACTGAAGACCCCATCGTTTTATGCACCCGTCCGATGCACGCTCTAGCAGTACAGCCTGCAATTTGAAGAGTTGAAAGTCGCGTTTTACTGCGTTTCCGGGGCGATTGTTGCTCAGCGCAACACGCGATTGTGCCGATACAGAGCACATGCCCGAGCTGATGCCACACCCAGGAGAGCAGCCTGGCCGAGTTGTGTCCCGTCCCCGCTCCACCAACAGAGCTCCGAGGCAGGCTGGAGCGAGAGCGAGGCTCGCGGTCGTCGGGAACAGAGCCGGAGCCGTTTCCTTGACGCCCCACAGAGGCGACCGCGGTTCTGCTGACGACGGGCTCGCAGCGAACTATCGATGGCTTGAGGCGCTGCTAGCGCACTCGAGCGACCTGATCGCGGTCGTCGACGAGCAGGCCAGGGCAATTTATGCGAACCCGGCCGCTGAACGCATTCTTGGCTTTGTTCCTGATGAACAGTTGGGGAGGAACATGCTCGAGCTAATCCACCCTGACGACCTCGAAGCGACCGCAAAGCTGTTCCTGGCTGCAACTCGCCAAGTGGGGAATGCGCAGCCTGCAGTGTTTCGGTTCAAAACTGCATCTGATGAGTGGAAGGTTCTCGAGGCAACCGCTACCAATTGCCTGCGAGACCCCGCTATCAAGGGGATCGTGGTGAACGCCCGTGACGTCACCGAACGAACGAATCTGTTGCGAGTGCTGCGCACCTTGGGCCTGGGCAATCAGGTCTTGGTGCATGCCACGAATGAGTCCGCTCTCCTTGCAGAAATGTGTCGAATGATCATCTCCTCGGGTGGGTACTTGTTGGCCTGGGTTGGCTACGCCGAACGAGATCAGTCGCGAACGGTGCGTGAGGTCGCGTCCGCGGGACGTACGGATTACCTGCAGGGTCTCCAGGTCGGCTGGGGTGACGACGATGCCGGAGGCGGGCCGGCCGGCATGGCCATACGAAACCGTGAGGTGCAAGTAGTGAAAGATTTGCACCGATCGAAGGCCTACGCACAGTGGCGGACCGCAGCAGACGCGTGCGGTTTTCGCACCTCGTGTGCGTTGCCCCTTGTCGTAGGGGACGACGTGATCGGGGCTCTCATGATTTATGCCGCCGAGCCTGGAGCCTTTGGGCCGAGCGAAGTCGCGGTCCTGAGCGAACTCGCTGATGATCTCGCGTACGGCATCGGGCGACTCCGCGACGCCGAGGATGTCGCCCGCAACGAGGCTCTCCTCCGCGAAGCCGAGCGCCTCGCCCACGTTGGGCACTGGCAGTGGGACCTCGTAGGGGGCTGCTTCGAGTTCATGGCCGACGAAGTATTCGCCATTCACGGCACTGTTCCTGAGAGGTGGGGGGGTACTTTCGAGGCGTTCCTCGCCCTGGTGCATTCCGAGGATCGGTTCCTCGTTGAGCAGGCGATCGCCAGGACCCTTGCCACAGGTGCCGCCGAGCTGGAGCACCGCATCGTTCGACCGGACGGGGAGATTCGCTGCGTCCGCGAGCGCACCGAGGCACTCCTCGACAGCGATGGTCAGCCGGTGCGGATAGTAGGAACCTGCCAGGATGTCACCGACCAGAAGGCGGCTGAGACGAGTGCCGGAGAGCGATCTCACTTCCTCGAGGAGCTCCTCGAGGCGATCCCCGTGCCTGTTCACTACAAGGACACCAATTTGCGTTACTTGGGCTGTAATGAGGCCTTCGCGACGTCTTTGGGCCGGTCCAGGGACGAGATCATCGGCAGGACCGTCTTCGACCTCCACCCGCCAGACTTGGCGACGCGATTCGATGCGGACAACCGGGAACTTCTTGCCCACCCCGACCGGCACATCGAGGAGGTCGTCGAGTCGACCGGGCCGACCGGTCTTCGCCGTGAGGTGGAGACCCACAAGGCGGTCTACTCAGACATAGCCGGAAAGCCGGCGGGAATCGTCGCTGTCGACTTCGACATATCGGAGATGCGCCAGGCCGAGCAGAAGCTGGCCGCGACGGCCGAGCGACTGGCACTCACCCTGAACGGGGCGGTCACCGCTCTTGGTGCCACCGCCGAGTTGCGCGACCCCTACACCGCCGGCCACCAGCGGCGGGTGGCCGAGCTCGCCTGCGCGATTGCCCTCGGACTTGGCTGGGACGAGTCGCGCATCGAGCCACTTCGGATTGCCGCCCTGTTGCATGACATCGGCAAGATCGTCGTGCCGGCCGAGATCCTCTCCAAACCGACGCGGCTCTCCGAGCCCGAGATGCAGCTCATCCGCCTGCACGCCGATGCAGGCGCCGACACGGTTGCTCTCATCGGATTCGACGGTGACGTGGCGGAGATCATCCGCCAGCATCACGATCGTCTGGACGGCTCCGGTTATCACGGCCTGATTGGCAGCCAGATCCTGCCCGGTGCGAGGGTGCTGGCGGTCGCCGACGTGATGGAGGCGATGGTCAGTCATCGGCCCTACCGGCCCGGGCTGCCGATAGAAATGGCCTTGAAAGAGATCGAGGACGGCGCGGGTAGCCGTTACGACGTGAAGATAAGTGAGATCGCCCTCTCGCTTATCCGCGAGCACCGATTCGAATTCAGCCTTTAGCTTGGCCGCAGCCTCTGCGTGCCGCGGGCCAAGTGCCCTGAAGTTTGTCGCACATGCTCGGGAGAAGTGTGATCTTGTCCACAAGAAGGGCCGGCGCCGACGCGTTTGCGCCTCCTCGGGGTCTGACGACGGGCCCGGTGACCGATACGGCCGCTTGTGGTATCCGCTCGTGGACTAGAGCGGCCGCAGATGGGGTCGAAGTCCTCTATCCGCATGCCTCACGCCTACTGGACAATTGACATCGTGATGGGAGTATTGGACACACCATGGGTAGCGGCCGGTCATGATGGGTGCGCGGATCTCCCTAAAACTGCGGCGCGCCGACGTCTTTCTCTGACGACGAGCGCCATGACGACGATCCTCCCGGTCGCAGGCGAGGTCCGCGGGCAAGACGTCAGCTCGCATTCGTTGACCGGCTTCCACGGATTAGTCCACCGTGATCGGGTTGTGGCCCTTGAGGCAGACAATCTCGATGACGTTGCCGGTGAGGATTGAGCGTGGCTGTCCTCGGCATGCTCCTCGCTGAACAGAGGGACACGGAGTCGGGTGGGGCCTTCGGCTCCTCCTGGTTCCGGCTGAGGACCGAGTTCGTGTCCGGGTGGCAATCGGCTTCGCGCTCCGCTTTGGCGGATTCCACCCGGGGCGAGGCGGTAGAAAGTGCTGACTTGGATCCGCTGGGGATCCTCTGACCTGTAGGAGTGGACACGATGAAGGTGTGGATAGACCAACAGCTCTGCACGGGAGACGGTGTTTGTGAGGAAATCTGCCCCGAGGTGTTCGCTTTCCTGGATGATGGGTTGTCCTATGTCAAGCAAGGCGACACGGTTCTCAACAACCCTGGCGGGAACTCGCAGATGGTGACAGTGAGCCCTGAGTTCGAAAAGGCTGTCGCCGAAGCAGCTGAAGAGTGCCCGGGCGAGTGCATCGTCATGGAAGCCGACCTGTAGGACAGGGTGTCGGAGTTGAGTCGAATTGTCCCTAACGACTGGGCCCCCTGTCGGTACTGACGCCGTGGCCCCTCACTTGGTAGGGCCGCTCAGGATTCCAACCCGGGCCTAGGCGCGGCGAGTCGGCTCGTCGGCACAGCTCATGACAAGGGCGCGGGTCGGTTCTGGAAGGCCCGCTTGACTCGTCATGGCAATAGAGATGTTCAGTTCCCGCGCTCCGCGGCGCGATGTGCCGTTCGCCGTGATGTGGTTGGGCGTGGCCACCGTGATGGCCTACGGCCTTCCCGTTCTCGGCATCCTCATCGTGCTGCCCCGGAGTCAGATCTTCGGTCTCACAGGGTTCATTGACGCGGCCAGGGCGGTGTTCGCCGTCTAGGAGGGTCACGTAGCGAGCGACGGCACCGTGATCCTCACCGGCGCGGGCAAGGTGCTTGGCGACGTGGCTGCGGTCACCTTCATCTGGGCGATCGCATCGGCCGGAGCGACCTGGATTATGGGCGCCGACCGCAGCGAAGCGATCGCCGCGGCGGACGACGGCCGTCCGCGTCTGCTAGGAGCGTGTGCCAGTAACGGTCGA
>Ga0182030_10017278_pt1 | contig 13939 bp, 11 predicted proteins | sample 812S3MmetaG_FD_121299 | JGI IMG/M metagenome (GOLD analysis project Ga0182030, IMG submission 121299) | Permafrost microbial communities from Stordalen Mire, Sweden - 812S3M metaG (Illumina Assembly) | ecosystem: Environmental > Terrestrial > Soil > Wetlands > Permafrost | place: Sweden...
AATCGCGAGATCCCGATCATCACCGACGACATCCTCGCCAATCCCGAGTTCGGCACCGGCGCGGTCAAGGTCACGCCGTCGCACGATCCCAATGACTTCGAGGCCGGCCTGCGCAACAACCTGCCGCAGATCGAGGTGATGAACGAAGTCGCGCAGATGAACGACAACGCCGGCCCGTACAAAGGGCTCGACCGCTTCGAGGCGCGGCAGAAAGTTCTGGAAGACCTGGAGCGCGGCGGCTTCCTGGTCGGCGCGAAAGATTACATGGTCCCGCTGGGCAAGTGCGACCGCTGCAAGACCATCATCGAGCCGCGCCTCTCGACGCAGTGGTTCGTGAAGGTCAAGCCGCTGGCCGAGCGCGCCATCGAAGTCGTGCAGAACGGCGACATCAAGTTCGTCCCTGAGAATTACGCCAAAACCTATTTCGAATGGATGGGCAAGATCTATGACTGGTGCATCTCGCGCCAGTTGTGGTGGGGACATCGCATTCCCGCGTGGCACTGCAAGCCATGCGGCGAGATCATCGTGGCGCGCGAAGCACCAACGAAATGCACGAAGTGCAGCGGGCCGGTGGAACAGGACAGCGACGTCCTCGACACCTGGTTCTCATCGGGCCTGTTGCCGTGCTCCGCGCTCGGCTGGCCCGACAGCACGCCCGATCTCGACGCCTTTTATCCCACCACGCTGCTCATCACCGGCTTCGACATCCTGTTCTTCTGGGTGGCGCGCATGATCATGTTGAACTGCCATTTCATGCGCGGCCACGAACATGGCGACGTTCCCTTCCGCAACGTCTACATCCACGCCCTGGTGCGCGACGCCGAGCGCCAGAAGATGTCGAAGACCAAGGGCAACGTCATGGACCCGATCGAGATCATCGAGAAGTACGGCACCGACGCGGTGCGCTTCACGCTCGCCTCCATGGCCGCGCCCGGAACCGACATCGCTTTCTCCGAAAGCCGCACCGAAAGCTATCGCGCCTTCGCCAACAAGATCTGGAACGCCGCCCGCTTCCTTTTCATGAACGTCGACCGGGCGACCGAAGCGGGGCTCTGGTCGCTCGCGGAATTTAAGAATTCCCAGAATTCGGGTGCGATAAAGGATGTTTCGGATTCGGGTGCCCCACCCTTCCGCGAAGCGGAGGGTGGGACGAAAGGTATCCATGGTTTCAAATCCGAAACCTTGGAAGATCGCTGGATCCTCTCGCGCTTCAACCGTGTCGCCCTCGAGATCAACGACGCGCTGGATACTTATCGCTTCCACGAAGCCGCGCATGTGGTCTATCACTTTTTCTGGGGCGAGTTCTGCGACTGGTATTTGGAACTGATCAAGCCGCGGCTGCTGTCGGACGATCGCGAAGCCGCGCGTGCGGCCTACGCGAACCTGATCGGCATCTTCGAAGGCGCGCTGCGGCTGCTGTCCCCGTTCATGCCGTTCATCACCGAGGAACTCTGGCACGCCGTTTACGATGGCGAGCCCCCGGCCAAGTCAATCGCGCTGTCGCGCTATCCGCTCGCCGATCCCGCCCAGATGGACGCCGACGCTGAAACCGCGATGGCGATCCTTCAGGACCTGATCGTCAGCGTCCGCAACGTTCGCGCCGAGCTGAAAGTCGAGCAGAAGCAGAAGGTGGCCATCGAGGTATTTGCCGCAAGCGACGAGGTTCGCTCCATGCTGGAGCTGAATCGCAGCGCGGTGGAGCGCCTGGCGAATGTCGAGGGCATAACGTTTGTCGCGGAGTCGCTGGCCAAGGCCTCGGGCGCGCGCAGCACCGCGCGCTTCGACGTGCGTGTGCTGTTTGAACGCAAGATCGACGTCGCCGCCGAGCGCGACCGCTTGACGAAAGAACTGGAAAAGCTGACGCAGGAACTGGCGCGCGGGACCGCGCAGTTAAACAACGAAGCGTTTCTATCGAAGGCGCCCGCCAAGGTGGTCGAAGGCCTGAAGCGGCGCAAGGCAGAAGTCGAAATGTTGGTACAGAAAACGAGCGACGCGCTCGGCGAATTAGGCTAGGTCTTTTGTTTGTTGTGTACTGTAGCCGGGCGTGACTTTTTTCTCGCTTCGAATTCGGTAGTGTATCAGGGCGCGACTTTAGAGTCTGCGTGAGAATTGAGTTTGATCTTCGGCGGTGGAGTAAGACGCACGAAAAAAGAACCCCGAAGGGGTGGAAGTGCAGTTAGCCCAGGACGGAGCGAAACCGGGGTCCCCGACGAGCGCGGGGGGTTGCGCTCGTTGGGGTGGGAAGCGGAGTCCTGGGTAGGTGGCAAAAAGTAACCGAGTCCCGTAGGGACGGCACGGTTTTCACGCGCGACTTTAGTCGTGCCGAAAGACGACTAGAAATCCGCGGGCTTTGGCCCCTGCAAGGCCGGAATCCCTCAGGGGCTAACGCCCGAAGTTCTCTTACGACGTGTCGGCATGGCTGAAGCCATGCCCTGATACAAACCGATAGCTGATAGGCTCGATTCAGAAAGCAAGGCGTTCGAGGGCTCGCATCATGGACTGGACAAGCCGCCGCATCACCGCCATTTTGGAGAACGCGCTGCTCGAGGACCGCGCCACGCGCGACGCCACCTCCTACGCCTGCATCGACGTCAACCAGCGCGCCTCGGCCACCCTGCTCGCCAAGCAGGACTGCATGCTCTCCGGCCTGGGTTGCGTCCATCGCATCCTCGACGTCTACGCCATGCTCGACGGCGCCATCACGTCGCATCCCGAAGTCACCAGCCACACGGAAATCTTTGACGGCGTCCGCCTGCGCAAAGGCCAATCCATTGCCGTAATCGTGCACAATGCCCGCGTCATTCTCTCCTGCGAGCGCGTCATCCTGAACATCATGCAGCGCATGAGCGGCATTGCCACGCTCACGCGCCGCTACGTTGACGCGGTGGAAGGCACCGGGACCGTGATCCTCGACACCCGCAAGACCGCGCCCGGCCTGCGTGTGCTCGACAAGTATGCGGTCACTTGCGGCGGCGGCCACAATCATCGCCTCGATCTCAGCGACGGCGTGCTCATCAAGAACAACCACATCGCGCTGGCGGGCGGCGTGCTTCCGGCGCTGGATCGCGCCCTGCGTAATCGCCGCGGCTCGGAGACGGTGGAGATCGAAGTGCGCTCGCTCGATGAATTCGAGATCGTGCTGGAGCACGGGGCCGAGGCCATCCTGCTCGACAACATGACGCCCGATCAGGTCCGCCAGGCAGTGGAACGCGTCCGCAAACTGAAGCTGGCGGTGCCCCTGGAAGCCTCCGGCGGAATCACCCTGGAGAACGTTCGCGCCTACGCCGAAACCGGCGTCAACTTCATCTCCGTGGGCGCACTGACCCACTCCGTCCCCGCCGTCGACCTCAGCATGCGCCTCGCGCCGGTGTGAGGAAGGCCGCTGTTCGCCGTTCGCTTTCAGCGGTCAGCCGTCAGCTTTTGGCTCTTAGCTCGTAGCTCGTAGCTCATAGCTACCCATTCTCTCTCCCTTCGCGCATAATCTTCCTATCGCCCGCACCGCACCAACTCGCATCGACACTCGCTCCGACGGCTCCACCGACGCGCGTCTCAGCCGCATCGTGCGTCTGCTGAGCGACAACGCGACCGTGGTCATCAGCGGCCAGCGCATCGCCGAAGAGCTGGGCACATCCCGCTCCGAGGTCTGGCGCGCGGTGCAACATCTTCGCGAGCTGGGTGTGCAAATCACCGGCCATCTCGCCACTGGATATCAACTGGACGCCATGCCCGATCTCTTGCTTCCCGATATTCTCGCTCCCCTCGTCAGCGGAACCATCTTCGCGCCGCACATGCATCACTATTTCCGCATCGGCTCCACCAACGTTGCGGCCATGCAAGCCGCCGCGGACGGCGAACCCGAAGGCGCGGTGTTTCTTGCCGAAGAGCAGACTGCCGGCCGTGGACGCGGCGGCCATAGCTGGGAATCGGAGCAGTCGGTCGGGATCTACTGTTCCGTTGTATTGCGTCCGGAAATGGCGCCCGTCGACGCGCTGTTTCTCTCGCTGATGACCGGCATCGCGATGGCCGACGCCATCAAGCAGATCACGGGCCTCGACCCCGACCTGCGCTGGCCCAATGACGGGCTGCTCAACGGCCGCAAATTTTGCGGCATTCTCACCGAGATGAATGCCGAGCCCACGCGCGTGCGCTACGTCGTCATCGGCATCGGCCTCAACGTCAATCACACGTCGTTTACGGGCGAGCTGGAGCCCATCGCCACGTCGCTGCGCATGGAGAGCGGACGCAACTGGTCGCGGGTTGAGCTTGCCGCCGCTCTGCTAAAATCGCTCGACGGCCACTACCGCAAGCTGGTCGAAGGCGGCCAGAGCGCTCGCACCGCCATTCTGCAGGAGTTCGAAAAGCGCTCCTCGTTCGTCCGCTCCCGGCACGTTCGCATCGATGACAATGGCGGCTGCGAAGGCGTTACCGAGGGCCTGGACGAACGCGGGTTCCTGCTGTTGCGCACCGCTAAGGGCTTGCAGACTGTGCTGTCGGGCAACGTGCGCGCCTTGGATGGAACGTAGATCATGCTCCTGGTCCTCGATGTCGGAAACAGCAACACGGTGCTCGGCGTTTTCCAGAGCACGTCGGCCGATCCCGGCGCGCACTACGGCCCGCTGATCGCGCACTGGCGCGTCTCCACTACCAAAACGCAAACTGTGGATGAGTACGGCGTGCTCTTCCGCAATCTGTTCGCGATGAATGGCATTGAGTTCACCTCCGTGCAGGGCACGGTCATCTCCTCGGTCGTGCCGCCGCTCGACTCCACGCTGCGCGAAGTTTGCGAGCGCTATTTTCAGTCGCGGCCCCTGTTCATCGAACCGGGCGTCAAGACTGGCATGCCGGTCCATTACGACAATCCCGCCGAAGTCGGCGCCGATCGCATCGTCAACAGCGTGGCCGCATTCGAGAAGTTCGGCGGCCCGTGCATCATCGTGGACTTCGGAACCGCGACCACCTTCGACGTGGTCTCGAAGAAGGGCGAGTACCTGGGCGGTGTGATCACGCCCGGCATCGGCATTTCAGCCGAGGCGCTCTTCACCCGCACCGCCCGTCTGCCCCGCGTGGATGTCCGCAAGCCCCCGCGCGTGCTGGCCACCAACACCGTCAACAGCGTTCAGTCGGGCCTTTACTACGGCTACCTCGGATTGATCGACGGCATTCTGGAGCGGCTAATCGCCGAACTGAACGACAACGTGACCGTGGTTGCCACCGGCGGTCTGGCCGCGTTGATGGGCGGCGGCTCCAAGTACATTCGCGAGATCGACGACCTGCTGACCCTGGAAGGGCTGCGCATCATCTACGAGCGCAATCAGGCGCACAACAAGCGGCGTTCGGAAGCCGCGCCGGGCGACACCCCTCCCGAACCGCACAGCGCGCGCAAAACCGCCGGCGCAACGCCAAAACGGAGTTGATGATGATCGGCATGCTGCGGGTGGAGCACGCCTTCAGAGTCTGCGTGAGAAGTAGGTTTGATCTTCGGCGGCGGAGTACGACACACGAAAAAAGAACCCCGAAGGGGTGGAAGTGCAGTTAGCCCAGGACGGAGCGATAGCGGAGTCCTGGGTAAAGTGGGAAAAAGATCAGAGTCCCGTAGGGACGGCACGGGTTCTCACGCACTCACTTCAGGCGTGCATGGATGCCCGCAACCATGACCTGCGCTTTAGTGCCTGAAGTAATACTTTCCTTACCTCAGTCGCAAAAGCCGATATATTACCGAATCCTTGAAACTGCACCGCTGAAGCGATGCACCTTGGCCAAATGTGAAGGCCCGCGCCTCATTCAAGCCTCGCTCGCTTGAGCGAAGTAATTCTCATCGTGGAAAACTACTTCAACTACTTCACGGAAATCGAGGAGCACTTCCAGCGCCGCCGGGGCACGCTGCTGCTGTTGTCGCCGCTCGACTGGGCGCTGATGGAAACCTGGAAGGATGCAGGCATTCCTCTGGAAGCCGTCCTGCGCGGCATCGATGTGACGTTCGAGAAATGGGAGCGGCGTCCGCGCAAGACGCGCAAGGTAAATGGTCTCGCTTTCTGCGCGCAGGAAGTGCTGGCCTCGGCCGAGGAGATGAAGGATGCTGCCGTCGGCGCGCCGTCGAAGTCGAAGGAGAAGCGCGACGCCGGCCTCGATCAATCCGCCGTGGCCGAATATCTGACGCGCAACGCAAGCCAGCTCGATCAGCTCCAATTGCCCGGTTCTGCACAGGCGCTGGCGCAACAGACTGCCGCAACCCTGCTAGGCTTAGCGCAGTCGCTCGCGCAGGCAACAACCGTCGGGATGGAGGACCTGGAGCGGCGGCTCACGATTGCCGAGGAGAAGCTCTTCGCGGCTTTGCTGGCCGCCACGCCCGACGAAGCGCTGTACCAGGTGCGTTCCGAGGCTGACCGCGACCTGGCGCCGTATCGCCGCAAGATGACCGCTCCGCAGATCGAGCACCTGCAAAAGCAGTACATCCACAAGCGGCTCTTCGAGCAATATCGGGTGCCGCGTTTGAGTTTGTTCTACATGTAGGTGTGTCCGGGACTAATCCCGCGGATTGCTCGTTTCGTATGAGGGCACGACTTTAAGTCGTGCCCTCATACAAAACGTTCTATGAGATAGGTTAGTAATCGGAGATTCCTTGCAACTGAAAATCGAAAAGCTGGTCTACGGCGGAGACGGCCTGGCGCGACTTCCCGCCGATGGGCACGGTCGCGGCAAGGCTGTCTTCGTGCCCTTCGTGCTTCCCGGCGAAGAAGTCGAAGCCTCGGTGCTCGAAGGCCGCTCCGGCTTCGTGCGCGCCTCCCTCGACCGCGTGCTCGTGCCTTCCCCTGAGCGCGTCGAGCCGAACTGTCCGTACTTTGGCCGCTGCGGCGGTTGCCATTACCAGCACATTGACTATGCGGCACAACTCCGCCACAAAGCCGAGATCCTGCGCGAAACCCTGCGCCGCACCGCCAAGCTCGACTTGCAGCAGGACATCACCCTGCACTCATCCCGGCCGTGGGGCTATCGCAATCGCACGCGAATGCACGTGCAACATCAGCCGCAATTCGCGCTCGGTTACTTCCGTCACAATTCGCACGCGCTGTTGCCGGTGGAGAGTTGCCCCATCAGCTCGCCGCTCATCAATCGAGCCATCACGGCCGTCTGGACGGTCGGTCGCCGCAAGGGAGTTGTGCCCGAGACCCTGCACGGGTTGCAGTTCTTCACCAACCACGATGACACCAAGCTGCTGGTCGAGCTCTATGTGCGGCCGGAAGCAGTTGTCAGCCATCCGGCACCGGCTGTCCGCTCGAAAACGGCGGCGGCCGGCACTGACGAAGCGCGAACCAGTTCAAAAGCGATGCAGACGTTCGCTGCGCAGCTGGGCAACTTCCTTCCCGAACTCACGGGCGTGGTTGTCTTCGCGGCGTCGCCTGTGGAGGATGAAACCCGGCAGCACGCGCCGCTTACCTCGACGCATTCGGAAGCTCCGCAAGCCATCGGCGAAGGCTCGCTGCTCTATCGCGCCGCCGAAGCCGACTACCGCGTCAGCGCCGGCTCCTTCTTTCAGACCAACCGCTTTCTCATCGACAAGTTGGTCGAAATCGTCGTGACCAACCGCACCGGACGTGCCGCGCTGGACCTTTACGCGGGGGCCGGCTTGTTTACTCAGCGCCTGGCGCGCAATTTCGATCAAGTGTTGACCGTGGAATCTTCCCCGCACTCTTTCGCCGACCTGCGGCACAACGTCCCGGCCAACGTGAAGTGCATCCGCTCGACAACCGAACTTTTCCTCGCTGAACGCTCGTCGAAGCTGGCGCTTGATGTGGTAATCCTCGATCCGCCGCGCGCAGGTCTGGGCGAGAAGGCGGCTGCCGCCCTGGGCCGCATGTCCGCCTCGCATGTGACGTACGTCTCATGTGATCCGGCAACCCTCTCGCGCGACCTCCGCGTCCTGCTAGAATCGGGCTATCGGGTCGAGCAGGCGCACCTGGTGGACCTGTTTCCGCAGACGTATCACATGGAAACCGTTCTGCACCTGGCGCGCTAACGCAGGTCGATTTTGGTGTATTGGGTGGAGCACCGCTTCAGCGGTGCAGCTACGGACTGGAGACGGAGCCGGCTTTAGCCACTGAGGTCAAGAGAGACATTACCTCAGGCGCTAAAGCGCAGAATCATATGCTGCCGCCAGCAATGCACGCCTGAAAGGCGTGCTCCACCCCTCGCTTACGCCAAGAGAAGATCCGCGCTAGCTCGACGATCCTCGCCGAAATCCCCAGGTCCAACTCACACGCTTTGGCGTGTGATGCAGTGAAGGAGATCCTATGTACGCGCTCGCCATCATTCGTTATCGGAAGCCGATAGAAGACGTCCTGAAGCATGTGGACGCGCACCGCGCCTATTGCCAGGGCCTGAAGCAAGAGGGTTTGCTGCTTGCCTCCGGGCCGCTGGCGCCGCGCAACGGTGGCGCCATGCTGCTAAGAGTGCCCGATGACGAAGCACAGGCGACGCTGGACAGTATTCGCGACAACGATCCCTACACGCGCTTCGGACTCGCGCAATACGAAGTGTGGCCCTGGAACCCCGTCTTCGGCGCGGAGGACCTGGACCGCCTGTAACCATCCCAAGGAGCGCGACGCGACGGCAGCAGTAGAGCAGTGGCAATGTCGGTCGAAGGCGGCTTTGAAGGGGCACGGCTTTAGCCGTGCCGTTACGCCGCACAAATGAAGATGGCCTTTAGGCCCTGAGGGAGCCAGTTTCCTCAGCGTTTAGAGCCGAACTTTCTATTACCCTCAGCGGCATGCCTGAAGGCGTGCCCTTTCAAAGGCGGGGTTAGACACCGAAATTGTAAGCGCTCTAAGGCTGACATCAACACAGCGCGCAAGTTGGGACTCCGGCGGGCGGACGTGTCTACAACCCTACTCTCGGAAGAGCGCGAATCGGCAGCCCCACTTTCGCTCCCTCCAACGGGCGCCGAACCAATCCAAGCCGCCTCAAAGCCATATTGCGGCGGACAGGAGCCGGTCTTCCTGGCTGCTCTCGGCTTTTCCGCCGGAATCATCGCCGCCAACTATCTCTGGCGCTCTCCTTACATCTGGCTGGCAGGATTCCTGATCGCGGCGACTGGCGCGGCGCTCGCCCTTCGCCGCTCGCCCCAGGCAGGATTCGCTCTCGCCCTGGCGGCCATGCTTCCCCTCGGCGCTTTCTATTTGCAGGCGCGGGACGCGGCCCAGGTTACAGTCGCGGAGAACTTGCAGCCTTTCGCCACCGGAGGGACCAGCGTCGACGTCGTCGCGCATGTCATTCGCGAGGGACTGGTCCGCGACAGTCCCTACGGTGGCAAGCAGCAGTCCGTCGATGTCGAGAGCGAACAACTGCGGCTCGGTGACGACCAAATCTCCACGGCGGTCGGCATTCGCCTGACCATCTACAGCAAGCAATCTGAGGAAGACGAAGCCCATGACGCCGGTGTCGAATCGCCCCTCCGCGTTTACACCTACGGAGAGCGGCTGCGCTTCCCAGCCAAACTGCGTCTGCCGCGCAACTATCGCAATCCCGGCGCAATGGATCTGGCAGGCTATCTCAGTTCGCAGGGAGTTCGTCTGACGGGCTCAGCCCGCGCCAGCAATATCAGGGTGCTGCCCGGCTTCGTTGGGAGCCGCATCGGCCTGTGGCGCAACGCGGCCCGGCGCAGCGCGCTTGCTCACATCATGCAACTCTGGCCGGGCGAACGCGGCGCCCTGATGCAGGCAGCCCTCATCGGCGGACGCGCCTTTTTTGGACGCGATATCAAGACCGACTTCCAGCGCACCGGCACGTATCACATTCTAGTGGTCTCCGGCATCAACGTCGGAATTCTCGCTTTCGCCGTCTTCTGGCTCCTGCGCAAGCTGCCCTTCGGCGAAACCTGGGCCACCATCCTCACTATCCTGCTTTCCTGGGGATACGCCTTCGTCGCCGATCTGGGCTCGCCCATCGTGCGCGCCACCATCACGCTGAACATCTACTTGCTCACACGATTGCTCTTTCGCGACCGGGCTGGACTCAACGCTCTCGGCATTGCCGCGTTGGGCATCTTGCTGGTGAATCCCCGGGCCTTGTTCGAGGCCAGCTTCCAGCTCACCTTCACTGCGGTGCTTGCCGTAGCAGGGATCTCGGTCCCAATCCTGCGCCGCACTCTCTACCCCGCGCAGAGCGCAATCAGGAATATCGATTCGCCGGAGTACGACATTTCTCTGCCGACCCGTGCCGCCGAATTTCGTGTGGAAATGCGCCTTTTGCGCGACGCACTACAGGACGTCGTTGGCCGCCGTGCCGCAACCTTCCTGGTCGTTCGCACGGTCGGTTTTGTGTTGCTTGCTTCGGAGTTACTGTTCGTCTCCACGGTCATCCAACTGGCGCTGGCGCTGCCGATGGCCTGGTATTTCCATCGCGCCACCACCATGGCTTTGCCGGCCAATGCATTGATGATTCCGATCGCTTCCGTGCTCTTGCCGAGCGCCGTGCTGGCTGTCGTTCTTTCCTACCTGTCACACTGGCTGGCCTATGTTCCGGCGGTGATCGCCGGATACTCGCTCGACGTTCTGACCGGGACTGTCCGCCTCATCGGACACCTGCGAGTCTCCGAGGTGCGCGTGCCTACGCCAACCTTGGCTGTCTCGCTCGCTGCAGCACTGGCGGTCGGTCTGGCGCTGTTGCTGGCGAGGCGGCGCATTCTGGCGGCGATCGGAGTCGCCGGATTGCTTACCTCGGCACTCGCCATCGTCCTGGTGCCGCCGAAGCCGCAATGGCATCCCGGCATCTTCGAGATCACGGCCATCGATGTTGGCCAGGGGGATTCGCTGCTGTTGATCACGCCCGAAGGCAAGACCCTGCTGATGGACTCCGGCGGAATGCCGGGCAATGTGCGCTCCGACTTCGATGTCGGCGAGGAAGTGGTTTCGCCCTATCTCTGGTCGCGCGGCATTCGCAGGCTGGACGCGGTTGCCATCTCGCACGCGCACACCGACCACATGGGTGGCATGCCCAGCATTATCGCCAACTTTCAGCCGCATGAACTGTGGTATGGCGTGGAATCACCCACCCGGGATTTTGTCAAAGTGAAGGAGGCCGCGCATTTGTTCCAGGTGCAGACCAGGAACTTCATGGCGGGCGCGTCTTTCGATTTTGGAGGGGTTCAGGTGCGCGTGTTGAATCCTCAGCAGGATTGGACGGCTAAAGATCCTGACGACCAGTCGCTGGTCCTGCGTATGCAATATGGCCAAACATCAGCCCTGTTGGTCGGGGACGCACACAAGCGAATCGAACAGTTTCTCATCGCCGAATCCCCACAGGCCGACCTGCTCAAAGTGGGCCACCATGGCAGCGCCACCTCGAGTTCGCCGAAGTTCCTCGCAGCCGTGAAGCCGCGCTTCGCCGTGGTGTCGGTGGGTTTCTACAATTCGTTCCGGCATCCCCGCCCCGAAGTGATGCAGCGTTACACCGGCGCTGACATCACAACTTATCGCACCGACCTCGCCGGGGCGGTCTCGTTCTACCTGGACGGGACGCGGGTAACGGCTACGCCGGTTCCTCGCTGATCGCTTCGTCCTCGTCTGTCGTCGGGTGATTGCGATACTCCTCGATGGTCTCCAGCGCCTCTTCGGCCTGGTCCGGGCGCACCATGATAACGACTCCGCCCACGCCGGGCAGTATGTCCTGCGGCGCTTCGCGGTTCTGGATCATCGCCTCAATGCCCGCCGATTGCAGCAGGCCGCGCACAACCATCGCCTCCGATTCCTCATCCGTGTCGAAAACCTTCACCAGTTCCTCGTGCCCTTCTGCTGTCTCATCTGCCATGTTGCCTCCCGTCAGTTCGATGCAAAGGGCAGCTTCATCGCCGTTTGCAATGTTTTATTTTGCGGCTGCTATCTCGCTGATCCAGTGTATGATGCCTTCCACCATTGCTCCAACGCGGTCCCGCAACGGCTGGGGTGCGGCGCACATCAAATTGTAACGAACGCGAGTCGGCCGCGACGTCGAAGAACGCCGGGCTGATTCTTCAGAGGCGAATTCATGGGGCTATCGGAACGCAAAGAAGTTACTGCATCCCAAAGCACCGGCGGTGAACTGTCCGAACAGGAGCAGGAACGCCGCAAGCTGCGCCGGTTGCAGATCATGATGAATATGGTGATGTCGGTCATCAGCCAGGACCAGGGTCTTACCGTGGAAGAGGCGGCAGAGCTGGCGGCCAACGCCAAACGCGCTGCGCTGGCGCTGTTTCCCGATAAGGAGTTCGCCTACGACATTCTCTACAAGCCGCGGCTACAGCGGCTGATGGCGGAGCGCTTCCGCTTGCAGTAGAGTCCGCTTACTTCGAGATGCTGGTCAGGTAGATGGTCAGCGTGCCCCAGAAAAGCTGCGCGCGCATCTGGATCGGCAGATGCCGTTCATCGTCCGAGTACCAGATCCAGATGCGGCCCTTGTTCTTCAGGATTCCGGAATCGCCCTCCGGTCCCACTCGCACCGTCTGAAATGTTCCAGCCGGGGTTTTGATCTGCTCCTTGCCTTCCACGTGCGCCTGTGCCGTCACCGTTTTGGCGCCGTCGTTCACGGGAAAGGTGTAGGTGGCTCCCACTTGTAGCGGCAGGCTGGCAACATAAAGAATTCCGGTCACCACGTCGGTCACGCAACCGGGGATGTCGTTCTCAATCCTTTTGTGCTGGTTGTCTTTCAGGTTGCGCTCTTCCAGCACTGCCTTGCCGCGCGCGTAGTCGTAGGTGATCGTGGTCTCGCGGCTGTGTGAGCCCTCTTCGGTGTGCTTCATCAGCTTGTTGGAACAAAGGCTCTTCGCATCGAAGTAGGAATTGAAGCGGTCCTGCACCCGGTACAGCAGCGCGACCACGCCGGTGGCGTCCGCCGTGCCCACCAGGTGGTTTTGCGTGCCGGACTGCTCGACGCGGAGCGTAGCCACTCCGGCCGTCAGGAAATGCCACTCGCCATCGTAGCGAAGCGTCTGCCCGTAGGGAAATTGAAATCCCGCCCGCAGAGGCTGAATGTGCGACGCGGCCCCGATTTTCCCTTCGGTCTGCGCCGCCAGGGCATTGTGAGCCGCCTGCGGAAGCACCGCCGGGACACTATTGGCACTGAGCAGCGCGCACAATAGCGCAACCGTAAGTATGAAGAAAAAGCGCGCGATGGCGGTCGTCACCTTCCTCCGGGCAGCCAGAGAATTTTCGCAATCAGGACCGCCAATATCGCGGCAGCTCCGAGCAGGGAATTGTACTCGCGATGCCGGAAGTATAACTCACGCGAAAAACCGGCGGTCACTCCAGCAAACCACAGGGAGCGCGGCAGCAGGCTCGGCACTCGCCGCCGATAGTCGGCATAATCCGGGAACCGGCCGCTTAGAAAACTCTCCTCGCCGCGGATGACGGGCACATAGACCACCGCAAAATAAACGATGAGCACGACGCCGACCCAGATGTCGCGCGCCGCCGCGGCGAATCCTATCCCAATTACGATGGAGCCCAGATACAAAGGATTCCGCACGTAGGCGTACGGCCCTGTCATGGTCAGCTCGCGGTCCTTCTGCACCTGGCCTGACGCCAGAGCGCGAATCGCGATTCCACAAGCTGCAACGGCCGTCCCAACGGCAACGCTCGCCCACGCTGGACGGGCTCGCCACATATAGAACGCAGCGAAGAGAAATCCCAGCGGCACGCGGATGCGGCGCGCGGTACGGCGCCACGACCAGGCCGGCGCCGCCGGCTGCCCTTGGCCTTGCAAGGATGAAGGAGCGTTAACCTTCAGCTGAGTCCTCCAGTGCGCTGGCGCAACTGCGCCAGCAACTCGGTTGTGGAATGGTCTTTGGGATCGCCCACGATCTCCACCCGCCCGCCGTAGGCCAGCACCTCGTCGCGCTCGGGTACCGTTTCGCGAGTGTAATCGGTGCCCTTCGCCTGAACGTCCGGACGGATTTCGCGGATCAGCGCGC
>Ga0182030_10017279_pt1 | contig 13938 bp, 13 predicted proteins | sample 812S3MmetaG_FD_121299 | JGI IMG/M metagenome (GOLD analysis project Ga0182030, IMG submission 121299) | Permafrost microbial communities from Stordalen Mire, Sweden - 812S3M metaG (Illumina Assembly) | ecosystem: Environmental > Terrestrial > Soil > Wetlands > Permafrost | place: Sweden...
CGTTATCGTCTGCGAACCAGAGCAATCCCTGATAGTCGAGGGGCGCTTCCAGTCATCCGGCGGGCAATCCGCCAAGGATCAAAAGAGAGCCGAGCACGCGCCCCTTGGCCAGACGTCGGCACTGTAAACCATGATTCAAGCCGATCACGCCCTTGCGGGTGCCGAGCCGGCCCGCCATCACGAGATCGACGGGAGCCTTGGCGAACATGAAGCCGCCCGGAGCGTCGAGTCGCCCGGTGACCACGTTCAAGGCCAGGATGAGCCACTGTGTGACACTGCCGGTGCGCGTCTGGCACACCCCGACGCGGCCGTATGCCACGGGCGCACCAGCCGCCGCGAAGTCGCGGGCGAGCCGTTGGATCGTCTGGGCATCGACACCGGCGGGCAGACTGGCGCGGGCAGGCGGCCACTGGCTGGCTACCGCGTCCAGTTCGTCGATGCCGTCGGTGAAGGTCGCCAGGCGTCCGGGCGATGTCAGGCCTTCCGCGAACAGCACGTGGAGCATACCGAGCAGGAGGAACGGGTCACCGCCAGGGCGCACGCCCACATGTTCAGACGCCAAGTCGGCGGTCTCCGTGCGGCGAGGATCGACGACGACGACCGCTCCGCCTCTGTCCATGACGTCGCGCAGACGTCGGCGCATTCCCGGCGCTGTCATCGCCGAACCGTTCGAGGCAGCAGGATGTAGTCGGTGCGGTCGAGGTCGGGAACCGGAAACACTGCGGCATTGCCGAGAACTTCCCCATTGACGACCTGTTGAGGACTCTGGTCGAGCGATGACGCCGAACAGTTACTGCTGCTGCCCAATGCCACGCGGAGTGCGAAGAACGCGTAGAAGCTCCAATTGTGCGCCCCCGGATTGCCGAGATAGGTTCCTATAGAGTCATTTCCGTGCCGCTTCTGCACTTCGCGTATCCCGCCGGCAGTGTAATCGAAGGCCTCATCCCAGGTGATTCGTTCCCATCGGTCACCCACCCGGCGGACGGGGTGACGTAGCCGATCCGGATCCTCGTAGAGGTCGGCAAGTGCCGGGCCCTTCGGGCAAGTGTAACCACGCGAGAATTCATCATCCTTGTCACCAGAGATGCGTCCGACCTTGGTGCCGTCGACTTCGACTGTGATTCCGCAATGCGCCTCGCAGAGGTTGCACGTGCGGTGGATGGTGACCGACATAATCGAAAGCTAGCATTCGCTACGCGTCATGGTATCCGAATTGGAGGTTTGCCTCCAGCATGCGTAGCCAAGGAGCGTCGCCGACGGCTCCGAGCTACGCCGCAACCCACCCAATGGCTTGTCATTGCACGCTGGTATCGCATCCTAAGATGTGCACGAACAAGCTGGTCGTCGGCAGAGGCAAAGCGAATCCGGCATCCAACAGGCCAACAGGGGTATCACTGAGCAACGACAAGATTGATGGCGTCGATCGCGCAATCATCGAAATGCTCCGACTCGACGGTCGGCGCAGCAACCGCTCGATGGGACAAGCACTCGCCATCGGCGAATCGGCTGTCGCCAATCGCATTCACCGCCTCGAGGAGGCGTCGGTCATGCGCGTCGTGGCCGTCACCGACATGCAAGCGTTTGGGCATCGAGAACTTGCCTTTGCCATGCTGCGGGTCACGGGCCGGTCCGTCCTCAGCCTCACCAGTGAGCTTGCCAAGCTCCCCGAAACCATCGGCGTCACCGCCGTAATCGGACGTTTCGACCTCATCGTTCCGGTACTGGGACGAGACCGTCGGCACCTGGCCCAGCTCTTTGGAAGGGTGCTCCCGCTAGTGAGCGGAATCGACAGCATCAACGGACACATTGCGCTCGACGTACTGAAGTTCGAATCGAAGTGGGGCGTCCTCACCGTCGACCCCGGCAACGCCCCTGACGCGACGCCAAGCGATACCGTCGACGAACTCGACCTGGGCATCTTGGAGCGGCTTCAGGTCGACGCGCGCAGGAGCTTCCGCAGCGTGGCAGGGGAGCTAAGCGTTTCTGAACGCACGATCCGGGAGCGTGTCAAACGCCTCTCCGCCAATCGGGTCATCAAGATCCAGGCCGTATCCGACATTGAATCCTTTGGACTCAATGCCAACGGCTACATCGGTATAACCGTGTTCGGGGGCCTAGCCGAGGAGGTCGGCAACGCTCTCGTGGGACGAGAAGACGTAGTTCAAGTCACCCGGACGCTCGGCGAATTCGACTTCATCGCGGTCGTCTTGTCGGCGGATCGAAAGTCTCTGATAGACAAGGTGTTCTCAGAGATCGCCACGCTTCGTGGCGTACGCCGCGCGGAGTTGTTCGAGGCATGGGCCAACAACAAGCACAATTATGCGTGGAGCTGGCTGGTGTGACCGGCCTGCGCGCAATCTCGTGACGAACAGCTTGCCCGGTGCGTCACAGGCGGCGGACGACGCCCTGTTCGGTGAAGCCTGCCCCACGTTGGACGGGACTGTCCTCAATCCAGATGTCGACGGAATCATCGTAGGCGCTCATCGTCGGGGGCGGGCCTCCTACGCCCATTGGCAGCCAGAATCCACCCCTGGTGCGGCGCATCCGGAAGCGGATGGTCCGCCCGTCCCGACGTGTCGCGGAGGCCCCATCGATGAGGCCCCTCGCATCGCGCACGAACTCGACATCGCTTACAGCTTCGGTCCGGTCTTCATGGAGCAGGTAGCCGACGGAGCGGATCGCGCCGTCGTTGTGCCGGAATTTCGCCAACGACACGTTGAACTCCGGCATGCAGGCCAGTACTGCGGCGTATTCCGGCATGGCGGCTGATTCATCGCGTGGGCCCCATGTTCGGTCGCGGTACCCGTGGCCGTCGATCGCCAATGTCACGTCGCCGACCCGAATTTCCCCACTGACGTGTGCCCCCTGCTCGAAGTGCCGTAGCCCGTGGCCCGGCACGAGTTCTGGGATCGCTCCGGACTGGTAGTCCACCGCCACGAATCTCGGTGCCATGACCATGTCCACGTCGAGACCGTCCGACTTCACCGCGATGCGGGCGCCTTCCATGTCGAAGTGGATGCTCTTGGACGTGAAGGAACCGGGTTCGAGCTCTTCGACGACCTCGGCCTGCCGGCCACCCGCGAGCACGCTGCAGCGGGCCCGCCGGCCGTCGGAGTTCGGCGACGTGGATACGTGAACCGTGCCGAACACCGCATTCCCGACATCCCAGAAGGCCAGGAACGCATTGTCGCGCCACGACGCAGAGCTGGTGAGCAGCGCGTCCGGCGGCACCTGGCTGTGCACCGGTTCGGCCAGAAAACCCCACTGCCCGGTGTTCGTTCGAGCTTCGATGTCCTTCATTGATCCGCTCCCTGCTTCACTTCTCGTCGATCGCCGCGGCGTGTGAACCACCGCTTCGGCAACGGTTATCGGTTGGTCGGCAGCGATCACGTCGACGGTGCCTCGCGCCCCATCGACTCGGATGAGGTCACCGGTCTTGATATCGCGCGTTCCCGTGCGGGTGTTCACGACACACGGAATGCCGAGTTCGCGCGCCACCACAGCCGCGTGACTCAACGCACCGCCGATGTCCACGACCAAACCACTGGAAATGAACATCACCGACGACCAGCTCGGATCGGTGTGCGGTGCAACGAGGATCTCGCCAGGCTCAACTTCGACGAAGTCCGGTTCCATCAGCACCCGCGCGCGTCCTTCGACAAGGCCGGGGCTCACACCGACCCCGGCCAATGAGTCGCTGTGTCTCTCCTCGGCGTCCTTCCGTCGCACCTCGGGGATTCCGGTCCATTCACCCGGGACAACCACCGCCTTGTGCTGGTGCCAGTACCGTCTGCGCTGCGCGACTCGTGCCTTCAAATTCGAGTTCTGCGACGTCATGAGCTCGTCAATATCGAGGAAGAACACGTCATCGACCGTGTCGAGCACACCGTCGGCCACCAGGAGCTCTCCCAGTCTGCACGCCGCGGCGCGGGAGACATCCAGCGCCTGAAGGAACGACCGTTTCACCAGACCCCGCAGGGGCATTCGCGTTCGTCCCAACCGGAGCGCGAGACGAACCAGGAGTCGATGGCGGATGGGGAACGTCGCGAGAATCGCATGGGTCGACTGCTCCCGCCGCCGGGCACGCTCGCTTTCCGCGCGAGCGGGATTTTCGCTGTCGGCCTTGTTCCCATAGTGCTCGACCATCCGCCGTAGCGGTGTGTCATCCTGGCGCCATACCCGGCTGGCTATCTCACCTTCCAGCGGGCCGTGAAACCCGTGCTTGCGCTTGAGGTCGTCGATGGTCGACATTCCACGGGATACCCGCCAAATATCGGATATCACCGCAATTTCCGAGTGCCCGCTGCCGCTCAACTCGGCGACGTCCCCGGTACCGGCGCTGGCGGCTATTCTCTCCAAGAGTTCGTAAACAGGCTGGATGACGACCAGCAGCCCGGTTGTCTGTAGTGTCAACGCCTCTCCGATCCGACGGACGCCCTCACGAAGAAGTTCGACGGCATCGCTTCGGTCGAGATACGCTGCGGCATCGATGGATTGCCGCCACCAATCGTCGTAGTCGCGGGCCAGCCGCGATGCCACGCGCGGATAGGTGAGGAATATCCTTCCGGCTTTCCAAGCGACAATCGGGTAGCGGCGACGCGTTGGACTGAACCTCATAGTGGCCGGCACGCCACCCAGGATGCTTGTCACGATGTCTTGGGCGGTGACACCGGGAAGGCGGTCACCAAGTTGGGCAACGAATTCCACATTCACCGTGTACCTCCCGTGAAAGACGCGCACGGCCCGCTCATCGGGGTCTTCCGGCATGCGAGCTTCACCGGCAGAGAGCGCTCCAACGGCGTAGCCGCTTTCGCGCACGCTGCGCTCACCGACACCACCCCAGATGGACCAGTTCAAGGGTGTCAACACGCCGGGGACGGCTTCTCCGACATTGGAGCGCGACCAATGCAGATTCGGGGTGCTGGTATCCATCAAAGGATCAACCAGGTCGTCCGGCGGTGGGATGTCGGCACTGGGCCGCTTACTCCAGACCGTCTCAGGTCGGCATTGGAGTAGGAAGATCTCGCGACCTACGCCCGGGCGCAGCCCAACCGCCCATTCCAATTCCAGATGTCCGCCGAATCGCCGCTGAGCCTGGACAGCCAATCGGGCAAGGTGAAGTATCTCGTCATCTGAGAGCGTCGGATTGTTCGCCTCTTCGCCCGATACCCGCACTCGCCTTACCGTTCCGCTGGTCTCGTCGAACCGATGGGCCTCCGCCTTGGAACCGATGAGCTTTGATCTGATCCGACCTCTACGTTTGTCGACAATGAAGCAGTCCGGCGAGACATCGCCCCTGACAACGGTTTCGCCCAGACCGAAGGCACTCTCGATGTACACCTCGTCGCCGTTTCCGGTGGTCGGTTCCAGTGTCATCATCACGCCAGCACACTCGGCCGGTACCATCTCCTGCACGACCACCGCCATCGCAATATCCCCCAGCGGAACACCGAAGCGGCGTCGATACGCGATCGCCCGAGGCGTGAAAAGACTGGCCCAGCAGCGGATTACATGGCCGAGTAGCTCATCCGCTCCGCGGATCCAGAGATAGGTATCCTGCTGGCCGGCGAACGACGCCGCCTCGGTGTCCTCGGCGACCGAGCTGGACCGCACCGCGACGGGCACACCACTATTACCGAGCCGCTCATACGCTTCGACGATCTCGGCAGCGACCTCCGCCGGGATAGCCGCCTCGGCGAAAAGCCGTTGAATCCGTTCGGATGCCTCGGCATCGGCGTCAGGTGAATCGCGTCCGGTCAACGAATCGTCGATTCGCTGTTCGAGATTCTGCGTCGACGTCCGGCAGGCTTCGGTCGTGACGACGAATCCTGCCGGGACTCGGAAGCCCTCGGCCATCAGCCTCGCCAGTCCGGCCCCCTTGCCACCGGTGCGGGTGACTTCGGCTGCCAGTGGCGAGGTCAGTTCGACGACATGTCGGCGGTGTCGAGGCACGCCTGTGCTCATGGGTCCTCACTTCTCGTGTTCGGCCAGGCCGCAGATGCTCGTGCTGCTGGCCGGCGTTGCTTCTTCAGCGGCGCTTGACGAATACCGGCATGCCGCCCGCCGGCTTGATGGACAGCTCGGCTTTGGGCGCCGGAAGCGAGGCGCCGGCGTGCTGGAAGATCAATCGCTGGGACACCATGGCCACCATCAACGTCGATTCCATCTGGCCGATTCGCGAACCCAGGCATCGTCTCTTGCCATGCCCGAAGGGCAGGAAGGCGCAGCGCTCACGGGTCTTGCGAAGCTCGGGGGTATGCCGTTCAGGATCCACCCGCTCGGGATCGGGCCAGTTCTTCGGGTCCCGGTGGATACCGTAGGCGAAGAAGGCGAGTTGCTGACCTTTGCCGATCGGATACCCGCCGAGTTCGATATCGCGAATTGCCTCGCGCTGCATGAAGACGAACGGGGGGTAGATGCGCATGGCTTCGTCGATGACGCTGCGCGTGTAGTCCAACCGGTCCAGGTCGGCGAACGTCGGGCGGCGACTCCCCAGTACGTCGTCGACTTCGGCGAGCACGCGATCGTAGATGTCGGGATGGGCTGCCATGAGCCCGAATGCCCACGTTGTGACGGTGGGAGTGGTTTCTTGGCCACCGAACCACAACGCTGTCACGTTCTCACGAATTCGTTCGTCGCTGAGGTGCTCGCCACGATCGTCGACGGAGGCGATGAGGACGTCGAGCATGTCCTCTGCCTCAGCCCGGAGATCACCTCGACGTTCGGCAATCAACTGCATTGCGCGCGCATTGATGGCCTCCAGATCCCGCTTACCGCGACGAACACTCGGCAACGCGAGGACGAGGGGACTCGAATCCGTCAAGTAGCGGGCCGAAACGTACTTGTTGGAACGCGAGAACCGCTCGAGTACCGCCGGGACCTCGTCGGCGTCCATCCCGCGATTGAACAATGTCCGGGTCAACGCCAAGAACGTCCCATATCTGATGGCGCCGTAGAGATCAACCGTGGTCCCTAGTGCGGCGTAGCGCTCGAGATCGTCGACTTCATCACCGATGGCGTCGATCGTGCTCTCGAAGTAGTTGCGCATCATTCGCGGAGTGAACATCGGCAGCATCTGCCGATGAAGTGCGTCCCAGTAGACGGGATCCACTGTGGTCGCCACACTTTCGCCCAGCATGGGATGAAGTGCTTTACGTAACGAGTCGGAGATCGTCGTGTCCTCGAACTCGCGTCCGAGAATCGGTTCGGCCAGTTCGGCACTGCTCACGAAGACGAAGTTTCGCCGCCAGAGCTGCACCTGGAAGATCGGCCCGTGGACTGCGGCCGCGTGCTGCAGGAAGCCCAGCGGGCTTCGAAGCATCTGCGGTGCGACACCGACTATGGGGAGGCCACGAGGACCTGGCACCGTCGGGCTCAGCGATCTCGGCCCTACCCGCGTCACATTCGTCACCTGCCCACCACCTTCAGCACGATTCCGTCGAGTTCGTCGGTCAGCTGCAGCTGGCATGCCAGCCGGCTGAACGGGGTGACATCGCCGTCGAATTCCATCATTTCGGCTTCGGTGTCATGGGGCGGGCCGACCAGTGCGTGCCACTGAGGGTCGACGTGCACATGGCACGTCGCACACAGGCAGGCACCTCCGCAATCGCCGCCTATCCCGTCGATGGCGTTGTCGACCGCAAGTTGCATGACCACGTCACCTACCCGACCTTCGACAGTTATGCGGGCATCGGACTCCTGCAACTCGAACACCACCTTCGGCATACCACCAGGACCTTTCCGCGAGACCTCGTATGCGACTCGATATGAGTCTATAGGTACGCAAACGATATGTCATAGCCTTGTATAGGCAGAGTATGCGGTTTTCGAGACGTGTGGTGACTCCACGACAGCCGCCAGAATGTGCGTGCCAGCCCACCGAGGGATGCGCCCCCAAGGTCGCTGCGCCGAGAAGCACCCCAACCCCGCCGCCTTCTCAACGCCGGTGCTACGTCCACCGCCTACGGCGTGCCACTGAGCCCCGAGCGCAGTGGTGAGATCGATCCCGACACTGCTGCAACACATTTCGCGTTCTCTGGTTACAGCGGGGCCAACATCTCGCGCGATGTCCACCCATCGCGTCGGCGACGCGTTGATCCCGAGGCCGAGGTCATCGACGATTGCGATTCCTGGGACATCGCCGTCGGACCCGTCGACGGTCCCATTGGTACCCCGCGTTCCGACGCACGGTTACGCGTTGTTCGGTCATCGAACCGGGTGAATCATGATTGTGCGTGTCTTTCACGGCTAAACTCGACGCACACTGCACCCGTTTCGATACCACCTACCGGCGGTCGAAACCGAGATCAGAGGGAGAACTATGGACCACACCATCCCGGACATGCCGATCCGCGAAGCGCCGCAAGGAGCCCTCATCGCCTACACGGTGCTGATGGTACTGATCACCTTGGGATTCCTCATCTGGTGGGCGTTGAGTGAGCGTAAACGGGGACCTGCGCTTCTTCTGTTCCTCATTGGCGGTGCGCTCTCCGGGTTGATGGAACCGTGGTTGGACAACGTCGTGCTAGTTGGCTATCCGCCTGACCAGATCACGCCGGTGTTCGTGGCCTTCGAGCGAGCCGTGCCCATCTTCGTTCCCATCGGATACGCATGGTTCTGCGGCGGCTTGCTGTACGTGCTGTACCGCGCGTTCTCCACGGAGTTCACCGCACGCAGGATTTGGGCCCTCTACGGCATCGTGGCCGTGATCGACTTCATCGCAATAGGCCTCTCGGCATGGATCGGCGTTCTCGAGTTCTTCGGCGATCCGCCCATGAAGATCGCCGGATTCGTCGTGTGGTGGGCCGCCATCGACGCCCTGCAAGTAGTGCTCGGGGCCACGCTGGCGGTGTTCTTGGTACCAGCACTACGCGGGGCAAAGCAGTTGTGGCTCATTCTGATCCCGTCCGTCGTTCTCGGCGCCGCCGCAGGAATCGTCGGCTGGCCGATCTCAACTGCGCTCAATTCGGGTTGGCCGATGTGGGCGAAATACATCTGCGCACTCGCCTCGATCGGTTTCAGCCTTGCGTGCACGCATTTCGTCGCGCAGTCCGCTCCCCGGATCGCGGACTACCTCCGTCGCCCGCACTCGCCCGAGACGTCGGCCTCACCCCGGACCGAACAGGCTCGGATCGGGTAGGGATCGGTGGCCGGACGATTCACTACCGGCATCCCGCTCCGCGCAGGAAGGTGTCAGCAAGAACCTCATGGGGCTGTTGTCCTCGCGCGATCACACCGGGTGTCAGGAGCGCCTGCGCTAAGGCGATGAAGGCTGCTGCGAGCCACTCCGGGCTCACGTAACCGCGTAGTAGACCTGACGACTGCCAGGCTGCCATGAGTGCCGACAGCCCGATCGGATCGGGTCCTGCTGCTACGAGTTCGGCGGTTCCCAACAGAAACGCGTACTGGGCGCCGAACCGTGCGGTGTCGGCGGCGAGAAGGTAGACCGCCTCGTCAGATGGATCGAGTTCCGCTGCGCGAGCAACCACTTCGACACCCTCGCGGAGGGCACGCGACAGCACCGCCTGGATCAGCTGATCCCGGGAGGGAAAGTGCCGGTAGATGGTGGCGCGATGCACCCCGGCCACCTGTGCCACGCGTTCAAGGGATGCCCCTGAGTCCGCACTGAGAGTACTCACCGCAGCCGCAAGGACTTGCTCCTTTTTCAGGAGGGCATCGGCGCGGCGGGGGCGATTCGATGCTGGCACAGTCCCATTGTGGCTCAACGTCGGTCCGGGCCGAGCAGTCGGCACCGTGAGCTATTTGGGGACTGGGAAGTACGTGGGTAGGTGGGCGTTGAGCGTGCCGTGCATCATGATCAAGTTGAACGGCAGGAAGTACGTGAGGATGTAGACCACGCTGCTGAAGGAGAAGATCGACAGGAATCGCATCGCGGTCTGCTGCCATCCGGCCACGGGTAGTTGGTCGATGGCACGCTCGATGACGGACAGGCCCTTGTCGTTGTTCATCGCGGTCTCTCGGAGCCAGATCAAGGCGAGCGATGTGAGTCCGTAGAGGAACGGGTTGAACCACGGCCATGCGTACTGCCCTTCCCACAGCGTGAAGCCCTCCACGGTGGTCGGATAGACTCAGTGGCCGAGTCGCATGAAGACGATCTCGCTCACGGCGCACTGCGCTGCGGCGACGAGGTAGACGACCAGGTACTGGCTCCACCGCGGCAATGACCGTTGCGCCTGCGAAAGGCGATGCAGCACATAGCTTCCGAGTCGAACAGCGGCGAACCAGGACCATGTGTAGCAACCGAAGATGAACCCCAGCGGCACTGCCCAACACCAACACCATCAGAGCGACGCCCAGCGCCACCAATCCAAGGTTCACCCGCTTGCGGAGGGCAGTCACCGCTCCAGGCGAGTCCTCGACTTCTGAATGCTGGTCGCTACGGGCCGTTCTCGTCATAAGTGCGACACTATCGTCGCAACTATTCTGATGCAAGATCTGAATTCCCCACCACATCGGCGCACGGAATTCACCACGGACTTCACATTGTGAACGCGGATCACCACTCTTCTGCCCACAAATGACACGGGAAGGTCAAGAGGCGATCAAGTCAGAGACCGACATACAGGCCCACCACCACGGCGCCACTGAGCAGTAACCAACCGTGGACGATCAGGAAGAGCCATCGCGGAGCGTGTCGGATGTCCATGAAGTAGTAAACGACGAGCCATACCTTCACGAAGGCGACCACCAAGACGATCGCCATCGCCATCCTGCTGAAGCCCAGTAGGTGGTCGACCCCCAAGACGTAGGAACCCACGGTGAGCGCAGCGAGTGCCACGCCGACCGCGATGGCAACGCTCTTCAATGCGTTGGGACGATTTTCGATGAGTGCCATGTCAATTCACCAAGTAGAAGAGGGGGAAGAGCACCAGCCACAGAAGGTCGACCATGTGCCAGTAGCACGTGGCCGAGACGAACAGGTCGTTGTCGCGTGCGCCGAGCAAGCCCCTCGCCGTCCGTGGACGGATCAGCCCCAGCACCGCGGTGCCCACGAACACATGGATGAGATGGGCCCCCGTCACGGCGAAGAACAGCATCCAGAACACGTTCGTGTGAATCCACGCGCCGTGGTGCCGGACCAACCCGTACTCGACACCCTTGACCGCAACGAAGACGACCCCGCAGACCATGGCGACGGTCAGCCAGCGCGAGGCATTGCGATACCGGTCGGCCTGCGTGGCGCCAATGGCCAGCACCACGGACACCGAACCCATGATCAGTACCACGGTGTTGATCAAGCCGAGGGGCTGGCTCAACAGCGACTGACCCTCGGCGAACACTTCGGGGTGGTGGCCACGATTCCATACGATGAGCCCGAAAAGTGCTGTGAAGATCATCATTTCGGTGAGGATGAAAGCCCACACGCCGGGCTCGCCCGGCGCCCGCCGCGGCATCGCTGCCGGTACGTTGCGCGTCATCTGCTGCGTCATTTCGCCGCCCCTTCGACACCCCGGGTGACCCCGTTCGATGAGAATGTGGACGTGGGCGGATCACTGGTCACGCCGGCAGCCTCGACGCGGTCACGTCGGTACGCCAGATACAGCTGAACCAGCATGATGATGTACCAGGCGAAGAAGATCGCTCCGGCAACCCAGAAGCCGATGAAGCCGTTCCACGCAAAGGGTCCCGAGACGAAGAACGGGATGAGCGATCCAGTGAGCGATCCGAACGCCATGCACAGGCTGTACCAACCGACCCAGCGAGGAAAGACCGGCGTTGGCGACGGGTCGGCCAGGATGGCCCACGCGGTCGTCCCGGCCTGGAGTGCGCCCGGTTGCCAAAGTCCGATCAGCCCAAGCCAACACAGGTGGTTGAGCACCTGGTAGATGCTGTCTGGCATGTCGGGCCGCAACAGTCCGACCAGAATCATCGTCAAGAACGTCATCATCAACGTGGCGGCCACGATCGCCGCGCCGAACTCGGTCATCGCCGCTATCGGCCCGATACCCCTGACGTGGCGGATTCGATCGGCGATCGCAGCGCCGAATGGGAGGAACATCGTGCCGCCCACGATGGTCAGGATGACACCGAGCCGCTTGAGATCGACATCGTGATGGAAATAGGCGGCCGTTACGTCTGCCGCGCCCGGACCCGGAGGCGGGATGAAGCCGCCGAGCAGGAATCCGATGCCGATGAAATTCAGCAGCGCTCCACCAGCAGCCACTCCGAAAAGCCCAGGAGCGGTGGATTTCGTCACTGACGGAGAAGTCGTGACGGTCATGGCTAGCGAGCCAGGACCGGGTCGGCGAGCAAAGCGTAGGACGGTGACGTGAAGGTCGGTGTGTCGAGATAGACCAGGCCCGGTTTGGCTTCGCAGACGGGCACGATCGCGCTCACCAACGGTGCGGCCGTCAGATACGTCGTCGCCGCGATGCGGTCGTCAGGATCCACAGTCGCGTCCAGGCCGTTCGACAACTGCATGTCGGGCGTGCTGATGTCGATCTGGTAATAGGATCCGCCGGGGGTGCCACGATCGATCGGATAGTTGCCCTCCCCCAGATACCAGTACCACTCTCCGCGGAAGAACTCGCGGTCATCGACGATCCCACGATACGTGTTGTGGAGGGTCAAAGTCTGTCCCGGCTCGATGACCAATTGGTCACTCGCGACCAATCTTTCGGTCGCCGGGTAACCGCGGAAGGTGGTCTCGATGCGGTACTCGTCTGCACGCAAGCCGAACAGCCGCCAAGCGATGTATGCGACGGACTGGCAGTAGAACCGCTTTTGGACTTCGGTGACCGCGTTACCTGCCGCCACTGTTTGCGGATCCTGTCCCCACCCGGCGAATTGCAGCACCATGGGGCTCAGGGCGCGCATCCCGTCTGCAGCTTCGACGATGGTCACGTGGTCGACCTCGGTGACGCAGCCCGTCAGCCCGACGGCGAGCCGTTCGATGAAGCCCGGATACAGACCGCCGCCATGGAACGACACGCCACCGCGCTGACAGGCTGCCTCGAACTTGGCGCGGTACTCGTCGCCGAAGAACTCCGGAGCGGTATAGGACACAGCCGAAACCACGTTCTTACCCGATTCCAGGAGCCGGATGATCTCGTCGTCGGTATCGGAGATGTCGAACGGCAGCATCGGCGTGTGCACGACACAGTCGGCGTCGAGCGCGATCAGCTGCTCGGCGTCGGTGGTCGCCAACACTCCGATGGGGTCACCACCTGCGAGCACGCCGACGTCGACACCGTTCTTGGCCTCGCTGTAGACCTTGCAGCCGACGACCTCGAACTCCGGGCGCTGCAATATGGCGCGGAGCGCGGTACCGCCGACTTCCCCGGGGCCCCAGCTGATGACTTTGTAGGTCATGGCGTATTCGTTGTCTGAACTTCGTCCGAGCTAGTCAGCGGCGAATGGGTTGGACGGCAGGGCTTGCAGCCGTATTGCCCGCCGCGTCGCCGACACCGATTCCCACCCCGATCTTGGCGAGCAGGACTTCACGCAAGGTGACCGTGGCGTTCACGTCGATGCCTGCCCGCCGCTGCGCACGTCCAATCTCGCTGATCAGCAGCCAAACCAGGCCGAGGCTGAGCACGACCGTCGCACTGCCTCCGACGTACACCAGCGCCAGAGAGCCGTTCCCGTTCAACTTCGAATCGAAGTTGCTGTTCAACGCGGTGAACGTGGGCCAGCCCAGCGCGCCGTTGAGCGCCGCGTAGAGGCCGGGCAGGATCGGGATGACGATCAGCTGACCCCAGCCGACCAGGCGGTGACGCAGAAGGAAGAAGACGAATCCAGCGGTCAGCTGCAGGGTGGCATCGATGGTGTACCACCAGGCCGGCGCGCCGAACAACAAGAACGGCTGCTGACCGTAGTACTTGTAGAGCCCGAACTGTGCGCCGGTGATTTGCAGGGCCGCGTCGAAGGTCCACGACAGCGCGTAGGCGTAGACGAGGAACTTCGCACCCTTGCCCA
>Ga0182030_10017280_pt1 | contig 13938 bp, 9 predicted proteins | sample 812S3MmetaG_FD_121299 | JGI IMG/M metagenome (GOLD analysis project Ga0182030, IMG submission 121299) | Permafrost microbial communities from Stordalen Mire, Sweden - 812S3M metaG (Illumina Assembly) | ecosystem: Environmental > Terrestrial > Soil > Wetlands > Permafrost | place: Sweden...
GACCTTTACCCACGGCTACTGGTGCTGGTGCTGGTGCTGGTGCTGGTGCTGGTGCTGGTGCTGGTGCTGGTGCTGGTGCTGGTGCTGGTGCTGGTGCTGGTGCTGATGCTGGTACCGCTACTGGTACTGCTACTTATAGGTCTTGTTTCACCAACCAGATCAATGATTCTATAATCTACCTTGTACCCAGGGGGGGGAACGCTTTATCTCAGCCCTATCCTGGAACTTCTCACCTACCTCCGTCAAAGGAGAATTTCAGGAATTTCTTGGCCTTCCGTCATTCATCTTCCCACACGTGGATCGGCGGCCTGTCAAGTTTCATCATGGATTCCGTCAGTAGATCAATGATACCGACAGAACGGTGACTTTTAGACGTGACTACTAACTAGTATGCCTCACTTAGAATGGCTAGAGCTGCCCGAGGTACTAATACCGCTGCTCGTACACCCACTGTATTTAATACTTGTGCTCAGCATCAGTATCTTCTGCCGAGACTCACACGACTCCGTAATTTACCTAAGCATTTACTCCATCTCTAGGAGAACTGACCTACTGAACTACTGAGTTGCCAGCAAACGAATGCCCGATTAGTAGCCATTAGTTCATCATCCAAAGATCGTACGACGGATTGGAACGATGGATTGGAAGAGTATTGGTCAGCATATAATGATAGAGTTAGAGGGGCAAGAGGGGTGCATTTCCGTTACCAACCCCCTGGAAGATAAGTTGCAATACTAGTACAGTAGTTCTCAAGCGACCATTTTCTGCAAGCCGACAGATGGCACAATATTCAGCCAATATATCAACACGTTGTCCAGATGCAGGAAGTTCTTAAGCCGGTCTCCGGTGACATTTGCAGATATACAACATGCAAGAGCAGCCGCTGTAGGACAAGATAACGGACGACATCAAACGTGTGTTAACTTCGCATTCTGTATGGAAGATGGTATGCTGTGCACTGACAAATTCCGATTACAGTGCAGGTTTAGTGAAACCGCAACCTTTGATGCAGAGGTTGAGGGGGAAAGCTTGTCTGAGCCATCCGCTGTCACTGCAGGGGATTGACATTATCAGGACATGTGAAAGATGATCACGAAAAGTAAACATGCGCGGAGGAAGATACCGGGACAGAAAATCTTGGATAGCATTCGCTCTGGCCGATTATGCTTCTCTCGACTGCAATCTACTCACCCGCTCTACTTCGAGGAACCAGCATCAGAACCAGAACCAGAACCAGAACTAGAACCAGAACCCTAGAGCAGTAATATTCACTAGTCTCTCGCTAAGGCCCCCTTTCCTTCCTCTTTCGGCCACTCGAACCGCTGCATTCAATTACCGTATAGTCTGGTCTTAGAGCTCAGGGCTTCAACACGGTGAGGATACCCTTTGGCCAATTAAAACCGGTGCCCGCAATGAGGTGAGCATATAAATCTCGTTGGGATGTCCTTTTTAGGCTGTCTTCGAGTAATCTTCAGCTTCTACTCTCCCGAATTTCAGGGCATAAAGTACGGACCCATTGCTGCAAGATTTAATTTGAACCTGTGCTTAAAGTGAGAATGTCTAAATCCTATAGCGGCTTCGTTGCAGCAGCCTAGAACGCACACCATGACCCGACAACTTCGATTGTCCAAGTGAGGCATGAACAATGTTCCATGGTCTTGTTTGGTGTCAGGAGAGATATGTGCCTGCTTCCGCGCTCAAAGTCAAGTGACTCCCCGAGCTCTTGGACCACATCCCTCTCGATTTCTTCTTATATTCTAGACAACGCCCATCCAACTTTCCTCGTGCGCAGATTCAAGAAGTTGGAATGTACATATTGTATCCACGCAGAAGAATCACAAGCTAAGCCATCCGCTGTGATTGATCGACTCAAGACTGAAGAAAACAAAATCCCAGATCACGTCAATGCGATGATTCTATCTTCTTCAAGTCGTGAGTCTCGCTGGAAATTTTTCAAAAGGTTCAACTTGATGTCGAGTGCCTACATCCTTTGTCGTCACGAGTCAGATATCGGTCGCAGCCTGACTCCTGTTGATATATCGTCGTTGAGAAGTCGTTAGAAACTTTGCCATTCCCAATTTTCCATCTGTTAACTATAATGCTGACCGGAGTCGCTTGCTCATATGACCACCGATTTTGTATGCCGAAAATTGCTCATTTAAACATATACAACCACCACCCCAGGGAGATTTTGAGGTGCTTTTTAGCATGCATCGTGGATTCGATTTCAACACCGTTGCGAAAAATGGGAAGTTGGGCAGAATTTTCATTCATGTGGACATTATTCAAATAATTATATCATCGAGGTTCTTTTCCTTTATCTTCAATTATTCCTGTCACCGCATGTGTACAAAGACCCCTCATGTTCGTTAAGAGGTACCCGCCTGGCAAACAAGGAACGAAGTTCAAATTTATGGAAGGTGAGACAAAGATAAAGGAGTCAGGACTCTGAATTTACAGATTCGGGAAGGCAGCATCCTATACCTCCTTCCCTAATTATCGAGTCTGCATATTTTTTCTTTCTGTTTTGGGTCGTCCTTATACATGTCTTTCTGGATACCGAACGAGAAAGCTACAGGAACTTCACTTATGAAACCTTCAGATAGAGTGAGATCTGTCAGTCTTCCTCTCACGATGTGTTTCCAATCTAGCAACGAATTCAAATAGCGGTGTTCTTTAAGCATAGTTTCTTGGTGAGCATAGCGACAGTTGGACAAGGCAGTGACAAGGGGCCATAATTTGTATTATCACTTCCACATGCACGATGAACATGTAAAGTTGTTGACGCAAGTCGGGCAAAATCCAGCAATGTTGAGTAACCTTCCCCAGCTAGTAATGAACCGGCTGCTGCATACTTCCAGAGATTATTCAACGTCTCATTTCCACCGGATCGCCTGAACTGCTGGAGACCTCCCAACTGCAAGGGAGTTCTTTATTACAGAGGACTTCTCTACTACCGCTTTTTGCGAGCTACCCCGATTGATCTTATCCGCCACGGTCTTTACAGTTGTTCGAAATCTTTCGATTGCAAAGGCATCCTCGGCCGGATAAAATAGTTTAGCTTACTTTAAAGTATGGGAGAATTAATTGGAGTAATAATCGGAGAAATGATGGTAAAATATATTGATGAATGAGAACTGCTTGATGAAGACTAACTAAGGTAGAGAGAATGCACTTTCTTGCTTATTGACATGATTTTCCTGTGAGGTCCTTCGTGCGGTAGATACCACAGACCTGAACAATTTTAGATATTTGGTATATGATGCCAAGGGAGACAAAAGGAAATATATACAGTAAATATTGGGGCTCTATATTGATTGCTAGAGAGATTATAACACTTGGATTGGCAATAGAGAAAACACAGCTTGTTTGAAGGCCAGACTTGAGTGGTAGATGTCATGAAGTGGGGATAGAGGCGACGGAGTTGTAAGAAACAGAGGTGAGGGAAAGGTAAATGAAGTATGGACTTGAGAAAAGTAGAATGACCATTGGGGAAGGTGCGCTGCCAGACCTCCCCAGCGCTAACATCACTTTAACAATGATCTCTCGAACAAAATTTAATAAGTTTAACGGCAACGGACCTTTAGACTCATAACATCAAATTGATGACCCACTAACTTCAGATATTACCGCAATTACTCCTAAATCTCAAAGTGCTCCCTAGGTTATAAAAGTCCCCCTTCATAGGTAAGCGAGTTCACATCGTGTTAGCTATCCCCTCACCAACTTTCAAGCTCCCCAGCCATTTTACCTCTTCAGTAACTTGTTATATGTTTCTCCGAAACATCTCATTTTAAAAAGCACATCACTGATGCATATGTCTATGCTAATGGGATTCTTGAGGTTTTGGAAAGATATCCTTTAGGGACAATAGTAACTAGTCGCTATTCCAGCAAAGAATTCTGTTTGAAGCTTGAACACGGTGATGCAATGTTACGGATTCACTGACAATAAATAAATCATATCAACCTTTCATTTCGTCGTCCATCATACGGCCAGTTTTGTTAAGACGAGACTTGCAGGTTGCAAAGAAAGCTCTACCATCACATCACATATCCGCCTGGGTATCCTTAGTAAAAATCAGGATGGTCAAATACTGAAGATGGCGCGGAAGATATTGGAACTGGCAGTTGCGAGTAGCCTGATCGTTGATGATCATGAATCTTTTGACGAAGGGATAACCCAATACGCTTGAAGCTCACAGCTTGAAACTTTATATTTTTTTTTGGTAAGAATCTAAGATGGTTTTGCTATGAATTCTGATACTGTTTGGAGCACCTAGGACGGAAGAAAGCGTGGCTCAGGGTTTTTGGCACATGATGAGACTATTTCCGAAGAGGGCTGGATAATGGTCATGAAATGTGACACTTTCACAACCGACGCAGAAGCATCAACACTCAAGACTGGGTCAAGGCCACACGGATATGATTCAAAGTACTAGTTCTCTTTCCTACAGAAACGCTAACATCCAAAACAAAAGGTCAACCATGCTTGCTAAACCAGACAGCTTCGCTAGTCGAATCCGAAAATCCTAACCTAAATGAGACCAACAATAAAACATCGAACAAAAAAAATTCTACGTGCCCAGGACCTCATTATCATCAACTAAGCCTCGAGGCCATCGTGCTCTTTTTACCCTTGTCCTATCCTCCCATCCCTGAACGCATAGAAATCTTTCCTTGCTTTGTCACGGAAAGTCCAACCCGCTCAAATTCATAACGTCGTATTAATCGTCAATGTGGTTATCACCGAAAAAGGAAATCGTAAGTCATCACTCGCCAGCTTTGACCAAAGCAATATCTAGAATCGAGAAGTGAAGCTCCGTCCGAAGGCCGGCCGCGAGCTGTGGGCTCTCGGTGATGTGCGGGATGGACCGCCACCGGCCCCAATCTTTTGGAATCCTTGCATGATATCCAGGCCGGAAAATCCACTGGCTTCTTCAGATAGAAACTCGGTACCAAAGAAGTCATCTTCTTGGGGTAAATCAAAAGTGCTGATATCGAAAGACGGGTCTAACTTGCTTGGTGATTCAAGGCCAAGTAGCTTGCTGGGCGAGTCTATTATTCCAAGTCCCATGTTGGGGGTGTCGAATTGTCGTGCTAGGCTTGGAGTGAACTTCAACATAGGGGTCGAGGTGATGCTTTTGTTGGTACTGATATTTGAGATATCTGCTAAAACGTTCGCTGACCTAGATCGATCTACTCGAGGTCTCTTGGCAGATCTCTTCTCAGGGGAGCCGTTACCCGGAACCGCGAGTAAAGTCGAATGTTCCGCGAAAACATCATAACTCGCATCGAACTCGGTGTATAGAAAGGTAGCGTCCTCGATATCGAAAGCGGGAGTCCAGGGTAGATTCTCATCCAGGCAAGTCATCCCGCGCTCAGGCGAGCCGACCATCTCTCGAACTCGATCTCGATGTAGACGAAGATTTGTATTTGGTGACACAGAAGGGGGAGGCATTCTGACAGAAGCCTTTAGCTTCATCGCGGGTGTGAGTGGTGGCAACATTTGCGAGTCACGATTCTGGTCACGCCGTAAAGGAGGTGATGAGGCTGGGGCGAAGCTAGAAAAGGGGCGAGTCTTCGTCGGACTGTCATACGAAGACCCACGAAGACGAGCAATTTCCTCTTCGGCTCGACCTCTCTTGATCCTCGGCCGATCAGCTTCTGAGGTAAGTAATCGGCCGACTTGATTTGGTCGCATAACAGAGGATTCGAGGGACGAAAAATAGCCACTGTCATCCATAGATGCAAATTTACGCTTGTGCGATCGGGTTCTTGAGGAGGATGGGAATCGTGGAACAGGAGGCGGGGTATCATGTCTTCTCGTAGAATGGCGGGTGACAGGAGGTGATGAATGCATCATATCCGGTGGAGGAGATGATTGTATCAAAGGAGATGATGGAGTCAGGTGCTCGGTCTCTTCTGCTTCTATTTCAGGGCCGTATGAATCTGACGCGGGAATAGTAGCATCAGAGGATATCTCAGGAATTGCAGTCAAGTGAGGTTCCGTGCGGGAGTAGTTTGGCTGAGGAAGCTCTTGAGGTGCCGGCGCTGGTGTCAATGGCTTGAACGAAGATTGTGAGCTTTCTGGTTCGTGGATTGGTGCGAGGGTGGTTGATAGCAATGCAACATTTTCATTGGGGCCGGTAGCTTTTCGTGATGATTTTTCCTTGATGAACTGATGTTCCATGCCTGGCTGAATAGCCCAATAATTGCCCTTTCCAGGATCGTCCTTAGGTCTCTCCTGTTTGATGAACGCCTTGTTCAAACTCAGATTATGTCGAATGCTGTTTTGCCAGCCAGCGTCAGATGCGCTGTAGAAGGAGTAGGTATCAGAGATCCACTTGTAAATCTGAGCAAGGGTTAATCGACGAGCTGGTGATCGTAAAATAGACATGCCAATCAATTGGGCATAGCTGTGAGGGGGTTTTCCACCGTCATCATGAAGGGCTGGGAAAGAGTCTGGTGCAGGAAGCTCTCTTTGCTCTTGATTTTCATCTCTTTCTATTGTCTCTTCCACCTTTGATCTCTTGAACGGTCTAGATTCATTGATTGGTGCTGCCTCCATCAACATACGCTTTTGAGGTGGCTTTTGACTATAAAAGCCTTCCAGAGAAAAGTTGCTTCCAGAAAAATCATCATTATATGAGTTGTGCGATTGTTGGTAATGAGGCTGGGGATAGTTCTCCTTATCCATAGACTTCGAACTCGCAAATGTGGTAAAGAGTGACTTTTGTGGCTTGAATTTCGACATCAAAGGTTGCTTCTTCTCTATTGAATCCGTATTATACACTGGTTCTCCGGGTGGGGGCATCGATATAGCATTAAGCTTGTTACTGAACGGTGCTCTCAATGGTGAGCTGGATGCTTGCTGAGCTGGTTTCTGTGGTGACTGTTTGGTTGGCCCTGCTTGCGGTGGCTCGAATTTGATGTTCCTCCTCGATGCCGCATTCTTGATCTGCCGCAGCGGTGACAATTTCTTTTGGTTGGAAAGATTCTGCATTGAAGGCATAGGAGCACTGTCATAAGAGTCGACGGGATCTTGGTAGATCTGCAGCGGCTGCTGCGAATAACGCGTCGACGCCATCGTAGTGTCGACGACGCGGCGGTAAACCTCAGTTGCCGGCGATGAGTCGAATAATGTAACGCGTGTCGAGGTAAGCAGGAAGGAAATAGCTGCGAGATTTTGATTTAGCCTTACGAAGAAAAATCTTCTGAGGATATCTAGAGATGTGAGGAGGCTATCGGGGGATTATGCATACCGAAGTGGATGAGGTGTGCTAGCTAGGATCGACGATCGGATTGTAGAGCGAGATTATGGTGGATGCCTGGATTCCGCGTTAAAAAGACGAGGAAGTAAGGGCAAACGGCGTTAGGAGCCTGGATGGTCTCGGTTGATCGAAAGTGCTATAAAAGAGATTGAAGGCTGGAATTGAAGTTGTAGAGACGTCCCTTTTCCGTGTTGGAGGAAGGGAAGGGCAGAGCAGAGGCTGAGGATGTAAAGATACGGCACAGTCGGACGAGAAAGCAAGATATTGGATAGCGTGAGATGCTGCTACAGCGGGGAAAAGATGATTACTCTGCAGCCAGTAGTGCAGGATTCTGAGGTGCCGGGCGGATACGAAGAGGGCTTGGCGGGCAAGCAAGGTTTTGTCCAACGACATAAGAAGTCCGGCCTGTTGGTTTGCGTGGAGTTGCTTGGAGGCTTTGCTGAACGACGAGGATATCGGGGCTTGAGTGTATCAAGTTAAGGAGATGGCAAGTGTCCAAGCTCGGTCAATGTAATGGATTGGTTGGCAAAATGAGGTGACCTTTGATGTGCCGAACACGATGATTAACGCCCTGGCCTTCAGAAAAGCCGAGCCTTTGCAGTTTCAATCAACCCAAATCTTCGATGCCTAGGATACACTGTAGAGGGATGACTTGATTGGGTGAGGTCGTCCGAATGGTGGAAGGTCTGGGGGGTGGCATGTCTTGAAGCCCAAGACGCGTCCCTTGGGCATAGGCGGGTAAACAACAAACGCGTAGGCACGGACCACCGCGATTGTTCCCAGATTTCTACGACTTTATCTTTTATAAAACTTACGGAGCCAACTCTAGCTTATCTACAAAGACTTCTTCTCTTGTCTTTCCCTTTGCGAATCAGCGATTTTGAATGGGCTCAGTAAAAACACCTATGCTATCATTGGAGCCGTTTCGGATTTCACAGGCCCAAATTTATTCCTCAATATCATGCCAAACCATATCTAACTGTTCCAATCTACAAGGAATAGATAAGCTATTAAAATTAAATTTCGTACAACACATCATGAGTATATGTCTAAGCCATGACAGATGCAGAGCTAAAAAAGCAAAAAGCGTCTCCTTTTTGCAGAATTTTCAAGCGTTGACCCAGTCGTTGTCAAAGCTTTTTACTACATCCCGGTGTGTATCGAGATTATGATGACAGTATCTATTCTCGGGGCCGCCGGCATGGCCTCCATGGACAGATGTCGGAGAATGAGCCGGTCCCGAGGTTTTGGCATCTAGATGCAGTGTATGAATGCTGCTCTGCGAGTCTTGAGTGTTCATCAAGTCTATACGGATACCAGACGTCGATGTGGAAGTTAAAGAACTAGTCAAGTTTGGGGTTGCGAAAGTCCGAATGCTTCAAATTTCAAAGAACAAGAGAAAAAGGAAATTTGTCCCTAGTGAGAACTGTGCATCAATATGTTGAAAACCGAAAGACTTCTTGGTCTTAGAAGCCCATTATATTCCAACTCTATGTCTGGACCAGTGCAAAATACAAGTCCTGAAGCCCTTTCCTAGAACCGATACAACTTCCCATTCGAGGGGATATTTCCATCTCATTATATCGTGCCCATCCGAAACGCCGCCAATGCTACCGTCATGCTATAAACTCAAAATCGCTCATTGCTCATTAAAACATCAGAATCATCGCCACCAGGGCAATGAGCACCATTGCATACGGTACCGCTGTCCGTCTTCCGCTGGAAGTGCGACCCTGGGCCGCTCCAGGATAATTACAAGTTACTTGATTCTGTTGCTCCGGACTTCCATTCGGCATCATTCCATAACTTTGACTGAAGCCAATGCCTCCAGGCCTAGGACAGTTGAAACTCATCGCGGCCGGGCAGCTTTGGACAATACTATAGCACAAATTATCGCAAGGAAGAACTTCTTTATACGGCCCTGGCTGTACGAAATTATCGATGTTCGGGTTCCGAGACGAACGCAGGTAGGCGGAGTTGTTTGCGGATGATACCACGTCTGGAGGGAGGCTGGTTCCATTGGGAAAAGGTTGTATCATATTACGAGACTGAAGCCATGGTAGATTGGATGACCAATCAGTGCATCGTGGGATGGTTACTGAGCAGAGCCATTCCTTATAAGCAGCAGCACAGTCGTTGCAGGTTCTTGCCAGAGAGTACTGAGCGGATGAGGTGGTCTCGCAAGCTGTTTGTGCTAGAGAATTTTGGAACCACTGATATTGCGCTTGTGTGTTATTGTCGTAGAAAGCGGCCAATGAGGTAACATTTGGGAATATATTTGGATTTCCAGGGACAGCATAAGCTGTTTGATCGCAGAACGATAGATCGTATACAACAGCACAATTATCATCTTGAAAATTTCAAAGTTAGCCATTATTCATAAAAAAAAAAAAGGCCAGGAGAATCACAAACATGAGAGAGTAGTAAAGTAGGTCATTGGCCAAACTTGGCCCCCTCCCCCCACGACGGTCGTGTTTCCTGCAACGCCCAGAGCAACGTTATAGGTCGCATTATTTACTAGACTATCGATGTAGAACTGCTGTTTTGGTTGATTATTTCCTCTCGTCGTAAGACTTGCTTGAACAGTCTTGGCATATAGCCCTGAAGCCGTTGGAGCTATGTTTGCATTTAGCATCCCACAGTATGAATTCTGAAGACCTAAAATCGTTTGATCATCGGCATTGCTTGCAAAAAGGACATATGGTGGTGGAGAATCGAGTAATGCTTGGTAGACGGGGCTACTTGTATTCTGACTCGTAAGGTCTCCCGTAATAAGTAACGCAGAACTGCTATCACTATCCACGAAGTAAAGGTTTGGATCGGTTTGGTTGTGATAGGTGTGATAATACCCGTTGATAGACGCAGCAATTTGGGCGTTCCAGACATCCTTGTACGCCGTTGTGCTTTCCCCGTAGAGACCAATGAACACATCACCAGTTGCATTGACCGTTATCATGGCGGCACCACCATCTAATATGTGCATTTGCTGTGTGCCAGAATCTTTGGTTGGACCAGGGTTCGTATTATTCTGAGATTGGGATATGTAAAGTTGAAGTTGTGGCGGCGGATCCACCGTAGTATTTTGTATGGGCGTAGGTTGTAGGCAGGTATTGACAGATATATACACGACGGGAGGTGCGGATAATGATGGATCACTGAAGATTGAGGAATTGAGGAACGAGTATGAGTTCGTCCCACCCTGGACAACGTTGGCAGTAATGGGAACGTTGTTCTCCAAAGGTTGAGGGTCGTCAGCCGTTGGCGCCCTTCCTATGATACTTTTATCGAATCCCTGGAATTGCCCTTCATAGACCCCATCCTCCCTGAGTTCCAGCTCTTCCACATCCACAGCTAAGAAAGGCGCATTTCCTAATCGATCATGGTTATGATCTTCCCGACGTATCGAATCGACATCCACAGCGTAGGCAAATTGAGGCGACGAGAATGCGAAATAGAGTATGAGTAGCATAATTGACGCTATGAGAGATGCTGCAAGCCGCGATTGCAGCGGACTGAGCTTTGGAAGTGGCATTGCGGTCGTGGAAGTACGACGAGCATTAGGAACTCGCAGCTGTGCGGCCTAATCTGATGACACTAGACAGTGAATAATGTTTCTGAACGATCTGACATGTTCGCCCCAGATATTCGATTGATACGTCGTCTTTTCTTGCGATGTCGTTGTTCTTGGGTTTGGCGTTTGAATTTCTTGAAGATCTCAAACATCCCGCCTACCTACTTTATCTTTAGAAGCCCCTGCGCTAACTTCGTAAGCTCGGATCCAAGCCACACTCCAATAGCACGTGCAGATATTGGCTTTTGATCTACGTTGCAGCTTGGCAAAATTCCGGCAAATGATAGTCACTTCATGATATTCTGAAATCTTGAGATCCCCACAGTCATTGTTGATGATGTTGATACATAGAGAATTCCAAGATTGACTGGCTCCGTGAGAATATCTCTATAAACAGCCCATGACGAATTCCCAGCCCAAAGAAATTCGTTCCAATAACCTGGATTTCATTATGTCTACTCCGCATCCTCTGAGATACCAGTAGCACGTTCGCCTTTTATGAAAACCTCAAATTCCACCACAGCCCGCAACCATTTCCTCAACCTTTCCTATTCGCGTGTATCTCCATCGTAATGCCGTGTTACTTACCGAGGCCCTAGTAGGTTGACAGATGCTGGAGACGTATCGACAAGTTGTATAGTTTACAGAGTCTTGTCTGAGGTAGCGGAATCCATTTTAGCGCGGAGGTTAGCAGCTGTCGCGCCTGCACCAGAGAAATAACGGGCGAAGACTGGTTGGATGAAGGAGCGGAAAACGATTTGGGCTCCACTGATTATTTGTTAACATGATTCAGCGAGAAAGTAACTTTGAGAACTTACCCGGTGGCTGGAAGTGCGAGCCAGAGAACGAGGGCAAATTTGAAGGTATAGTAAAATGGGAACCAGTAAACAGCGTTGACAGCACTTTCAAATACTGTCAGAAAGGAAAACACCACCCAATACTGTAGTCTAGAGTCAGCCGACCTTTATATCACCGACGAGGAGTAGCATGAGACGAACCGTGAGCCACTGGGTGTCGTCGGCTTTGCCCACACTGAACAAAGCTTCCAGGGAGTAATAACCCGGAATCACAAATCCGGCAATGTTCGTAAGGAATTGGCCCCCGATGTTGAAAAAGATGAAGAAGAAGTAGGTCGCAACCAAACCGAGGAAAGCATACACCTTCGGTACGGAAGTCTGCTTTTCCAGATTGTTCAAGACGGGGTACTTAGATAGCTATTACTAACGTCAGCCAACAATTCAGGCTTGAGGCGTCAAAGAAGAGCTCTATCTATCGAGCTGGTGTTGTTTCACGCGCATTTGCGCAGGTAGGGGTGGGATTTCTGTTACGCACCTCCTTATCAATCTGGGTGATGTGGCTCTGCGCTTTGTCTTGGAAGGACGGCATGATTTGGAATGAAGTATTTAATTGGTATCTTGAAGGAAATTAATTGTGTGAGAGATTTCTGCGAATATATTTGCAAATTAGAGTTTGTGTGGACCGAAATGCAGTTGAGCAATGTTGAAAGGTTAGGACAAAGCTTACGTCGATAGGAAGATACGGACTACTAGTACTAGTAGGGATTTAGCGTCTGATCACGTTCGGAAAGCCACCTCAGCATCATCAATGCATTGTCACGAGCGATCAAGTCAAGCGAATATATTTGACCTTTCCGAGCTTAGAAGTATCGGTGAGCTTGTTTCTTCATATGAAGCATTCTGTCACTCAATTAAAGACATTCAGACGAAATTCCTAATTACCTGCCACTGAAGAGCATCTTCCCCCCAGGGCGACTCTCTAGAATTCTCTTATTCTGTGATGGTCAAGTAGCAAAAAGATCTTGCAGGTCACTTCTGGAATATAGCTGTTGGCCCGCATAGAATTCTCAAACAGGTTAACACAAAGTGTTACACTTGGAAGGTTGGGAACGTGGGCATGAAACTCCAGAGCTGCAGAGAGAGAAACAACAGCCTCGTGGCTACGAAAACTCCAATCGCCTCTCCCTTTTAGTCAGCTCTTGTTGTTGATAATTGAAGGGGGAATTGCCTGTCGTGTTGCAATGGATAACTTACAGGCCACTTCCATTTCAAGAGCTTATCAAAGCTTGGAACTTGACAAGGCGGATGCACAATTCAGAGCACAGTTAGATTTGTTCTCGAAGATCCACGCCAAGAAGCTTCAGAATACACCAAGTTTGGTGTCAGGAGAGAACAATTGATTGCTGAAGACTGTCTCCCGTCGGTCCCCAAGAATCAACGAGCCTGCACGACCTCATACAGCTTTGCTAAACCCGTTCTTACACGTCTGGATAGAACCCGATAGGGCCTCAAGGATAGCTGCTACCACAGCATCCCTATCAGTGACTCGGGTGCGTGAGGCAGCCCATAGAGGGGAAGACAAGCAGTATGCGAATCTCGACTGAAGTTTGAAGGGACTAGGGCCACATACAAGCACAAAACCGATGTTTGGCATCTTTTCGGTATTTTTAGAGGGATCTCCGCTCCCAGGTCCAGCGCAAAGCTGGAATTTGGGTGTGAGTTCGTAAGGGCTCCAGATTCAGTACCCTTGTACCAATACTGGGTACTGATTCACTATTGCGTCTGTAGCTCACCAGAGGTAGTACAGCCTCAGGGAATCGACCGTTGTAACTATACTGGATCTATTCGAAGTCCATGATCTTTTACAGACGTCTGGTGGTGATTTGAGGGGAAAATTTCTAATTCGAAGAGATTGTTCTGGACGCGAAGAGTTAAGAAACCCTTGAAGAAGTCCAGTAATGATTCGAAGAATAAGGTAGGAGTTGATTATTGAAGTTAACTAATAAAGTCTAATAAAGATTAAAAGAATATGATAGTTTGAAGTTGATTATTATCTTTCAAAGTAGAAAAGAAAAAAAGAAAAAGAAAATCTGATAAAAAGGAGAAGGTGGAAGGTAGAAGGAACTACATAGACCAATTTAGTAATATGGTCTACTTGTATAGTGCAGGGGAACATAATCAAAACGTCTACAGTCAATTCGTGTTTCAAATGTAATCAATCAAAAAAGTGCCCCTATTCAAAAAAAAAAAAAAAAAAAAAAAAAATATAAAATAAAAAAATAAAAAAAACCCAACCC
>Ga0182030_10017281_pt1 | contig 13938 bp, 11 predicted proteins | sample 812S3MmetaG_FD_121299 | JGI IMG/M metagenome (GOLD analysis project Ga0182030, IMG submission 121299) | Permafrost microbial communities from Stordalen Mire, Sweden - 812S3M metaG (Illumina Assembly) | ecosystem: Environmental > Terrestrial > Soil > Wetlands > Permafrost | place: Sweden...
CTGGATGATCGCCTCGTAGGTCCGGCCGGTGTGGCTCGGGTCGATGGGCAGGTAGGGCACCTCCCAGTGGTCGTAGTCCTCGCCGATGGCGGCGAACCCCTTCTTGATGGCGTCCTGGTGGGAACCCGAGAAGGCGGTGTACACGAGGTCGCCCGCGTAGGGGTGCCGGGGGTGGACCGGCATGCGGGTGGCGTATTCGGCCACCCGGCGCACCTTGTCGATGTCGCTGAAGTCGAGGGCGGGGTCGACGCCCTGGGAGAACAGGTTCATGGCCAGCGTGACCACGTCGACGTTGCCGGTCCGCTCCCCGTTGCCGAACAACGTCCCCTCGACCCGGTCGGCACCGGCCATGACGGCGAGCTCGGCGGCGGCGACAGCCGTGCCACGGTCGTTGTGGGGGTGCAGGCTGAGGATGATCGAGTCGCGGTGCTCGATGGTGCGGCCGAACCACTCGATCACGTCGGCGTAGACGTTCGGGCCGTACATCTCGACGGTGTTCGGGAGATTGATGATGATCGGCCGGTCGGGGGTGGGTTGGATCACCTCCATCACCGCCTCGCAGATCTCGACGGCGAACTCCGGTTCCGTCCCGGTGAAGCTCTCCGGCGAGTACTCGTAGGCGATCTCGGTGCCGGGCAACTTGGACTCGAACTTCTTGCACAGCCGGGCGGCGTTGACGGCGATGTCGGTGATGCCGGCCCGGTCGAGGCCGAACACCACCCGCCGCTGCAGCTCGGAGGTCGAGTTGTAGAAGTGGACGATCGCCCGTGGGGCGCCGACCAGTGAGTCGAAGGTGCGCTCGATCAGCTCCTCGCGGCACTGCACGAGGACCTGGATGGTGACGTCGTCCGGGATGAGCCCGTCGTCGATGATCTGGCGCTGGAAGTCGTAGTCGGTCTGCGAGGCCGAGGGAAATCCCACCTCGATCTCCTTGAAGCCGATGTCCACCAGGGTCCGGAACAGCCGCAGCTTCCGCTCCGAGTCCATCGGGTCGACCAGTGCCTGGTTGCCGTCACGCAGGTCGACGCTCGCCCACCTCGGCGCCACGGTGATGTCCTGGTCCGGCCAGGTCCTGTCGGGAAGGGTGAGCGGGCGATAGGGGCGGTAGAGGCCGAACGGCATCGGGGAGACGTCGCAGGGCATGGCCAGTCGGCCCGCTGCGTGCGCACGCTCGTGCTGGGTGCTGCCGTTCCTGTCCGGTTCGCTGATCATCGCTGCTCCTTGCCGCTTGTATTCGCTGTTGCCGTCGTGGTGATCGTGTTTTCCCCCAGGGCCCGGGTCATGTATCCCGGCCCGGGCCAACAAAAAACCTCCTGGCCATAAAGGCTCAGGAGGTTGCGGGCGAACGCGATGGGGCGTTCGCCGTCAGGTAAGAAGGAGTTCCGGGTTCGGGATCCTGTAGGTCATCACCTCCATGGTGGCAGGCAGCCCCTGGTTCGTCAAGGACACCGCACGATTCATATCCGTTCGAAGTTGCGTGCGAGCTCCCAGTCGGTCACCGCGCGATTGGCCGCCGCCCACTCCTGTCGTGCCGTGTTGAGGAGATGGTGGTGCACCTCGGGGCCGAACGCCTGGGCCGCCACCTCGCTCGAAGCCAGGTCGTCGATGGCCTCGGCGAGCGTGGACGGAATCCGTGCCACGTCAGCCGACCGGTAGGCATTGCCGGTGAAGGCGGGCTCGAGGGGGAGCTCGTGCTCGATGCCCCACAGGCCGCCGGCGATGGTGGCCGCCAGGGCCAGGTACGGGTTCACGTCGGCCCCGGGGATGCGGTTCTCCACCCGCCTCCCGCGGCCGTCGCCGATCACCCGGAAGCCGCAGGTGCGGTTGTCCTCGCCCCAGACGACGGCCGTCGGCGCCCACGAGTCCGGCACGTAGCGCCGGTAGGAGTTGACGTAGGGGGCGAAGCACCACGCCAGCTCTCTGGCGGCGAAGAGCTGTCCGGCCAGGAACTGCCGACCGGTCGGCGACAGGCCGGACGGATCGCTCCCGCTGTCGGCCGGGGCCATCAGCGGGTCCGACGTCAGCGCGTCCCACAGGCTGGTGTGGATGTGGCAGGAGGACCCGGCGGCCTCCATCGACCACTTGGCCATGAACGTGACGGAGCGACCGAGCTCGGCGGCGATCTCCTTCACCCCGCTCTTGAACACCAGGTGTCGGTCGGCCGTCTCGAGTACGTCGCCGTAGGTGATGTTGATCTCGTGCTGGCCGACGCCCGCCTCGCCCTTCGAGAACTCCACCGGAAGGCCCGCGTCGACCATCTGGTTGCGGATCCGGCCGATCACGTACTCCTCGCGGGAGGTCTGGAGCAGTTGGTAGTCCTCGATGGTGGCGCCGTGGGGGACCATGCCCCGCCAGTGCTTGTCGGCGGCTTCGGCGAACGAGTCGCGGAACAGGTAGAACTCGAGCTCGGTGGCGCACTTGACCGCGAGACCCCGTTCGGCGGCGCGCTCGATCTGGCGGCGCAGGATGCGCCGGGGGGACACCTCGACGGGTTCCCCCTCCATGGTGAGCAGGTCACAGAGCACGAGCACGCTCCCGGGCTGCCAGGGCAGGACCCGGACCGTGTCGGGGTCGACCACGGCGTTGAGATCGCCGTAGCCCGTGTCCCAGCTGGCGAAGTGGTAGCCGGGCTGCGGCACCATGTCGACGTCGCAGGCCAGCAGGTAGTCGCATACCTCGATCCCGTGGTGCAGCACGTGGTCGAGGAAGAACGCGCCGGTGACCCTCTTGCCCACCGGCCGCCCCTGGAGGTCGGGAAAGGCCACGACCACGGTGTGGATGTCGCCCGACTGGATCTGGTGCGGGAGCGTTTGGAGCGTGAGCATGTGTGCACTCTGACCCAGCGGCACCGGATCGTCCAGCGCTACTCCGGCGTGACGTACGCGGCGGTGATCCCCCCGTCGACCACCAGCGCCGATCCGGTGACGAACGATGCGTCGTCGGAGGCGAGGAACAGCGCCGCCTTGGCGATCTCCTCGGGTCGGCCGAAACGCCCGAGGGGGATGTGCACCAGGCGTCGTTGACGGCGCTCCGGATCGGCGAGGAGCTCGGCGAGCAACGGCGTCTCGATGGGGCCGGGGCAGATCGAATTGGCCCGGATCCCCTGGCGGGCGTACTCGACCGCCACCTCCCGCGTCATGGCCAGTACGCCCCCTTTCGACGCGGTGTACGCGATCTGGGCGGTCGCCGCGCCCATGAGGGCCACGAAGGAGGCGACGTTGACGATCGAGCCGCCGCCGGAGTCGAGCATGGCCGGGACGGCCGCCCGGCACCCGAGCCACACCCCCTTCAGGTTCACCTCCATCACCCGCTGCCAGGTGCCGGGGGGCGTGTCGAGCACGCCACCGTCGTCGTCGGGGAAGATGCCGGCGTTGTTGAACAGCACGTGGAGGCCACCGTAGGACGACACGGCCCGGGCCACCATGGCGTCGACCTGCGTCTCGTCGGACACGTCCACGGTCACCGCCGTGGCGGTCCCCCCGGCCGACTCGATCTCGTCCACCGCGGCGGCCGCCTGGTCCGCGACGACGTCGGCCACCACGACCTTGGCCCCCTCGGCGGCGAACAGGCCGGCGGCCACCCGTCCGATTCCGCTGCCGGCACCGGTGATCACCGCAACCTTGCCGTCGAGTCGTGCCATCGGTACCTCCGCAGCTTCGATGGTCGCGGGTGCGAGGCCACCCGCCCGCACACTATCGGCGCCCACGGGCCCGGTGAGATACTGACCGGCATGCCGTCGGCCGCCTCACCGCCCCTGATCGGGATGTCCATGTACCGCCAACGCACGGCGTGGTGGGCCTGGGACCGGGACGCGGCACTGGTGCCGGGCGCCTATCTCGACGCGGTGGCCGAGGCGGGTGGGCAGCCTGTGCTCATCCCGCCGGCCGTGCCCCCGCCGCCGGTCCGGCCCGGTGCGCCGGCCGTGCCCGGTCCGTCCCGTGCGCCGGATCGGTCGGGCCGGCCGCTCGAGCGCCTGGTCGGGGCACTGGACGGTCTGGTGCTGATCGGTGGGGGCGATCTGGATGCCGCCCACTACGGCCAGCCCGCCGACCAGCGGAACGGGGGCGTCAGCCGACCGCGGGATGAGTTGGAGTTCGGGTTACTCGCCGAGGCGCTCGCCCGCGACATCCCGGTGTTGGCCGTGTGCCGCGGCATGCAGGTCCTCAACGTGTTCCTGGGCGGTGACCTCCTCCAGCAATTGCCCGATGCGGTGGGATCGACCCGGCATCAGCCGCGACCGGGAGCCTTCGGCACGGTGACGGTGGAGACCGCGGCGCACTCCACCGTGCGGCGCCTGCTCGGTGAGCGCTTCGACGTGCTGTGCAGTCACCATCAGGCCATCGGCTCACTGGGGGAGAACCTGGCGGTCACCGCACGGAGCCCGGACGGTGTGGTCGAGGCCGTGGAGCTGGCCGGGCACCGGTTCGTGATGGGTGTCCAGTGGCATCCCGAGGAAGGCCGGGATCCGCGCCTGTTCGACGGCCTGGTGGCCGCGGCCGTCGATGGGTCCGGATCGGGCCGATCACGTCCGGCCCGATCCGGAGTGGTGGCACCCCCGTGAGCGACATCGTGGACATCGTGAACCCGGCGACCGAGGAGTCGATCGCCGAGCTCGCCCTGCAGGGGGTGGACGAGTGCGACGAGGCGGTCGCCCGGTCGGTCGAGGCCGGCCCGGGTTGGCGGGCCGTCGCTCCGGCCGACCGGGCCCGCCTGCTGAGACGGTTCGCCGACCGGGTGGAGGAGAACGCCGAGGAGCTGGCCCAGCTCGAGACCCGCAACGTCGGCAAGCCCATCGGCGAGAGCCGGGGCGAGGTGGGGATGGTCGCCGAGGTGCTGTACTTCTACGCCGGCGCCGTCGACAAGCACCGCGGGTCGACGGTGCCCGTCGCCGGCGGGGTCGACCTGACCTTCCACGAGCCGCTCGGGGTGGTGGCGGCGATCGTCCCCTGGAACTTCCCGATCGCCATCACCTCCTGGAAAGTGGGACCGGCACTGGCCACCGGCAACACCGTGGTGGTGAAGCCGGCCGAGACCACCCCCCTCACCGCGCTACGACTGGCCGAGCTGGCCCTCGAGGCGGGGATCCCCGATGACGTGCTCCAGGTGGTGGTCGGCCGCGGGCCGACGGTGGGTACCCGGCTGGTGGAGCACCCCGACGTGGCCAAGGTGGCGTTCACCGGATCCACCGCCGTCGGCCGTGAGGTCATGGCCCGGGCCTCGGCGACCGTCAAGCGGGTCACGCTCGAACTGGGCGGCAAGTCCGCCTCCATCGTCTTCGACGATGCCGACGTCGAGCTGGCGGCGGCATCCACCCCGGGCGGGGTGTTCGCCAACGCCGGTCAGGACTGCTGCGCCCGCAGCCGGGTCCTGGTCCAGCGGTCGGTGTTCGACTCGTACCTGTCGTACCTGGAGGGCGCGGTGGCGGCGTGGACGGTGGGTGACCCGACCGATCCGGCCACCGACATGGGTCCCCTGGCCAGCGAGGCGCACCGGGCACGGGTGTCGTCGTTCCTGGCCCCCGGCATGGGGGAGCCCGAGGGAGGGGCGGTGCGGGGCCGCGTCGTCGGCGACGTCCCCGGCGGCCCGGGCTTCTGGTTCCCCCCGACGGTGGTGGCGCCGGCGGGCGCCGGGTGGCGCCTGGCGCGCGAGGAGATCTTCGGCCCGGTGGTGGCGGTGATCCCCTTCGACGACGAAGAGGACGCGGTGCGGTTGGCCAACGACACGGCCTACGGGCTGGCCGGTTCGATCTGGACACGCGACGGTGCGCGTGCCCTGCGGGTCGCCCGGGAGGTGCAGTCGGGCAACCTGTCGGTCAACTCGAACAGCTCGGTCCGCGTGCAGACCAGCTTCGGGGGGATGAAGCAGTCCGGCTTCGGCCGCGAGCTCGGGCTCGAGGCGCTGGCTTCGTACACCGACGTCAAGAACGTGTTCGTGGCCACCGGGCGATGACCGACCGGGCGGGACCGGACCGATGGGACTCGGATCGCCGGGGGCACTCGGACCTGGTGGCGGTGATCACCGGCGCGAGCCGGGGACTCGGCGCCGGGATCGCCGAGGCATGGGCACTGCGGGGCCTGCGCCTCGGGTTGTGCGCCCGTACCCGGCCCGACCCACCGGCCCGGGTGGTCGTGCCGGCCGAGGACGACAGTGCTCGGGTCGAGACGGCGTCGGTGGACGTCACCGAGGACGGCGCGGTGGAGGAGTTCGCCCGGGTGGTGGTCGAACGGTTCGGCCGGATCGACCTGTGGGTGAACAACGCCGGCGTGCTGGACCCGATCGGCCCGCTGGTCGACGTCGGGCCGCGGGCGCTACGGGAGCACTTCGACGTGAACGTCACGGGGGTCGCCGCCGGCTCGGCCGCCTTCGCCCGGCATGTGCGGGCGCGACCGGGTACGGGCGTGCTCGTCAACATGTCGTCGGGCGCGGCCACCAAGCCGTACGAGGGGTGGGGTCCCTACTGCGGGTCGAAGGCGGCGGTCGAGATCATGACCGAGGTCATCGCCCGGGAGGAGCGGGTGCACGGGTTGTGGGCCTACGCCCTCTCTCCCGGCGTGGTCGACACCGACATGCAGGCCCTGATCCGCTCGACGCCGCCTGACCGCTTTCCACAGGTCGACCGCTTCCTCCGGCTGCACGCGGACCGCAGCTTCAACGCACCGGCCTGGGTGGGTGCGTACATCCTGGACCGACTGGCCGCCGACGTCGGGCCGGATGCACCGGTCGGGGAGGTCGACCCTTCGGCCGTGCGACTCCGGGTGCCCGACGAGCCATGAGCTCCCCATCTCGTACCGGGCGGGGCGCGGACGTCGAGTGCAGGAGCGCGCACGACGTCGGCGCGGGCCCGTGGACTCCCGACGGATGCCCGCCCCCTTCGGCGGGCGCCGGGCGGGCTCGGGTCGTTGACGATCCGGTGGCCCTTCGCGACGGGTATGGTCTCGGACATGTCAGATCGCTCCCGGAAGATAGCGAAGCCGGCAGCGGCGTTCGGTGTGCTGGCCACGATGGCCAGCATCTGGTGGTTCGCCCTGCGGCCCCGGCGCAAGGACAAGTCCGGCTCGTAGCCCGCTCGGCGGCGATTCCCACGTGATTGCGACGGGTCCGTGGAGCGCGTAGCGGACGGTGCCCGCCCCCGGCCGGTGGTCGGCCGGCCCCGATGAACCTGCCGATCGGGGTCGAGATCCTCCGTCCGGAGGCGGCGGAGGAGGCCCAGATGCGGGCGGCCGGGTCCCTCCGGGTGGCCGGATTGCGGACCGGCGACCGGGTGGCCATCTGCCTGCCCTCGTCGGCCGCCCTGTTGTGCACGGTACTGGGCGCCCTGCGTACCGGCGTCGTACCGGTCCTGTTGAACGCCACCCTGCTGGAGCCCGAGCGGGACGAGCTCATCGACGACGCGGACCCCGCCCTCGCCATCACCGATGCCGCCGGTCTGGCGGCACTGGACGAGGGACCCCCGGCGGAGCTCGCCCCTTTCCCCTTGTCCCGGCCCATGCACTACACCTCCGGTACCACCGGACGGGCCAAAGGGGTCTGGGCGGGCATCTGGGACGCGGCGACCGCCGAGCGGGCGTTCGCCGACGAGGCCGACCTGTGGTCCTTCGGGGCGGGCGATGTCCATCTGGTGTGCTCGCCGATGTACCACTCGGTCTCCGTCCGCTTCGCCGGGGGGACACTGCTCCGGGGCGGGACCTGTGTCATTCTCAACCGGTTCGACGCCGGCGTGGCCCACGAGGTGCTTCGGGGTGCGCACGGCCCCGTGCCGACGACCACCTTCATGGCGCCTTCCGCCCTGGCGAGGCTGCTGGAGCCACGCCGCTCGGAACCGGACGAGCGACCCCGGTTCGACTCGCTCCGCCTGCTGGTCCACGCCGGGTCGCCCTGTCCCCCCGCGCTGAAGCGGGAGGCACTCGCCCGGGTCGGACCGGACGTGCTGTGGGAGTTCTACGGTTCGACCGAAGGCCAGTTCACCGTGTGCTCGCCGTCCGAGTGGTCCGAGCGTCCGGGAACGGTGGGCCGGGCGAGGAAGGGGCGGACGCTCTCGGTCGATAGCGACGGCACCATCTGGTGCCGCCCCCCTGCCTTCGCTCGTTTCACCTACTGGAGGGACCCGGGCAAGACCGAGTCGGCATGGAGGGATGGGGCCTTCACCGTGCGCGACCTCGGTCGCCTCGATGACGAGGGATATCTCTTCATCGACGGCCGCCGCGACGATCTGATCATCTCCGGCGGTGTCAACGTGTACCCGGCCGAGGTCGAGGCGGTGCTCAGCGAGGTGCCCGGGGTGGCCGAGATCGCGGTGTTCTGCCTTCCGGATGACCGGTGGGGTCAACGTGTCTGCGCGGCCATCGTGCCGGAACGTGCGTCGGGCGGCGAAGGCACAGGTCATCGGCAGCTGCTCACCGACGTTGCCACCCATGCATCGACCCATCTGGCCGGCTACAAGCGACCGAAGCAGTGGTTGGTGGTCGACGAGCTTCCCCGTACCTCCACCGGCAAGGTGCAGCGGAACCGGATCCCGGACCTGCTCGACACCTGAGCCCGTCGCAGCCCCGGGTCACGGCCGGGCACTGAGGGCACCGGCCACGGCAGCGCCGGCCAACTCAATTCCTCAATTACATGCCACCCGTAGGCTGAATCCATGTCCGGACGACGCCCGCGGCGGTCGCCGGGCACCCCTGAGCGCGCTGCCCGGCCACCGCAGGGCACCCGACCGCCGGCAACCGACCACGCGTCGGCACGTGAACGCGTTTGACCTTGGGGGATACTGGTCCCATGAGCCAAGCCGACCCCGGTCCTCCGATCGCCACCATCAACCCGGTCACCGGCGAACTGCTCCAGTCGTTCGAGCCGTACGACGCCACGGTGGTCGAGAAGCGGCTGGCCCTGGCGGCCGACGCCGCATCCGGCTGGGCCAGGACCAGCTTCGAGGACCGGGCACGCCTGCTGATCACCGTCGCAGAGTTGCTCGAGGGCGAGCTCCCGGACATCGCCCACGTGGTCACCACCGAGATGGGCAAGCCGTTCGCCCAGGCCAAGGGCGAGGTGGCCAAGTGCGCCAGTGGCTTCCGCTGGTTCGCCGAGAACGCCGAGTCGATGCTCACCGACGAGGAGGTCCTGGTCGACGCCTCACTGGCGCTCGTCAGCTACCAGCCGTTGGGCGCCGTCCTGGCCATCATGCCCTGGAACTTCCCGCTGTGGCAGGTGGTCCGGTTCATCGCCCCCGCCGTCATGGCGGGCAACGTCGGGCTGTTGAAGCACGCGCCCAACGTGCCCCGGACCGCACTGCTGCTCGAGGACCTGTTCCGCCGGGCCGGAGCCCCCGAAGGCGTGTTCCAGACGCTGCTCATCGGTACCGACCAGGTGCCGCCGATCATCGCCGACCCGAGAGTGGCCGCCGTCACCCTGACCGGCAGCGTCGGCGCCGGAAGAGCGGTGGCCGCCCAGGCCGGAGCGGTGGGAAAGAAGATCGTCCTCGAGCTCGGTGGCAGCGATCCGTTCATCGTCCTGCCTTCGGCGGACCTCGACCGGGCCGTCGACGTCGGCGTGCAGGCCCGGGTGCAGAATGCCGGGCAGTCCTGCATCGCCGCCAAGCGGTTCATCGTCCACCAGGAGGTGGCCGATCAGTTCGTCGAGGGATTCGTCGCCGCCATGTCGGCCCTGTCGGTGGGGGATCCCTTCGACCCGGCGACCGAGGTCGGGCCCCTGGTCACCGCCCAGGCCTATGACACCATCGCCGCCCAGGTGGAGGACGCCCGCACCCGCGGGGCGGCCGTCCTGTGCGGAGGCGAGCGGGTGATCGGTCCCGGGGGTCCCGATCGGCCCGGCTACTTCTACCGCCCCACGGTCATCACCGACATCACCTCGGGCATGCGCGTCGCCACCGAAGAGGTGTTCGGACCGGTGGCCTTGCTGTACACGGCAGCGGACGCGGACGAGGCCATCGAACTGGCCAACGCGACCGAGTTCGGGCTGGGCGCCAGCGTGTGGACCAACGATCCCGACGAGCAGCAACGCTTCGTCAACCAGATCCAGGCGGGCCAGGTGTTCGTCAACGGGATGGTGGTCTCGATGCCGCAGCTCCCGTTCGGTGGCATCAAGAGCTCGGGGATCGGACGTGAGCTGTCGCGATTCGGTCTCCACGAGTTCTGCAACGTGAAGTCCGTCTGGATCGCCTGATGGAGTGGGTCCCGTCGACCCTGGGCCCGTCGACCCTGGGCCCGTCGACGCTCCCGATCGGCGCGTTGCCTGCCGGCCGTCCGGGTGCCCGGCCATGACGACGCGGGACGCGCCACCGCCCATCGGGGAGGACGGGCGCGCCTACCTCGACCATGCAGCGACCACGCCGATGGCCGACGAGGCACTCGAGGCCATGCTCCCCTTCCTCGGAGCGACGTTCGGGAACCCGTCGGGCAGTCATCATGAGTCCAGACTGGCCCGCCGCGCCGTGGACGACGCCCGGGAGCAGATCGCCGCCTTGTTGGGAGCCGACCTGGGCGAAGTGGTGTTCACCTCCGGGGGGACCGAGTCGGACAACCTGGCCATCCTCGGAGCCGCACCAGCGACCGGCGTGACCCGGCCACCGGTCCTCGTGTGTTCGGCCATGGAGCACCACGCCGTGCTCAATCCCATGCGGGCGTTGGCCGAACGATCCGGGGCGCCGCTCCGTGAGATCGCCACGGGCAAGGACGGGATCATCGACCTCGACGGGCTGGCCGAGGCGTGCACACCCGACGTGGGACTGGTGTCGGTCATGACGGTCAACAACGAGACCGGCAGTGTGCAACCCATCGCCGAGGTGGCATCACTGGTCCGGGGCCGGTCCCCATCGGCGGTGTTCCACACCGATGCCGTCCAGGCGGTGGCCTGGCTGGACGTGGCCGGGTCGACCGCCCTGGCCGACCTGGTCACCGTCAGCGCTCACAAATTCGGGGGGCCCAAAGGCATCGGTGCGTTGGTGGCGAGGAACGGGGTCGGCCTCCGGGCCATGATGCTCGGCGGCGGGCAGGAACGTGAACGGAGGAGCGGCACGCAGAACGTCGCCGGCATCGTCGGCATGGCGGCGGCGCTGACCGCCGCGTCGGCGACGCGGACGGCGACCGTGGCCAGGGTGTCGGCCCTGCGGGACCGGCTCGGTGACGGTCTGCTCGCCGGCGTGCCCGGAGCCGTCGAGACGGGAGATCGGCGCCACCGGGTCGCCGGACATCTGCATCTGCGGTTCGCGGGCGTCGAGAGCGAGGCGATGGTGGTCCTGCTGGACGAGGCCGGGGTGGCGGTATCGGCCGGAGCCGCCTGCTCGAGCGGTGCCATCGAGGCCAGTCACGTCTTGGCCTCGATGGGCTTCGGGCCCGACGAGGCGTCGAGCGGCATCCGCTTCTCGCTCGGACCGACGACCACGGGCTCGGACGTCGATCTCGCGCTGGCCGCCGTCCCGGGCGTCGTCGCCCAGCTGAGAGACTGAACCCATGCGTGTGCTGGTGGCCATGTCCGGTGGTGTCGACTCGTCGGTGGCCGCGGCTCGGCTCGTCGATCGGTACGGCAGCAGCCGGGTGGTGGGGGCGACGCTCAAGCTGTGGGGTGGCCTGTCGGACTCGGGGTGCTGCTCGGTGGCCGACGTGGAGGACGCCCGCCGTGTGGCCGACCAGTTGGGACTGGTCCACCACGTTTTCAACTTCGCCGCCGAGTTCGAGGAGCGCGTGGTCGAGCCCTATGTGCGGGGTCACGCAGAGGGACGGACGCCGAACCCCTGTATCGAGTGCAACAGGCATCTGAAGTTCGACCGGCTGTTCCAGCGGGCCCGAGCCCTGGGTTTCGACGCCGTGGCCACCGGGCATCACGCACGGTGCGTGCCGACACCCGATGGTCGCTACCGACTCTGCCGCGGCGCGGACCCGCTGAAGGACCAGTCCTACGTGCTGGCCATGTTGGGTCAGCCCCAGCTGGCTCGCACACTGTTTCCCGTGGGTGAGATGACCAAGGCGCAGGTCCGGGCCGAGGCCCACCGGCTCGGACTCCGGACCGCCACCAAGCCCGACAGCCAGGACGTCTGCTTCATCCGCTCCGACGAGGGTCGCCAGGGATTTCTGGCCGACCGCGTGGCGTTGCACCCCGGTCGGCTGGTCGACCACCTGTCCGGCGAGGAGGTCGGATCGGTCGAGGCGGTGGAGCTGGTCACAGTGGGTCAGCGCCGCGGGATGGGTCACGGTCGGGACGGCCGGCGCCGGTTCGTCACCGCGGTGGATGTCCCCCTCCGCCGGGTGACGGTCGGGCCTCCCGAGGCCGCCACGGCGGAGGAGGTGCGTCTGCACACCGTGACCTGGGTGGACGGTGCACCCGACGTGGACCGCGAGCCCGACGTGGACCGTGACCCCCCGGCGACCGGGGGCAGTGGGCCGGGCGACACGGAGGCGCTCGCCCAGTGCAGTGCCCACGGTCGGGCGGTGCCCTGCCGGCTCCGTCGGGTTCCGGAGGGGCTGGTGGTCACGTTCGGCGAGCCGCAGCGCCGCATTGCGCCGGGCCAGACGGTGGCGCTCTACGACCCGTCCCGGCCCGAAGCGGTCCTCGGCTCGGGGATCGCCGTATGAGCCCGGGCGCGTCGGAGCCCCCGGGCGGGGGAGGGGACGATGGCGACGTCGATCCGGTCGCTCGTGCCGAGGAGCTACGAGTACTGATCCAGTACCACAACGACCGCTACCATCGGCTCGACGACCCCGAGATCACCGACGGCGAGTACGACGCACTCGTCCGCCAGTTGAGGTCGATCGAGGCGGACCACCCGGATCTGGAAGTGGCGGATTCGCCCACCTCGACCGTCGGTGCCGCACCCTCCACGCTCTTCGCCCCGGTCGCCCACCGGGTGCCCATGATGAGCCTCGACAACGCCTTCAGCCCGGCCGAGCTGCAGGCCTGGGCCGATCGACTGGCGAAGCAGGTGCCCGACGACACCGCCTTCGTGTGCGAACTGAAGATCGACGGGCTGGCCATCTCCCTCACCTACCGGCAGGGCAGGTTCGTCCAGGCCGCCACCCGGGGGGACGGAAGGACCGGCGAGGACGTCACCGCCAACGTCGCCACCATCGCCGACATCCCCGAGCGGTTGTCGGCGGCGGTCGACCCGGCACCCGACGTCATCGAAGTCCGGGGCGAGGTGTACATGCCGGTGTCGGCTTTCGCCGAGCTCAACCGCCGGCAGTCCGAAGCGGGGGATCGCCTCTTCGTCAACCCGAGGAATTCGGCGGCCGGGTCGCTTCGGCAGAAGGACTCCTCCATCACCGCGTCGCGCGCCCTCTCGTTCTGGGCGTACCAGGTGGGAGACCTTCAACTGGCCCGGGAGGGGGTGGGTCCCGACTCCGGTGACGCGCTGCCGGGCCAGCTCGCGCCCACCCATCAGGCGACGCTGTCGTGGCTCGAACAGGCGGGCTTCCCGGTCAATCCCGAGCGCCAGGTCATCCACGGCCTCGACCAGGTTCTCCAGTTCTGCCGCCGCTGGGAGGAGAACCGCCACGAGCTCGACTACGAGATCGACGGGGTGGTGGTCAAGGTGGACGACCTGGCACTGCAGCGTCGGCTCGGATTCACCTCCCGGGCGCCCCGCTGGGCCATCGCCTACAAGTTCCCCCCCGAGGAGCGGACGACCGTCCTGTCCTCCATCGCCGTCTCCATAGGCCGGACCGGCAAGGCCACGCCGTTCGCCGTGCTGGAGCCCGTGTTCGTCGGTGGCTCCACCGTGTCGCTCGCCACACTGCACAACGAGGACCAGGTGAAGGCCAAGGACGTGCGGCCCGGTGACACGGTGGTCGTGCGCAAGGCCGGCGACGTGATCCCCGAGGTGGTCGGACCGAGGTCGGCGGGCAAGGACGGGCGCCGTCGGCGTCGCGCGTGGAAGTTCCCGACGGTCTGCCCCAGCTGCGGCAGCCAGCTGGTGCGACTGCCGGGGGAGAGCGA
>Ga0182030_10017282_pt1 | contig 13938 bp, 10 predicted proteins | sample 812S3MmetaG_FD_121299 | JGI IMG/M metagenome (GOLD analysis project Ga0182030, IMG submission 121299) | Permafrost microbial communities from Stordalen Mire, Sweden - 812S3M metaG (Illumina Assembly) | ecosystem: Environmental > Terrestrial > Soil > Wetlands > Permafrost | place: Sweden...
CGGCGGGCCGGTAAGCACGAACGCCAGCGTACGGCGATCCGCGATGTGCGCGAAGGGGCGCGACAAGTCGGCCATGGGGATATCGTCCACCATCTCGACCAGGCAGGCGCCACGCGGCAACCCCCGCGCCACGGACTCCGTATCGCTCTCGAACAAATGAAACCAGATGCGTGCCGCGGGCACCGACGCCGCGAGCTGCGCCTCGAGCTTTTCCACTTCCGCGCGCAGCCCTTCCATTTCGAGCGGGTTTGCCGATCGAGTGGCTGCGGATCGCAGGTTGAGCCTGAGAATGCGCCGTCTGAGACGGCGAAGCTCTGTCTCCGCGCCTGTAATCCATGGCAAACCGCTGTCTCGCTGCAGCCGCGCCGCCGCTGTCTCGAGTCCCTTCCGCCGGATCGCATATTCAAAAGCGCGCCGGACATGCGCAGGCGTCCGTCCTCCAAACGCGCAGAGGATTCCCAAAAAGGCGCTCAACCTCGCCCGGATGGTCTGGAGAACGTTGGCGGTCTGCCGTCGCGAGCGAACCCCGATGATACCGGCGATAATCCGGTCATCGGCGGCAGCGGATTGCGCAAAGCTCTCGAACGCTTCGTCCCAACGGCCAAGGGCGGCCTGGTGGATCGCAAGCTGGTGACGCGCGCCGCTGCTTTCCCAATGCCCGGATCCGAGACTGCTTTCCAGAATCCGGGCGGACTTCTCCGCTATGGCCAGCGCCTCTTCCGCAAAGCCTCGCCGCGCCTCGGACCTCGCCACGGCCAAAAGTACGCGCGCGCACGACGGACTGTCCTGTCCGGTCAGGCGCTCATACTCCGCGAGCGCCTGCCTGAGCCAATCCACGCCGATCGCCGGCTGGCCCGTGAGCTCATGAAATTCGGCGAGGGCGAAGGCCGCGCTGGCGAACACGTCGGAACCGCTGAATTCCGGCCGGCGCGCCGTTTCGACAGCTTCACGCAGCAACCGTTCCGCCGCTGCGTAGTTTCCGTGGGCCATTTCCAGCTGAGCGAAATTCTTGAGTGTAAAAACGAAGAGAAGCGTCTTACGGCCACGCAGCCGTTCCTCGGCGTCCATCACCTCCGCAAACCCGCGCCGGGCCGCATCATGGTCCTGCGAAATGCGCGCCACTTCCGCCATGTTGTACAGAGCCTCCGCGACTTTCGGATCGTCCGGCCCGAATGCGGCCCGTCGATACTCCAGCACATACCGGTAGAGGCGGCGGGCGTCGTCGAGGCTTCCCAGTTGATCGTAAATCTGCGCCAGCCGGCTCAGGCTGTCGATGAAGCGCGGGTCACTTTGACCATAAACATCCCGCTCCAGATCGCACAGAGCCCGCTGCTCCTCGAGTGCGATCTGGTATCGTTCCGCGGCCAGCAAAAAGTTGGTCAGCTGGTCCCGCGCGTGGATGGTGAGATCGTGTTTTTCGCCGAGCAGCCTGGCCGATAACTCGACAGCTTTCCTGAAGTGGCGCTCGCTTTCATCGAGGCCGCCCTCGCGGTACGCCACCGATGCCCTGACAAGCAGCGCTTCCACATAGGCGATATGATCCTCGGCGGAGCTGCCGGGCCCGAGGTGAATCAGCTCACGCGAGCTTCGATCCGCCTCGGCGGTCCTGCCCGCACCGAACTCGATAGTCGCCATGACCCGCAAAAGTTGGCGCAGGCGGGAGTCTCCGGAACGGCGGGCGAGGTCGACAGCTTCGCGCGCCGGGAGGCTGGCTTTATCCGGCTCGCCGAGTCCCAGGTAGAACCCCGTCAGGTTGCACAGAGCGTCGAGGAGGGCGGGAATGGACCGTCCGGCCCGCGCGGCTTCCTCCGCCGACTTAAACTCCTGCTCTGGCGCCGGCGAGTACTCCGTAACTCTGGGCCCTCTTCTGCCGCAAAGAAATTCTACCGCGCGCGACCCCCCTTTTCTGCCGGAGCGTCCGGGTGTTGAATAGATGCGTATGTCTCCTCACGCGGAAGAGCAAATCGTGGCAGGACTGAAGGAAGCGCTGGCCGGCCGCACGGCGAACGCCGACCGTATCTGGCAAGCGGAAATTGCGGCTTCCGGGCCGGAAGCGGCCGGCCGTATCGCATCGGTAGCGGCCGAAATAGGGCTGTTGGACGAGGCCCTCCGATATGAACGCCTCTACGCCACGAGCGCGCCGGCGGATCGCGCAGCCATGGAGCCCCTGCTCGAGTGCTCGGTGGCGCATTCCATCGGCGCGGCATTGCTGAAGGCGCAGCGCCCTGCCGAAGCCGAACCTTTCTACCGGCGTGCCGTCGAGGCATCCCGGACAAGGGCCGACGACGCCGCCATTGCGCTGCACACAGGCAATCTCGCGGTCCTGCTGCTTAACGCGGGAAAAGCGCAGGAATCCATTCCGTTCTTCAGGACAGCCATCGACGGCTATGAAAAATGCGGTGACAGGGATAACCAGGCCTGGATGCTGACTTCACTGGGCAATGCGCAGGACGATACGGGCGAACCGGCGGGCGCGCTGGCGTCGTACGAAGCGGCCGCGCAGCTTGCCAACGATTCAAGAGACTATCGGCTGCATGGCGCAGTCCTCAACAACCTGGGCGCGGCCAAGGGCAGCGCAGGAGAAACAGAGCTGGCCGTAACTCTGCACGAGCAGGCCCTCGCGTTCGCATGGCTGGCTGAAGCGGCCGATCTGCAGGAACAATGTGAACGGAACCTCTGGCAGGATCTGCTCCGAACCTTTCCGAAGGAGGATGTCCCGGCGTGGTTCGAGATCTCACGCGGGCGCATCTGCCTGCAGATCGAGGATCACGAAGCGGCGGAACGCTCTTTTCAGCGCGCTGTTGAATCAGCCGAAAAATCCGGCTCACCGGTCACCCGCGCCGTAGCCTGGCGGTGGCTTGCCGGCGAGCTGATGAGAAACGGAAAGCTGGAGAACGCGGAAGACGCTTTGTGGAACCAGGTAGAGGCGGCATCGGCGGGCGGCGAGACCGGAATCGTTATTCACGGGTACGGGGAAATCGCGCGGCTGCTGATGCGGCGCGGCGAATACGCACTCGCCCTTCGATGCCGCCGGCTGCAGGACGTGCAGAGTCAGGGGGCGATTCCGGTGGACGGCGCTATGGTACGGATAGAAGCATTCCTCGAGCTCGGAAACTGGCGCGCCGCCCGGAGCCTGCTGCGCGCCGCCCGGGAAGAGATTGCCATTTCAACAGACTCTTTGCTCCACGCGCGTGCGGAGCGGGCCTGGGGCGAGGTCGCGCTCCTGCGGGGCAGTCTGGAAGAAGCCAATAACCACCTCATCTCGGCGCTGGCGCAGGCCGTGGTGAACAACGACACCTCCGCAGTAATGGATGTGGCGCTCAGCATGGGCCGGCTATTCTTCCGGCAGGGGCAGTTCGATAGCGCGCGGGGCCACTTTCGCGAGGCCGTGGATTGGGCGGTTCGCTCAGGTGACAAAACGCGGGAAATTGCAGCCCGCTGCCGTCTGGCAAGTGCCCTGATGGCGGATGGGGATTTCGACGGAACGTTATCGGAGTTCACTGCCGCGGGCGGCGCGGCGCAGGAACTTGGCCACAAACCCTATCTCGGAATGTGCCTCGCCGGAGGCGCCGAAGCGCATATGTGGCGCGGCGATTTCGCCGAAGCTCACCACTTGCTCGAAGCTGCCATCCGGGTCGAGCACAGAATGGCGCTGGGGCTGGACGACGACAACAGTGTGGCGCTGCTTCGCCAGCAGCAGCGCACGTACGAGCTCTTCCAGGCTTGTCTGCTGCGAGAGGGCCGGACGGACGAAGCGTTGCTCGCGGGGGAGCGGCTCAAGGCCAAAGCTCTGGGATACCTGCTCGAACAGCGATACGGTCCGGGAGCGCGGGCGCGCCGAATGAAAGCGACTTTGCAGCAGGCCGCGCTCAGGGTGCAGGCGGAGATCGATGTCGGCCGCGGCTCGAAAGAGCCCGGGCTCCGCTTCGACCGCGGCAGGAGTCTGCGCATTCTGGGTATGGATGCGCTCAGCAGTGTCGAGCCTGAAGAACTGACGATTGCCGATATCCAGGCGGTTTGCCGGGAGTCGGGCATGACAATCATCTCTTATTCCTGGCTTCCGGCGGGCGATTTATACGCATGGGTGATTTCGGAGAGCGCCGTCGATTTCCGGCCACTGCTGGCGGCGGAGGACACTGCTTTGGAGGAACTGACAGCGCGCTTCCAGTCCACGCTGCAGGCCCAGTGCCGTGGTTCTTTTGAAGCCCCGGTGCCGCACGCGGAGGATGTAAAAGCGGTCTCGCAATTGTGCCGGGAAGCGTATGCGATCCTGATCGCGCCGCTGGCCGGCTTGTTGCCGGATCATGAAGAGGCTGTGCTGGGCATCGTTCCGAGCGGCACATTATTTCGGATCCCGTTCCCGGCATTGCTGGCCGATTCCGGTCCCGCATTGGTGGACCGGTTTGCATTGATCGCGGCCCCTTCCATTCGATTTTTCCGCCAAACCCAATACCTCGGCGGAGCCGGATCGAGGGCGCTCGTGATTGGCAATCCGTCGATGCCTGACGTCCGCGGCTGGCGGGAGGAAGAACAGAAGCCTTTACCGCAGCTGCCCGAATCTGAGGCCGAGGCGTCGCAGGTAGCGGGCATTTTGAAAGCGAAAGGTTACGACGCCCTTGAACTGCTGGGAAAGGATGCCGGCAAACAAGTGTTACTCGATGCGCTGAAAGGCGTCAGCGTCGCGCATATCGCTACGCACAGCCTGCTCGATGAGGACGACCCCCATCGCAGCGCAATTGCGCTCTCCCCGGCGGGGGATGACACCGGTTTTCTGACTGCGGCCGAGATCGCGCGGCTGGATACCCATCTCGATCTCGTGGTTCTGAGCGCATGCAGGACCGGAGCAGGTGAAATAACGGGCGACGGCGTCGCGGGATTAGCGCGCTCCTGGCACGCCGCGGGCGCCCGCAGCGTGGTATTTTCCCTTTGGTCGGTGGATGACCATGCGACATCCTTGTTCATGGAAGCCTTCTACCGGGCGGCGGTTGACACAGGCAATCTTGCAGGCGCGTTGAGCGCGGCATCCAGAGAAACCAGAAAGCAGTTTCCAAATCCTCTGGACTGGGCTGCGTTCGCTTTGTCGGGGCAAGCGCTCCTCGGCCGAAAGAATTGAGGGCGCCGGCGGGTTAAATCAGCGGTGGGAGCATCCGGGCCAACAACAGGGGCGTCGCTTTCCTTCCCTGAGGCTTGAACATCCCCATTCGATCCGGCGGCTTCTGGTCTCTGCTTTTTTGGCTGATTCAATCCAGCAGATCCACTCGTTGCGGGCGAGCGGTGTAATGTCCTCCCATGCGGTGAGCACGATCGGGTCGGAGACAAGTGCTTTCTTCAAATCCGCGGGCAGTTGGTGTACGACACCACTCGAAATCTTTTTCACCGACATAGAGGGTCTTTCCTTTCATACGCTCCTCCGGACCGAGGATCAGTCGAGCATCGTCTTCCATGCGTCTTCGTCATGTCCGGCGCTCAGCTTTCTGTCGGCTCGCACAAGAGGCAGACGCAGGAGCGCAGGCTCGCGAGCGATACGGGCCAGCAGCTCCGCCTCAGTCATCTTCATGTATTTGAGGCCCGCGTCGACATAAGGTTTGCCCTCCGTGTCGAGGAGGGCAGTCAGTCCGAAATGTTTGGTGAAACGCCCGATTTCGGCTGGCGCCATCGGTTTAACCTTAAGGTCCACAACCTGGAGCGGAACGCGGCGCTCCTTGAAAAAACGCTCCGCGGCGCGGGTTGCCGAGGAGTTCTTAAGGCCGAAGATCTGGATGGATTTCATAGGATGAGAGGCGCGCAGGCCAGCAAGGCACTCCTGCCGCCAGGATGGGGCGATTCATACTGTCTCCGCTGTTTGAACCCAGAGGCTAACACGAGCGCCTGCTCTCGCGCCCGAGTCACCTTGCCCGGAGCGCCTTGCTTTGGGTGCGCCGTCCGGTACAATTGAGCGATTTCGGAAGGAGATTGAAAATCATGAGCGTGAAGTTGAATACCCGCCAGGTGGGGGACGTAACGGTGATCGATGTTTCTGGCCGCATCACTCTCGGCGAAGGGTCGAGCGTCATTCGCGATGAGATGCACGCCCTGACGGGCAAAGGAATCAAAAAAGTCCTGTTGAACCTGGGCGACGTAACCTACATCGACAGCTCCGGCATCGGAGAACTGGTTACCGGCTACACCACGCTGGCGAACGCCGGCGGTACGATGAAGCTGCTTCACCTGACAAAACGCGTAAAAGACCTGTTGCAGATCACCAAGCTGTACACCGTATTCGATGTGCACGATGATGAAGCGCACGCGGTGCGGAGTTTTGCGTAAAGGCCCGCGATCTTCAGGTGGACGCCCATCCAGCCGCTGCTCAGCCGGCGCGATGGCTCTGCCTGCTTCCGACTGCGCCATTCGTTACAATTGAGCGATTCAAAAGGAGACTTGTATTTGTGAGCGCGAAGCTGAACACCCGCCTGGTTGGCGACGTAGCCGTCATCGATGTTTCCGGCCGCATTACTCTCGGCGACGCTTCGACCGCCATGCGCGAGGAAATATTGCGCGCCCTGACCGACCAGGGACACAAAAAAATCCTTCTGAACCTTGGCGACGTCGCTTACATCGACAGCTCCGGCATCGGCGAGTTGGTTTCCGGCTACACCACCATGGTGCACCGCGGCGGCGCCCTGAAGCTGGTAGGCCTGACGAAACGAGTGAAAGATGTGTTGCAGATTACAAAGGTCTACTCCTTGTTCGAAGTGTATGAAGAGGAAACCGAGGCGGTGCGGAGCTTTGCCTAAAGCCTGTTCCTCTCCGATTGGCTGACTGAACACACGGGTCCCCGGCCGGCCTGGCTGACCTTGAATTGTGATAAAAAAGGAACGTCCTCCCGCCGGCATCGCTGCAACTCTTTGATCGAGGACAGATTGCCATCCATGAAGCGTTTCCTTTCCGCAATTGCCGTCATGGCAGCGATCGCTTCCCCTGAAATCCTCGAAACCGGAGCCCGGGGGCAGACTTCCACCGCAAAACCGCCCGTCGAAGATCCTCATCGCGCGCTGGTGGCCACTTACTGCGTCTCCTGTCACGACGCGCGTCTGAAGACCGGCGGCCTGGCCTTGGACGGACTGGATCTCGCAGCCCCGGCGAATGACGCGCAGATCTGGGAAAAGGCTCTGCGCAAGCTGCGCGGGCATCAGATGCCGCCGCCGGGCAGTCCGCAACCGCCGCAGAAGGACGTGGATTCGTTTGTCGCCTGGATGGAGAACACGCTCGACACGCATGCCAAAGGTCCCAGCGCCGGCTATGTTCCGATTCAACGCCTGAACCGTACCGAGTATGCCGCGACGGTGAAAGCGCTGGTCGGGGTCGAAGTGAATGCGAAAGAGGTTCTGCCGCAGGATATCCAGGTGGAGGGCTTCGACAATATCGCGGCCGCTCTGAGCGTGTCTCCTTCGTTCCTCGACCAGTACGTAACGGCGGCGCGGCATGTCGCGCGCCTCGCGGTCGGCGATCCCAATCCGCGCGTTTCGAGCGTGAAGTATGGCATCGAGGCCAACCAGAATCCCGAGATGCCGCTGCCTCCCGGCACTCGCGGCGGCATCCGGTTCCAACACGCCTTCCCGGCCGATGGCGAGTATCGCATCACGATCAACGACCTTGCAGTGGGCCCGTATTCCTCGGCTCTCGAGAATGCGAGCACGCTCGTCATCATGATCGATGGCCGTATCGTGTTTCGCAAACCGATCGGCGGGCGGGAGGATCTGGCTCTGGCGGATCGCACCGCGGGGACCGGCCGCAAGCAGATCATGGACCGCTTCACGAAGATTCCCGTGCGCGTCGAAGCCGGAGTGCGCGATGTCATCGTGGCATTCATCGATCGTCCCCGCGTAGCGTCGGACGAAATTCTTGAAAAACTGCAAGGCTACGGCGGCTTAACCGGCAGCCAGGCCCCACTCGACCGAATGGCGGACCTTCGCAATGGCGTTGAGGTCGCGGGACCGTTCAACCCCACAGGCGTTTCGCGAACGCCCAGCCGGGCTCTCATCCTCATATGCAATCCCAAAACGCAGGAACAGGAGTCGCCCTGCGCGAGGCAGATCGCGGAAAACCTGGCCAGACGCGCCTTCCGGCGTCCCGTCACACCGGAAGATATGCAGCGCCTCATGCCGTTCTATGACGCGGGACGGCGCGATGGCGGCACATTCGACCGAGGCATTGAGCAAGTTGTGGCTGCGGTTCTGGTCAGCCCTCAGTTTCTCTATCGCGGGATACGGGGGCCCGCCGGTCAGGGGACAAAGGCCGCCGCGCCGGATACCGAGTTCGCCCTTACCGATCTCGAACTCGCTTCGCGGCTTTCTTTCTTCCTCTGGAACACCGGCCCGGACGACGAGCTGCTGACTCTCGCCGCCGCGAACGGGTTGACGCGGCCCGGAGCTCTGGATAAACAGGTGAAGCGCATGCTGGCGGATCCCCGAGCCTCAAGCCTGGTCACCAGCTTCGCCATGAAGTGGCTGAACCTGACCAATCTCGATCAGGTGATCCCCGACCCCGTGTTATTTCCCGGCTTCAACGAGCAGCTGCGGCACGATTTTTCCGTGGAAGCGGAAGCCTTCATCGGCAGCATTTTTTCCAACGATCGGAGCGTTCTGGAACTCCTGACCGCCGACTATACATTCCTGAATGAGCGGCTGGCTCGCCACTACCGCATTCGGGGCGTCAGGGGCGATCAATTCCGGAAGGTCACGCTGGCCGCGAACGACGAGGCCGAAAAAGCCCGCTGGGGCTTGCTGGGAAAGGGCGCCATGCTGCTGCGGACTTCGTACGGCGACCGCACGTCTCCCGTGCTGCGTGGCGCCTGGGTTCTGGATAAGCTGAATGGCACCCCGCCAACTCCTCCCCCGCCCGACACCGCAACCGATCTCTCGCAGAAGGCCGGTGAGGCGCCGAAGACGGTACGGGCAAGGCTCGAACAACACCGCGCCAAGGCGAGCTGCCGGATGTGTCACGGCGTGATCGATCCGACCGGCCTCGCGCTCGAGAATTTCGACGCGATCGGCCAATGGCGGACCCAGGATGCGCAGGCCAACGCGCCGATCGATGCAAGCACGGTATTGCCGAACGGAATTCCGATCAATGGCGTCGTGGAACTCAGGGCGCAACTGGCCGGCCATCCCGAAACATTCGCCCGCACCGTGGCGGAGAGAATGATGATGTACGGCATCAACCGCCAGCTGGAATACTTCGACATGCCTCAGATTCGGAAGATTGTGCGTACGGCCGCCAAAGACAATTACCAGGTGTCGTCCCTGATTCTGGGAATTGTCAACAGCGACTCATTTCGCAGGCAGGGCGCGGCGGCCACGGCGAAACCCGCTGCCGAGGCGCAACCGCAGGGGAGCGGCATAAAGTAGCTCGGACGTTTCAGGAGAGAACATGTTCATTACCAAAAGGCACATTCCTCGCAGAGCTTTGCTGAAGGCTGCCGGCGTGACGCTGGGACTTCCGTTTCTGGATGCAATGGTGCCTGCCTCCACCGCGCTTGCCCAGACTGCCGCGGTGCCCAGGCTGCGAACCGGCTTCTTTTATATTCCGCACGGCGCGATCATGTCGAACACGAAGTTTGGTCCCGCGGCGGACAAGTGGACGCCATCCGGCGCCGGCGCGAGTTTCCGGCTCAGCCCCATTCTGGCGTCGCTCGAGCCATACAAGAAGTATGTTTCGTCTTTCGGCAATCTGGAGAATGCGGCAACCGCGGGCTCGGTTCATTCGTTCACGCCGGCCACCTGGCTCAGCGCCACCCGTCCCGACACCGGCAGTCCCCGCGCCCATATGGCCACGACTCTCGATCAGGTGATCGCCAAAGTCATCGGCCAGGACACGCCTCTTCCATCGCTCGAAGTCGCCTCGGAGACCATCGTTCAGTCGGCGGCGGGCGGCGGCGGCTCTTATTCCACTTTGTCGTTCCGGGATGCGGAATCGCCCCTGCCGATGGAACCCAATCCGCGGAAGGTTTTCCTGCAGTTGTTCGGGGAGGGCGACACGCCGCAGGAGCGCGCCTCGATCAGCCGTGAAACCGGCAGCCTCCTCGATCTGATTCTGGACGGTACAAAGAGTCTGCAAAGGGACCTCGGGAGCAACGACAAAGCTGTTCTGGACGGGTATCTCGAAAGTGTCCGCGAGATCGAGCGGCGCGTGCAGAAAGCGGGGGCGCAGGATCTTTCCGCCGTGAAGGTTCCAGATGCCCCGGTTGGCGAACTGGACTCCTTTCCCGACCAAGTGAAGCTGATGTTCGATCTTCTCGCGCTCGCCTATCAGGCCGACCTCACGCGTGTGGCGTCCTACATCATGGCCGCCGAAGGCACGAACCGGACTTATAACCACATCGGCGTGCCGGATTCCTTCCACCCGGTATCGCACCACGCCAACGATCCGGAGAGAATCGCCAAGCTGGTGAAGATCCAGACCTGGCATGTCGAGAAGTTCACGGAGTTTCTGGCCAAACTGGCGGGAACGCCGGATGGCCAGGGCACGCTGCTCGATCACTCGATCTTCCTGTACGGCTCGAACATGAGCAACAGCGACATGCACAATAACTACCCGGAGCCGAATATCGTGGTTGGCGGCGGCGCCGGCAGGATGAAACTCGGCGGTCAGCACATCGTGCTTCCTGAGCGTACCCCCATCGCGAATCTCCACTTGACACTGCTGCAGAAGGTCGGGGTGAAGCGCGAGAAGTTCGGCGACAGCACGGGCACGATCTCGGGCGTCTAGTGCCTGCCGCTTGCTGACGGTCACGGTTCTGAAGCGCCACCGCTGATCTCCGCGACCTCGTACTGGATTCCATCCGATGCGGCGTTCGCCCGCCGACGCAATAGACTGTTGACATGAGCCTCGCGCTCCGAAGCTGCCTTGTACTGCTGGTCGCGTCCACCGCCGCCAGGACCGCCGATCCCGACCCCGAGCAGCTGTTCCAGAAGGTCCGCGCCAGGGTTCTCGATGACGTCAGCCACGTTCCCCGCTACACCTGCGTTCAGACCGTCAACCGGGCCCAATACCGCCAGCCATACAGTGTGCGGTCCTGCAGGTCGATGATCGCGGCGCGGAGAGAAGCCGCCTCGCGCGGCTACCTCACAGTGCGCGATCGCCTTCGTCTGGACGTGGCCGTGGTGGACGGCGCCGAAACCTTCTCCTGGGCCGGTGCCCGCCAGTTTGAGACAAGTCGCGTCGATGACCTTGTGAAGTCGGGCGCCACCGGCAGCGGCGAATTCGTTTCTTATCTGACCAGCGTTTTCGGCGCCGACACGGACTCGGTGACTTACCTCGGCCAGTCACTGTTCGGGTTTAACGTGCCGCTGGCAAAGAGTCATTACACCTACAGCACCAACGGCCCGGATCGAACTGCCGCTTACCACGGGTCGTTTGTGGTGGACCCGGCAACCGCGGAACTGAAGCGCCTCACCGTGGTGGCCGACCAGTTTCCCTCCGGCGACGATGTTTGCAGGGTGGAAGACAACATGGATTATCACCGGGTGAAGATCGGCAATGGAGATTTTTTGCTGCCCGCGGCCGCTACGATGGACGTGCTCTTTGGCGACGGCATCGAGTCCGTAAATGAAATCGGCTATTCCGATTGCCACGAGTACGCGGGCGAGGCGACCATCCGCTTCGACGATGACGCCAGTGCCCCCGGCTCGCCGAAAAAAGAAGGCCCGGCGCCAGCTTCAGCCGCCGCAGCGCGGCAGTTACCGGCTGGTCTGCGCTTTCGCATCGGCCTGACTTCTCCGATCCGTTCAGAAACAGCGGCGGCCGGGGACGCCGTAACGGGAGTCATACTTCATGAGATCAAAGACCGGAAATTGGGTATCATCGCGCGTGAGAAAGATGTTGTTCACGGACGCATCCTGCAGCTTGAACAGCACATGTATCCCCTGCCCCGCTGGCTGCTCTCGATCCGTTTCGACACCCTCGAACACGATGGCGTGGAGCAGTCGCTGGCGCTGAAATCGCGGGAACGCCGCGGAATCTTTGTTTTCGCGCAGGCTGGAAATATTGTGATCGACCAGAGCTTCCACTCCGAATGGGAGACCCGCTGAACGCAACCTGAAATCAGGTCAGCTTCATTTTCATCATCGTGTAGGAATGGGGCGGGAAGCTGTAGCGCAGCGACTTCTTTTCCGCCGTCGCGGTGCGCTTGACAGTCTGCACCGTGGTGGAATCGAAACTGTTCTCCGTCTTGATGTCGGGAGCGTTGATTTCGGATATCTCCACAGCCGGGGCGAACTGCCTGTCCTCCAGCTCGATGTCCGTTTCCACCGCGTGGTCGCGATGGCGATTCACCACATTGACGATCAGCGTCGATCCGTCCATGGCCGCCGAGGCATCCAGGTGCGGCACGTCGCCGTAGCTCCGGCTGCGATAGGTCGGTCCCTTGATGAGAAGTTCGAGAGCCTTGCCTTTGGTGTTACCGGCAAAAAGCGCAAGCGGGTAGTAGATGGTCTGCAGGAAAAGGCGGTTTTCGTCGGTGTAGATCGGCGCGATGACATTCACGAGCTGGGCCATGTTCGCGATCTTGATGATGTGCGCGTTGTTGACGAAGGTATTCAGGAACGTTGCGACCACGAGCGCATCTTCCAGGTCGTAGCGTTCCTCGAGAATGCGGCGGCCCCGCTGCGAGTTGCCGCGCGCGCGGTACCAGACGTTCCACTCATCCCACGCGATGAAGATTTTGCGATCCCGCGGCCCGCCGGAGAGCGCGGCGTTAATGACGCCTTCGGTCGTCTTGATGCGGTCCTGCAGATTGACGGAGCTGGCGAGAAATTCGCCGAAATCGTTCGCCGGGTTTCCGACATACATATGCATCGAGAGGTAATCTGCATGCGTCTTCAGAAAATCGAGCACGGTGCGGTTCCAGCCGATCCAGTCGATGCCCGTGCCGTAGTTGGAAGAACCGGCCGCAATGAGCTTGATGTTCGGATCGGTCCACTTCATCAGCTTGGCCGCTTCGAGCGCGAACTTGCCGTAATCCTCCGCGCTGCGGTGGCCCATCTGCCAGGGACCATCCATCTCGTTGCCTAATCCCCAGTAGGTAACCTTCCAGGGATTACTGCGGCCGTTTTCGCGGCGCAGCCGGGTCATCGCGGTGTCCTGCGATGAGTTCACATACTCCACCCACTGCTGCGCTTCGAGCCAGTCGCCCGTGCCCAGGTTGGCGCAGATGTAAGGCTCAGTTCCGAGCATCTCGCAATAGTTCAGGAATTCGTGGGTGCCGAAGCGATTGCTCTCCACCGTACCCCACGCCATTTCGAGACGCGGCGGGCGCTTGTCGCGGGGACCAATGCCGTCCTGCCAGTGGTAATTCGAGGAGAAATTGCCGCCGGGCCAGCGGAGGATGGAGACGCCCAGCTTCTTTGCGGCATCAAGCACATCGAGGCGATATCCGTTGGTGTCAGACCGCGGCGACTTTTCATCGAACACGCCGCCCTCGATGCAACGGCCGAGATGTTCGATAAAGTTGCCGTAGATCTTCGGATCGATGTCATCGATGACGCGCTCGGTATCGATTTTGATGCGGGCGCGCGAGGGCGCCTGCTGCGCACTCAGCCTCCAGGACGCCGCCAGCAGTGCCGTCGAAAACGAGCGCCGCGTAACTCGATTGACCTTCATGGACACCTCGACGGCCAACTTTTCAGTCCGCCACCGCGGATTATGTCACAGGGTTTTGCGGCGCGACAAGCCCGGCGTGAATCCCGAAGCAGACACGTACCGGTACCGCCACCCCAACAGAACGTTGACACCATCCTCGGCAAGCTGTCATTGTGATGAGGTAACGTCGACTGGAATATCGGAGGAATTTGAGAATGCGAACGATCATTGCGCTGGCTCTGTTTGGAATCGGATCGACTATCGCGGCAACCGCCGCCGTGCAGCTCCCCGAGGTAGATCCGGCTTCCGCTGGAAGCGCCC
>Ga0182030_10017283_pt1 | contig 13938 bp, 10 predicted proteins | sample 812S3MmetaG_FD_121299 | JGI IMG/M metagenome (GOLD analysis project Ga0182030, IMG submission 121299) | Permafrost microbial communities from Stordalen Mire, Sweden - 812S3M metaG (Illumina Assembly) | ecosystem: Environmental > Terrestrial > Soil > Wetlands > Permafrost | place: Sweden...
AATCGGGTTCGGGTCGGGCTGCTCGGCAATGATCTTGGCCCGGATATCCGGGTCGCGCAGCCTAAGGATTCGCGCCTCAAAGGGCAGATGGGCAATACTGCGATAGGTTTCGGTCGAATAGAACGGGTTCAACGTCAGCTCATGCCCCAGGACGAAGCCGACCGGGCGGCCAAGAACCTGACCCCTGACCTTCAACCCGTCGGCGTTCGCCTGCCGGACGAAGGCTACGAACTCGCGCCAGTTTTCGGGGTCTTGGTTGCTCTGACCCATCGAGAAGGTGAAAGGCCGGCCTGAACGCGCGATATATTCGCGGATTTGGCTGAACTCCGTCGCCTTGTCCTGAAAGTCGCTGACATACTGGATAATGCCGCGCCCGCAATCCTTCAGCGCCATCGCCAGCGCCATCAGTTCCTCGGCCGGAGCATTCAGCGTCGGTATCGACTTGCCGTCGCTCGACCGGTGGAAGAGCGTGCGCGACGTTCCGAAGCCCATTGCGCCGGCATTCATCGCCTCACGCAGCAACCGCGCCATCTCGGCCCGGTCTGCCTCGGTCGAGGGTTCGCGCTCGACGGCGCGCTGCCCCATGACATAGACGCGAAGCGCCGAATGCGGCACCAGCCCTGTGATGTCGGCGTCGAAGCTGCGCTGCGCCAACTGGTTGAAATATTCGGGGAAGGTCTCCCAATTCCACGGGATACCTTCGCGCATGACGACCCCGGGAATATCCTCGACGCCTTCCATCAGCCGGATCAGCAAAGCATGCTCGTCCGGCCGGCAGGGCGCGAAGCCCACGCCGCAGTTGCCCATGACGACGCTGGTGACGCCGTGGCCTGACGAAGGCGCCAGCCGGTTCTCCCAGGTCGCCTGACCGTCATAATGCGTATGCACGTCGACGAAGCCGGGGGTCACGATCTTGCCCTTGGCGTCTATTTCCTCTCGCCCGCGCCCTGCAATCTTGCCGACGGCAGCGATGCGCCCCTTGCTGACCGCGACATCGGCCTCAAAGGGCTCCCCGCCCGAGCCATCGACAACAGTGCCGCCACGCACGACCAAATCGAAATCGACCATCAACATTCCCCTGCTGCCTTCACCGCCGCACCGCGGCCGCAAAGATCGGCGGACACTACTGAAGAACTTGCTTGCCTTCAATAGGATTTCTGGATAGATAAATAGTTTCTGTATAGAGAAACTATTTATGCCCGATAGCGACACTTTCCGCAGCCAACCCTCCCTGCTCGCCGGACCGGTGGGCGCGGTGGCCAATGCGGCACGAATCCTGGGGCACCTCGGTACGGCGAAGGCGCCGCTCAGGTTGACGCAGATTTCGCGCCCACTCGGCATCAACAACAGCACCTGTCTCAATATTCTGCGCACTCTGGTGACGGAGGGGTTCGTGCGGATCGACGGCGCCACCAAGACATACGGATTGGGCCGGCGGATCGTGGAGCTGGCGCGCGATGCCCTCAATCACGGTGAAAATCTGCGGACATTGCGCCCGGCGATGGAGGCGCTCGCCCTGAAGTATGGCGTTACCGTCATGCTGTGGGGGCGGCTGGGTGCCGAGCATCTGGTCCTGCTGGCTGCGGCAGTCGGCGAGCCGCTGCGCAGCATCCATGCCGAACTGGGCATGCGCGTGCCGCTGCTGACTGGCTCGATGGGCCGGCTGTTCGCCGCTGAACTGGATCCGCCCCGGCTCAGCCGGATGTTCGATACAATCGCTTGGCAGAGGCCGCTCGACCTCGGCACCTATATGCGCCAAGTCGCGGAAGCGAACGAACGCGGCTGGGCTCTGGACGACGGTTACCTCAATACGGCGATGTGGGGCATATCGGTCCCGATGTCACATCCGGGTGCACGGCTGGATCGCACGCTGAGCGCGGTATTGCTGACTGACCAGCGCGACCCCGTCGCCATCGACCGCATCGCTCACGACCTGATCGCCGTGGGGCGGGCATGACAGAGCGGGCGCAAAATATGCTTAGACTTTACTCAAAACGCTTGGGCCGTCAGAACTACAGCAATCATTGGCCAAAACTGACCGAAACCAACTATACTGTTCCTGAAATTCGGCTTGGGGGATCACCATGAATACGACCTTTTTCGTGCTGTTTATCGGCATCTTCGTTTTCGCCACGGTCATGGGTGGTACGCTTGGCTGGGCGGCGCGGTCCCCGAAATACGGCATCCTGCGCATCCATAAGGGCCGCAACCCGATCGCCGACAAGCTGAAGGCGCCGACCATATTCATGAATTATTCGCTGCCCTGGATCATGTACGGCGGGTTCTTCTATTTCCTTGGCCACCACACGATCTATGCCGGCATGCCGTCCTTCACGACGTTTCTGGGCGAAACGCTGGGATCGCTGATCCTCTATGATTTCCTCTATTATTTCATGCACCGCGCCATGCACACCAAGGCAGGGATGAAACTGATCCACGGCGTGCATCACAAGGTGCGCTATGTCACCGCTGAATCCGGGTCGTACCTCCACCCGGCGGAAACTTTTGCGGGCACGGCACTCTTCCTGGGGTCGGTCGTCATCATCGGACCGGTCAGCGCCGCATCGTTTCTGGTCGCGAACTTCCTGTTCACTACGATCAACATCTGGGTGCACAGCAATTTCGTGCTCGACCGGCCTTGGGCGCGCCTGTTCAATTTCTGGACGCGCACCCATGACGTCCACCACTACTATTGCCGCAACAATTATTCCTCGATCTTCCCCTTCTGGGACCAGATGTTCGGCACGCACGAAGACGGCGTGAAGGTCAAATAAGCTTCACCCGGTGTAAGGAAACCTCCAAATTCGGCCGGCCGAGATTTCGGGGGTTCCACATATTTTCCTTGAAACTGCGGATATTTATCTGAGCCGTGCGCCCGATGGGCGCATCCTCCCCTCTGCCCAGGAGTCCCGGATTGCAGCCACCGGATAAATCCGTCTTAGTGGCCTGCCGGGCCGGGGCTCGGGCTTATGGTATGCGGGGAGTGCTGGTCTGAATGGCGGTGACTAAGGATAGCAAGTCTGCGGGTATCAGGCAGACCTACTGGTACTTCGGTTGGCTCACCCTGCTGATCTATCTGGCAAGCCCTAACAACTATCTGGTCGATATCTCGACCGCCTATATGCTCAAAAACCAGCTGCACGCCTCGCCCCAGGAAGTTTCCGTATTCCGGGTGCTGACCGCAATTCCTCTTTATCTGTCCTTCATGTTCGGCTTTGCGCGGGACCTATGGAACCCGTTCGGCCTGCGTGACCGCGGCTTTTTCCTGATCTTCGCGCCGATAACCGCTTTGGCCTTCCTATGGATGGCCTTCACCCCACTCAGCTATCAAAGCCTCTTCATCGGCGTTCTTCTGATGATGTTCGCCTTCCGCTTCGTCGCGGCGGCCTATCAGGCGCTGCTGGCCCTCGTAGGGCAGGAGCGGCTTATGTCGGGTCGCCTGTCGGCACTATGGCAGGTTGTCAGCAGCATCCCGGTACTTGCCGGTGCATTCGGTAGCGGCTGGGTAACGGAGCATCTGCAGCCCAGCCAGACATTCCTGCTATTTGCCGGTCTGGCTCTGGCTCTTGGCCTTCTGGGTTTTTGGAAACCCCGGGCCGTCTTCACCAACACCTATGACCGACCCCAGGCACGCGGATCGACCCTTGTCGGCGATCTGAAGCGTCTAGCGCGGCATAAGGCGATCTATGCCCCGGTTCTGCTGATCTTTCTCTTCCAGTTCGCGCCGGGGTCTAACACGCCGCTCCAATATTATCTGACCGACCATCTGCATGCGTCCGACGCCATCTATTCCGACTTCCAGGCGATTTTCGTTGGCTCCTTTATCCCCGTGTTCCTGCTCTATGGCTGGTTATGCAAACGGGTCTCGCTGGGAAAGCTGCTGTTCTGGGGCACGGTCATCACCATTCCCCAAATGATCCCGCTGGCGCTCATCAACTCCGCGACATCGGCCCTGATTCTTGCGGCGCCGATCGGCGCCATGGGCGGAATTTTCGCTGCGGCCATATTCGATCTGGCAATGCGCTCCTGTCCACCGGGTCTTCAGGGTACGCTGATGATGCTTGTGGAATCCGGCAATCTGCTGTCGACGCGCGGCGGCGATCTGCTGGGCTCCGTCATCTATTCCAGCAGCCCGACCAATGGCTTCACCTACTGTGTGATCGCCATCACCGTGGTTTACGCCCTGATGCTGCCGGTGCTGCTGCTCATCCCCAAGGAGATACTGGAAACGGCGGACGGCCAATCCAGTGTCTTGGTGGAGCTGGAAGTGCTGGACGAGATCGCGCGGAGCGAGCTCGAAACGTCTGGGTCTGACGCTGTCCTGGTCATCGAACAGGCCTGACCCAATCGCTTTACCGCATTGCGCTCAGCGCGCCGGAATTCGAAACATTAGATCTCCAGCTGTCCCAAAGGCCCGTTCCCCTGCCCCAGCCCCGGCGCGGCGCGGATTGCCGCCTGCACATAATCGCAGGCCTCTGTCACAGCACGCATTAGCGGCAGGCCGCGCGCCACGCCCGCCGCGATGGCCGACGCCAGCGTACAGCCCGTCCCGTGCGTATGGCGGGTTTGGATGCGCGGATGCCGAAACACCTCCTCGCCCTTCGCGCCAATCAGCAGGTCGGTAAGCGCGTCACCCTCCAGGTGACCGCCTTTGATCAGCACGCTGCGTGCGCCCAGCGCCAGTATCGCCTCTGCGGCGCGCCACATGGTGGGGAGGTCATGCGCGGCGACACCGGTCAGGATTTCGGCCTCGGCCAGGTTGGGGGTGACGAGATTTGCGCGCGGGATCAGCCGCGATTTCAGGGTCTCCAGCCCGGCCTCATCCAGCAGGGCATGGCCGCTGGTTGAGGACAGAACCGGGTCGAGGATTACTGGAATATCGCGGTACGCAGAGAGCTCCAGAACTTCGGCCACCGCGGCGGCGATTTCGCCGTTGCCCAGCATACCGATCTTGATCGCGTCGGCGCCGATATCTTCCAGCACCACGCGCATCTGGTGCGCTACGAATTCTGCCGGAACGGGGTGAAGCCCGAAGACGCCCAGCGTGTTCTGTGCCGTCAGCGCGGTGATCGCGGTAGCGCCATAGACGCCGAACGCAGTGACGGTCTTGAGGTCTGCCTGAATCCCCGCCCCGCCCCCGGAATCAGATCCGGCGACGATCAGTACGCGGCCTTTTTGGCTGGTCACTCCGCGGCGGCGGGGGCGCGTTCGAAATCGGCGATGGCGTCGCAAATCGAATTGACGACATCGCGAACCAGCGCCTCGTCCTCGCCTTCGGCCATAACCCGGATAACCGGTTCGGTACCCGAATGGCGCACTGATAGCCGACCGTTGCCCAAGAGCCGCGCCTCACCGTCCGCGATGCGGCTTTTGACCAATGGGAACTTCAACGGCGATCCGCCGCCATAGCGCACGCTGCGCAGCAACTGTGGCAGCGGCTCGAACAGGTTCAATATCTCGCTGGCCGGACGGCCGCGCTGTTTCACGCAGGCCAAAACTTGCAGGGCCGCGATCAGACCGTCGCCGGTGGTGGAATGGTCGCTGAGCACGATATGGCCCGATTGCTCGCCGCCGACATTAAAGCCGTGGGCGCGCATATGCTCCACCACATAGCGGTCGCCGACGGGAGTGCGGATTAGATTCAAACCGATGCCGTTCAGAAAACGCTCGAGCCCAAGGTTAGACATGATCGTGGCCACCAGCCCGCCGCCTTTCAGCGTCCCGGCATCCGCCGCATCGCGCGTCACCAGTGCCATGATCTGGTCCCCGTCGATGCGCTGGCCATGTTCGTCGGCAACGATCAGCCGGTCGGCATCGCCATCCAACGCGATCCCGATATCCGCCCCGTGCAGCACAACCGCTTTCTGCATCGACTGAGGGGCGACCGCACCGCAATTGTCGTTGATATTTCGGCCATTCGGTTCGACTGCGATCGGCACAACATCGGCGCCGAGTTCGGAAAATACGCGGGGCGCGACCTTATAAGCCGCACCATGGGCGCAATCGACCACGATCTTAAGCCCGTCGAGGGTCAGCCCCTTGGGGAAAGTGTTCTTCACATATTCGATATACCGGCCGCTGGCGTCGTCGAGCCGCGAAGCGCGGCCCAGCATCGACGAAGGCGCCAGTCGATCGGTGAAATTTTCATCGACCATCCGCTCGATGGTCGCCTCGACCGCATCGGACAGCTTATACCCGTCCGGACCGAAGAGCTTGATCCCGTTATCTTCGTAGGCGTTGTGCGAGGCCGAGATCATGACGCCGAGATCGGCGCGGAGAGAACGGGTCAGCATCGCGACCGCCGGCGTTGGAAGCGGGCTGGTCATGATAACGTCAAGCCCCATGGCGATGAAGCCGGCTGCCAACGCCGGCTCAAGCATATAGCCCGACAGTCTCGTGTCTTTTCCGATCACGACGCGATGACGATGATCGCCACGACGAAATTGCAACGCAGCCGCCATCGCAACCTTGAGCGCAGTCTCAGCGGTCATCGGCTCTATATTGGTGCGCCCGCGGATACCGTCAGTCCCGAACAGCTTACGCGCCATTCAGCTTCCCCTCACCCAACTCAGCGTCAACTCAACACAGATTGCGGGCCTAGGCCTGCGGTTCTGGCTCCAGACTCGTAGGGCCGGGCCGACCCGCTGCAGGCACAGACGAACGGCGACCGCTGGCGGTGCGCGGCGGCACTGCCGGAGGCGTCGCAGGCGTATCGTCGGGATCGACGCGCACGATGGCTTCGCCGCGCAGCAATCCTCTAATCTCATCGCCGGACAGCGTCTCATATTCCAGCAGGGCCTGGGCGATGCGATGCAGTTCGTCGATATGATCGATCAAAATGGTCCGGGCACTGGTTTCGGCCTCTTCGATCAAACGGCGGACTTCGCTGTCAATCAATTGCGCCGTTGCTTCCGACACGCCGCGGGTCTGGGTGACGGAATGGCCCAGGAACAATTCCTGTTCATTATCGCCATAGCGCACGCGGCCCAGCTTCTCGCTCATGCCGAACTCGGTCACCATACGCCGCGCCATAGAGGTCGCCTGCTGAATGTCGCTGGATGCGCCGGTGGTCACATTATCCGCGCCGAAGATGATCTCCTCGGCCAGACGACCACCGAACATCGAGGCAAGGCGCGATTCCATTTCGCGCTTGGAATAGCCGAAGCGGTCCCGTTCCGGCAGGCTCATCGTCACGCCCAGCGCACGGCCGCGCGGGATGATCGTAACCTTATGCAGGGGGTCGTGGTCGGGAACGTTGAGGCCGACAAGGGCATGGCCCGCCTCGTGATAGGCGGTCAGTTCCTTTTCCTTCTCGGTCATGACCAGGGAACGGCGCTCCGCCCCCATCATCACCTTGTCACGCGCCGACTCGAATTCGGTCATTCCGACGACGCGGCGTCCGGCACGGGCGGCCAACAGAGCCGCCTCGTTCACAAGATTGGCCAGATCGGCGCCCGAAAAGCCGGGGGTGCCGCGGGCGATCACGCGCGGGTCGACGTCGCCGCCGACCGGGACCTTGCGCATATGGACCTTGAGAATTTTCTCGCGACCCAGAATATCCGGGTTGCTGACGACCACCTGCCGGTCGAACCGGCCGGGGCGCAGCAAGGCTGGGTCCAGGACGTCCGGGCGGTTGGTGGCGGCAATCAGGATCACGCCGTCGTTGGCCTCGAATCCGTCCATCTCGACCAACAACTGGTTTAATGTCTGCTCGCGCTCGTCATTGCCGTTGCCCAGGCCCGCGCCGCGATGGCGCCCGACCGCGTCGATTTCATCGATGAAGATGATGCAAGGCGCATGCTTCTTGCCCTGTTCGAACATGTCGCGCACGCGCGATGCGCCGACGCCGACGAACATCTCGACAAAGTCAGAACCCGAAATCGTGAAGAAGGGCACATTGGCCTCTCCCGCCACGGCACGGGCGATCAAGGTCTTGCCGGTGCCCGGCGGGCCGACCAGCAGAACGCCTTTGGGAATCTTGCCGCCCAAGCGCTGAAATTTTTGCGGGTCCTTCAGGAACTCGACAACCTCTTCCAGTTCCTGCTTAGCCTCGTCGATCCCGGCAACGTCCTCGAAGGTTACGCGCCCGGTTTTTTCAGTCATCAGCCGTGCACGCGACTTGCCGAAGCCCATCGCCTTGCCGCCGCCTGACTGCATCTGGCGCAGGAAGAAAATATAGACGCCCAGCAGCAGCAGTGCCGGAAGCCAGTTCAGAACGACGCTGAAGATCGACGGATTGCCCGAATCGTCGGGCGCGGCCTTGACCGCAACACCCTTGTCGATCAGCCGTCCGGCGACATCCGTATGCGGCGGTGCATAGGTCATGAATGCGTGGCCGTCGCTCATATGGCCAATGATCTGATCGCCTTTGATCGTCACATCCTTGATCGAGCCCGAACCGGCGTCGGTCAAAAGCTCGCTATAAGCGACCTCCTGCATCTGTCCGCGCCCGCCCTGGTTTTGAAACAGGTTGAACAAGACGAACAACAGCACGCAGATTATGATCAGTAGTGTTATGTTTTTGCCGACATAGTTCACGATGACAGCCTTTGTAATCAGAAGGCGCAACGGCTTTGACACCGTCGTTCAGGATCATTGCGTTGCCGCCAGCTCCGCTCACCCTAAGCAGACATAATGTCTGGCCCGGCATAAACAACGGTAAACGTTTCGGACGATAAGGACCAGAGGGGTAAATAACGCTGTTCCACCGTCCGATCGCCCGATTCCGCCCAACCGACTGACGGAACGGCGATCAGCCTGTCACCGGACCGGACTGCAGGCAAGCCCGTCCCGACAATCGACGGCAAATTAATATCCATCCCCCGTTTCAGCGCCGCATAGCTGCGCGCACCCAGCACGCCGACAGTCACTGGTTTTTCCTGCCTAAAGCCTTGGTCGATCCGCAGCAGGAACCGATTGTCCCATCGCCGCCACTGCCCGTCGGCCAACACAACCGGCGGTGCTGCCCGCTTGGGCTCGCGGCAAAATAGAATTCCGTCCCGCCATCCGCGCACGATGCAACCGCCCAGGCTGACGCCGGCGAAACCATCGTCCAGCAGCCTGCTCTCAAGCCGCAGGATCGCATCCCTGTCCGGCGCATAGGCACCGCCGCCCACGCAGCGCAGCGACGCCGCCAGAGCCGCGCGACGCAGTTCAACCTCCGCATCTGCCCAGCCCGATCGGTCCAGCATAACGACGCCGTAAGGGCGGATCTCTGCGATACGACCCAAAAGCCTGGCCAGCGCAGCGTCGCTCTCGGCCCGCCGGCCGGCGGCGGTCGCGGCCTCACCCAGCAATGCCGCGCGCTGTCCGGTCTCGTCGGCCAGGCGTCGGCGCAGCTCAGTGCGGGCGAAGCGTCCGGATCGGTTCGAGGGGTCGTCGATGAACCGCTGCCCATGCGCGTTACAGGTGGCAATCAGCGCAGGCTTGGACCAGCCCAGCAGCGGCCGGATCAGCCTGACCGCGCCCAGTGAACGCGATGCCGGCATGCCCGCCAAGCCTGCCTGACCGCTGTCGCGGTCGCGCCGGAACAGCACCGTCTCGGCCTGATCGTCGGCATGATGGGCGACTGCAAGATTGAGAATTCCGTGCGCGGCGCAGGCCTGGGCCAACAGCGCATAGCGCGCATCGCGGGCGGCAGACTGGATGGCCGATGCGGGCTTGTCGCCCACCCAGGATAGCGTTTCATTGGCGATGCCGCGGGCATGAGCCCACGCGGCAACCTGCCGCGCCTCTTCAGCCGAATCCGCCCTTAATCCGTGATCCACGGTCAGAGCCAGAACCGACCCGCCGCGGCTGCGCGCCCATGCGTCGAGAAGAAGTAGAAGTGCCATACTGTCCGGCCCGCCGGAAACGCCGACCGCAACCTTTGGCTCGGATTCGTATGGCGCGAAACATTGCATCGCTCGCGCGAAAAGGTCTGTTCCGATCGATGCGTAAGGTGCTTCGCCGTCGGCCATCAACCGCACTTCAAGCGGGTCTTCTCCTGCTGTTCCTGCTTTTTGATAGCAGGCGTTGCACCGACGCCGAACTGCTTGTCGAACTGCGCGAAGGTGGCGCAGGCCCCGGGCACCTGATCCAGCTTGGCGAGCGACTTGCCCAGGTCGAGTAACGTATCGGGAGCTTTGATGCCCTTGGGATATTTCTTATAGCCGTCGGCAAAGGCGACGGCGGCATTCTGGAAGTCGCCCTGGGCATAATAGCTGTGCCCAACCCAATAGGCCGCGCTGCTCGCCAGCGGGTCTTTGGGATATTGCGCGAGAAATGCGCGGAATGCCTGCTGTGCCGCGCCATATTGCGCGCGGCCGATCAAGGCATAGGCCGCTTGATATTGCTCCCCGGGCGTTGCCGGGGCGACGGCCGCCGGGGGCGCCGAAGGGATCGTTCCTACGGGAATGGTGCCCAGGACGCGGGGCGGCGCACCGGGGCCGGCCTGCTGTGTCTGAGCGCTTGCCCCGGGATAAAGCGGCGTCGGCGCGCCATAGCTTGGCTGAGCAGGTTGAGTACCCTGCGTCGGATCTAGCGTGGCTGGCGGCGGCCCCGCCGAGGCCTGGCCGGCGTCCTGCGACGGCGGCGCAGCACCCGCGTTCTTGCCTTCGAGATCGTTCAGCCTGAGGTCGGTGTCGCCCCGCAGCTTTTCCAACTGCTGGGTCAGAACCTCGATCTGATGGTTCTGCGTCTCGACCTGACCGGTCAGGTTGCGGACTTGATCCTCAAGCTGCTGGAACCTGAGTTCGTTCTGTGCCGCCGGTGTTTCGGATTGCGCGGCCACCGGCCCGCATAAAGCCAGTACGCCCAACAGCAACGCTGCCGGGCCCAGCTTCACGAGGGCCGGTGTGCGGATCACGACCCGGCTTGAGCGACGACGGTCACAGCGCGGCGATTCTGCTGCCAAACGGCCTCGCCGGTGCCAAGCACTGCCGGACGTTCTGCGCCATAGCTGACGGTCTGGATGCGGTCGGTGTCGACGCCCAATGCAACCAGATAAGCGCGCGCTGCGTTGGCGCGACGGGCGCCCAGCGCCATGTTGTACTCGCGCGTGCCGCGCTCGTCGCAATGGCCTTCCAAGGTCACGCGAACCGCAGGATAACGCTTGAGCCACGCCGCCTGCTTGTCCAGCGTCTGGCGCGCTTCCTGCGACAGCTCGCTATTGTTCAGATCGAAGAACACGCGGTCGCCGACATTCTGCGCCAGATCGGCTTCCGAACCGGGGATGGCGGTGCTGCTGGACTGTACGCCGCCGTTCAACGCGCTGTCGGTTTCAGAAGCGGTGTTGGACTTGGAATGGCAGCCTGCGAGCAGAACGCTGACGGCCAACACGCCGACCAGTTTCATATTCATTTTGGTGTTCACGGATAAGACTCCTCAAATTGCATTTCGGTGCGAATCAATTTTGCGCCGCTAAATCATGGCGACTCGCCCATACCTCGCCTGGAATCACGGCAAGAATAGGGCGAATCGCCGTTGGTTCAACATGCGCAACTGTAATTTGGTTTCATTGCGTCAGCGACGGAGACCAGGCCGGGTCCGAAGCGTCGGTCGGCGTCGGTATCTCATGTTCGTTCTGGCCGGTGACCCGAATCGAGTAAAGCCGTGTGCGGCTTTGGGTCTGGCTGATCCATTGCTGCTTGAAATACATCAGCACGCTGCCGTTCGGCGCCCAAGTCGGCCCTTCGACATGATAGCCCTGGGCGATCACCCGCTCACCGGTCCCGTCGGGCCGCATGACGCCGATATAGAACTGCCCGCCTTCCCGCTTGGTAAAGGCGATCAGATCGCCGCGCGGCGACCAGACCGGACCATCGTAACTGCCCTGCCCGAACGAGATACGATGCGAGCCGCCGCCGCCGGCATCCATCACATAAATCTGCGGCTGGCCGCCGCGGTCCGATTCGAATGCGACCTTCGTGCCGTCGGGCGAGAATGACGGCGCAGTCGAAATGCCAGGCGCGTTGGTCAACTGTGTGGTCACGCGGTTGCGCGTATCCATCTCATAGATATTCGTGTCCGCGCCCAAGGCCCGACTGAAGATCACATGGTTCCCGTCCGGCGCAAAGCGGGGCGAGAAGCTCATCCCGGGGAAATCGCCCAGCGGCTCCTGCCGGCCGGTTTCGATATTGCGGATATAGACGCGCGGCTGATAGCCCATGAAGGCCATATAGGTGATCTCGGGCGAATTGGGTGAAAAGCGCGGCGTCAGAACCAGGCTGCTGGGCTGATCGCCCAAAATCCGGTTGTTGGCCCCGTCCTGATCCATAATCGCCAGCCGCTTGACCCGCCGTTCGAACGGGCCGCTCTCAGCAATATAAACGACCTGAGTGTTGAAATAGCCGTCCTCGCCGGTCAGCTGCTTATAGATGACGTCGGCTATCATATGGGCGATCTGGCGATAGCTTTGCGGCTGCGCCGGAAATTTATAGGAAACGCCGGCCAGCTGTGTCTGCTCGAACACGTCCCACAGCCGGAAATCGGCGCGCAACCGCCCGTCAGGCTCCGCCGCGACGATGCCCGTGACCAGAGCCTGGGCGTTCAGCACCTTCCAGTCGGCAAAGCGCGGCTGGTCGGCTGCGGCCTGGGCCGCCTGGATGAAGGCGGCGGGGTCCAGCGGCCGGAAGGCGCCGGAATTGCGCAGGTCGCTGGTCACAACATCGGCAATAGCTTCGCCGACCTGCGGATCTGCGCCGTCCTGACCCTGCAGCGCGGTGATGGCGATGGGCAGCGGGTTGATGGTGCCCTGGGTAACATTCACCACAACCTTGGCCATCGCCGCCGGTGCACCCAGGGCCGCTACGGCAAAGACGATCACGTACCAAACTAACCCTTGCCCCCGCGGGGAGAGGGTGGCGCGAAGCGCCGGTGAGGGGGTTGTGCCGCCCGGAAGCTGCAACGGAATTTTAGCCCAAAAGCCCGTCACGAGCCCCCTCACCCAACTCCGGGTAACCTCGCCAACGCTCGCCAACCCTGCGTAACCCTCTCCCCGCTGGGGCGAGGGGAGGTTCCGCGCATTATCACTGCGGCTGTTACGGGCGCGAAGACGATAGGACCAGTTTCGGTGGGTCATTGTCCGAGCATTTCCTTGGGATTGAAGGTGACTTCCAGGTCTTGCCAATCTTGATATTTATCCGGCGGCAAATCTAACGGCGTGCATTGCTGCATACGAAAGGCCCGTTGCGCACTCATAGCCGCCGCACGGAATGCAGGATCACTCGCTACGCGACTTTGGTCGACAACGTGCACTGCGCTAACAGTACGATCGGGATTGACCACGACCTCAACAGTAACCACGAGATCTTGTGCGTCTTTGGCGCTAGCGGGCATGCTCCAGCATTGGCTCAATTGACGCATTAGCGCATCATTTTCGGACGAAGTGAGCTTATTTGAAACCATCGCCTGCGCGCCGGTCGCAGGCTTGGCCGGGGTTTTGGCCTGCGGCGTGGGCGGCTGTTCGGTCAGCTGCTGGGGCACGGCTTTGGTCAGGTTTTTCAAAACGGAATCGAAACTTTCGGCAGGCGGTTTGGGCGGCGGCCGTTTCAGATCGACCTTGGCCGGCGGCATCAATGCCGCGACCTTATCGTCGACAGCGGCAAGCTTGGGTGCGTCCTGCAGCGGCTTAGTTAGAACCACGTCGGGCGTCTTCAGTTCCGGCACGCTGTTGTCCACGGCTTGTATTTGCGGCGCGGCGTCGATCTGCGGGCGCGGTTGCGGCTCGGGCTGCGGTTGCGGCTGGGGCGGCGTCGGCTGAGTGACCGGCGGTGGCGGCGGGGCCGGCTTTTCCTCCTCCGGCTGCTTCTCGATTTTGTTGGCGTCCGAGATTTTGTTGGTCGTCGTTTCCTTGCCGATCTCGACCAGTTCGACCGAAATCATCGGCGGCAGGTCGGTCGCCTTGCGATGAAAATAGGGTAGACCGAATATGATGAGCGCCAGGATCAGCGCGTGAAC
>Ga0182030_10017286_pt1 | contig 13936 bp, 13 predicted proteins | sample 812S3MmetaG_FD_121299 | JGI IMG/M metagenome (GOLD analysis project Ga0182030, IMG submission 121299) | Permafrost microbial communities from Stordalen Mire, Sweden - 812S3M metaG (Illumina Assembly) | ecosystem: Environmental > Terrestrial > Soil > Wetlands > Permafrost | place: Sweden...
CCGCTGGCGATAGGGGTGCGAATCACGCCGGCGAACGGCACGTTCACTCCAATGAGAGACATGTGCAGGAAAGACATCACTGCCGCGAACGCGGCAAGAGGCATCACATAACCGGTGTACAACTGTGCGATCGATGTCGGTTCGGGCGCAATCACCGGCCATTCGAGTTTGGGCCTCCACACGATGTTCTTGATGCGCTCGATCAACCGTGCCATCGACGGCGCAGCAAGCCCCGCGGGCGCCGTGGATCCGGTGGCCGATGCAGGGTCCGCCGTTGCATTGCCCGCCGTGGCGGCAACCGGGATGGCGCCGGTGAGTGCGGGTTGAACCACGGCGGATGATTGGGCTTCGCTTTTGCCGATCATCTGGCCGCAGTGGCCGCAGAAGCGGCTGTCGGCTTCAATGGGTGCTTGGCATTTCGGACATTTCATAGTTCCGCTCTTGATGCGTTATTGCTTCACGCCATCCCGTGCCCGAACACCGTCGTAGACGTAGCGAGATGCGTAGTGAGTCACTTCCTGTGGGCCGCCCGAGCTCAAGTCGATTTCATCCTTGAGCGGTAAACCGCTGCGTCTGGAGATCCAAACGCGCTCATCGGAGGTGCCAAAATCGCTCTTGTTATGGGCTATATAGACGCCGGCCGCGTCACCTGCGCTCGGTTCCTCGCGCAGATAGCTGCAATGTTGCTCCGCGGTCGGCGGCGCTTTGAAAGGTATGCTCATCGAGTGCTCATTGGTTTAGAAGATCGGTTCGGGTGGCAGCGGTGCTCGCTAGGGACCGACATGGGTTTTCATCATGATCTCGACCGGCTGGTCGCCTTTCTGAACGATCATGACGCCGAGTTCGCCTTTTGTTCCCGCCGGTGGAGCAAACAGAGACAGTCGCGTTCTGTCGGTGGCGGCGGTGGCGGGTGTCTCAGCAGCGAATTTCGCCGCTGTGGTATCGCTCTGAGCGGCCATCATTTGCATGATCTTGTCGGGGGACAATTGTCGGGCAACGGCGCCCAATCGGTTCAAATCGTTGTTGGTGGAACTCGACCAGCCCGGCGGTAGGGTTTTGCGATACCAACTGACCACGTCATCGAAGGAGCTGGTGGTCAAGATGCCGCTGCTGCTGTGGTACTGGTCGGTTCTACCTTCCACGTCATAGGACATGGCGCTTGAGACGGTGTTCGCGTCCGGGTAACGAGGCAGGCCGGTCTTGTCGTATCTGAAATCGGGAGCGCTCAGCACTTTGACTGACGTGTCCTTCCCGTTGGTTTGCGGCGTATCTACGCCGTTGGCAGTAAGAGGAGCACCGGCAGCAAGCCGCAACACCCCAGCTTCGGTTCGTTTTTTTGCGTCCGGGTCGGAGTCCGGTCCATTGGGGCTGTCGCTAGGGTTGCCCTTGCCGCCGGTGCCGCCGCCATTATCGTCCGGGCCGTTGGCTCCCACTTCGGGTTTGGCCTTGCCGCCGTGAGCGCTGACGTCCCCATTGACAGAGGCTTTGCCGCCGCCTGTCATGTCACCGTCTCCCGTACCACTGCCGGCAGAACCGGGAGCGCCGCTGCCTTCAGCGCCGCTGCCATCCCCATGAAGCCGTGCGGTGCCGTCGACTTGGCCGGCGCCGCCATGGCCGTGTTCGCTAGTACCGTCCCCGGGGGAGCCGCGCCCGCCACCGCCGCCTCCAGCTACGCCCGCCCGCCCCCCCGCGCCGGCGGTCGGCGGCGCAGGGCACTGCAGGCATTTCGGCGCCATCAGGCGTCCTAGCCAGAAGCCGAGCGCGAAGAGGAGAATCAGGGCCAGAATCCACGGCCACTTTCGACTTTTGCGAGCGGGCTCGGTGGCTGGCTGGGCCGGGGCTCCACACCCTGTGCAGAAAGCGGTGTTGGCACTCAGTGCGGAGCCGCAGCCGGTGCAGAAAGCCTTCATGGCAATACTCGACGTCGGAAGTTCATGCTCTTTAAGAACCGGAAGCGAACAGCGATCCCGCCACCGACGCCGCGCCGTCCAAGATTTCTTCACCGCTGGGCCGTCATTTGCCTAGAATCGTCAGGTGGCCGACGAAGAACACCCCTTGCCGCCAGACGCGCTGATTCGCTTGGAGGCCAGTACGGCCTCCCCGGATGTGCGCCGCATTGCCTCTGAGTTGCTGCCGGCCTTCTACCACCAGTTAAGGCGCGTCGCGCACCGGACGCGGGCTCGATTCGGGGCAGGGCAAACTCTGCAAACGACGGCGCTCGTGCATGAGGCCTACCTGCGTCTCGGACAATCACGCACCTTTACCGATGAAACCCATTTCCTGCGCGCCTCCGCGCTTGCCATGCGTCACGCGATCATCAATCACGCGCAGGCGCGGATGGCGGAAAAGCGCGGCGGCGGCGGCCAACACCTCACGCTGTCGAGTGTGGCGGATATGTCCATCGATTCCGACGAGGGCATGCTGGCCCTCAATGAGGCGATGGTACGCTTGGCCAAGGACATGCCGCGCCTTGCCGATGTGGTCGAGTGCCGCTTCTTCGGCGGATACGGCGAGGAGGATACGGCACGCGCGCTGGGCGTGTCGCTGCGCACCGTGCAACGCGACTGGTTGAAGGCGCGCGCATGGCTATTTCGCGAACTCGGGGGAACGATCGGCTAGTGGATAGGCTATGCGCCGGATGCCCGCCGGTCCTTCTGAATGCTGATTTCTACGCGGTGGTTCTTCTCCGCGCGGCCATCTCGAGCTTCTGCATCAGCAAGTAAAGTCGCTTCGCCCTTTAGGTCTTGGCCGGTGCTGAGGCGTTGCCCGACAGACCGCCGCAGTCCTTCGGTATGTCCTCGTTGATCTGAAAAAGCGGCCCGCCCCAGCCCTTTTTAAAATCCCCTTCTTTGTCCAAGCGGTACTGGGTGAACAGTGACAGGACGGTGTTGACGAAGTCCACGAAGGGACCTGGCAGCTGGTACCCCACCCCCGAGTTGATGGTTGCCGAGCCGCTGGCGACGTGACAGTCGACCCTCGCCTCGCTCGCCTGCTTAGCGATGTCCCCCGTGAAGGTGACCCCCAGATAAACGCCAGTCATGAACCCAAAGCCGCCGAGCCCGATCATCGGCGTAACGTTGATGGCACCCCCAACGGTATTGATGCCGAGTGACGCGCCGCTGACGTTCTCGGCGAGCGATGAGGTGGCCTTCGCGGGCGGCGTCTCGTGCGATTGCGCGCCATTCTTGTAGCCCGCGAACAGCGTGCCATTCATGCTCCAGGAGCCGCTGCTGGTCAGGGTCGAGGTCTTGGCCGCGAACTTCGTGTGTAAGTTGAACGAGGTCTTGAAGGATATTGCCAGTGGCACGCCTGCGATCGGGCAGGGCAGCGACAGGTCGATGGGCGCGATCGTCGTCGTGTTGACGTTGACGAATCGTTCTACGTCGCTCGTGGCGATGATCGACATGCGCAGCGAGATGGCGCCGCTGATTTCGATGCCGAAAGTTTTGACGCCGGAGCTGTCGATGTCCAGCAGGAAGTCGATCGTCGGTGAGGGCACTACCATCTGGCCGAAGCCATCGAAGAGCACGCCATTTTTGTGGTAACCAAAGTTTAGCCCGATGCCGCCATCCGAGCCGATGGCCGGGACGATTTTGAGTCCTTGGGTGATGGATAGCTCCGGCGCGGGAAGGGTGGGCGGATTTTGCGGAATCCGGGTGGACAGGTCCTTGCCGAGTCCGCTGGGTAGCCCCAGCTGCGTTTTCACGAAGCGCGCTGGCGGGTACTGCGGCCCGGGCAACTGCGAGCCCAGGTTGTTCGACTGCTGTTGCTTGTCCGCGAGATCGAAGTTCGACGGAAAGTCTGGCGCCGTATAAATGATCAGGTCCTTGGCGCTGATGGTGCCGTGCATCATGAAGGTCCCCTTCTTCACGATTTCGGTAATCGTCACGGGTGCGAGCTTCACCGTGACCGTGTCCCCGTCCCGCGTGAGCTGGCCGACGCGTCCCACGACGCGGCCCGTGGCGAACAAGATCTTGCCTAACTCGAACTCGCCGACGTGCTCGGCCTTGGCATCGAAGCTGAAGGTCATGCCGTCGGTCTTGGCCTCGCGGATCGCCTCATCGCCGTGTTCCATCAGGATGATTCCGTCCTGGTAGGTTACGCGGGCATCACGCTTTGGTGCCATGCCGTACTTGCGCTCGGTCGCGGTGAGCTTCTGCGGATCCACGAAACTCCCTTGTACCGCGTCGGGATAGTTCTTGGGATCGAAGAAACTCTTCGCGCTCTCGCCCTCCTTTGACCCCGGAATCGTTCCCGTCTCGGTCGCTGCTGGCGTGTGGGCTTCTTCGGCGGCAGGTATGGGTGGGGCGGCAGCTGCCGGATGGGCAGTAGGCGGTGACTGCTTGCCGCAGGCGGCGAGCAGGAAAGAGGCGAGGATCAGTCGAATGATGCGCATGGCAGAAATTCCCTTGGGCGGCTTATTCAATAAGAACCGGCTCGGCTGGGAATTCCCGCCAATCAGGGGTCGCCGACGTTTTCTGGGCAGGCGTCCATGGGCGCCATGGGTGGCACATTCGTCAGATCCGGATTGCCTTCGAAACAGGCATGAACGACGTCCGGCGCGTAGTCCGCGAGGCGAGCCTGCTGCAGTTCCGCTTCGAGGAGCGCGTGAAACGCAATTGTGACCCGCCCGTCACTCGCCACGCTGCCGATCAAATAGCCATAGGCATTGAGGTTGTGCGTCAGGGCCCGGGACGACATCTGCGGGAAGGGCGTAGCGTTCCGCGCCGGCACTGCCGACGATCCAGCCCGGCAATACCTGTGCGTGATGAGTCGCATCCCGCCAATAGGCCGTGTTGAACACGTCGGCCAAATAGTAGTGCGCATGACTTGCAAGTATGTAGACCCGTTTGTGACGATCCTCGGCCGCGACGCGATTGCGGTAGACATGATCGCCACTTGCCAGACCGGCATCCGACGCACACATACTGTGACTACCCGAGAGACTGTAGGGCAGAGTCTCATGCATGGCCACCACAATGCTCAAGACAGCAGGGTCGTGCACGTCAACCTCTAGAATTGCATCGAACCAGTTCAGCTGTTGTTCGTCGAAGCTGTCGTTCGATGCATTGTCGAGATTGATAAAATCGACTCCCCTTGAAATCCAATGGTAGTAGGTGGAGTTTGAGGGTGTTGTCGGGACATGGCGCAGGGTATCGCGTCGGCGTTGGGCAGTGAGTTCGGTGCGGCTCAAGAGCGCGCTGAACTGCGACTGAAACTCCGTTCGCGTCTTCGGGGGCACTGTTTCGTGATTGCCGATACCGAGGAAAAATGGGACCTTGCCGCAAGGTGTGACTTGATGTTCCAAGAACTCCGGCCACGCCATGGTGAGGTACTCGTCCATTGCTCTCTAAGCTTGAGCCCCGACTAGCCTCACTGGCGGCGCGTCGTTGTATTGCAGTTGTACGGCGAAGTCACGCAGAACTCAAACTCCTAATCAGGTAAGCGAAATAACCTAGTGACTGCTCACAACACGCCAACGCAATGGGGTGGGAATGACAGGCCGCGGAGAGGGCGGCTTGTCAGCCCTACAGGGATGTGCAGACCACAGCAAGCAACGCCTTCGCCTTTTCATAGTCCGCACTCTGCAGGTCCATGGCGACCATGACGTCATTCTTCACCGCGAAGAGTTGCGTTCCATGTAATAGCATCGCGCTGTCCCAGGGTCCCTTCAGGTTGATGTCAGTCTTGAATCCGACCTGAGTGGCCGCGCCAGGCGCGCCTCCACCCTGGCCGACCATATTCATGAGACCGCCGATCAACTTCGATGTGTTGGCGTCCATTTTCATCGAATCCATGCCGGCGGTGGGTATCGATCCGCCCATCATGGATCCCAGCGTGGACATGCCGTTTTTGAGCATGTTGAAATTCTTCGTGCCGCCTTGCCAAACATAGTCAATCAGATAGGTGCGAGTGCCTTGCGCGCTCGGCACGTGGTATGTGCAAGTCGAACCTTCAGAATTCGCCTCAGGATCGCCGTCCAGTGGGCCGATGGCGCCCTCTACCGCCGAACGCGGTACGAGGTCACAGGCGCTCGCCGGATGGGCTTTGGGTGTCGGGAGCGCCTCCGCCGCTTTCGCGCCGTCATAGACGAGCGGGTGATCGAAGCGCGGAACGATGAGGCGCGCAATGGCCAGCGCGTCGTCCTGTTTGCCGCCCTCGCTACTCACATCAATATTCGCGCCCGCATCGCCCTTGGTGATGAACAGCGTACCGTCCGGGATCCAAGTGGCATGATCCCACGGCCCCTTCGGTACATCGGCGATGACTCGATGGGCGGCGTTGGCGAGATCTCCGGCGCCCGCCTTCTCCAGTGAACCGCCGACGATGTTAGGGACATCATTGATGATTTTCCCGCCTGCGGCGGAGCCCTCGCCGGTACGGACGATGATCAGCTGCCGCGCCCCGGCACCGCGGTACGCGCAGGCTTCTCCGCCCGCATTGACCGAGCCGTCGTCGGCAGCGCGGAACGGAGGCGCCGTGAGCGGACCCAAATAGGTCTCGGCCTCGCTCGCCGACAACAGCGCGCAGGGATCCGGGGAGAGAGAATCCTTAACTTGAGCAACGTTGCTCTGCCTCGGGCCTGCCGAGGAGGCGTCTGGGGGCGCATGGCCGGTGTTGCCGCAGGCCGAGGCCAAAGCGGCCACCGCTCCAACCGCGACGAAGGATCGCACAGTAAAAGTACACATCGATAGCTCCTGAGGGGTGTCTTGGCTCGGATTTACTTCTGAGCGGTCGCATCGGCGCTAAGCGCCGTGTGGCCGGTCATTGAGGCGAGGGTGCTGGCCAACGCGGCCGTCCGGCAGCGGACCACAGTTCCTTGCAAGAGCGCGGGCACCGACGTGAGTCTCAACGCCGGGTAAGTGCAATCATTGTCTTCGCGCTGGCGGCATCGCCCGCCGGCCCAGAGATCTTCGATATCTCGATCTGTACGCCGTTGACGACCGTGCTCCTCGAGTCGCTGGTCGCATCCTTCTCCCAGGAGGCGCTTACGTGAGACTTATACCAGTCGCCGACGGTCGCTGGGTCGTCGGTCGACTGGAATTGATAGAGCCCGGTATTTACCAGGATACCGACAGTTACGTTCGGGTATGGCGGTGCGACCACTTTCGCCCAATCAGGATAAAGTGGCGCATTCTCGGCCGAGGCCGCTGCGCCAGCGGGCGTCGCCGCCACGGTGGCGGCATCCGCAGCCGTCGAGCTGCCGTCCGTTGTCTTGCCAGAGCACGCCCCGAGTATCAGCAATGTCGCGACGCCTGGATTCAGTATTTCAAGCTTCATTTGATGGCACTCCACAAAATACAAGGAAAAAAACTCTCGTATTTCCACCGCTTTAGGACGGGCATACTTCATGAGAACAGCAACGACCCGTCAATCCCGCCACAGCCGCCAATTCCTTATCCGCTGTTGTCCGATAGCGCTCGGAGGCGGGAGCACCCGCCCACGAATCTCTGCCAATCACCCAGATACTCTCCAGCGGCAGACAGAGCGTTCAGCATTGAGCCTTTTGGTGACTCGCAAGGCTCTTCATTTGACTCGGTTGAACCGGACCCGAAAAGTGGGTGAAGGAAATGGCGTATGCGTTCGGACTGGGCGTCGGGTTCCCCGTAACCGTGACGGCCTTGGTACCGTCGGGGCTAAGAAAGACGTCCTGCGGGCGTTGACCGTCACTGGCGGGAATAAACCGAAAGCCCTTGAGGCGGTCCCGATACCACTGTTCCACATCGGTAAGCAGTATTTGCTTGGGTGCAGCGCTGTGATTAGGCCCCCATTGAAAGGGCACGTAATAGATCGCGGACTGCGAGGTCAAGTGGCAGAGTCCGCCGGGAAAACGCTCACCGTCGTCGCCCGCTGCGGATGGGTATACGGGTATTCCTGTAAGCGAATCCGTATCAGCAGGCGGGGCGGCAAATGCTGGAGTACCGAGAGTAAGCGCAATCGCGAGAATACGGCAGGGTGTTCTTAACATGTTACCTCCACTGGAGAGACTTACCGGGTGGTAGGACTTGTCCGCACAAGAGCATCAACGATAAGCGGCGATGCGATACCGTCTCATGGACGCCATCGGCCGTAAGTACCGCCGACGGAGGCGCCGACGTCGACATTCCGGGTGTCCGTGATTGAACTGCCGGTCGTGCGCCGAGTGAGTCGTCTTTATTTGCGTGATTCATGGGTTCCGTTGCCCGAAAGCAGGCTGCCGAGCAGACCTCCCACAATGGCTCCGCCTAGCTGTAACGCCAGATCCTCTCCGACGTTTCCGATGGCGCTGTTGTTGCTCGTGATCGCATCATCCTGTTCGATGCGCGACACCACCCAATCGAATTTGCCGCTGGTAACCGCTGCCTTGCAGAAACGGCATTCGCCAACTTGATTCAGGGACACCGGCGCACCGCAGCTTGGACAGGTGTTTTCCAGGGTGCCGGGCTTTGCAAGAGTGGCGACACCGACGGAGCGCTGGAAAGTCCAATCCTCGGTGAACGGTCTCGAGGTGCGATCGCCGAACACGACTTTGCCGTCCTTGTCGACGTCGTAGTCGACGGCGGACGCGCTGATGCGCACCGTCAAGTCATCAAAAACGCGGCCATGGACGATCTGCACGGGCTCGACGGAACGGACTTCAATGTTCTCCATCACGTTGCGACGACCCTCGGTGGCGAGCGTCTCGAGTTGCGCACGCCAGGTGAAATAGGCGCCGGGGCTCAGGAAGGCACGCCCCGCGTCCAGATGTTGCTGACACCAGGCCTCTTGGAGCGTCAAGAACGCTGTCTTCACGCGAGCCTGGAACGCCTCGAGGACGAAGCCCGGATCGGCGGCCCGTAGGGTAACCACTCCATCGGCAATCGTCGGCGCGGCGGCGGCAAACGATGCATCGCCCGAATAGCCGACGAACTCGGCGTTTTGAATGTCGGCGACCACCCAGTCCACCGTGCCATTCGTGACACTGGCTCGACAGTGCGCGCAGGTGCCATCCAGACTGAGCTGCAGTTCCGCTCCACAGGCGGGACACCGTGAGGCGGTGACGCCGCCGGCGACCGGCGTGCGGGCCGCGGCGCTGCGGGCGAAGGTCCAACGCTCGTGCTTCAGGATCAACGCCGCCGGGTCACTGATCGAGAGCGCGTCTTCGCCAAATACGCGCAAACCGACGGCGAGGCCGGTTTCCGGATCTTCAATGTTATCGATGGGGCCGCCGAAGGGCAGGCTCACGAACTCGCGCGTGCCGACGAAGTAGAGTTCTGCGCGGTACATATTGCCGCCGCTCGCAAAGTCCACAATGTCGCCGAGGAAAGGGATCAGGGCACCATCGAGCGTGGACCGCCCTTGCGGCAGGGCACCCGCCACCTTGCCCTCCTTAAAGAACAAGGCGGTTTCGTCCGGCTCCACGGTCACCTGGGTGAACTTGCGGATCGTCATGTCGGGCCATTTGAAGAGGATGTCCTCCTTGGCGGCGTCAGGGCGTGCAATGAACTCGCGGTTCAGATCGTTGCTCTTACCAAATAGACTCACGATTCGCGCTCCCAAAGGATTCCCTACCCCTTGAGAACCGGATCTAGGCTTCAATCACGCCACGGTGATCAGTTCATTCCACTTCGCTCCTCGTTCTGTGAACATCGGTTAGTTGCCGTCGGGCCCATCGCGAACCGGCGGCTCCATCGCATCTGTAAGCGCAGCCCCGTCACGTAACGAGGCGCTGCATCGCGAATGAAAAGTTGATCCAGGGCGCCCAGGGTACGACTTTGACTTGGGCGACTTGATCCAGAACGATGATCACGAGTGCAACAAAATATGCGGGATGAATTCTACGACGAGTAACTAGGTCGTAGGCAAAGCACGGCAGGAAAAACGTATCCACAAGCAGCGTCGAGAGAATACCCACTTTGGACATATCCGCGATACCAATGGCATGAATTACGACGCGAAACATCGGGGCGCCAAGCAACAGAATCGTCGCCGAGAGCATGAAGCGCTTATGCCAGTCCGGTTGTTTTCGACAAAAAATTGCCGAGCCAACCAAAATTGCGAATACGACGATGTCGAATGCGCTGAGCGCCAGGGCCAGCGGCGGTGGCGGAAAGCCGTCGATACGGCGCAACTGCTCAATCATCGCGGCCACAACCAAGAGGACCATCATCGCTGCAATGCCAACAGCGAGCCCACCTAGCCGTTGGTGTAGGCGGCGCGACCCGCGCGCTATCAGAATTGACTGAACGAGAAACACGGTAACCCAGGCGCTGAATACGATCCCGTGGACGTGCAGCAGAAGAGACATCGGGCGATCTTGGGGAAACGAGCTGCGAAGATAGAAGGTGGGTGCAAAACCGGCGAATACGGTGATGATCACAGCCGAAGCCATGATGACGAAAAAGAGCCGCCTCTTTGTCTCTGCTTTTTCAATCGCGATGGTATTCATGTGCCGGTCTGGACCTCTATTCGCGGCGATGGGCGGTGCCCTTAATCGTCGTCAATCACGCGAGATCTGCTTGATTGATTAACCATTTTTGGTGTGCTTTTCCGCCATCCTCATCTCACGGCCTTATCGTCGATAATAGGGGGATACGGGATCTCAAAGGAGAGCCGCCTTGGCGCGAAGGGTTTGGGGATGATCCGCGCCTAGCTGGGACTCGAGGTCCCGAGCTGCTTTTTTCAAGAGATCTCATCGAGATAACGCGGCAGGCCGGATTTGTTGTAGGTGAAGTCGGTGAAGCTCAGCACTTCGACGGGCGCCGATTTGCCTTGCGCTGAAGGGGCGTCTCCGAAGCTCTCCGCCAGCGGAGCGCTGCTGGCAAGCCGCGCCACGCCTAACTCGGTTTGCTTCGCATGGGGGTCGATATCGCCGCCGCCCTTGCCGCCGCCGCCTGCGCCGGAATGGCCGCCACCACCCCCGCCGCTGCCCGCACCGCCAGAGCTGGCCGTCGGGGGCGCGGGACACGCAGGACATTTCGGCGCGATCCGGTGCCCCAGCCAGAAGCCCAGCGCAAAGAAGCAGATCAGCGCGAGAATCGAAGGCCATTTACCATTCATGCGTGCGGATTGGAGCGCCTCGGCCGAGACGGAGCAGCCCGTGCAAAAGGTGGTGACCGGATCGATTTCGGTTCCACAACGCGCGCACCAGGCTTTCATCGGATTCCTCTGGCCGGGGGCTTCATGTTCTGTAAGAACCGGAAGCTCTTTGTAATCCCGCCATCTTTGCACCCAGCGGTAACGGCGACTAAGATTTTTCCCCGCTCGGCAGCGGTGGAAACGGCGGATGCCTTCATTTCGTATTTCAAGTTCGCGCCCGGCCTAACACGTGCGGAGATGAAAAGTTTGGGAGCCGAGCCCGCATCGAGAGAGTGCACGGCGGCCTAGCGGCATGCGAGGCGTTGTTCGCCCGCGCCCCAAAATCGTTGGGAAGCCAGCCACCAGGCCAAACAGCCGGAGCAGATGCAGGCCGTTGCTGATGCCTTGAGCCTCCTGGCCAACATCGTCATGGCCTGGAACAGCACCCGCCGAAGACCCCATGAAACCGCGTCCAATTCAGCCTTGAATCGGCGCCAGCGCGGCCAGGCGCGCCAGGCAATTCGGCGGCTCGATTGTGACGTGCGTCGTGCCATGGCGTCTGCATGCGGCTCGGATGCCCTTGGTGACATTCGTGATGCGAGTGCGCCGTTTAATTTTGGTTGAAGGAGCTGACGACTACCACTTCGGTGGCGTGGTCTTTCAGGTAGTCGACGGGCATGTAGTAGTAGCCGGCGTCGCCGTTGAAAGCGCCCCAGCTGTTTTTGATGATGAAGTATCCGCCCCCAGAGCCAGGCGTGACGGAGGCTGTGTTGGGGTTGGCAGCGATGTCTTCGTTACTGACGTAGCCGACGATATGAACCTCGTGGCCACCAAGCGAAGGGTCTAAAAGGAATTGGAGCCCGACTGGTATGGCGGGTATGTAGGTTATGTAGCCGTTGGTGCCGGCAGCGCTTTGAAAGGCCTGGGTCTCATCGAAGCCGAGGATCACGGCGCTATTGAATGCCAAAGCCAGAAAGATGTAGCCGACGGAGAGATCTTTGTCGCCCGGGCTCCATACATAGCTGACCCCGGCGGAAGAGTAGGGCGAAGGGTTCGGATTCTGGAAGGGAGCAAGGCCGCAGGCAAAGAAAATTCCGGTCACGCAAAACCCGCTCGCCTGGGGAGCGGTGGCGGAGCAGCCGGGTTCGCTCGAGGGATAGTTTGTGCAACTGCCAATGTATTCGTAGCCCGGTGGCTTCGGCTGGGACAATGACGGGTTGTAGTCCCACGTTTTTTCGAAGGCGAATTTGTATCCAAACAACTGAGCGTTTTCCAGGTCTTGGCTCGAAAAGCCGCCGTCGTTGAAATAGTCACTCGACCATACGAGTTTGGAATTCTCCATGAGGTCCTCTTCGGAGAGGTTGACATAGACGCCGGTATCACGGGCGATGAGTTCTTCGATGGCGGAGATGGCGGCGAAAATGTGGCAGGTGCCACGGTTCCCCTGGTTCCGGATGCAGGTGAGCATGTTTTTGGCGGGGAAGTTAAAGTTGGCAACCAGGCCTGATGAGGATGGCGTGTAGCCTGCGCTGCTGACCATATCGCCGAAAGCGGGACCGTTGACCCCGGGGGCGAAGCTCGTACCAAGTTCCTGGTTGCAAGCCACGGGACCGGGACCAACACCCGTCGGCACGAAGTGAAGGAGCGTGGGGCCGTTTGCGCCGATGTTGCGAAGGGCCGAGTTGATTTGGGCGATTGGCGCGCCCTGCAAGGAAGCCGGGCTGACGAGTGACGAGGGCGCGACCAGCGTCTGGCAAGCAGACGTTTGTTGGTCAATTTGACCCGTCGGACTATCGATGTTGCCGGGGGCGATATTGGAATTACAGAGCTGATTGTAGGTGGAGCTGTACTGGGAATAAGCGAAATTGTAGAGAGCGAGCTGGTTGTTGGGATCGCTGGAAGTGACAATCGACTTGGCGAGGTGACCGAGCTTTACGCTGGGACCAAGTGTCTCGATGGTCTGGGAAATGCCGTTGCTGGTGATGATGGTGCGGTAGTTGCCGTCGAGAGTTAGGTAAGTATTGGGGTTTCTAGGAGCGGCGGCGACGAGTTGCGCCAGGCCAGGAATATTTGGATTTTGATGGATGAAGTTTTGGACGATCGCGCCGTTTTTCAGGTCCTGGAGAAGGCGAGCGATGAACTGTTTGAGAACTACAGCGGGGTTGTTTTCCTTGAGCTGACCATCGGCAATCATCTGGTCGAACTGGGATTGGGTGATGAGCTGGACGGGCGCGTTAGAGTCACTGCCTGGGTCGGGATTGGATTGCTGGGATCGGGCTGCCGGACTGAGCATAACGATTAGAACGGCGATCGAAAGTTTGGCGGCGACGATCGCTATTTTTGAGCTGAGACGCATACACATCCTCCTTCTTTGATCTCTTCATCGCGCTTGGCGAGTTGCGCAACGACTCCATGGGCTTCGACCCCGCCGCATGCGGCGAATGTCACCGCCCAATTCTTTCTTTTCATGCTGACTTAACCGCAACCGGCCCAGGATCCCGCCATTTCCTGCGCCGGATGTGCGGATGGCGGGTTTAAGTCTCTGGAGCGGTTCTCTTCCAGGAACACGTCGAATGCGTCGACGTGCCTTTTGGCAACACAGGGAACCTCCAATGAACTTAAAAAACCTTTCGCTGGGTGTCTTTCTCCTCTCGGCAGCATCGCTGGCTCAGGCAGGCCAACCGGCCGCCACCCTGGCCTGCGTGGCCAATGGCGCAAACATCAGCATCAATCTCAGCTACTTCGACGTAGGCGCGTCGACCTCGACGGGCGATCCGCATGGCTGGGCAGGCGCGAGGTCACCGGTGTTGTCGCTCACCATCAATGCGGCACTAGCCTCTTTCCAGACGCTGTATCAGAACGCTGCGGCCGGGACCGTCATGCCCACCTGCACGCTGTC
>Ga0182030_10017287_pt1 | contig 13936 bp, 11 predicted proteins | sample 812S3MmetaG_FD_121299 | JGI IMG/M metagenome (GOLD analysis project Ga0182030, IMG submission 121299) | Permafrost microbial communities from Stordalen Mire, Sweden - 812S3M metaG (Illumina Assembly) | ecosystem: Environmental > Terrestrial > Soil > Wetlands > Permafrost | place: Sweden...
CCGTTCACATAGGTGGTGTTGTTGTAGGAGTCCAGCACCTGCAACTCGTAGCCGTCGTCGCCGGGGCCCGTGGAGGCAAGAAAGACGCCGCTGTTACCGCGCGCCTGGCCGCTGCCGGTAATGTTCTCCGGAATTCTCCACTCGAGGTGTAGCTGGTAGTCCTTGAAAGTGTGCTTGGTCTCAATATTGCCAACACCCTTGGCCTTGCTCACGGTCATGATGCCGTCGTGGACGACCCATTTGGCGGGCGTGTGGTCCTGCGCGGAGACCCACTGGTCTTCATTGCTGCCGTCGAACAGCACAATCGCATCGGAGGGCGGCGCGGCGCATGTGGCTCCCGGGGTTACGATCTTGGGCACGGGCGTCCAGATCTCGGTGTCTTCGGGTTTGGGCTTGGCGGCTTCCTGCGCGACGGCAAGTGCGGCAAGGGAGACGAGGGTGGCCAGGGCAACGGTGCAGTGAAGCGGAATCTTCATAATGGTGAAGAGCATACACCTGCCATGGTGCGCTCGTCAGGTGGCGTTCTGGGAGCGATGACAGAGGGCAGGAGCGGCTCTAGGCGTAGACGTTGACGCTGGCCGCGCTGCCGGAGTTGCCGCTGCTGGCTGCGCTTGCGGGCGTGGCTGATGCGCTCGAGGTCGAACTGGCCGCAGTCGAGCCGGTGCCGGAGCTGCTTCCGTTGCCATAGGCGCTGTCCAGAATGCTGGTGGTCGGGTCGGTGCTGGTTGCCGACCCGGTGCCAGTCGAGGACGCATTCTGGCCGTAGGCGGCGTTGAGGATCGCCGTTGTGGGGTCGACCGGGGCAGCGGAGGCGCTGATCGAGCTCGACAGGCTGAGGAGGTCGTCGACCCATTGCACGGTCTGCGTCACGGCCGATTCCGCGTTGGTGACTGCCTGCGACGGCGAGGACTTCAAATCGCTTTCGACCGTGGCGAAGGCCGATTGCGCCGTGGTCAGGTTGCCGGAGCCAAGGGCGGTGCCCAGCGCGGCCATATCTGTCGAGAGCTGCGAGCCGGACGAGGAACCCGCCGGGGCCGTGCTCTTGTTCAGCTGGTTGTAGGTGTTGAAGGCCGACTGGGCGGCGCTCAGATTGCCCGAGGCCAAGCTCTGTTGGAGCGCCTGAAATGCCTGCTGCGAGGCGCCCACGTTGCTGGTGGCGGAGATGTACTGCGAGAACCCCGCAGTCGAAAGGGCGGCAACGGACATGGTGAGCCTCAGCGCGGGCAGGAATCAGAGGAGCGCCCGCATTCGAAGGTTATCGGCGGTCTGCTGCGGAACTTGAATTTTTTCTCGAAATTCGGCTGGGACTGATGACGTCCGGGTACTTTGCCCGGCTCGCCTCAGTTGCTCGCAGCCGGCTCCGCAGTGCCGCTCCGGGCGCCTGTGGCCGGCGGCAAAATCGTGAAGGAGTCGAAGAACCGCGCCACATCCCGGTCTCGCCGTGCGTTTGCAGAAGGGAAGGCCGCCACCAGCATATAGAGCCGCGCGCCCGCGTAGATGAGCCGTGAGCTCATGACCCCGCCGCCAGGGTTGCTGGCCGTGAAATCACGCCGCGGAAATCCCTGCTCGCTGCCAGAGGCGGAGCTGGCTGCGCTGGTCTGGGTGCGGGCCAGCGCGCCCTCCTCGGCCATCTCCAAAACCCGGTCCGGCGAAACCCGGCCCGGCGCCTGGCCGTCGCCGCGCGCCACCGGCGGGTTGTCCGCCCAGGCCACGGAAAACGTGGTTTCTGCGTCAGGATTGGCCAGAATCATGTTCACCGGCTCGGCGGCGCTGGTCTGGCTGTAGGCCGGAACCTGGACCTGCTTCGCCTCGGCCGGCATCTCCACCTTGAACCCGTCGGCGCCGCGATCAACCGTCTGCCATACCATCCGAGGCGCGCCCGGGCCGTCCCCGGCCGCCGATCCGAACAGGCCGGAGCTAAGCCCGTGCAGGATGACGTACCCTGCGCTCACAACCAGAACCGCCGCCAGGCCGATGATGTGCAAGGGTTTCACTCTTTAGAGAGTGTCAATTCCTGCGCCGCGGCGCAAGCGGAACTTTGGCTTGGCGGCACCTGGCCGGCGATTTTCACCGAATTTCTGCCCCGGGAACAACCTTTTTCTCCAACCTGCATCTACCTAAATAACAAGCAGAGGCGTCCCCGAACCGAATCCCACCCACGCAGGTAACCACTCTTTCAGGTCCTTCATGAGCCTGAACCTTCACCACCCCCCTGGACCCCCTCCAAAAAATGCCTCTCAAGCGGGCCTGCCGGAAGGCAGGCCCACATGCTTTCTGCGCCCATTGGCCCGGCAAACGGCTCCCAAGTAGAATCGGATCAGCATGCCGCCTTCCCCGAGTTCCCGCAAGAAGCCCGCGCCGGCAACTCCGGACCCCTCCCCGCACGGCACCGTTGCCGAGATTGACGCCCTGTTCCAGACCGCCGGCCTGGTGCGGAGCCTGCGCGGCAACTCCGCCGGCGTTACCCACCGCATGCGCAAGGAGCGGTTCACGGCGGAAGAGCTTGCACAGCCAGCGCCTTTTCCGGTCGTCGCTCCCAACGGCGTTCAGATTCTGCAAGTTCCGGCCTGGAACAAAACATCGGCCCGGACAACGCCGTCCCAGGCCTCCTGGCTTTGGCACGGCTTCAGCACACGCAGGGGCGGCCTGAGTCGGGCCTACTGCGCTGATGATGCCGAAGGCGATCTGAATCTTGGGTTTACGGCCGCGGATGATCGCGAGACGGTGGCCCGCAATCGCCGCCTGCTGATTGAAGCCGTCAGCGGCGATGCTCGGACGCCGCTGATCACTCTCCGCCAGATCCATTCGAGCGTCCTGGTCCACTCGGTCGCCGGCGATGCATCCCGGCAGACACCCTGGAAGGCCGACGGCCTGATGACCGACGAGCCCGGCCTGCTGCTCGCCGTGCAGACGGCCGATTGCATCCCGGTGCTGGTGGCCGATCGCAAACGCCGCGTGGTGGCCGCCTTCCACGCTGGCTGGCGGGGTACCGTGAAGCGGATTGTGGAGTCGGGGGTGGGGCGGATGCGGCTGGAGTTCGGCTGCCGGCCGGAGGATCTGACTGCGGCCATCGGTCCGGGCGCGGCGGTCTGCTGTTATGCGGTGGGCGAGGAGGTACGGTCGAGCTTCGAGTCCCAGTTTGCCTACGCTGACGAGCTGTTCCGCGAGGTCGACTCAACCGATGCCGCGCGCACCAAGTATCCCATGCTGTTTCTCACTCAGCGGGCGCCGGGTCACTCGCCGCTGGGGCCCGACCTGCATGTGGACCTGGTGGAGGCCAACAGACGCCAACTGCTGGATGCGGGGCTCCGGCCGCGATCGATTCACGCAACCGGCGGATGCACCCTCTGCCACCGCGAGCTGTTCTTCTCGCATCGCGCATTACACGGACACGCCGGTCGCATGATGAGCCTGATCGGCATCTGTCCTGGGCGTGTCACCAAGCTCTAGGAGGCCTTGGCAGCCTCGTCCGGGTTCACCAGGTCGCGCAATTCCTTGGAGGGCTTGAAGTAGGGAACGCGCTTGGCGGGGACTTCGACGCGGTCGCCGGTCTTGGGGTTGCGGCCGATGCGCGAGTTGCGCTGCCGGATGCGGAATGATCCGAAGCCGCGGATCTCAATCTTGTCGCCGCTTTGCAGGGCGCCGATCACGGAGCCAAAGATGGTCTCCACAATGACCTCGCCGTCGCGGCGCGTCAGGTCTCCCAGGCTGGTCACCTTTTCCACCAGGTCTGCTTTTGTCATGTCCTCTAGGCCTCCGCTCCCAGCATAACTGGATTTTGCGCCCGAACGGGCGAAAAAGAAAGCGGAGGTGTGGGAATTTGGGCGTTGCTCATCAACGAGATGGCGGAAAAGGTGCTCCCAGCGGTTTCCCTCCGGCCGGCGGCCGGGGTTGGGTTTATGATGACTGGAGTCTTCTTCTAGCGACGGGCGCGCAGCGCGAAACGGCCCGTCGAGGTGGTGGTTGCCAGCGTGGCAGAGTATCCCGTTTACAGCATCGTGATTCCGGCCTACAACGAGGCCGCGCGCATCCCCGCAACACTCCGCGAGGTGGTCGCCTGCGTGCGCGAGCACGGCTGGGCAGCGGAGATCGTCGTTGTCAACGACGGCTCGACCGACGCGACCGCCAGCGTGGTCCGCTCCATCGCCGAGACGGCTCCCGAACTGCGCCTCATCGAAAACCCCGGCAACCGCGGCAAGGGCTACAGCGTGCGCTCCGGAATGCTGCAGGCGCTGGGGGAAGTGGTCATGTTCACCGACGCCGATCTTTCCTCGCCCATGGAAGAGGCCGAGCGCCTGTTTGCCGCGATCGCCGGCGGCGCGGATATCGCCATCGGCTCGCGCTGGCTGGAAAAAGGCCGCCAGACCCTTCGCCAGCCGCTCTATCGCCAGTTCTTCGGCCGCTGTTTCAACGCCGTCACGCGCTTTGTGATGGGACTGCACTTTGCCGATACGCAGTGCGGCTTCAAGGCCTTTACCCGCGCGGCGGCGCAGACCGTCTTTCAGCTGCAGACCATTGAGCGGTGGGGCTTCGATCCTGAAATTCTGTTTATCGCCCTCAAGCGCGGCCTGCGCGTGGTGGAGGTGCCGGTGAGCTGGGGCCACGACGAACGCACCCGCATGAGCTATCTGAAAGACGGCATGAAGATGCTGGAAGAGATCGCCATCATCCGCTGGAACGCGCTGCGCGGTCAGTACGGCAAAAAGGTCAAACAGATTCATCGCGCCAGCCTGGAAAAGCGCTGAGTGGCGGCCGCGCCCGCCCACGCTGAACTCGTTCGTGGAGCGGCTGCGACTGCTTTCTGCCTGATGCTGGCGCTGCTGCTCTGGCGCCGCTGGCGCAGGCGCTAGCGCAGTGCAGGTGGTGACAGCGCACAGCCCGCCGGCACATTTCGGTGGAAGTTCCAGAGGTGGAATGCTAGCGTGAAATCCATCTGCCGTGGAGGCCGCTTGATACCCATTTCCCGCCGCGCGCTCTTAGCCTGGCGAATTAACTCCCTTGGCGCGCATTGCCTTCTGCTGGCCGCATTGCTCTGCGGGCTGGCCGCGCCGGGGGTGCAGGCGCAGGTCCTGGATGCCAGCCGCCTGGCGCAGCCGGTGCCCCTCGACGGCGTATGGCTGGTGCATGCCGGCGACGACCCGGCCTGGGCGCAGCCTGCCTTCGACGACTCGCGCTGGACCCCCTTTGACCCGCACAACCACATCGGGACCATCTACGGCGTCACGCGCCCGCCCATCATCTGGTATCGGATGCGGGTGAAGGTCAGCCCGGACCAGGCCGGCCTGGCGCTGCGCGAGCAGAGCATCGCGCGCGCAGCGGAGGTCTACGTAAACGGCGAGCGGCTTATCGCGGTGGGCAGCGTCGATCCGTTCGTGCCCTACACCTGGAACGCTAACGTGGTAAGGCCGATTCCCGGCCGCATGCTGGCCGGCGGCTCGCTGGTGATTGCCTTGCGGGTGCATTTCTCGCCCAACGAGTGGACCAGCACAGCTCCCGGCTACACGCCGGGCAACCTGGTCCTAGGCCAGCAGGAGACGCTCTACCGCTACGACTGGCTCGAGATCGTTGGCCAGCACTCCATGACGTGGCTTGACCATCTGCTTACTATCGCCCTCGGCGTGGTTGCGCTGGTTCTGTTCGCGGCGCAGCGCCGCCAGACCGAGTATCTGTGGATTGCCGCGCTTGGCCTGCTGACCCTGGCGGAATTCGTCGAGCCTTTCCTCGCGGTGTTCTATAACTTGCCGCTCCATTGGGAGGCCTTGTATGACTCGCTCCGCGTTTTCACCCCGTATATCTGGATATCGCTCTACTTCTCCTTTGTCGGCCAGCGCATCGGCTGGCGCTGGCGGGCGATTCTCGTCTTTGCCGGAGTGATGAACGCCTTCAGCGGCATCCAGGGCATCTATCTTGCCGTGCCTGTGGCCGCTCAGTTCTTGAGCAATTTGCCCTTCATCATCCTGCTCTCGGTGGTGATCCCCTTTGTACTGGCCCGGCACTGGTTCCGTGGCAACCGCGAAGCCGGCATTCTGCTCGTTCCGGCGGTGCTTTTCAGCTTGTACATCTATGCGGAGATCGGCTTTGACCTGCTCTACCAGATTCCCGGCAGGCAGGCAGTGGCGTTGCACGCCCTCAATCTCATCGACCGCTACCCGGCAGGGCCGTTCTCGATTTCGCTGGACAACCTGTCGAGCATTTTGTGTACGCTGTCGCTGGCCATCATCATGCTGCTGCGCTCCACGCACATGAGCCGCCGGCAGGCGATTCTTGAAGGGGAGCTGGCCGCCGCGCAGCAGGTGCAGCAGGTGCTGCTGCCGGAGCACACCGAGGCCGTGCCGGGATTCACCGTGGAGACGGTCTACCAGCCGGCGCAGCAGGTGGGCGGAGACTTCTTTCAGATTCTGCCCGCGGGCGATGGCGGGCTGCTGATGGTGGTGGGGGATGTGGCCGGCAAGGGATTGCCCGCGGCCATGCTGGTGTCGGTGCTGGTGGGCGCCATCCGCAGCGCCGCGCACTACACCGAAGACCCAGCCGAGCTGCTGGCCAACCTGAACGATCGGCTGGTGGGCCGCGCCGGCGACGGTTTTACGACCGCGCTGGCTGCGCATATCGCCGCCGATGGGCGCGTGACCGCGGCCAACGCCGGGCATCTGTCGCCTTATCTCGACGGCGCGGAGGTCGAGCTGCCCGGCGCACTCCCGCTCGGCGTCCTCAGCGGCGCGCGTTACGAGGCCAGCCGCTTTGTTCTCGCGCCCGGCAGCCGGCTCACGTTCTACTCCGATGGAGTGGTTGAAGCGCAAAGCACAGACGGCTCGCTGTTCGGCTTCGATCGTGCCCGCGAGCTTTCCACTGCGTCTGCGGCTGAGATCGCCCTTGCCGCGCAGCAGTTTGGGCAGGAGGACGACATCACGGTTGTCACTATCGAGCGCAGCGCCCGGGTGGCTTCGGCCGCGTGAGATGCGGGCTGTAGGCGTGAGTTTCCCGTCCCAATAGCCGTACCTGCAGGCTTTTTTCGATCGCCGATTTGGATGACGTAGATCAGCAGGATTTTGTCTTGAAATTCGGCGATGATGCGGTAATCGCCGACGCGGTACATCCAAAAATCACCGAGGGTAGAGCCCTTGAGCGCTGCACCGATGCTGCGCGGGTCATCCTGCTTTGCCACACGTTGGCCCAGAAACCGGATAATCCGCTATGCGATCTGCCTTTCCAACTTCGAAAGATCTTTTTCCGCGTTGGCGTCGTACTCAATCCGCCACGTCATAACGAGTTTCCATTTCCTTTTGGGTATAGGACTTGCTGCGTCCCGCGCGGTGTTTGATGAGGCGCTTTTCGGCAATGTAGAGGGCTTCCAGATCGCCGATGTGCTCGTTGAGGGCTTCGACCATGTACGAAGTTCTGCTCCGGCCCGTGCGCTCCGGGAGCCGCGCCAGATGGGTCTTCAACTCTTCCGGCAGGCGAACAGAAACGGCGGTCATGGGCACCCCCAACAGCGTGTACGCGCTGTCAGTATCGCACGAAACCGGTTTCGCTGCTCCGTTTTCAGGGCGGGATTGGGTTCGTGGTCTCCCACCGTTGCGACAGTAAGAAATCGCAAGGATGGGGCACCCGGCGGGTGGTTGAGGTTCCTCGTCTCCCACATCTCAGAATCGAGATGTGAGGCACCCGCCCTACGGCCTGATTTCGACCGACGTTCCCACCGGAACCAGCTTCCAAATTTCGTCGATCTCGTCATCGGTCACGGCGATGCAGCCCAGCGTCCAGTCGTAAAGACGATGGGACGAGCCCAACCATCCAATGCCGTCCGGCAGGCCATGAATCATGATGGCTCCGCCGGGTGGAACGCCGAGCAGGGCTGCGCGCTTGCGGTCCTCATTGCTGGGATAGGAAACGTGCAGCGCACGATGATAGTGGCTGGCTTCATTGCGGGAGTCGATCACGTAGTGGCCCTCTGGCGTCCGCGCGTCCCCCTCCCGTTCTTTGGGCGCAAGACCACCGCGACCCAGCGCCACTTTGTATGTCCGGATGACCTTGCCCGCAGCTAACAACTCAAGAACATGGTCCTTTTTCAGGATAAGGATTGAGTCGGCCTTCTGTGAAGTGGTCGGTTGCTGCGCCGGCACCTGCATGGCCGGCAAGCGGAGCAGGAGGCCGGCGACGGCGGCTGCAAGCAGGAGCGTGGCTGCGGCGACGATTCCGAGGGCTTTCATGTAGCCAATTTACTCCCCACAAATACGCCGGAAGCGGCAAGATTCGTGCGTTGCAGCGGGCGAGACACCGCATAGACAAGAGCTAGGCAGGAAACCAATCATGCTGTAGCCGCGCTCGCCACCTGCTGCAAGCCTCGCGCCTCAATCTCGAACTCGCGCATCTTGAACTTCTGAATCTTGCCCGAAAGCGTGGCGGGGAACTCGGTAACAAAGCGTACGTGCTCGGGAATCTTGTAATAGGCGATCTGGCCGCGGCAGAATTGCTTGATCCCTTCTTCGGTCGCGTCTACATCCGGTACGAGGCCGGGTTTCAACCGCACCCAGGCGGCCACAATCTCGCCCAGGCGCGCATTCGGAATGCCGACGACCTGCGCCTCGTCTACCTTGGGATGCGTGTAGAGGAACTCCTCCACCTCGCGTGGATAAATGTTCTCTCCACCGCGGATGATCACGTCGCGCGAGCGGCCGGTCAGGTGGATGCAGCCGTCCTCGCGCATTACTCCCAGGTCTCCGGTGCGCAGCCAGCCGTCGGCGCGGATCACCTGCGCGGTGCCCTCCGCATCGCCGTCGTAGCCCTTCATCAGCGCATAACCGCGCACGCACACCTCGCCCTGCTCGCCGCGCGGCAGCGTCTCGCCGGTTGCGGACGAGGCGATCTGGATCTCGGTCTGCGGCATGGGCCGACCCACGGTGTTTACGCGCACCTCAATCGAGTCGCCGGCGTCGCTCATGGTCACCACCGGCGAGGTCTCCGTCTGTCCGTAGGCGATGACCAGCTCGCCACAGTGCATCTCTTCAAGTACCCGCTTCATCAACTCGACCGGGCAGGGCGCGCCGCTCATCATGCCGGTGCGCAGGCTGGTCAGGTTGTAGCTTGAGAAGTCGTCCAGCGCCAGCTCCGCCACGTACATGGCCGGGACTCCGTAGACGCTGGTGGCCCGCTCTTCATGGACTGCTTTCAGCGTGGCGCGCGCGTCGAATGTCCAGTTGGGCAGAATGATGGCCGCACCGGAGTTCACCGCGCTCATGGTTCCAATCACGCATCCGTAGCAATGGAACAGCGGCACTGGCACCACGATCTTGTCCTGCTCCGCATAGTGAAAGCCCGCGGCCAGAAACTGCCCGTTGTTGACGATGTTGTGGTGCGTGAGCATGACGCCCTTGGGCAGGCCGGTGGTGCCGCTGGTGTACTGGATGTTGGCCACGTCGTCGACGGCGACATGCGCGGGCAGTTCGCCGGGCGTCGATTTCAGCGCCAGCCACTCCGGCGAGTCGAAGTAGATTGTATGCTCGAGCTCCAGGCTCAGCCCGTGCCGTGCGCGGTTGAGAATCTCCTCGTAGTCGGCCCGTTTGTCGCGATGCCAGAGAAACAGCGCCTTCATCCTGGAGCGGGTGAGCGTGAACTGCAACTCGTGCGAGCGGTAAGCCGGGTTCACGTTCACCAGCGCCGCGCCGGCCCGCGCGCAGCCCATGTGCAGCACAATCCACTCAATGCAGTTGGTGGACCAGAGGCCTACGCGGTCGCCGCGCCGGATTCCCAGCGACCAAAGACCGCGCGCAACCGCGTCGGCCTCTTCGCTCAGCTCGGCCCAGGTCAGCCGCTCACCCTGGTGGCACGACAAGACCGCCAGCCGGTCTGGGAAGCGCTCCGCGGTGCGGTCGAGAAGGTCGCCGATCGTCAGCTCAAGCAGCGGCCGGCTCGGGCCGCGCGCGTAGCTCAGGGTGCGAAGATCTTCTTCCACTGCCATAGGTCCGCCTACGGGGAACAAGGTGGCAGTGTACACTGCCGCACCGAGCGCCGATAAGTGATCCAGCTCACAAACCGTGGGGTGAATCGCTCGGCGGCAGTGCGACTATGTGTACTCGACCACGGCCATCGACAGGGAATTGAAGGGCTCGAGGTCGAACTCCACATACGGAGTGCCGGCGGTGAATTTGAGCGGCTTGCGGTCGGGCAGGCGCAGGACCGCGGTGACCTTGCCCGGCGACTGCACGCGGACCTTGGCGCTTACCGGGAATGCCGGCAGCTCGTCCTGCATGGTCAGCAGGCCTACCAGCAGCCGCTTCTGGTCTTTCTGATGGAACAAGGTCATCTCCACGGAGGGATGGGTCTCCACTTCAAAGTGGTAGGGCGCGGGCAGTGCCGTGCGCACCAGCGATGCGATCAGGCGGGCATTCACTGCCTCGGCACTGAGCTCGATGGGCGCGGCTACCCACACGGCCCGGCCTTTGCCAAAGCTGTTGGAGACGATTCCTGGATCTGTGCCTGGCGTCGGATTAGGCGGGTTGCTATGGATGGCGCCGAAGTGGCTGCCGATAGGCCGTCCCAGGGCCGGCGGGACAAAAGGCAGGGTGACCGTGGCCAGCACCTGGGCGCCAGGCAGCGCGGCGACCTTGACCATGGGGCCGGCGTAGCTCAACTCCGTCTGCGGTGAGAGAAGCTTCCGGAGCGCTTCATCCTGCGGGGAGAGATAGGTCCACGAAGAACGCCAGGCCTCGGAGGTCACTTCGCCGGCCTCGCTCTTGCCGGCGCCGCCTTGCATCTTTTCGACCGAGCCGCCCAGGGTGCCCAGGTAGCGAACGCCGAAGACATCTTCGAGCAGGAAGCGGGGGCCGCTCGAGTTGAACCGGTCGAGCGAGGAGGGACCGCTGGAGTAAAGCACTCCACCGGCCTGCACAAATGCGCGGAACTGCTCGGCCTGCGCGGCGGTCATTTCAAACACACTGGGCAGCAGCACGGCGCGGTAGTTGGCCAGCTGGTCGAGGGTGGCGTTGGTCACCACGCCGAAGGGAATATGCGACTCGCGCAGGATGCGCGCCAGGCCCACCACGGCGTCGAGATGGGGATTGTTTTCGAGATCGCGCAGCTGGCCCACGCGCATGTTCTGTTCTTTGGGGTTGTAGACGGATTCCTTGTCGAAGTAGATGGCCACATCGGCCAGCAGGTCGCCGCCGAGGAACGGCTCATAGGGGGCGCGCTCCACGTTCAGCTCGGAGAGGAATTTGTAGAGATCGTGATTGATGGTGCCGTCCACGTTGATGGCGTCGATCATCATGAAGGCCGCGGAATGGAGCGGCGCAACGAGGGACTCCATGCGGATTTCTTCAAAGGGCTTGGTGGTGGAGTGGTCGCGCAGGTCGCGGGTGCGCGAGGTCATGAACTCGATGGGGCGGGTGCGCGACAGGCCGTGGAAGGTCTTGCAGACCAGCGAGTGCTGGGCCGGGCCGCCGTAGAAATCGCCGCAGACATAGTCCATGGCGTCGCGCAGTTCGAGCGGCGCGCCGAAGCGCCAGTGATGGAGGATGGACGAGTACTGGTGGGTCACGGTGATGGGCCGCGTCTCTTTGACTGCGTTGGTTATGTCGTGCGCAAACTCGAGCATCCAGCGCTGCCGCGCGGCCTGGAATTTCCGCCACGTGGGGTCGTCCCAGTCGACGATGCGCGGCGGCTCCACGCCCGCCTCGCTGCGGAACTTCTCAATGCAGTGGGTGCAATAGCAGACGTCGGGCCAGAGCGTCATGTCGATGAAGATGCCCTCGAAGTCGTACTTGCCGACCAGCTCGCGAAGGCAGGCCAGCGTGTGCTCGCGATAGGGAGTGTTGGGGCAGGCAAAGCCATAGCGCTGCGGATGGGAAGGGATGCTGTCGTCATCAGGGACGATGCGCCAGTCGGGGTGGTATTCGTAGGCCCAGTTGTCGAACATGACGCAGTAGTAGGTGACGGCGCGCAGGCCCTGGCGCTTGCGCTCGCGCATCACCTCGCCGAAGAAATCGCGGCCGTTCATGTTGTGGTGCTTCTGGCCAATTTTGGTGTCCCAATAGCAAAGGCCGACGCTCGAATTGGCGTAGGCCATCAGCGATTGAAAGCCTGCGTCCGCGATGGTTTTGGTGAAATCGGCGGGGTCAAACTTGGCCAGCAGGGCGGGGTCCCAGTCGGGTATGTGCATGTCGACCAGGCTGCGGCGATAGGTCTGGCCGGGCCACTCAGAAGGGCGCGGGGTGCCGTCGGCGGCGGGGAGGATCGCTCCGTAAGCGTTTACTGGTTGAACGGCGGTTCCCAAGGCGCTGAGGCAGAGCAGTTCGTTGAAGGTGCGTCTATTCATATGGTTCCGTACCTTTCAATAGGGATATTTCGACTCGGCGAAATCATAGCATTTGGCGCAGGGCGCAGGCTCCGCGGCCACCTTCAACTGGATCGAAGCGATCTTGGCATCGGGGCCACCTGTCACTGGGGTTCGAGGGGTTGGTGAAACCGAGTCGCGGTGGACGGCGCGCGAAGGTGGCCCACTGTCGCCGTAGCGACCGATAAAGCTACGATGAATGGGGCACAGGGCTGTGATTCTGGTGGGCGCTGCAGGATTCGAACCTGCGACTTCCACCGTGTGAAGGTGGCACTCTACCGCTGAGTTAAGCGCCCCAAAAGGAGGGCGGAATTCCCCACGCCGGCAGGGCATCCCATGGGTTAGAGTAACACCAGCGGGGCTTTAGAGCCAACCCCTTACAGGGGCAGGCCTTTCAAGGGTCCGCGACCGGTCAAGCATGCGCTGGAGAGTGGGATCAATCCGCTTTGCGTCCAACTTCCCCCGGGATGGCTTCCCTCCGGATGGGGAGTCGGCGCTGCGCCCTTTGCCGGGAATCGGCGGCGTGGTGCTGGCCGGCGCGGGGCTTGGCGAGGCTGGACTGGGCGGTTTCGGCCTGGGATATGCGGGCCTGGGCGCTTCAGGGTTGGGCGCGTCGGGGCTGGGATCTTTGAGGCCGGGAAATGGCGCTTCGGCCCACTTTTTCGGCAGGGCGGGCGGGTTTCGGGCGAGCGAGCATCGAGGGAGCGCTTCGGACGGCGGAATGGGCGAGGAAACTGAGGATTTGCCGCAACCTTCCGGCACGGATGGGGTTCCAGAAGATATGGCAACCCTGGTCCTGGACAACTCGACCCTGGGAGCGGGCCCGGCAACGCGGCCGGACGCACGGCCCGGAGCGGATGCGGGGGCGAATGCGGCCCTCGATCCGGCCAGCGATGCAGCCGTGATGCTGCGGCTGGCGGCGGGCGACGAGTCGGGCTTCAATTTTCTGGTGGGCAAGTACCACCGGGCCATGATTCACTTCCTGTTCCGGATGGTCCACAACCAGGCGGTTGCCGAGGAGCTGGCGCAGGAGGTGTTTCTGCGCGTTTACCGTTCCAGGGAGAGCTACCGAGCCGAAGCCAAGTTCACCACCTGGCTTTACCGGATCGCGACCAACCTGGCGGTGAATCATGCGCGCGATACCAAGCACGAGCGGTCGGCGCAGACGATTTATCTGGACGCTCCGGACGAGGAGACCGGCACCACCCCGGACGTGGCTGACGACGAGCCGTCGGTGGAGCAGAAGCTGATGCGCGATGAGCGCATGGCGGCCATCCGCAAGCACGTGATGGCGCTGCCGGAGCGGCAGCGGATGGCGGTGTTGATGCACAAGTACCAGGGGATGGATTACCGGCAGATCGGGGACGTGCTCAAGCTGAGCGAGTCGGCTACCAAGTCGCTGCTCTTCAGGGCCTACCAGACGCTGCGGGACAAGCTGAAGGATTTTGTGTAAGAGAAAAAGCCGGGCAACACCGGCGGGCTGTCGGGGGTGATTTATGAACACGATGAAGCAAAATTGCACTGGGATGGAGACCGAGCTGGCCACTTTGCTGCTTGATCCGGCCGCGGTGCCTGCCAAGGTTCGAGCCCATGTGGAGGAGTGTGAGC
>Ga0182030_10017288_pt1 | contig 13935 bp, 10 predicted proteins | sample 812S3MmetaG_FD_121299 | JGI IMG/M metagenome (GOLD analysis project Ga0182030, IMG submission 121299) | Permafrost microbial communities from Stordalen Mire, Sweden - 812S3M metaG (Illumina Assembly) | ecosystem: Environmental > Terrestrial > Soil > Wetlands > Permafrost | place: Sweden...
GCCGGTTTCTTCGAACTGTTTGATTTTGTAATCCGGCGCGATTTCGTAGAGCATGGCCTTGAGCGCGTCGCTTTCGAGCGGCGGATAATCCACGCGCTGCAGCTCGCCGTTGATGCGCATCATTGGCGGGTTGCCGGCAGCCATGTGAAGGTCCGAAGCCTTCTGCTCGAACATCAAGTTGAAAAACGCGTCAATTTTAGCCATAAAGCCTCACCGTTCGGGCGACACTAAACAAACCCATGCCGCTCTGCAAGCAATGAAAATGCCCGCCGAAATAATCCGCGAAGAAATCTTCAAAAACTGTGCGATTCCCTTCGCCCGGTTCATGGAACTGGCGCTTTACTGTCCCGAAACTGGCTACTATGAAACGAATAAAGACAATGTCGGCCGCGCCGGCGACTTCATCACCAGCGTCAGCACCGGCGAACTCTTCGGCCAGTTGCTCGCGTTCCAGTTCGCGGAATGGCTCGGAGCAGAGGTCAGAAGTCAGAGGTCAGAAGTCAGAATTGTCGAAGCCGGGGCGCACGACGGAAAGCTGGCCCGTGACATTTTGAACTGGCTGAAAATGCATCGCGCGGAACTTTTTTCAAAAATCGAATATTGGATTCTTGAACCCTCCTTGACCCGGCAGGCTTGGCAAAAAGAGACGCTGGTGGATTTTCAGCCGGGCATCCGCTGGTTCACGGATTTTGAAAACCTAAAACCCAAAACGCAAAACGCAAAACGCACCGGAATTATTTTCAGCAACGAACTGCTCGACGCCTTTCCCGTCCACCGCTTCGGCTGGGACGCGAAAAGCAAAACCTGGTTCGAGTGGGGTGTCGCGCTGGCCGGGGAAAAGTTCACGTGGGCGCGTCTGGAAAATTCGAAATTCGAAATTCGAAATCTGGAATTGGAGGCGGTGTTGCCCGATAATTACACCGTCGAAACCTCGCCTGCCGCCGAAAGTTGGTGGCGTGAGGCCGCCGGCGTCCTGACTCACGGCAAGCTGCTGGCGATTGATTACGGCCACACCGAGGCCGAAGTTTTTTCCCCCGGCCGCGAACGCGGAACGCTGCGCGCCTATCATCGCCATCGCGTCAGCGACGATTTGCTGGCCAACCCCGGCGAACAGGATTTGACCGCGCACGTCAATTTCTCCGCGATTCAAAAAGCGGGCGAAGCCGCCGGTCTGGCGACGGAAAGTTTTTCCACCCAGCCCCAATTTCTCACCCGTATTCTCGGGGCCGCGATGAAAGATAAAACCTTTGGCGATTGGACCGCCAAGCGCACGCGCCAGTTTCAAACGCTCACGCACCCGGAACATCTGGGCCGCGCCTTCCGCGTGCTGGTGCAATCGCGTTGATGCGGGGTGGTCATCCACAGAACGGGTGATTGCCAAAATAAATCGCAGCCCATACTTTTGACCAATTCCCATGAGAAAAATCTTTGTCCTCGCATCCATCGGCCTTTGGTTCGTCGGCAACAGTTTGGCCGATGGCACCAACGGGCCGGCATTGTATTTGGACGTCAGCCAGCCGGTGGACCAGCGGGTTGCCGATCTGATTGCGCGCCTGACGCTCGAAGAAAAAGCCACGCTGCTCAATCATCGCGGGCCGACGGTCGAACCGTTCAACATCCGTTCCGACCAATGGAACCAATGTCTCAACGGCGTGCAATGGGACCAGCCGACGACGCTATTTCCCGTCTGCCTCGCGATGGCGGCGACGTGGGACACGAACCTGGTTCACGCCACCGCGAATGTTTTGTCCGATGAGGCCCGGGCCATTTACAACGGCTGGCATCTCGACCCGAACGCGCCCGGCCAGCACAAGGGGCTGATCTATCGCGCGCCGGTCATCAACATCGAGCGCAATCCGTATTGGGGCCGCAATCACGAATCGTGGGGCGAAGATCCGTTTCTCACCGGACGCATGGCGGTCAGCTACGTTGAAGGCTTGCAGGGCGACGATCCTCATTATTTGAAAATCGCCGCGACGCTGAAACATTTTGCCGTGAACAATGTCGAAACGGACCGGCAGAAATTAAATGCGACGGTTTCCGAGCGGATGCTGCACGAATACTGGCTGCCGCATTTCCGCGACGCGATTGTCGAGGGCCACGCGCAGTCCATCATGGCGAGCTACAATGCGATCAACGGCACGCCGAACAACATCAACCACTGGCTGCTCACGGACGTTTTGAAAAACGACTGGGGTTTTCAAGGTTTTGTCGTCTCCGATCTCGGCGGCGTGCGGACGATGGTGGAAGGCCACGAGAAAAAACAGATGAGCTACGAAGATGCCGTGGCGCAGAGCCTCATGGCCGGCTGCGATTTCTCGGACAAGGAATTCATGGACAACATTCCCGCCGCCGTCCGCGACGGCAAGCTGACGGAGGCGCGGCTGGACGATGCGTTGACCCGCGTGCTGCGCGTGCGCTTCCGGCTCGGCGAATTTGACCCGTTCGACTCGGTGCCGTTCAGCAAAATTTCTCCCGGCGTGATTGGCAGCAATGAGCATCGCGCGTTGGCGTTGAAGGTGGCGCAGGAATCCATCGTCCTGCTGCAAAATCGCGGCGACCTGCTGCCGCTCGATCCCACGAAAATTAAAAGCATCGCCGTCCTCGGGCCGCTGGCCGACCGCATTTTGTTGAATAATTACAACGGCAAGGTGGGCAAGGCTGTGACCGCTTTGCAGGGTATCAAGGATCGCGTCGGCAGCGGCACCGCAGTGCTCTATGCGGCCGGCGGCGTGGTGGGCGGTGCTTCGCCGAAAGAAAATTCCGCTCCTGATTTGCAGCAGGCCGTGGAACTGGCCCGCGAGTCCGATGTCGCCTTGGTGTTTGTGGGCACGGATCGGCAGGTGGAACAGGAAGCACGCGACCGCAAAACCCTGGGTTTGACCGGCACCCAGGAAGAATTGGTCGAGGCCGTTTTCGCCGCGAATCCCAAAACCATCGTCGTGGAAATGAGCGCCGGGCCGCTGACGGTGCCGTGGATTGCCCAAAAGGTTCCCGCGCTATTGCAGGCCTGGTGGCCGGGCGAAGAGGGCGGTCGCGCGATTGCCGGGGTTCTTTTTGGCGACGTGAATCCCGCCGGCCGGCTGCCGCACACCGTTTATGCTTCCGAGTCCCAAGTGCCGCCGGTGGATGAATACGACATCACGAAAGGTTTTACTTACATGTATGTCAACGGCGAACCGCTGTTTCCCTTCGGCCACGGATTGAGCTACACAAAGTTCAAATATAGCGGTCTGAAATTGTCCGCCAAAAAAATCAAAGCCGATGGTCAGGTCAGCCTCAGCGTGGACGTGAAAAACACCGGCCGGCGGGCAGGGGACGAAGTCGCGCAGCTTTACGTGCATCAGGTGAAAAGCAGCGTTAAGCGGCCGGTGAAAGAACTGCGCGGCTTCCAGCGCATCAGCCTGCAACCGGGCGAAACCAAAACGGTCGCGTTCGACCTGCCGGCGGCGAAGCTCGCGTTCTGGGATGAAGCCACACATGGCTTTGTGGTCGGGCCGGGCGCGTATGATTTGATGGTCGGCGCCTCGTCGGCGGACCTCCGGCTGCGCCAACAAATCGAAGTGACGCCATGATTTTTTGAGCGGCGAAAAGAGCCGTCCAATTTGTTTGCCAAATCAAACGGCGGCTCTTTTACTTGCCCGGTGTTGTTTGATTTTATCCTCAAGCCGTCGCCGCCGGTCGTGAACGAATCATTTCTGACCGTGGGCGGGCGACCGATTCCGGTGGCGCTCTTGCGCAATCCGCGCGCCCGGCGTTATGGGCTGCGCCTGCGGGCGGATGGCTCGGTGCGCGCGACGATTCCGCGCGGTGGTTCGGTGGCCGAGGCGCAGCGGTTCATCGAACGCAACCAGGCGTGGCTGGCCCGGCAAATTCAGCGGCACGCCGCGCGGCCAAAAATTTCAACGGAGTGGCGGCTGGGAACGGAAATTTTATTCCGCGGCGAGCCCGTGAAAATTGAGGCCGCCGACGCCGATGAACCCGGCCGCATCGGTTTCGGCGGCGAAAATATCAAGGTGGCAAATCTTGCAGCGGATTTGCGGCCGGCGCTGGAGCGGCATCTGTGGCGGCTGGCGGCCAAGGAACTGCCGCCGAAAATTCTGGAGTTCGCCGCCCGGCACCAGTTGACGGTGCGCCGGGTTTCGGTGCGCAACCAGAAATCGCGCTGGGGTTCCTGCTCGCGGCGCGGGACGATTTCGCTGAACTGGCGGCTCATCCAAACGCCGGCGTTTGTGCGCGATTACATTCTGCTCCACGAGCTGATGCACCTGCGCCAGATGAACCATTCGCCGCGCTATTGGGCGGAAGTGGAACGCGTCTGCCCGGATTACGCCGTCGCCGAACGCTGGCTCAAGCTGCATGCCGCCTTGCTCCGGTGAACTGAAAAATGCCGCCGGATTAATTGCCCCCGAGCGCCGCCGACAATAGCTTTTTCTCCTCCGGCAACCACTGGGTTTTAGTTCCGGCAATTTTCAGGAATGGCGCGGCTTCGTTCGTGGCACCCGTGGCGGCCAGCAGCACGCCATAATACAGCGCCGCGTCGGGCTGCTGCAAAAGCGTGGCGTCCAATTTTCGCATGACCGCCAGTCCGTCCTGTGTTCGGCCCTGCAAATGCAGCGCGAATGCGTAGGTGGACGCAACGATCAGATCGTTGGTTCGGCCCCCATAAATTTCCGCCGCCCAGCGGCACGCCTGCGGCAGATTGGTGTTCAACAACAAGCTGGTGGCCGCAAGATTGTTTTTGATGCCGGGGTCGTCGGGAAAAATGGCAAACAAGGCGGCATACAACTGTAGCAACTGAGCCGTGTCGCCGTCCGCCAGATACAACTGCGCCAGCGTCAGCTGCGCCCAGCGTTCGCGGGGAAATTTCTGGATGATCCGCCGCAGCAAATCCGCCTGTTCCCGTTTCCACTGCCAGCGTTCCGTCAGGCCCAGCAACATGGTCAGGGCGCCGTAACGGTTGCCCGTTTCGTTCACGGCGGAACTCCAGTTGCTGTCGGCCACCTGCGCCACGCCGAGCTGTGACCACGCGCGGGCCACCAACGCCAGCCGCAGAAATTCCATTTCATCCCAGTTGCCTTGGGCGGCAAAGTCGCGCAGCGTCGGCCAGTCGTTGCTTTGCAGATACGCATCCGCCAGCACCAGCCGGACGGGCGGCTGCACCTGGAGGCTGGCGGGCAGATTCGTCAGCCACCGGCGATTGTCCGCCAGCAAATCATTGGCTTGCATCCACGCGGACACTTTGGCGATGGCGGGCGCATTCGTCGCCACCTGGAGCTGCACGGCTTGCAACCGGCCGGCAAAGTCGCTGCTTTTCAACTGCCGCAGAATATAAAGCTCCTGCAGTTGATCATCCAAAGTTGAGTGTGCATTGGCGAGCAACTGCGTGGAATAGGCTTTCGCTGCTGCCACGTCCTGATGCGCCAGCCGGTCCGCCACCAAGGCGCGCAAGGCTGGCAGACCGAAATCTGCATCCGTCTGCAATTGTCGCAGCGCCTCCCGCGATTGCGCCGCCCCGGTCTCATTGGTTTCGCCCAGCCGGACGATGGCGAGGTCGAGGGTGTAAAGCTGGTTGGTCGGCTCCAGTTTTGCGGCGATTTCAAAGTGTGTTTCCGCCTCGGCCAAATGATGCAGATTCAAGGCCAGGCTCGCGGCGATGACCTGGTAGCTGGCCAGATTGGTGGCATGATCGCCGGCGGTCACCGCCAGTTCATTCAGAATTTGCGCCGTGAGCGGGAACGGCGGATTGAGATAGCGCAATCCCGCTGACGCCAGCTGCAATTTGTTTTCAACCGTCGGTTCGCTTTGAACGATGCGGCGCAGCCAATCCAGTTGCGTGGGTGAATGGGAGAGGCCGGCAAGCTCGGCCATCACGCGGCAGGCGGGGACATTGGTGGGATCAAGCAGGATCGTTTCGCGGGCGCTTAACAAGGCGCTGCGGAAATCGCCCTGGGCCAGAAACGCCTGCGCCTGCGCCTGACTGCGATGTTCCTTGTGGTGCCGGTAAAACGGCCAGCTCAACCCGGCCAGCGCGGCCAGGCCCAGCAGGACGGCGAGCGTTCCCGCCAGCCGCATCCGGAACCGTTTTTTGTCCGCTTCAAAACTGTTGTATGCCTGATCCATTCGGGAAGCAGGGTGTCAGACGAAGCCGGACCTTACCAAGAGTTTTTTTGACCGCGTGAATAATTCCGGCAAGCAAGCTCCTTGGCGGTCTCGATTGCCGGAATTTTAATTCACGCGAGATTCTGGGGCGGCCGCGCAATAAAACGGCGCACAATCCATGTCGTGATCATCAATCCGCCAAAAATGGGCAACGCGATCGTGATGGGTTCGGGGACGGCCGTGAGGGCTATGGAAAAACTATTCAATGTCGAAGTGTCCCCCGGATTCAAGTCCGCAAAAAAGAGCGTCCAGTTTCCGTTCGGATCGGTGCTGTTAAAAGTGGCCAGGTCGGTATAAGCCGTGTAGGAGGAGCCGGTGAGGATGCCACTGCCGCCCGTTGGAATGGGATTGCCCGTGCCCTCGACCAGCGTGATGTTGAAACCCGAACCGCTCACTGCCGGGTTGTTGTTGAGCAGGGTGGAAATCTGGCTGCCATGTGACAGATAGGCGTAGATGTCTCCGTTGTAGCCGCCGCTCAAATTTAGCGTGACGCTGATGTTATTGACGCTCAGCCCGGTGTTCGCAAAATTAATTGAATAGCCGACCCCCGAAGGATTGTTATCCGGAATCACCTGGCTCAATCCCGAATCCGTGACGGAGTAATTCATTCCGCTGCCGCCGTTTGAAAAAGACAGGGCTGCCTCCACCGGGCGAAGGCTGCCTAGGACGACTCCCACCGTCATCGTCGTCAGGATGCTTTTAAATGCTGTCATAAATTTAAGCTTTAGTTGCAGATCATTGGCCGTTAGTAGCTGGGCCAAACCGTCCGATAAAACAGGCTGCTGCTGCCGAGCGGGTCAACCACTTGCATTGCCCCGTTGGACGCCGCCGTGATGTTCCCCCATTTGATCCAGCCAGATCCATTCGCCACGGAATTGGTTTCCACTGTGTATGTGTAGCCGGGAATACCCGCAAAATTCACTTGGAAGTTTGAACCGACAACTCCTGAAGAAAGCACATTGGCCGATGTGCCCGTGCCCGAACCAACCGTGACGTTCACCACGTTTGTCTGCCAGCCGTGCCCATCCTGGAACGTAATCATAAAACTGTCGCTGCCGGTGTAATTGGCCGCCGGCGAATAGGTCAAAGTGCCGCTGCTGACACTCGCAGTGCCGTGGCCGGGGGTGGTTGCCGCAGTGACCGCCGGTGTTCCCCGCGCGCTGCTGGCGTGGTTCAACAGTTTGGAGGACGAAATGACCGCGTTGGTATTCATCGGCGTGGACAGCGTCAACGCCGTGCTGGTGAACGTGTAGATGTCCAGCACGCCGGTCGTGGCCAGCTTGTTAGTATCCCAAGAAATGCCGCTGGCCAGCGCCGGCACCGTGCTGCTGCTGCCCCATCCGCTTCTGGTGCCAGTGGTCGTGATCAAGTTGAAACTATCCCCGGCGGCCAAGGTGCTGCCGCTCGCGGTCACTGTCAACGCGCCGCCAAAGGTGAGATTTTTGGCTCCCAGCACGACCTGACCCTGCGTCAAAGTTGAACCCGTCTTATTGATGTTCAAAGCCAGCGTGCCCGAACTGTTGAGGGAATAACCACCTGGTGTCACGGCCGAAACATCAAAACTTGCACCAGTGGCCAGAGATATTTGCGGGGTATTGGCAATTGATCCGCTCCCGCTCAAGGCCAGCGTGCCGACGCTGATGGTGGTGTTACCGGTGTAGGTGTTCGCATTACCGAGCGTCACCGTGCCGGAACCAGTCTTTGTCAGCCCGTAAGAGCTGCCGCTAATGACACCATTCAAATTAAGATTGCCGCCGCTGGCTGAACTGACGGTCAAATTGTCGCTGAGAGAAATATTGCCGCCCAAAGTGCTGCTCGAACTGGTGGCCAAGCCGCTGATGGTCTTGGTGCCGCTTGAACCGCTGCGGACGGTTATTGCATTGTTGATCGTCTGACCGCCTCCGGTAGCGCCTAATGTCAACGTCGCAGTTTGGCTGCCCGAGGTTTCACCCAAGTAAAAATTGGGGCTGCTGGCGGCGGATCCGCCGGAGTTGAACTGTAATGTGCCACCTGAAATAAATGTGTTGCCGCTATAGGTATTGGCAGCACCCATTGTGATAATGCCCGAAAAAGGCAGTTGATAGCCGTTAACAACTACATTCTGACTGCCGCTAATTACGCCATTAAACGCAACGGTGCCGCCCGTTGCAGCGCTCAAATTAACCTGACCATTTAGGGTCATCGTGCCGGTGAAGGTGCTGGTGCCACTGGTATTTAAGCCGCCAACGTCTTTCTCGACTGGCGATGAGGACTGGTTGTTCACAGTAATATTATTGGCCAAGGTCTGGCCACCGGTCAGAACTGAGAGCCAGAGCTTGGCTGTGTTTGCATCGCTCAAGCCGACTGTGATTGGCACACTACTGCTTGCTAGACTTCCACCTGAATCGAACCAGAACTCTCCGACGTTGACATTGACGCCATGTGAGCTATCACCCCAGCTTTGGGCGGCGGTCAGCTTAGTTTTGCCGTAACCACTCCCAGCGCCACCCGCCTGCGTAAAACTAACCGTATTGTTGCCTGAAAGCCCAATGCCAACGGTGAGCATCACTGAACTGCTGCCGTAAGCATAAAACGGTTTATTATTGTCGTTATAGACGTTTGCACTGATAGTCAGATCACCATTTACGGCGTTTAACTCGATGTCGCCTGAGCCATTCCTTGCACCCGATGTTGGGATACCGAAAGACTGCGGATAAGAACTATCATTCTCAATTTTCTGATTGAAATCAATGCCATTGCCGTTTCCAGTGAGTGGATCCGAATTGGGAAAGCTTGGATCGTAAATGATGTTATCAAATGTCAGCCAACCTGATTCGTCGTCAAACATTGATGTCTGGCAGCTCGCCTTTGTATTAAAGTGCAATTCGTTGCCAAAACCATTTGGCCAGCCCCCAGTGCCGCTGTTCCAGTTCCAGTTGTTGTTGTAGGAAAAATTGCCCGTGCAATTTTGCCCGTTCCACTGGACCACCGTAGTGGCTTGCACCGGAAAAGCCGCCGCTACGAGGAGGATGACAAATGTCGTCACCACCCCCGGCAGTGTTCCCCGCCAGTTTGATCCGATTCGTTTTAATTTCATGGGTTGTCTTCGTTCACAATACGGTTTGAAACAGATTCATTGCGTTGGCGCGGCTCCGGGCTCCGCATGGGTCGTTGCTGATTTGTCGCCTGCATGTCGAGTTTCATCGCCATCTGAACATCTGATTATGGATTCACCGTTGGCGGCCTTAAAAGCCAACCTGCAAAAAAAACATTTTCTTTGGGTAAATTCACTTGGATTCTAGCAGAAGGCCAAGCGGCTTATATCGCATGAATATGCGGTGAGCCCGGGAAATGTGGCGGCGGGAGGATTTTCCAAGGCCGCATTCGGCCGCGGTGCCGCTCCTTCGGCCCGAATTTTGCTGGAAAATAAAATGACCGGGCGATGGGCGGCCGAACAAACTCAAAGTTTGTGTGCCTCGGCCGCATAACCATCGCCCGGTTTTGCCCTTGGATTGCTCCCGTGGCAAAAGGCAGGGACTGTTTCAAGTGACCATCAACGACATGGTGGCGCTTCACGGACCATATTGGGTGGAACCGCCCACGCCGCGGACGCGCACGGAATAGACCGTGCCCGGCGTGAGATTGGTGATGACAATGCCCTTGGTGTTCGGCCAGATGCCCGCCTCCAGCCACGGGCCCGTGCCCACGCAATATTGCACCTGATACGCTTTGGCTCCGTTCACCAACTGGAGACAGATGCCCAATTGCGTGGAGCGGGAGTTGTCCAGCCCGACAGCACCGGCGCGATGAGCGTGATTTTGGAACTGCTCCACACCACCACCTCAAAGCCCGAGGTCAGCACCTGCGAAACCGTCAGGTTAAGACTTTGGATATACGCGGCGATCACGCGCAGCGCCACCAGCAGGTCGGTGCGGGCTTCCGTCTGCACGGCGGTGTCTTTGGGACCGCCGACGGCCGCCGCGTTCATGGCATTTTGATAGGCCGTCTGCAACTGTTCAATGACAATTATTCTTGCACTCGCAATTATAATTGTCACTATTCATGCAACGCCGTCAAAGTCAGGATGGTAACGGGGAGGTTGGGGAATAGGGCTGCGTTCTTGGTCAAACACACGATCACCAGGATCGCGAAGTTGTTTAATTCCGCCTTGGGCATCTTGGCAAAGGCGGGACTCACTTGCACCCCCTGTTTTTTCATAACCGTCTAAGTTTCCCTCGGAGTAAGACGACCGACTCACCGACAGGCGGGTCAATCGCGGCACGAAAAACTAAAAGCATCGGCGATGCCAAGTTTGTGAAATATTTCACAAGCGTTCCGCTGCCGGCGTCCGTGCGGCCGACAAAACCCTGCGGAAATGAAACCAAACCCGGCGCGTTTGAGACAAAACCCCGCAGCTTTGGAACCGACCTCTGCAGTTCTGAAACGAAACCCTACAGCTCCGAACCCAATCCCTGCGGAGCTGAAATAAATCCTTACAGCTTTGAAATCAAACCTTTAAGTCACGCGCCAAAACCCTGCGGCGCGCTGTTAAAACCCTGCGGCGCGGAAATAAAACCCCGCAGCGCGGCAACCAAACCCCGCGTCTTCAAGACCAAACCATGCGGCGTTGCAACCAAACCGTGGAGCTTTGCGGGTGCAGGTATTTCCGATGGGTCGGTCCTCAAACTAGATTTGCTGCGGATCAAAACCGGCTTCCCTGTCTTGAAACCGGCGGCGAGTGTCCTGTTTATGGTCGAAAATTGGCTGACCGATGGCGCTGCGGGAAGCAAAGGATGCGCCGGCTCTTTTTGTTTTGCTGAATCAAGGCGCTGGGGCACGATGCCACTATTCAGCGGGAGTAAATGATGGTGGATGAATTTCAATGCGACGTTTTCCGAAGTGGTGGCGAGGAAATATTGAGAAGCATGACATTTGCTTTGCTGTAATCCAAAGCGTGTTCTAGCATCATTTTTCTTATGGGAATCATTATGGGAATCAATATGCTTACTGTCGGCTCCAAGGCTGTCAGGATTTTTACGGCCGCGCTGGTCATCACCGGTTTCAACCTGTCCGCCGCAGAAACTGCTGCATCCGGGGCCAACACCAACCTCATCGCCAGCACGATTGAAAATTCCGTGGTGAAAATTTTCTCCACGGTGCGTTATCCCGATCCTTATAAACCGTGGGCCAAAGGGTCGCCGGAAGATTACACCGGCAGCGGCGTGGTCATCGAAGGCAAGCGCATTCTGACCAACGCGCACGTGGTGAATTATGCCAGCGAAGTGCAGATCCAGGCCAACCAGGCCGGGGACAAGGTCTCTGCCACGGTGGAATTCATCGCCCCGGGCATTGATCTGGCGGTGCTCAAGCTGGATGACGAAAAGTTCTTCGACACACATCCGCCGCTGGCGCGGGCCAAGACGCTGCCGGGCATCAAGGATGTGGTGCTGGCCTACGGCTATCCGGAAGGCGGCAACAATCTTTCCATCACCAAAGGCATTGTTTCGCGCGTGGAGTTTGCCCCGTATAACTTCCCGGTGTTCGGCCTGCGCATCCAGGTGGATGCGGCCATCAATCCCGGCAACAGCGGCGGCCCGGCCGTGGTGGGCGACAAGATGATCGGCCTGACCTTCAGCCGGCTGAACGAAGCCGAAAACATCGGCTACATCATCCCCGGCGAGGAGATTGATTTGTTCCTGAAGGATATTGCCGACGGCCATTATGACGGCAAGCCCATGATGTATGACGCCCTGCAGACGCTGGAAAATCCCGCCCTGCGTTCCTTCTTGAAGCTGGATTCGACCATCCATGGCATGGTGGTGCACAAACCCTACCAAGATGACGCGGCCTATCCGTTGAAAGAGTGGGATGTGATCACCAGAATCGGCGACCGGCCGGTGGATGATCAGGGCATGACCTGGCTGAGCGAAGATCTGCGGGTGCGCTTCGAATATGAAATCCAACACCTCGCCAGTCAGGGCACCGTACCGCTGACCATCATCCGGGCGGGCAAGGAACAGAAAGTTCAATTGCCGGTGTCGGTGGATTACCCCCGGCTGATTCCCGGATTGAACGGGGCCTACCCCTCCTATTTTATCTATGGTCCGCTGGTGTTTTCCGCCGCCACGGAAGATTATCTCGGCGGTTATCTCCGGTCAAAATATGCCACCTCCATCCTGACGCGCTTCTGCGCCTCGGGCAATCCCCTGGCCACGCGCATGGAGGACAAGCCGGCGTTTCCGGGTGAAGGCCTGGTGGTCATTGCCTCGCCCTTTTTTCCAAACAAGCTGGCCCAAGGCTATGGCAGCCCACGGTCGGAAGTGGTCAAGACAGTCAACGGCATCCGCGTCAAAAACCTCAACCACCTCGTGGAAATCCTGCGTGATTCCAAGAACGAATTCATCACCGTCGCCTGCGACACCCGTTATGGCGAAACGATGATTTTCCCGCGGGCGCAGATGCTCGCCGCCACGGACGGCATCCTGACCGACAACGGCGTCCGCTCGCAAGGCTCGGCGGACACGCTGGCCATCTGGAACGCCAAGCCGGCTAAGAACTGATCCGGCTAACAATTATCAACCATGAACTCTCAACTCGCTTTGTTTCCGGTGCGGAGCAAAGAGATTGTAGATTTTGAGAAGGAATTGGCGGGGGCGAAGAATTAAAATGAAAATCTATCGGACCAATGATGTTTTCGTTCCCGGCGGGATGCCGACGCTGACATATGTTCCGAGAGCCGAGCATAATTTGGAGGCTCGACTAGCAGAGGCGAAAGATAATCTCTGCAAACTTGTCATAGTCACCGGTTCAACAAAATCAGGGAAGCAGCCTCAGTAGTGCTCCTTGGTCTAGCAAGGCTATCGCCCGGACTTAAGACGGTCGAATATGAGCAGCTTCGTGGTGCAATAAGAGAAATTCTCGCTGACCAAATTCCTGCGGCGCACGAAGTGACGCGTGTTGTGGAGAAGATGGCTGAAATTGCTTCAAGTGATGAGGCATCAACCCCCGTCCTTGATTGGGAAAAGGGAGATCAGAAGCTTCACATAACCGATCCATTTTTTGCGTTCTTTCTGAAATGGGGAATGTAAACAGCATTCACATCATACTCACCATCCGCAAATCCCAACGGGATTTGAATCCATCAGCCCAGGGTTGGCGGTCGGCGCCGAACAGGCGAGGACCGCCTACCCTGGGAACCCGTCCCGATATTCATCAACTCTGAAGGAGTTGAATCAAATCCGCCGCCGCACCGACACAACGCCTTCAGAGTTGTTTTCCATTTATCCGCTCTCCCAGCGTAGGTGCTTGCGCACGGCCACCGGCGCACCAACGCTGGGCTGAAGGCTGCAACCGCGTTGCGGTTGGGGCGGCATCTTGCGGTGCTTGCGCACCGTCACCAAACGGAGCTTGAAACCGTGTTTGTTTTTTGGTTCTACCAATATGCCGCGCCTGCCGGCGCTGAAAATAGCCCAGCTTTTCAAGGCTGGGTGCTCACGCGAGGAGAGGCTTTCACGAAGCGTTGGCCGAGACTAAACTGGCGGCATGGTTTGTGGGCCAGATTGGTCAACTTTACGCGGTGGAAAAGAAACTGCGCGAACAAAAAGCCGGGCCAGCCCTGCGGCAAGCAATGCGGGCGTGGCAATCACAGCCGGTATTGAACCGGCTGCACCGGGCGATGGAGTTGACGCGGAGCAAAACCTTGCCCCAAGGTTTGCTTGGACAAGCGATTGATTACACGCTGAAAAGATGGAAGGCTTTGAACCAATTCATCACCGACGGCACGCTGGAAATTGA
>Ga0182030_10017290_pt1 | contig 13934 bp, 14 predicted proteins | sample 812S3MmetaG_FD_121299 | JGI IMG/M metagenome (GOLD analysis project Ga0182030, IMG submission 121299) | Permafrost microbial communities from Stordalen Mire, Sweden - 812S3M metaG (Illumina Assembly) | ecosystem: Environmental > Terrestrial > Soil > Wetlands > Permafrost | place: Sweden...
AGCTCGAAGGAGCCGAGCGCATCGCCGCATGAATGGGGATGGGTGGACCGCCCACTGACCGCGCGGCCTTGAATGCATGAGGCGCGGCCGGCGCGCTCGCGGCCAGAGCCTGATGTGAATTGCCGCGCATAATTCCGGTAGCCGTATTCGCCCGTTATGCGAACTTCAGCTGTGAAGCGGATGCAGTGCAGCGAGCGCCGCGGCGCGCCCGTAGTCGTTCAGTTTGATAATATATTTTATCAATACGGGCAACAGAGTGGTTACCCGGTGGGTCATACCGTCCTGGTCAACTCGCAACAAATCAGGATCCTCAAGACCGGTAATTCCTGCCGTCCCTATCGGCCCAAGACTATGACGAGCGCGATTATTTAGTCCGGGAATTGGCGGCGAGTTAGAAATTCCGGAATCATTGAAGGACGTCGTTCTCGCCGACATCTCGATCGAGGACATCGAGAACGGCTGGAGTGAATTCAGTGCGGTATGTGATGCGGTTGCCGCTGGGCGCATTTCCGCCGTGCTCGCATGTGAGCGGTTTGGCTCTCGAGCACAGATCGAAACATTACTTGCACACAATGATGCGTTTGGCATCGCCGAAGTGTATGCGTTTCGCGGTCAACCAGATGAAGCCATGCAGTGGCTCGATCGCGCCTATGTGGTCGTGACCCGCTGACAGCGGCCGGCGGCGCTTAGCGTAATGGCCCCTCTCTTGAGGTCAACCCAATGTCGCCGCCGTTGCTGGTCTTGGAAATTATGATTTTCATCGGAACATGGTTCCTATTCTCCGAACTAGATGCGAGTTTCAACCGCCACGGCTCGCGGGGCATCGCGCAGGACTTTCCCGATCGAAATAATCCTTGGCCAGTATCACTAGGCGACTTCTGTCGAAGCTTGGATCGTGCCCCGCGTGAACGATGCGTACCGGCAAGTCGAGCAGCCGGCGCAACGAATTGCCATAGTCAGTACGGCGATTGTCCGGAAGACCGTCGATGAGCGGCCCATCGTAAATCGTATCGCCCGAGAACAGGGTGCCGGTACGCGATTCCCAGAGCCCGATGCTACCGGAGGAGTGACCCGGCAGGTGCAGGACCTCCAGGCGGCGGTCGCCAAGATCGATGATCTCTCCATCGCCAAGTTGCAAGGTCGGTGCGGCCGGCGGGACTCGATACGCGCGCGGATCGAAGTTCTCGCACGGCCACGCGTCCAACAGAATGTCGGGCAGCTGATAGCCGGTGCTCTCGATCGCCTCGATGACGTTGGCCGTCATTTGATTGCGGCAAAGCGCTCCCCACGCAAGGCCGGTTGCCATTTCGACGGCTTCGGCGGCGTGCATCCAGCGCTCGTCGAACTCGTGGAAACTGCCGCTGTGATCGAAGTGCGCGTGGGTAATGACTGCAGTGACCGGGCGGCCGAAGACCTGCTCGACGTAGGGCCGCAGTTCCTGGATGCCCAGGCCGGTATCGATCAAAAGGTCACGAGTTCGACCGCGCACGTGCCACATGTTGCAGCGGGCGAACGGGTCCGCATGCGGCTCCCACACCAGGCTGATCTCCTCGTCCAGGCGGCGATGCTCGAACCAGCGGTCCGCAATCTTAAAACTCATGAAAGTACTCCATCGATCGTCGCATGCTACATCGATCTCGTGGCCGCCGATCACAGAGGGGCCGCGCACGACTTCTGTGCATCAATGCACGGTCGATGCACCAGGATGATTCGCGGACCAATTGTTGTTTACAGCCCGGTGCAGCAACTGCTAAATGAATGCCCACGCTGATGCCATTCGCAATCGGCTTTAGCAGGGAGTTCCGGTTTGAGCACGCGCGACAACGAGCAAGTCATCCCCCATAGCAACGAAGCCTTTGGCATGGAGGTTCGCGGCTTCGATCATATTCCCGAAGCCGAACGCAACATGACGCTACCGCAGGTCGGCATCTTCTGGTTGGCAAACAGCGTCAATCTCTTCTCCTTCGCCATCGGTGCGCTGTGCATCGCGCAGGGCCTGAATTTGTGGATGGCGCTCGCCGCCTGTGCGGTCGGCAGCCTCGCCTACGTGTACATTTCGTACGGTTCCCTGGTTTCCGTGCGTGCGGGATTGCCGATCAGCACCTTCACCCGCGCGGCGTTCGGAATGCGCGGCAACCTGCCGAATACCGTGCTCTCATGGGTGGTCTCGGTGGCGTTCGAAGTGATCAATACCATTTTCGGCGTAGAGGCCCTGCTCGCGCTGTTCAACCTGCTCGGCTGGACCGATCCCGGCGCCGTCGGCAAGTGGCTGGCGGTACTGCTGCAGCTGTTGGTGTGCGGCGGCATCGCCGTTCTCGGCCATGCGACCATGGTTTGGTTTCAGCGGGTTTTTGCCGTGCTGGTGACGAGCGCGCTCATCGTGGTCATTGCCTTCATCGTCGCAAACAACGAATTCCACGCCGGCAGCTCGCACGTGTTTCTTTCACCGGGCGCGGCCGTGGCTGCCTTTTTGACCGCCTGCGCCGTGATCGCCTCGAATCCCTTGTCGTTCCTGTTCAACGGCGCCGATTGGGTGCGTTATCTACCCTCGGCCACCCCAGGGCGGGCGGTGTTCCAGCAGGTTTTTTGGGCGAGCTACCTACCCTCGCTGGCTCTGACTGCGATGGGCGCCATCTGCGCCACGCTCGGCGATATGTCCGACCCGGTCGCCGGGTTGAAGCCCTTCATGCCGGGCTGGTTGTTCGTCATCTACATCTTTGCGGTCTTCGGCGGCTCGCTCGCCAATAACATACCTACCTATTACTCATCAGGCCTTGCGCTTCAGGCCATTGGGCTCAAGCTGCACCGCAATGTCGCGACCGGACTCGACGTCATCGTCTCGACGGCGATCGCGCTCTATATATTGTTCGTGCAGGACTTCTCCACCGCCCTCAATGACTTCATCGCGGTGCTGGTGGTGTGGGTGGGGCCTTATGGGGGCGTATGGATCTGCGACGGTTTCATGCGCCGCGGAAAATTCGATTTTCTGGCGATCCACAGCAAGGCCGGTGCCGCCGGCCGCTACTGGGGCTGGCATGGAGTGAACCCGGCCGGATGCATTGCCCTGCTCTGCGGCATGACGGCGGCGGCGCTGACCACGAAGTCGCCGCTGTTCGATGGGCCGATTGCCACCGCGCTCGGCGGCACCGACATCAGTTGGCTGGTGGGACTTCCGGTGTCGGCCCTGGTTTACGCCGCGCTCAAGCTGCTCGGCGAACGCCGCCGCGTCGCGGCGCTCGATCTTGCGGCGGATTGAGGTGTCGCCGGCGCCGATCGTGCCCTCGGCGCTGCATGAGCTGCGGGCGACCGCGGGCACCGTACATTGGGGCTACTTCAACGCCTCGTTGGCGCCGGTCCTGACCGTCAAGAGCGGCGACCTCATCCAGGCGGAAACCATCACCCCGCACGCCGGGGATGACCCCGATCTGATGCTTGATCCGGGGATCGAGGCGCTGTTCGGAGCCATACCACCGCAGGACCGCCAGCCCGGTCCTCACATCCTGACCGGGCCCATCTATGTCGAAGGTGTTCGGGCCGGCGATATGTTGGAAGTCCGGTATTTGCAGATGACGCCTCGCTGCGCGTATGGCTCCAACGTATCGGCGCCCTGGGGATATCTATACGACGAGCTCGGCCGCAAGGACCGGGTGACGATTTACAAGCTCGACGAGAGCAGCAACACGGCCGAGGCGCTGTACGCCTATAACTACCCAGGGAAGTACGAGTTGCCGGGCTCCATCCACCGTTGCCCGCAGTGTGATCGACAGAGCGCACTCCCGGGCGTGCGCATTCCGGTACGGCCGCATCTGGGGGTGGCCGGCGTGGCGCCCGATGCACCCGGCCGCATCAGCACCATTCCTCCGGGCAGCCACGGCGGCAACATCGACAATTGGCGTATCGGCTCGGGCACGACGATGTACTACCGCGCCCAGGTCGACGGCGCATTGTTCTCGATCGGCGATCCGCACATTTCGCAGGGCGACGGCGAGATATCGGGCACCGCGATCGAATCATCGCTCAATGTGCTGTTTCAGATCATTGTGCGCCGCGACTTTACGTTTGCCTCGCCGCTGCTCGAGGCTCCCGACTGTTGGATCGTTCACGGCTTCAATCAGGACTTGAACCTCGCCATGCGTGAGGCTGCACTTGGCATGCTCACGCTGTTGACCGAACAGCAGCGGCTCTCGAAGGACGATGCCTATTCCTTGATGAGCGTTGCCGCCGATTTCGGCGTCACTCAAGTGGTGGACGGACGCCAGGGAATCCACGTGCGCATGCCGCGCGGCATCTTTCCCTCGAGGCCGGCAGCGTGAGCGACATCCTGTTTCAGATGGTCGACGGTGCGCCGGAACCGGTCGCACCCTTTTCGCACGCCGCGGAAATCGACGGCTGGGTGTTCGTCACGGGCCAGATGCCGACATATCCCGGTAGACCGGAGGCGCCCATCCCCGAGGGCATCGAAGCGCAGACCCGCCTGGTGATCGACAATCTGTGCCGCGTGCTGGGCGGGCTGTCTCTCACCTTGAGCGATGTGGTGCGTGCCGGTGCCTATCTCACGCACTTTGAAGAGGACTACGCGACCTTCAACAGGATTTACCGTGGGTTTTTCGACGCCGGCCGGCTGCCGGCGCGAACCTGCATCGGCGTCACGACCCTGGCGCGCGGCGCCAGGGTTGAAATCGACTTCATCGCGCGCCGGCGCACGCTCAAGACTTGAGCCCGTCCTTCTTGAGGATGGCGAGGAAACCGGCGTTGGCGCGATCGATGACCTGCGCAAACTGGTCTCGCAGCCGCGGCGACATGCGCAACAGCCGCGAGCGTTTGTCTGTGGGATTGTCTATTTCTTCGAGGTAGCCGTCTGCTATGGCCTTGTTGACGTACTTCATGGCGGTCTGCACGCTGACTCCCTTCACCAGGTCATAAGCGACGGTCTTGGAAACGGCTACCGAGTCCCGCAGCCAGAGTTCGGTGAAGAGCCTCGAGAAATAAATGTCGCCGAATCCGGACTTGTGGAACGCCGCGACCCAGGCATCGTCGAGCTCGCGCAGCGCCAAGAGAAAGCGGCGCCGCGCTTGGGCTTTGCTGCTTCTGTCGCTTTTCGTGCTCGTCAAGATCTTCTCCCGTCCCGGCGCCCAGTTTCGGTGCAAAACATACCTACAAAATTGTACATAAACTTGTATATTTTTGTCGGTCGTCGTGATATTTAGATTTAGGGTCATCAGTCAACGAGTTCGCCATGAGCACCATCGTCCAATCCGCACCACGCCGTTTGTTTCGCGACCGGACCGCCGCGCTGGCCAACACCTCAGTGCTAGCCTGGGTGAGTCTAGGTTGGCTGGCCTCCTTCGCGCTCATGGGGGCAAGGGCGCCGATCGTGAACGCGCTGGGGGTCCTGCTCTGCACCCATGCCATGGTGCTCGCCGCCTTTTTGATTCATGAAGCGGCCCATCAAACCCTGTTCGCCGAACGATGGGCGAACGATGCCGCGGGTGAAGTCATGAACTTCATCGCCGGGTCGGCCTACGCGTCCTTCGAGCGCATCCGGCACATGCATATCCGCCATCATGTCGACCGAGCCGATCTGACCTGCTTCGATTTCAAAGGCCTGATGCAGCGCCGGCCCGCGCTCCGCCGCATGCTGGAGGCCTTGGAATGGTGCTACGTGCCGGCCACCGAAGTCCTCATGCATTTGCAGGTGGTATGGCGCCCGTTCTTCGTGCCGTCGCAGCGGCGGCACCTGCCGCGCGCGCTTTTCATTCTGCTGCTGCGCGGCGGCCTGCTCGCGCTACTCGGCTGGTGGTCCGTGAAGGCGCTGCTCTTGTACTTTTTGGCGGCGGGGCTGCTGTTGCACGTGCTGAACTTCTTCGATGCGTTCCACCATACCTTCGAGCAATTCTTCGTCGAGGCCGATGAGCCCATACCGGACCGTGAACGCAATCGTGCCTACGAACAGGACAACACTTACTCGAACCTGGTTTCGGTCCGATACCCGTGGCTCAATTTTCTCGTGCTGAATTTTGGTTTCCACAACGCGCACCATCAGCGCGCCTCCGTACCCTGGTATCGATTGCCGGCCTACCACCGGAGCCTGTACGGCGACGGGGGCAATGGCCTCATGCCGGTTGCCGCTCTGCTGCGCACCTGGCATCGCAATCGGGTGCGCCGGGTGAGCGCTGATGAATATGGCGCTTCGGGCGAGCCCATCGGCACACCCGACCAGTTCGTGGGCGCTCACGGGGTGTCCTTTCTGACCGTCGTTTGAAGTCCGGGGCTCGCTTGGCCGCGGTCGGAGATGTACGCGGTTTATGGCGGCGAACCATCTATCGGCGCGCGGACGAGGTGCTCGACACATCCACCGAGGTTTACTGGCTGCAAGGACCGCGTTACTTCGCCGATATCCGCCAGCCCGTGGAACCAATCTCATTCGCAGGCGTCGGTTGTCTGCGCGAACTCGATGACCTTCATCTTTCTTGGCTGGCCTTGCAGGAAGCCTTTGCCGGAAATCTGCAACTCGACGGCGCTCTCGCGTGGTGGCAGCGAAGCATCGACATGCAACCGCAGGGATCCTTCGAGGATCGCGCTCGACTGAGCCAAGCCGGCGATGTGCTCGACGAATACGGCATGGAATCGCCCTATTACGAACGCTGGGAGCGCAGCAACCCATCGGCCGGCGTGCACTGGGGGCTGCAGTTGGCCAGCGAGGCGGACGGGGGCTGCGGATTTCTGGTTCGTGCGGCGGACAAGATGATGTTTGCCCGCGCGCGCCGGGGGTCTTTACCGCCCGGCCGTACGCTCACCGAGGCGCTTGCGGCACTGCCCACCCTGGAGGAGAGGCAGGATCTGCTCGATATGGAGGTGTCACTCGGCAGCGTGGCGGCCAACGAGCGCGAGTGGCTGATCGAGCGCTCGACACCGCCGTTCAAAACCGCGACCCGCTGCTCGATCCGGCGCCTTGGGGACGCCGCGGCGAGCGGCGCACGAGTCATCGAACTGGACGATCTCGACGCCGAGGGTCGGCGCATCATCGGCGTCTGGCGCATCCTCGATGCGGACGCACCGGATGCCGCCGCGGAATTCGCAGCGCCGAGCAGCGCTTAAGGACTCTCTCGTCAAGCAGTCGCAGCACCGAGCGATGTCAACGCTGCGATAACGGCATCGGATGTGCCGACGGTGCCGAACAGCGTGAATGGATTGCGGATGATGGCAATGGCCGCTTCCTTGAGCTCCGGGGTGATGGCCGCTGTGCAGTCCGACAGCAGCAGATTGTCGAAGCCGCGATCGGAGGCCTCGCGAATGGAGGTATGCACACAGCATTCGGTGGTCACACCGACGAAGATCAAATAGTGGATGTTCCGATTGCGCAGCATGTGCTCCATCTCCGTGCCGTAGAAGCAGCCGCTGCCCACTTTGTCGACGATGGGATCGCCCTCATGCGGCGCGAGCTCCGGAATGATGGCGTGTCCCGCGGTGCCACGAATCAAGATACGGCCCAAGGGCGACATGTCGCCGACGCCGGCGCCCCCTAAACGACTGCGGTAAATTTTGACGGGCGTCAGATCCGAGCCGTCGGCCCGATGCCCCTCGCGGGTGTAAATGACCGCCATGCCGCAGGCGCGCGCCGCAGCCAAGACGCGCCGGATGGGCTCGATCGGCCGTCGCATCATGTCGAGATCGGTGTTTGAGACGCTGGACATGCCACCCACCCCGCAAAAATCCATCTGCATGTCGATGACGATGATGGCGGTATTGCCCGGCGCGAGATCTCCATGGCACGGAAAGTCATAGGCATCGGCTTTGATCTTCACACTCATATGCTCCTCACGATCGATGCGAGTGCGTCATAACCCGCGCTCGCGCGGGCCCTGGATCTTCGGCGGCCGCCGTCCCCGAGATAGCGGGTCAACATTTCCTTGAGGTCGCCGATCGCGGCATCCATGTCGAATGTGGCGCGGATCGACGCGGCTACCATGACGCCGTCGAGATGCACGGCAATCAATGCGGCCAGCCGGTCCGCATCCGTCGCGCGAAACACCTTCTCGCTGATGCCGCGGCGAATGTTTTCCACCAGAATCCTCCGTTCGAGCTCATAGAACTCACGAATCGCGCGATCGATGCCTGGATTGCGCAGCGTCGAACTCGAATAATCGAGCATGATCTTCACCAGGGAGCGGATGCGCTGGGCAACCACCACGTTGCTCTCGAGCCAGGCGTAGATGCGCCCGAGCGGGTCGTCGTATTGCGACAGCAGCCGCAGATAATGCTCATGGGCGCTCGACACCGCGTGCACGATGGCGGCGCGGAACAGATCCGCCTTGTCCTTGTAGTAATAGTAGATGAGCGCCGGGTTGACCCGCGCCTTGCGCGCGATCTGCTTGATGCTGACGCCGAAAAATCCGTGCTGGGCGAACAAGTCGAGCGCAACGGATGCCAGCTCCTCGTTGCGTCGGTCTTGAATGGCGGTTCGAATGCGTTTGGCCATGATGAGTCGCCATGCTGAGAGGTTGATCCATAACCCGCGCCATGTACGGCGCCCCCGCTTCCACACCCGCATGCACGGTAATGTGTGTCGGCACTAATTAAACGATGAGCCAATTTTCGTCAAGCACACGGCCGGCGTTGCTGATCACCGCCAGGCACCGGCAGCACGAACGGGAAAGCGCCCACTAGATAGCGGCGCTTCCGCGTGAGCCTCGTAGACGATCGTCCCCTCGTGTCCAAACCTAAGCAATCGACGCAGCGATGCCGCCATCGCCTGCACGTCCGAGCCCGGTACGCCCACCAGCGTGATGATTCGGTTGACGATGTCGCCCGTGAACAGACGCGCGCCGTCGCCGTCGACCAGCGAGACCGAATCGGGCGTATGCCCTGGTGTACTGAGCAGGCGAACGGTGCGCGCGCCCAAGTCGATGGTCTCACCGTCCTTGATCCACCCATGTACCCGGTACTTGAACGAGTTTCGCAGCAGGTACTGCGGCGGCGGCTCCACGAAGGAGTCGCCGTGAACTTGCGCGCGCAGCGCAGGCGTATCGAGCAGGCGCACGTCGGAGAACTCTCCCAGGTCGCCGACATGGTCGAAATGAAGATGCGAGGGAATCGCTATGACGGGCAGCGAGGTCAATCCGCTCACGACCCCTTTGATGCTGTAGATCCCCGGACCCGTGTCGAACAGCAGCGCACGGCGGGTACCGATGAGCAGGTAACTGACGTTCTCCTGCCAATACTTAGGTTCGGATATCGCATAGGTGTGTTGGTCGAGCGAATACACATGAAACCACTCGGCGGGTGTGGCCGGCCGCATCGGTGCCGACGCCGCGAGCGCAACGGCGCTGGATGAGAGTTGCATGACGCCGAAGACGAATGCGCTCGCCGCACTTGAGCATATTCGACGGCTCCTCGATGAAAGATTTCCTTGCAGCATGTCCTAATCCTAGCGCTGACGAGCGCTCGATGTTTGAGCATTGCACGCCAACGATCGCTCTGCCTCGGTGCGTCGCCAGCGTGGTGCGCGCGCGTCCAGCGGCACGCGATCCAACGGCATCGAGCAAATTGCGGCACATTCTTCGATTCGCGCCGCGCACTCGTGCGTTGGCACAGCGTTTGCACACAAATTTAAACGCGCGTTTAAAAAAATAGCGCGACATGAAGCTAACCTAGGTGATCGATCAATGAGCAGCCGTGCCAATGCGCGCCGATCTGGCCGCCGTGTTTTCCAATCCAAATTCCGACTGCGGGCCAAATCGTCCCTGACGCTTGCGGTGCTCGCCGCCTTGTACGGTACCGCGAGCGCCGCGGACAGTTCCGACGCGAACGAGAGCACGCTGGAGGACGTGGTCGTGACCGCCACACGACGCGCGATCTCCGCTCAGGACCTGCCCATCAGCATCACCGCCGTGAGCGGTACTGCGCTCGATGCTGCCGGCGTCGTCGACATTTCCGGCCTCGCGCGCTCGATGGCGGGGGTGAACTACACCGATAAGGGGCCGTTCGGCGGAGTCAACGGGGCCGATCTCATCATCCGCGGATTGAACAGCGAGCCCACCTCCGGATTGCCGGCCGCCGCGTCGCCCGTGGTACCGCCGGTCGCGACCTACGTCGATGACACGCCGCTGTTCGTCAACCTGCGCTTACAGGACCTGGACCGCGTGGAGGTGTTACGGGGTCCGCAAGGAACGCTATATGGCTCGGGCTCGCTCGGCGGCACGATCCGCTTCGTGCAAAACGCGCCGGATCCCAGCGGCTTCGACGCCAAGGTCGAAGCAGGCTTGAGCAAGACCGATCATACTCACGCGCTCAACGAAGACGTGAACGGCATGCTCAACCTGCCGCTCGCCGAAACATTTGCAGTGCGCCTGAATGCCGGCTGGACTGACGACGCCGGGTTCATCAACCAGCCCAATCTGTACGCTCTCGACAGCGCGGGAGTGCCGCTCGCCGCGCAACCCGGCAACCTGTTCAGTCCGCCGGAGATCTATTCGAGAGACGGCGTCAATTCCTATCAATACCGCAGCGCGCGGGTGGCGGCGCTGTGGAAGCCGAGCGAGGAGTTTCACGCCCAACTATCTTATTATCATCAAATCTCCAACGCGGGCGGATTCCCGTATATCGCGGTCAATCCAGCCGGCTACAACACACCGATCAGTCCGCTGACGCAGCCGTCCGGCACCTTCACCAATCCGCCGCTTTCAACGCAGCTCTACAATCTGCCGCAACCCGCGGGCATCGACCGGCTGTCGAGTCCCGAAAACAGTCCGACCACCACCCGCGATACCGTTGACATGGCGGCGCTGGCGCTCGAATATGACTTCGGTTTGGCGACCGTGACCTCGGCAACCTCCTTCGCGCATCACAAGAATTTCACCGATGCCGACGAGACGGCCGAATACTCGAACTTTCCCTTCGCACAGAATTTCTATGGCCAGAACCCGCGCTTCTTCATCCAGGGTCATGAGGACTTCGATGACAAGCCCTGGGTCCAGGAATTCCGCGTGGCGTCCAAATCAGGCGGCACGCTGGAATGGGTCGGCGGACTTTTCTTCAAGAACGAGACGACGATGATCCAGGAGGACGATTACTACCCCGGCTATCAGGCGTACTACAGCGCCTGCTCGCCGATCTACGGACAAAGCAACGCCAATGCGGTGACACCCTCATACTGCGGCATCGGCGAAACTGCGTACACGCCCGGAACCGCGACGGTCATCGACGGCATCCCGGTCACGAAGGATGAACCCTTCGTCAGCAACATCCAGACCCGCTACAAAGACTACGCGTTATTCGGTGAGTTGACCGCTCACATCACGCCGGCGTGGAGCGTAACCGCCGGGGGCCGCGCATTCAAGCAGACGGTTACGCAGGCGCAACAGACCGCCGTTGTGTTCCAGCTGGGCCCGATGTTTGGCCCGCTGCCGCTGCTTCCCGTAGCCAACAACACGGCCGGCGACTCGTGGCGCCGCGCGCTTTGGAAGGCCAACACGGCCTATCAAATCGACAAGACCAACCTAGTCTATGCCACGTTCTCGCAAGGCTTCCGCCGCGGCGGTGTCAACGCACTGCCGGCCTCGCTACCGGCGTTAGATTACACGCCTCCCGCGGCGCTCTCCAAGGTGCAGCCGGACACCGCCAACAACTACGAGATTGGCGCCAAGGGAACCGTGAACAACCAGTTCCGCTACTCCGCGGCCATCTACGACATTCAGTGGCACAACGTTCAGGAAGGCGTGCAACTGACGCCGCTGGTGTTGCCCGGCGCCATCAACATTGGCAATGCCTACAGCCGCGGCCTCGAAACGGAATTGGAGGCCCTGTTGACGCAGCATCTGACCGCCAACTTGAGTTATACGTATGATGCGACCAAGGTAACGAGCCTTAATTCTTTGTTTGCCTACCCCAATGTCTCGACGTTGCCTCCGGCCGTGGGCAGCGTGCTGCCCGGAACCCCCAAGTCGAGCCTGGCGGCCGGTCTCGAGTACGGCCACATTGCGCTCGCCGGCGGCGAGCTACGATATGCGATCGATGGTCACTATCAGAGCAGAGTACTGCCGTCGCTGTCGGCCACGGTTCCCGTGGTTCCGGGGTTCACGATTCTGGATACCCGATTGAGTTTCACGGAGTCGCACTGGGTAGGGACCGTGTACTGCAACAATCTGACCAACAACCTAGGGATCACGTCCTATCAAGATCCGTCGGTCTTCGGCAACCGCTACATGGCGGTGGTTTCCCAGCCGCGCACCATTGGCATTACCATCGGGTATTCGTTCAAGCAGCATTGATCCGGCGTACCGCGTAGCACCCTAAATGGACCGTCCTCCTATAGCGGCGGATCAGCTCGCTTCCTCGGCTGGGAAGGCGAGCAGCTCCTCGCGCTCCGCGGCGGTGAGCAGCTCGCGCTGAAAGGGTTCATTGGGACACTCCGCCGCCATCTATTGCCGGGTCTCGATCGCCGATCAAACCTGCGCGCGTCAGGAACGGGATCTGCGCGCCTACGCCAAGAAGGCCGGCTACCACTGAGTACGAGTGAACCTGGCCAAGATCCATGACTCGTACACCACCCCGCGGAGCACGATCCCTGAAGGGACACGGTTCGGGAAAGTGTCCTTAATGGATTGTTTCATTCGAGCAACGATTGAGAAGCACCTTAAGATTGCGCTCCGCATCCAAATTCCCCTGATCGGCAGCCTTTCGATACCACACAGCGGCCTGCTCCGCATCCTTTGGAAGGATCTCGCCTTTGTCGTATGCAAGGCCGAGAAAATATTGCGCCGGCGCATTGCCTCCCTCTGCGGCCCTTCGGTACCAAAACACGGCCTGCGGGAGATCTTTCGGAACTCCCTTACCGACCGAGTACATATCCGCAAGGTAGCACTGACAATGGTTGCATCCCCGCTCCGCAGCCTGTCGATACCAATGAACTGCCTTTTCTTGATTCATCGCGACACCATGGCCGAATTCATAGGCGACTCCAAGATTTCGCTGCGCTCCAGCGTGCCCCAGGCATGCTGCCTTTCCATACCAGGCCGAAGCGGCCACTTCATCCTTGGGGAGTCCCTCCCCACGTTGACTTAAAATACCGAGCCAATAGAGCGCAACGGGATTGGATTGCTCCGCGGCCCGGAGGAACCAGGAGACTGCCTGCGACGAATCCTTAGTGATGCTCCCATGGCCGCATGCGTACAGCAGACCGAGTTGGCATTGCGCGAATCGATTCCCCTGATCGGCGGACTTACGGTACCAACTGAGGGCGAGCTCTTCATTCTTGGCGACACCACGTCCTTCAGCGTACACATTAGCCAAATTGTATTGCGCCGTGACTTCCCCTTGCTCCGCCGCTTTTCGATACCACAACAGCGCGGCGGCATGGTCTTGCGGAACCCGTTGCCCGTTGTCATACATGGCTCCCAAACTAGTTTGCGCCTTGGGGAAACCTTGTTCCGCAGCCGGGCGCAGTATCTGCCATGCTCTGTCGAAATCGCCTGAGCGGACAAACCCAATTCCGCGGTCGATCTCCGCCAGCAAGGATGGTAATAAAGAATCCGATTGTTTTTTTTCGAACATACGAAGCCTCCAGATGTTTAAACCTGGAGCAAGACGCATAACGGCATTTTCCCGTTTGATTGCCGGGTTGGCCGCATCGCCCCTTTCGGAGTGTCCACCTTGCCCGGGTAGGCAGGTTGGCGGGAGCGTCCGCTCCACTCTTCAATGCAAAACCGATACTACCGGCTTTATCGCTACGCGCAAGATGTTCATTACATATTGGTCGGCAACGGGCGGCGAACTCTCTCCCATACTCATCGTCGGCGATATCGCACTCGGCAAGTCGCACCTTGCTCAAGCCCCATGGCCGTACCGCCCGAAATCCGGAATGGCTAGAGCGCCGATCACCGGCTGAGCCATTGCTCTAGCAATTCTCCCGGCGAATTTCCTTGCTCACTCGAAAG